>Ga0208716_1000351_pt1 | contig 19500 bp, 14 predicted proteins | sample NGESurdeep092012_8_FD_184482 | JGI IMG/M metagenome (GOLD analysis project Ga0208716, IMG submission 184482) | Arctic peat soil microbial communities from Barrow, Alaska - NGEE Surface sample 415-3 deep-092012 (SPAdes) | ecosystem: Environmental > Terrestrial > Soil > Wetlands > Peat ...
CCCGGTCGAGGGTAAGGTCCCCGCGCGCCGAGCGAAGGATCGTGTCGCCCAGAAGTACGAGATCGCCGGAGAACGTGGCCCGGAATCCGTCGAACGGCGACGCGCGGACGTGCCCGACGTGTGCGCTCAGCCGGAAGGACGTGGGCCTGAGGCCGGACAGCGCGGCGAAGCCCCCGAGATCCACCGTGCCGCCGTTGTATCGAACCGAGAGGTCTGAGACCGTGAGGCGGTCTTCCGAAAACAGGAGCGTGCCCGTGATCGACTCGAACGCGGCGCCGCCCGGCGAGGAGATGTCCACGCCGTCGAGCGATACCCGGCCCGCGAGCGCCGGCCTGGCGGCCGTTCCGCTCACCCTCAGGTCCACGGTCGCGCGCCCAGCCGCGTTCATTCCCTCGAGCGCCGGCTTGAGAAGCGCGGCGTCGAACGAGCCGACGGCGGCCAGGTCGAGCGCATGCGGCGCGCTCAGCCCGGCGCTCCCGGAGATCGTGAGCGCCGTCGGCGGCGCCGGGGGCAGATCCTCACGCGGCATCTCCGCGAGCGTCAGCCGTTCGAGAGAGACCTTTCCATTCTCCACCTTGAGCGGCGCGGGCGCGCGGAGCTCGAGCGTCCGCCCGTAGGCCGTGACACGCGCGGCCGATACCGTGCCCTCCCCTCGCAGGGCGTTCACGTCCTTCCCGGTCGAGAGCGACGCCTCGGCGGAGAGCCGCCCATCGAGGCGGGCATCCTCGGGCAGGCCCAGCAGCGACGCGAACGGTGCCAGAGTGGACACCTCGACTCGGCCGCGCCATCGCCCTTCTGTCGCGTCGGGCGCGAGCGTGACCTCGGCCGCTTCGGGAGCGCGCGCAAAAAGAGTGAAAGCGCCGCGGTCGGCCGTCACCCGGAGCTCGAGCTCGGTGCCCGGGCGCCCGAGCGGACTCCCGCTCCACGCCGCATCGGCGACGTGCGCAGAGACGTCGAGGTTCGGCTTGTCCACCGTCCCGGACCCCTTCACCTGCCCCGAAAGAACCCCCGTGAGCGGCAGTCCCCCCGCCGCGTCCAGGCGGGCGATGGGAACGGCCCGAACATCGAGATCGAGTCCATAGGCGCGGTCGGCATATCGATAGAAGCCCCCCCCGCTCGCGGTGCCGTCCGCCAGTCGCGCCGTCGCGTTCTCGATCACGATCCGGTCCTTCTCGAACGCCAGCACGCCTTCCAGCCGGTCGAGCTTCTGGCCCCACAGGCTCGCTTCGGTCAGGACGAGCGGTATCCGGCCGGACAGGACCGGGGTCACGCCGTCGAGCGGAAGCCGTCCAGTGGCCGCGCCGGTGATCGGCAGGTCGAGATCGAGGAACTTCAGCACGCGCTCGATGGGCCACGCGGAAAACTCGGCCGCGAGGCCATCCAGGCGATACGCGCCTTTGAGGGGCCCGCCCCAGCCGATCTTTCCCGTGAGTGAGAGCCCGGCATCGCCGTCCTTCGCCGTGAAAGGCGAAAACGTCGCCACGTTGCGGTCCACGAGAAACTCCGCCGACGCCGTCCCGAACGGCACGCCGCGCAGCACGAATTGGGATGCCGTGAGTCGGCCCTCGATCCGCGGATCGCCGAAGCTGCGGGTCAGATGCGCGACGATGCGGCCGACGCCTCCCAGCTTCAACGGAGGCGTCAGCGGCTCGTTCTGGATCGCGGGATAGAAGTTGTCCGCGATCCGCTCGACCTCGGCGAGATCGTCGGCGGCGATGTCGAGCTGGAGATCGGGCTCCCAGGTCCCGAGCCGGAGGCCGCCGTCGAGCCGGATCCGCGCGCCTCCGGCCGTCGTGAATGGCACCCCGGAAAAGAGAAGATGTCCGTCGCGAACCTGCAGCGGGCCGCCTCCGGAAACCGGCAATGCGAAGCGCCCGCGCACCGCCGAACCCCTGCCGTCGTCACTCGCGACACGGATCCGTCCAATGCCGTCCGCGTGCTCGATCCCTCCGCGCCCGAACGTGAGCGACGTGTCGAGGTCCGCCCTTCCCATGAGTCCCGTGCCCTTGAGTCCAATATCGGCGAGGAACTGCTCGAAGTCCATCCCGTGGCCGTGCAGCGCGATGCGCACGGGAAGCGGCGGGTTCTCGAGGCGCTCGAGCCGGATGACGGCCTCCAGCGTGCCGCCCGCGTAGTTCGCGCGCGTCACGTTCACGAGAAGCCCCTTCGGATCGACGCGAATCAGGCCCTCGCCGCTCATCGGGAAGGGCCCGAACGCAGCCCCGGGCAGTTCGAACGCGCCGAAAATACGAAACCCGCCGGGCTCGCCGAACCGCATCGTTCCGTGCATCCGGATGCCGCCCGACAACGGGAGACCGAGCCCGAACACTCTCGACAACGATTCCCCCGTCGTCTCGGCCCGCGCGACGAGAGCGAGCACGGGCTTCCGGAGGTCGTCGACTCCCCCGGACGCCTCGACCTTCAGGCGCTCGCCGCGCAGCCTGAGGCCCGTCAGGTGGACGCGCCCCGGCGCGAGCGTCACCTCCGCGCCGAGGGCGAATTCGAGAGTCTCGTTGTTCTCCAGCTTGAAGCGGCCCTTGCGGCACGCGAGCGCGAGGTACGTCACCGTCCGGCTGCGCCCGGACGTGACCGTGACCGCGGCGTCCTGCAGGAGGGCATCGATTTCGGCTTCCCATTCCCGAAACCTCAGCGACGCCCTCTGGACGATCGCTTCCTGAAGGTGGACGTCGAGGCCCCCACCTCCGTCTCCCGAGAAGGCCTTGAGCGGCCCCGTCAGATTCGTGGTGCCATCCGGGAACACCTCGACGACCACGCGCGGCGAAAGGACGCGGAGTTTCGAAAGGTCGATGCGCCTGCTCGTGATCGTCGGCAGGCCGCGCACCTCGATCTCGGAAGCCGAGAACATGGCGCCCGCGAGACCGCGCGGATCGTTGGCCACCGAAACGTCGCGGACGAGGACGGAAAACGGGACGAGCGCGAGGTCGAAGCCACCGAGCGTGACGGTCCTCCCGAGCTTCGCGGTCAGAAAGCTTTCCGTCCTTCGGCGCAGGAGCTCCTGGAAGCGCGTCGAGCGGAAGACGCCGTAGAGGACGAGAAGAGAGAAGACGAGAAGAAGCGTAAAGAGGCGGAAGAGCCGGACCTGAGTGAGGGAGAGCTGCGGAAGGCGGTGCATCTCTCCGTTACCGCGCCGCGCTCTCCCGCTCGCCGCCGAACGAGAGCTTTCCGGCGAGAACCTCGAAGAACGAGGCCCGAGAGGCCCGCACCAAAGAGACAGTCTCGGAGGAGCGCGCAATCGAGATGCGCGTCGTGGAGCTCACGGGGAACCCTTCCTGTCCGTCCAGGGTCAGGAATACGTCCGTGGGGTCGTTCTCCACCGAGAGTTCGAGCCGGACCGAATCGGGGAGCACGAGGGGTCGAAGCGTCAGCGTGTGCGGGCAGATCGGCGTGAGCACGAGCGCCGGCAGCGTGGGTTCGAGGATGGGGCCGCCCGCCGAAAGGTTGTAGGCGGTGGACCCGGTCGGCGTGGACACGATGAGCCCGTCTCCCCGGTACCGCGACACCAGGCGGCCGTCCACGTCGACGCGGATCGTGGCGATGCGCGCGAGCGCCGACTTGGAGAGAACGGCGTCGTTGACGACGCGGTAGTGGCGGGCGACGCGCGGGGCGCGCGCGCCGTCCGTCACGCGCACCGACAGCAGGCGCCGCCTCTCGACGTGCGCCGTCCCCGAGAGCGCCGCCTCGAGCACCGGGCCCGCTTCGCCCGGCCGGCAGGTCGTGAGAAACCCCAGCGTGCCGATGTCGATTCCGAGCACGGAAACCCCTGGGGCCGGATGGCGGGCTACCGAGAGCAGCGTTCCGTCGCCCCCAAGGGTCACGACGAGATCGACGAGGCGCGCGATCTGCGCGCGCGGGACCCCGCCGGAAACGCCGCGGGCGCGCGACGACTCGAGGTCGTGGACGACCGTGATTCCCCGCCGCACGAGCAGACGCTCGAGCTTGCGTGCGAGGGCGATCGCGGCCGCGCTCCGGTGGCGGGTCACGAGACCCACGCGCCTTACACGGCGGCCTCTGGGCTCCGCGGACTTCACCCCCGAAGTGTAGCGGGATTCCGGCGGAACGCCGCGAGGAGCTCTACGTTTCCCTCCGCCCCCGTGATCGGCGACGGAATCACCCCGCGGCTCGCGAGGCCGAGCGACGCGGCGGCCGCCGTCACGCGGGCCACGGCCCGCGCGCGCACCCCCTCGTCGCGCACGATTCCGCCCCGGCCCACCTCGGTGCGCTCCGCCTCGAACTGGGGCTTCACGAGGAGAAGGGCGTCGGCTCCTTCCGCCAGGAGCGGCACGGCCGCCGGCAGGATCAGGGAGAGAGAAATGAACGACACGTCGGCAACGAGCAAAGAAGGCGGCTCGGGGACTTCGGCTCGCGAGAGAAACCGCGCATTCACCTTCTCGCGCACGACGACGCGCGGATCGTTCCTGAGGCGGGCGTGGAGCTGACCGTAGCCGACGTCAAGGGCGTAAACCCGCGACGCGCCTCGCGCGAGAAGCACGTCCGTGAATCCGCCCGTCGAGGCGCCGACGTCGAGACAGATCCGCCCCTTCGCGTCGATCCCGAAATGCGTCAGTCCGAAGTCCAGCTTCACGCCTCCGCGCGAAACCCAGGGATGCTCGGGCTCCCCGACTTCGATTTCGGCGTCCTCCGGGACCGGCGTTCCCGGTTTGACCCGCTCGCGCCCAACGACAGAAACACGCCCCGCGAGGATGAGCGCTTCGGCCCGCGTGCGCGATTCGGCGAGCCCACGCTCCACGAGGACGACGTCCAGACGCTTCTTCAGATGATCACGACGACCTTCAGGACGTCGCCTCCCTGGCGCGCGAGCGCGAAAGCCTCGGCGGCCCGCGCGAGCGGCACACGATGCGTGACGATGCCGGTGGCGCCGACGACGCCCCGTTCGAGCAGCGCCAGCGCCTCGCGCATGTCGGCCGCCCCGCAGGAGTAACTGAAGAGAAGGGAGAGATCGCGAAGATACGGCCCGTGCGGCTCGAGCCGCCAGACCTTGCCGGGCTCGATCGGCGAATAGAAGACGATCCTCCCCGCCGGCGCGGCGGAAGCCAACGCCGACCGCACGGCCTCCTCGGCCGTCGCCAGCACGAAGACCGCGTCGTGCTCTCCCAGCGGTTCCCCGGGGGCAAGGGCGCGGTCGAAGCCGAGGCGGATCGCGTGCGCCCGTCGGGCGGGGTCCGGGTCGCAACCCGTCAGCGGTCCGCTCCCTCTCGATTTCGCGAGAAGGCCGAGGAGGATTCCGTTGGCACCGAGTCCGATCACGAGGACCGAATCTCCCGAGCCGATGCGCGCCCGCCGCACGGCTTTCGCGGCGCACGCGACCGGCTCGACGAGCGCGCCGTCCTCGAACGAAAGGGAGTCCGGCAGACGAAGCGTGTCCGTGGAGACCGCCGCGGCCTCGACGCGCACGCGCTCCGCGAGGCCTCCCGGGTGCAGGCGCGTTTTCTTCCACGCCGCGCACATGACGTCTTCGCCCGCGCGGCAGTGCCGGCAGACGCCGCAGGCGGCGTGATGATGGACGACGACCCGATCGCCGACGGTGAACGCGGTCACGCCGGTCCCGACTTCGGCGACGACCCCCGCGAGTTCGTGGCCGAGGACGACGGGTGCCTTCGTCGCGACGTACCAGGGCGTCGTGTCGCTGCCGCAGATACCGACCGCCTTCATCGCGACGACGATCTCACCGGGGCCGGCGAAAGGCGGAGCCATGTCCACCAGCGTCACATCGTCGAGCGAACGCACGAGGACAGCTTTCATGGGACGAGAGCCACCTTCATGGCGCTGCCGCTTCCGGCGAGGTCGAACGCTTCGCGCCACGCGGCGAGAGGGCGACGCGCCGAGACGATCTCCGCGGCCGGGACCGCGCCGCGCGAAAGGAGCGCGAGGGCCTCGTCCACTTCCCGGGGCGTGTAGTGGAACGAGCCCACGATCGACACCTCGCGGTAGTGGATCGCGTGCGCGTCGAGGGAGACGCGCGCCCCGGCAGGCAGCCCGGCGAAGAGGAGCACCGTCCCCCCGTCCGCGGCGAGCCCCGGCAGCGCCTCGATCACCCCGGGATCGCCGGTGGTGTCGATGACGAGGGGGAAAGACCGGGGCGACGAGTCCGCGATGCGCGCAACCTCTGCCATATTCCTTTCAAAGAAAGCGAATTTCTCCGGTCGCCTTCCTGCGACGACGATCCGGCGCCCCACGCCGCCAGTCCCCTCTTTCCACCTCAAAAGAAAAAACAGCATCGCCGCTATCGGGCCCGTGCCCACGATCAGGACGTCCCCGCCGACAGCCGCCGCCTTCATCCGGCCGAGCGCGTGCACGACACTCGCCAACGGATCGAGGAGAGCGGCAGCCTCGTCGGAAAGTCCGGGCGGAATCCTTCTCAACCCGTTCTTCACGATGCGCTGCGGGACGAGAAGAAAGTCCGCGAAGGCTCCGAAGAGCGGCTGGTCGAACGCCGTGGCGCAGAGGTTCTCCCGGCCGGCGCGGCACGCCTCGCAGTTTCCGCACGGGCCGGACACCGCCGACGTCACGCGGTCCCCCACGTCGAAAGGGGATCCCGCGCCCGCCCTTTCGATCCGACCCGCGAACTCGTGGCCGAGCGTGAGAGGGAACGGGATCTTCGGATGGCCCCGCCTCAGGAGCTTGAAATCGGTCGCGCACGTGAGCGCGACGGCCACGCGCACGAGCACCTCGCCCGGCCCAGGTTCCGGGGTCGCGACCTCACGGAGCGCGACCCGCTCCGGCCCATCGCAGACGAGTGCCCGCACCTCCCGAGCCTAGCAGGACGCTGATGCATCCTCCCGCTTGACGCCGGCGAAATCGCCTCTCAACCTCCGGGGCGATGGCGGATCGTGCCGCGACGTTTTATGCGGGAATCTCGATCGCGGCCGCGTTCGCCACGATCGGCCTGAAGGTCTATGCGTGGAAGCTCACCGGTTCGGTCGGTCTGCTGTCCGACGCGGCCGAGTCCGCCGTGAATCTCCTCGCGGCGCTCGTCGCTCTTTGGGCCCTTTGGCGCGCGAGCAAGCCCGCCGACGCCACCTATACCTTCGGCCAGACGAAGGCCGAATACCTTTCGAGCGGTTTCGAGGGACTGATGATCCTCACGGCGGCGGCCGCGATCGCGGTCGCGGGCGTCGAGCGTCTCCGGAACCTCCAGCCGATCGAGAACGTGGGAATCGGCCTCGGGATCTCGGTCGTCGCATCCGCGATCAACGGCGGCGTGGCCGTCGTCCTTCTCCGCGCCGGGAAGCGCCTGCGCTCCATCACGCTCAAGGCCGACGCCCAACACCTGCTGACGGACGTCTGGACTTCCGCCGGCGTGCTCGTGGGCGTCCTCCTCGTAAAGGCGACGGGCTGGCTGGTCCTCGACCCCGTCGTCGCCCTCCTCGTCGCCGCGAACATCGTCTGGACGGGCGTCCGCCTCCTTCAGGAAACGAGCCACGGCCTTCTCGACCGGGCGATCGCGGACGACGACCAGGCGGCTCTCGCGGGCCTCCTCGGACGCTTTCACGCCCGCGGCGTCGTCATCCACGGCATCCGCACGCGCGCCGCCGGCCCGCGCCGTTTCATCCAGATGCACGTCCTCGTGCCGGGCGCCTGGCCCGTCAAACGCGGACACGACGTCTGTGAAGAGATCGAGCGCGGCGTGGCCGAAGCCCTGCCCGGCAGCAGCGTCCTGACCCACCTCGAACCGCTCGAGGACCCCACGTCGTGGGACGACCGGGGACTCGACAGGCGTCGCGGCTAGCGCGCCCTAGGCCGACCGCGTCGCGAGAGAGACGAGGGCTCCCTTCGGGGCGAGATGCTCCCGGAAGGACGCCATGAGACCGTCCTCGTCGAGGCCGAGATCGCGGCGCTGCTCGGCCTGCGTCGCGTGCGGAACGAACCGGTCGGGGATGCCGAGGCGGCAGACGTCGGCGCTGACGCCGATCTCCTCGAGCGCCTCGACTACCGCCGAGCCGAAACCGCCGGCGAGCTGGTTCTCCTCGACCGTCACGACCTTCGTTCCCGGCTTCACGAACTGCGCGAGCAGCTCCTTGTCGAAGGGCTTCACCCACCGCGCGTTCACGACGGTGAGCGACGGACCGCCTTCCTTCGCGAGCCGTTCGGCGGCCTTCAGCGCGGGCAGGACGGGATCGCCGACGGCGAACACGACGCCGTCCTTGCCGACGCGCAGGACTTCGCCCTTCCCCACCGGCAGCAGTTTGAGCTCGGGGTCCATCGCGACGCCGTAACCCGCGCCGCGCGGATAGCGGATGGCCGTCGGATGGTCGGAGGCCAGCGCCGTCGCGACGAGGTGCCGGAGCTCGTTCTCGTCCTTCGGCGCGCAGACCTGCATGTTCGGAAAGACGCGGAGATATGTCAGGTCGAAGACACCATGGTGGGTCGGACCATCCGCGCCCACGACGCCCGCGCGGTCCAGCGCGAAGACGACCGGCAGATCCATGAGGCAGACGTCGTGCATGATCTGGTCATACGCTCGCTGGAGGAAGGTCGAATAGATCGCGCACACGGGCCGGAAGCCCTGCGTCGCGAGGCCGGCGGCGAAGAGCACGGCGTGCTGTTCGCAGATTCCCACGTCGAAAGCGCGCTCCGGGAATTTCTTCGCGAAACGGTCGACGCCTGTCCCCTCCGACATCGCGGCCGTGATGCCGACGACGCGCGGGTCTTTCGCGGCGATCTCCGAGAGCGCGTCCGCAAAGACGGCCGTATAGCTCGGGGGCGCCGACTTCTTCGCGACCTCGCCCGTCTCCACCTGGAAGGGAGCCGGGCCGTGCCAGTAGACGGGATCGTTCTCGGCGAGCTGGTATCCCTTCCCCTTCACCGTGCGCACGTGGAGGAGGACCGGTCCTTCCATCTGCTTCGCGTCACGCAGCGTGCGCAGAAGCACGGGCAGATTGTGTCCGTCGACCGGGCCGACGTACTTGAAGCCCAGTTCCTCGAAGAGCGTGCCGGGGACGAGCACCTTCTTCACGCTGTCTTCCAGCGCCTCGGCCAGGCCCGCGAGCTTCTGACCCGCCGGGAGCTTCTTGAGGATGTGCGCGACGTCCTCGCGCACGCGCTGGTAGATCTGCCCGCGCGCGATCCGGAGAAGGTAGCCCGACATCGCGCCGACGTTCGGCGAGATCGACATGTCGTTGTCGTTCAGGATCACGAGGAGCTTGCTCTTGAGGTAGCCGGCCTGGTTCAGGCCCTCCATCGCCACGCCGCCCGTGAGGCCGCCGTCGCCCACGATCGCGACGACCTCGTTCTTCTCTCCCCGGAGATCCCGGGCAATCGCCATTCCGAGGGCGGCGGAAATCGCCGTCGACGCGTGCGCGGCGCCGAACACGTCGTACTCCGATTCCGCGCGGTTCGTGAAGCCCGAGAGTCCGCCCGCCTGACGAATCGTCTTGAGCCGGTCGCGCCGGCCGGTGAGGACCTTGTGCGGATACGTCTGGTGGCCCACGTCCCACACGAGGAGGTCCTTCGGCGTGTCGAACACATAGTGGAGCGCAAGGGTCAGCTCCACCGCGCCGAGGCCCGAAGCAAAGTGCCCCCCCGTCTTGGCGACCGTGTCGATGACGAACGTGCGGAGCTCACTCGCCAGGAGAGGCAACTGCTCCGGCGTCAGCGTCCGCAGGTCGCGCGGCCAGTTCACCTTGTCGAGAAGGGGCGTGGGACGGGGCGAGGGGCTCATGGGCGGGTTCTCCAAGGCGCTCGATTCTACCGGGGACGTTGAATCGCGCTCAGCGCGAACCGCGCGGGCCGCCCGGCGCGTCCACGTAGGCCGCCAGGGTCTTCGCGAAGAGCGCGGAACCCGCGGCCGAGAAATGAACTGGATCCTGGAAATGCGCATCCCCGAACGCCTCGCCCGCGAAGGGATTGAAGAAAAGAGCGATCCCTTCGTCTCCGAGCTTTCGCGCGACCGCGTTGTAGCGCGCGAGCCCCGCGAGATTGCCCGTAGGCGTGAGGCCGGGCGTCCACCCTTCGAGCCACGCGCGATCCGAGGCCTCGTGCCCCGCACGGAGGCGCGCCGTCTGGGCCACGAGGAGCGTCCGGGCGCCGCCCGAGGCCGCGACGGCGATCGTGGAGCGCAGATTGCGCTCGTAGACGGCCATGGCTTCCGGCGGAATGTCGTCGCGCTTCGGACCGGCGTTCCACGCGTATGAGAACGAGTACCCCTCGGCGGCTGCTGGCTCCGTCCCGGGCTTCAGGCGGCCGCGCAGCCATTCCACGAACACGAGGCGGGAGACGAACCGCACCGGCACCGGGGCGACGCCCGTGACCCTCGGAAGGATTTCCGCGTGCCCCTCGCTGTAATCGGGCGCGAACGGGACGTGCCCGGCGGGCTGCAGGTCGTTCACGCCCGAGAACACGACGACGAGGTCGGGCGAAAGGTCGAGATCGCGCGTCTCGAGCGACACGAGGCTCTCGAGGCTCGTCCAGCCGGGGAAGCCTCCGTTCACGACGTCCGCGCCCGGGCGCAGCAGGGTCCCAAGCCGCGCGGGCCAAGTGCCCGCGTCGTCCGCCGCGAGGAGGTCGAACGTCGTCGACCCGCCCTCGCAGAGGACGCGATAGGTGCCCGTAGGCTTCGGAACGGGGACGTCGCGCACGTTCGTGACGCGCTGGCCCCGCGCGTTGAAATGCACGACGTGTCCCGCCGCCTCGAGGACGGCGTTGGGACGGCCCGCCACGATGAGGACGGGATGCGGCCGATACGCTTTTCCGATCTTCTCGACGAACCTCGTGTAGGCCAAGACCCGCGTCTCGGGCCACTCCCCCGTCTTGAGGCGAAGCGCCGCCCGGCAGCCGCCCTCGAGGAGCAGGAACAGCACTCCGGCGATCGCGAGGGGCAGGACCAGGTTCGCGACGAGTCTGCGGATCAGCTTCACGCGGTCCGCTCGCGAAACACCCGGATGAGATCGGCGTCGGCCATCACGTCTCCGCCGCTCTACCCGCGGCGAGCCCGGTCATTTCGACAGGACATAGACGTCCTGCTGCGCCGCGAGGGGAAACTCATGCGCCACCCGGCCTTCGACTCCGCGCGGGAAGAACGCGACGCGATGGAAGCGCGAGAAGAGCGCCCGCGCGAACCGTTCCGCATGGAAGGTCGAGTAGCCATTCGCACCCTCCGCTCCGCCGGCCTTTTCGACGTAACCGTCCACGTCGAATTTCGCCGAGGTCTCTCCGTCGAGAAGAAGTCCCGCATAGATCGCCCCATGGAGCGTGGTCAGCGCGTGTCCCGCGGGACGGAGAAGGCGATGAACCTCCTCCAACCAGGCCTTCTGATTGTCGAGTGAAAGATGAGTGAACACGGACGCGAGAACGATCAAATCGAACGACTCCGCGGCGAGATCGAGAGGCGGGCGAACGTCGTTCACCTCCCAACGCCCGACCTCCGCGAGGTTCGACCGCGACCACGCGATCAGTTCCGGGTTGATGTCGGTGCCGACGAGCTGGCGCCGCGGATCGTCGCAGTGCCAGCCGACGAGAAGCCTTCCCGTGCCGCAGCCGATGTCGAGGATCGAGCGGATACCGGACGGCTCGGCGCCGGCGGCTCCGAGGAGCGATCGCATCGTCATGAAGGACGTCGCCGTCGAGGCGCGATACGCGTCGACGTTGCCGATGCCCTGCGTCGTGGCGATCACGCCCGAAGGGGGAGCCGGTTTCGCGCGGATGCACTGCCCCAGCGCGCTCAGCCTCGCCCCATCGCGCTCGACGAACGGGATGTCGTACACGAAAACAGGAACGTCCTGGCCATCCGCGTAGCGCGCGTGAAGCTCGATCGGGGCGCCGCGCTCGACGGCAAGCTCGAAAGAGAAGCGACACCGCGACGAGCGCGGCACTGGAATCCATCCGAGCTCGGGAGAGTCGATTTCGACTGGCGTACGCGCGATCGGCGCACCTTCGCGGAACGCCACGACCTCCGCGATCGGGACCTCCCCCGGCGCGAGCGCAACACCGCGGAACGTCGCTGTCACGCCGAGAGTGACCATGTGGTAGTGCGGCGCGTCGAGGACGAACATCGGCGCGATCGTCATGCGGCCGCGCACTCTAGCATGGGCTCTTCGCGCTCCGCCCGAACCCTCACGCCTTCGCCGCCAGGTGGCGCGAGCCCGGCGCGACGAGCGGATCGCCGGCCGCGCACCGCGGGCAGGCCGCGGGCTCGAACGCCGGTACGTCCAGAGCCAGGAGCGTGCGATACGGCACGCCGTCCACCTCCGGGCCTCCTGAGGCCGCCCGCGCCCGCCGGTCGACGATCGACGCGCATACGACGGGCACGGCGCCCGCCGCACGCAGCACGTCGAGAACCTCGCGCGTGGATTTTCCGGTCGTCACGACGTCTTCGACGACCGCGACGCGCTCTCCGGGTTCGAGCGCGAAGCCGCGCCGAAGCGTGAACGCGGTGTCGACGCGCTCCGTGAAGAGGGCGCGCACCGCGAGGCCGCGCGCGACCTCGTGGCCGATGATGATTCCGCCCATCGCGGGAGCGACGACGACGGAAGGCGCGAACGGAGCGAGGAGAGAGGCGAGCGCGGTGCCGAGCGCCCCCGCGCGCCCGGGCCACTGGAGCACCTTCGCGCACTGGAGATACGCCTCGGAGTGAAGGCCCGACGAGAGCCTGAAGTGGCCGGACAGGAGCGCTCCCGCTTCCGTGAAGTGGCGGCGGACCTCATCCGGCGTCATGGGGCTCCCGTCCTTCCGCGTTCTCGCGGCCCCGGCGCAGGCCGTAGCGGTCGATCTTCTTGTAGAGGTTCGAACGCGGCGTGTCGATGGTCTCGGCCGTGCGCGTCACGTTCCCGGCGCTCTCGGCGAGCTTGGCCACGAGGAAGAGCTTCTCCGTTTCGTCCTGGAATTCCTGCAGCGTCCTGATCGAGAGGAGCCGCTCCCACGCGCCCGCCGCGCCCGCTGCCGCCGCCGGGTCGACCACCCGGCCTCCCCGCACGACGACCGGGGGCGCCGCGTCGCCCGCGCGAGGGGCCGCTCCGGAGTCCACGTTCTCTGCGTCGAGAACGTCCGCGTCGGACATGATCATGAGCCGCTCGACGTGGTTCTTCAGCTCGCGCACGTTCCCCGGCCACGCGCGCGCCGCGAGCGTTTCGAGCGCGGCATCGGTGAAGCGCTTCGGGCGATAGTTGTTCGAGCGCGCGAAGAGCTCGGCGAAGTGCGCCACGAGCACGGGCACGTCCTCGGGCCGGTCGGCGAGCGGGGGAGTCAGGAGGACGAGGACGTTGAGACGGTAGTAGAGATCCTCCCGGAACTTCCCCTGCGCGATGAGCCCCATGAGGTCGCGGTTCGTCGCCGCCACGACACGCACCTTCACCTTCACGACACGCGGGCTCCCGACGGGCTCGACCTCGCCCTCCTGCAGGACGCGCAGCACCTTCGCCTGCGCGGAGGCCGACATGTCGCCCACCTCGTCCAGGAAGATCGTGCCGCCGTCGGCCTCCACGAACTTGCCGGTTTGCTTGCGGTCGGCGCCGGTGAACGAGCCGCGCTCGTGCCCGAAGAGCTCCGATTCGATGAGGCTGTCGGGGATCGCCGCGCAGTTCACCTGCACGAACGGGCCGGTCTTCACGAGGGAGCCTTCGTGGATCGCGCGGGCGACGAGCTCCTTGCCCGTTCCGCTCGGCCCCACGATGAGGACCGTTGCGGGCGTCGGCGCCGCCTTCGCGACGTCGGAGAGAAGGCGGCGCATCGCCTCGCTGTTCCCCACGAGGCGCGTGATGCCGAGGCGCGATTTCAGCTCGAGGTTCTCGCGCACGAGACGCGTCGAATCGAGGACGCGCCGAAGCGCGTTCAGGACGTGTTCGGTCCCCACCGGTTTCTCGAGGAAGTCGGCGGCGCCCGCGTGGATGGCCTCCATCGCAGTCTTCACGTCGCCGTGGCCGGAGATCATGATGACGGGCGTCGCGATTCCCCGCCCGCGCATCTTCGCGAGCGTCTCCAGCCCGTCCTGACCGGGCATCTTGATGTCGAGGAGCACCGCGTCGTGATCCGGCGCCTCGGAAATCGCGTTCACCCCCGAAGAAACCGCCGTCACCTCGTACCCCTCGTCCGAGAGCAGCGTTCGAAGCGACTCGCGGATGTCCGGTTCGTCGTCGCAGACGAGGATGCGTCGCGCCATCCGAGGAATCCTAGCAGCCCGAAGAAGGCGCCTCCCGCCTTTCCGGCTCGACCTCGGCCAGCTTTCGGAGGAGTAGGCCAAGCGCGTGAAGCGCGCCGGCGCGGCCGGCTGAAGGATTGGCGGAAGCGTGTGGGGGTCGAACCCACCCGCCGCCCCTCTCGGAGCGAGCACGCTGGTTTTGAAGACCAGGAGGACCGCCGGGCCCCTTGCGCTTCCGCCGCGGATTCTACCGGCACGCGGCGAGCGGGCCCAACGGCCCGGGCTCAGCGCCGCGTGAGCGTGAAGGTGCCCGACACGCTCCCGCAGCATGCCGCGCCGGTGCCTGTCGCCTGCCCCCTGTACGTTCCGCTCAAGCCTCCGGAAGTCGTGACCGTGGCGCTTCCGCTGGCTGAACCGCCGCAGGGCGAGAAACCGGCGAAGCCGATCGCGAAGACGAGGGTCTGACCCTCGACGGTGCCCTGCAGGCTGCCCACGCCCGGGAACTCGGCGACGACCGTGCAGCCCGTCTGGAAGAGCGTGACGTCCTCCGTCTTCGAAAGCCCGCATGAGTCCGTGAAGACGCCCGCGTATTGACCCGTCAGCGGGACGCAGGAGAATGGCGAGGTCGGGGACGTGTCCGAATTGCAGCTCCCGAGGACGAGCAGGCTGGCCAGTGCCACACACCGTTTCAGCGCCCTCACGGCCGTCCTCCGCGCGCTCCGGCGAGACGCTCGACGCTGCCGACGCAGTCCTTCGCCTTGTAGGCGCGCCCCCCGCATTCGAGGAGCAGCGCGTCGAAGGCGCGGCACAGCCCGACGAGCCGGCTCGCGTTCCGGCGGGTGACCGGGAAGTCCAGGGCGAGTGAGAAGCCGTCAGGGGCGTAGCCGCGCGGGGACGGGTCGGCGCGGTGGCGTTTGATCACGGCGAGCGACGAGACGACGCCCGTCTTGTGCTGCAGGCGAAGCGCCTTCCGGAACGCCGCCTCCGCGGCCTCCTTCGGCACGAAGAGCTGGTACTGGATGAAGCCGCCGGGCCGGTAAGCCTCGTTCCAGCCGGGCAGGTAATCGAGGAGAAACGAGTACGCGACGAGCGACTGCCGGTAACGGTGCCGTCCGTGGACGGCCGCCGAGGCGTATTTCGCCAGGTTCACGAGCCGCATCTGAGGACCGCTCGCGGTGAGCCTGAGTCCGAGGAGAAGGATCGGCGCGGGCAGCGGCCCCATGTGGACGTCCGCGATCTGCTCCGCGACGCTCCACCCGCGCGGCTCGCCCTCTTTCAGGGCGTGCTCGTTCGCGACGTGGACGACGCTCCGGCCGAGGCCCTTCCCCGCCCGCCAGCAGTCCATCCAGCCGACGACGTAGTCCCAGTCGTCCTTCGCGCGGTCGAGAGCGTCGAGCGTCGCGGCCAGGTTCGGGGTCACGAACGCCTCGACGTCGAGATAGCCGCTCGCGACCTTCTTCAGCCGCAACGCGACCTCCACGATCGGGTCCATGCAACGCCAGTTTCCCGCGACATCGTCGAAGGCCGGCGTCCCGCGCGGGATTTCCTCGACGCGGCCGTCGCCCTTCAGGACCGACACGCTCTCGACGTGGTCGCCGATCGTGCCCTTCTTCCATCCGTTCTTGCCGTGCACGTTCATCGCGACGGCGCCGCCGAGCGTGATGTGCATCGTGCCGGTCACGACGGGGGGCCAGAACCCGCGCGGGATGGCGAACTTCCACAGCGCGCCGAGCGTGAGCCCCGCGCCCGCCCGCACGATACCCGTCGCCTCGTCGAAACCGGCGATCGCGTTCAGGCCGGTCATCTCGATCACGGGCCCGGCGGCGTTGACCGACGCGTCGCCGTACGAGCAGCCCGCTCCGCGAAACACCGGCGCCTCCCCGCGCGCGGCACAGGCCGCGAGCGCGTCCCGAAGCGCCTCGAGCGAGGACGGCCGGAGAACCGGCGACACGGAAACGTTGTAGAGGCCGAAGCCTTCCACCCGTTCCGGAACGGGAAGCGCGCTCACGGCGGGCCGAGCCTCTTGAAGACGAACCGAGGGACGTGCCGCATCGCGAGGCTGAGGAGCGCCCAGCGGCGGGTGACGTAGAAAACTTCGTGCCCCTTCTCGAGACGATCCGCGATGATGCGGGCGGCGTCGGCGGCCGAGACGACCCAGAAAAGCCCGGACTTCCCCGCCGTCATGCGGGTTCCGACGTAGCCGGGTTTTACGGTCGAGACGGTCACGCCGAACGGCGCGAGGCGGTTTCGAAGCCCCTCGAGAAACGTCGTGAGCGCCGCTTTCGAGGCGTTGTACGCGGGGTTTCCCTTGCGGCCGCGGTCGCCCGCGATGGACGAGATGCCCGCGATCTGCCCGCGGCCCGCCACGCGAAACCAGTTCGCGGCGAGCCCGAGCAGCCGAACGGCCGCCACGGCGTTCACCGCCATCATCTCGGCGTCGCGCGCGGGTTCGCTGGTTACGCCGTCGCCGTGATGCATGACGCCGGCGTTGTAGAGGAAGAGATCGCAATGCCCGGTCACGGCGAGCGCCTCCCGAAACGCGGGCTCGAGCCGCGCGGCGTCCGAGAGGTCGCACACGACTCCATTCACGGTCGCGACCGGGAACCGGCTTCGGAGGTCGGCCACCAGGGTGTCGAGTTTCTGCCGCGAGCGCCCGAGGATGGTCACCCAGAAACCGCGCGCGGCGTAAACCTCGGCAAGAGCCTTCCCGAGGCCGTCCGTCGCTCCGACGAGGATCACCCGCTTCACGCCGCGCCCCCCATGGCTGGAATCTTCGCAGACGCGGCCGTCAGGGCCACAGACCCTCCTCTGACGACGAGCCCGAGGTCCATCGGGGGCAACGTGAGCTTCACGGCGCTCCGATGGCGACGCCGGGGCCGGGCGCCCCCCCGCCGTGGACGGTACAGCGCTCCTTCGGCTGCGTGCCCTCGAGGAAGACCTCGTCGAACGACTTCGGACACTCCTCGGTCACCAGCATCCCGGTGGTCGGGTCGATCGACGCCGTGACGACGCCCGGCGTCGACGGGAACGGGGCCTCGAAGTACTGCGACGGCAGGCGGCGCACGAAGTCGGCGAAGATTGGAAGCGCCGCCGAGGAACCGGACAGGTTCAGGCCGCGGTTGTCGTCGAATCCGACCCAGACGGCGACCAGGAGGCGCGGCGAGAAACCGACGAACCAGGCGTCGCGCCCGTCGTTCGTCGTGCCGGTCTTGCCCGCGAAGATGCCCTGCGCCCCGAGGCGGCGCGCCGAGGCGCCGGTCCCGCGGTCCACGACGCCCCGGAGAACCGAATCGAGGATCGAGATCGCGTCGGCGTCGGCGCCCCGGACGACGGGCTCGTTCTTCGTCTCGATGCGCCGGGCGTTCGCGCCCACGATTCCGAGAAGCGCATTCGGGCGCACGCGGAATCCCCCGTTCGCGAACGTGCAGTAGGCTGCCGCGATCTCCATCGGGCTCGTCTCGAAGGATCCGAGCGCGAGCGAAGGGTACGGCCTCATGGAAGACGCGATCCCGGCACGCCGCGCCGTGTCGACGATGTCCGGGAGCAGCGTGCGCCCCGGAGCGGTCTCGGTGACGGCGATGCGCACCGTCGGAATGTTGATGGACTGCTCGAGCGCCTGGCGCGCGGTCATCGGCCCGCGGAACTCGCGGTCATAGTTCTTCGGCGACCACGTCTCGTCCTCGCCCTTGCCCCACACGAGCGCGATCGGCGAGTCGACGAATATCGACGCGGGCGTGATGGGTTTCGGCAGATCGCGCTTTCCGAAAGCCGTCAGGTACACGAACGGCTTGAACAACGAACCGGGCTGGCGCCGGGCCTGCACGACGCGATTGAACTGGCTGACCTGATAGTCGCGCCCGCCCACGAGCGCGCGCACCGATCCCGTCGCCGGGTCGAGCGCGATGACGGCGGCCTGGAGCGCATCCTCCTCTCCCCGCGGCCGCAGGCGCTTGAAGCGCTTCTCGAGCTCCTCGAGACCCTTCAGGACCGCCGCCTGCGCCGCCTGCTGCATGTCGGGGTCGAGCGTCGTGTACACGGAGAGCCCGTCCTCCTTCACGAAACCGGGGGCTTCTTTCACCTGATTGAGCACGAAGTCGACGAAGTGCGGCGCGACGATGCCGGCCGGCGGACCCTTCGACTTCGTGAGGGGAGCGGCGAGCGCCGCGTCGTAGGCCGCCTTGTCGATCTTCTTCTGCTCCAGCATTCCCTTGAGGACAAGGGCGCGGCGCGCCCGGGCGTTCTCGGGATTGCGGTAGGGCGAATACTTTCCCGGCGAGGAGATGAGCCCCGCGAGCATCGCGGCCTCCGGAAGGTCGAGCCGCGAAACGCTCTTGCCGAAGTAGAACCGCGCGGCCTCCTCGACGCCTGTCACGGAGATCGAGCCGCGCTGGCCGAGGTAGATCTCGTTCAGGTAGGCCTCGAGGATCTCCTTCTTGCTGTACTTGGTCTCGAGGATCACGGCCATCAGCGCCTCGACGACCTTGCGCTTCAGCTTCCGCTCCGGCGTGAGGAACATGTTCTTCACGAGCTGCTGGGTGAGCGTGGAGGTGCCGCGCACCGCGGCGCCGCGCGCCGCGCCCTTGAGGACGGCTCCCACGAGGCGCCGGAACGAGATGCCGCCGTGCGTGAAGAAGTCGCGGTCCTCGGTCGTCAGGATCGCGTCGAGCACCGCCGGGTGAATCTGATCGAGCGTGACGAGCGTGCGGTCCTGCATCTTCTCGTCGTAGACCGACCCGACGAGCTCCGGCTCGAAGACGACGTAGGGCAGAGGAGTGCCGTCGTCGGCGCGCTTGAGCGCCGCCACGCGGCGGCCCGAGAACTCGATCTCGGCCGCAACGCCGGGGGACCGCCCCCACGCGGTCTCCCGCGGGTTCACGGAGACGAGGATTCGCCCCTTCACGAGCGCGTACTGCCCCGCGGCGACCGGGGCCTTCGGCACCTCCGCATAGCGGAGGCGCCCGAGGCGCCGCACGATGTCGTCGGCAGAGAGCGTGTCCCCGGCGCGCACCGCCCACACGTCGGAGTAGAGGCGCGTCGGGAGGGACCACCGCCGCCCATCCATCGTGCGGGAGACGACGCGGGAAAAGTAGAGGACGACGACGATCGCTGCGACGAGGAAGAGCGCCGCGGTCGCGCCGATGAAGAAAAGAACCGGGCGCGAAATGCGGCGCAGGCGGTCCCAGGTCGCGCGCGCGAGACGAGCCACCTCATCCCGGGCGGCGCGAAGGGTGCTCGGAAAGTCCACGCCCGGAGTCTAGCGAAGCGCCCGCCCGATGCTACGAAGGCCTCCAAGTGTAGGCTAGCCCGCGTGACGGACGCGCGCGAGGGCGCCTCGGTGGCCACGCTCGTGCTGAGGCGGGACGCCGACGGGACACGCTGGGAGAAGGACT
>Ga0208716_1000353_pt1 | contig 19478 bp, 18 predicted proteins | sample NGESurdeep092012_8_FD_184482 | JGI IMG/M metagenome (GOLD analysis project Ga0208716, IMG submission 184482) | Arctic peat soil microbial communities from Barrow, Alaska - NGEE Surface sample 415-3 deep-092012 (SPAdes) | ecosystem: Environmental > Terrestrial > Soil > Wetlands > Peat ...
CAACGCCGCCGACCCATCAACGCCGCCGACCCATCAACGCCGCCGACCCATCAACGCCGCCGACCCATCAACGCCGCAGACCCATCAACACAGTGCGGTCCATGTCCAGGTCCGCCGCGTCCGCCTTCCCCCGGCAGGACCCGCCTGGTCCGAGGCGGTGTCAGCGGCCGAACTTTGCCTTGGCTTCCGGGGTGACCGGTGTGAAGAAGTTGACCAGGTTGCCGTCGGGATCGCGAAACAACAGGGATCGGTTGCCCCATGGCATTGTCGTCGGCTCGTTGACGAAGTCGACAGACAAGTCGACAGACAAGTCGACGGACAAGTCGACGGACAACTTCTTGATCCGGTCGTATTCGGCGTCGACGTCGTCGACCAGGAACTCGATGATCGCAGTGTGGTTGTCGGCGGCGCGTGCCGAGCCCGGGCTGAAGAGCGCCACGGTGCGGGTGCTGCCGATCGCGAGGGTTCCCGCCGGGGTGGCGAGCTCGACGAAATCGGGCGTCAGCCACGTGACGGCCGTGCCGGTGACCTGTTCGTAGAACTCGGCGAGGCGGGCGACGTCGTCGCTGATGATGCGGATCGAGACGAGGTTCGCCGGACGGGATGCGGTGGTGTGGTTTGTCATGACCTCTACGCTAGGACGGATACTGGACAGAATCCGCCCGGTATCGGCGCGATACTTCTCCGGTGACCCGACCCACGGCACGGGTGCTGGCCCTGCTCGAGATCCTGCAGTCCGGCGGCACCCACACCGTCGCCACACTCGCCGCACGCCTTGACGTCGATGAGCGCACCGTCCGTCGCTATGTCGCCCACCTGATCGACCTGGGCATCCCGGTGCGGTCGGTGCGCGGCCGTTACGGCGGCTACCGGCTGGCGCCCGGGTACCGCATGCCCCCGCTCATGCTCTCCGATGACGAGGCGGTAGCCGTGTTGCTGGGTCTGGTCGCCGGGCGTCGGGACGGGCTTGTCACCGGCTCGGTCGCCGCGGCCGAGAGCGCGGCGGCAAAGCTGCGTCGCGTGCTGCCTGAGGCGCTCGCACGCCGGCTGGCAGCCCTGCTGGACACGGCCGAGTTCACCCTCGGCGGCCACCCCGTGGCCACCCCGAGAACCGACATCCTGCTGACCATTGCCGAGGCGGCACGTGACCGTCGTCCGGTCGCGATCACGTACACGAGCACCGGCGACCGGCGCAGCGAGCGCACCCTGCATCCGTACGGGATCGTCGCCCATTCCGGACGCTGGTACGTCATCGGTGTCGACTCCGCGACCGGCACCACGCGGACCTTCCGGCTCGACCGGATCTCGACACCGCAGGTGCTGGACGGCACGTTCGACGCTCCGGAGGGATTCAACGCCGCCGAGGAAGTACTGTCCGGACTCGCCAGGGTGCCGTATCGACACCGGATCTCGTTGCGGGTCGAAGGTCCGGTTGATGACGTGCGGAGGCGATTGCCACCAGTTGTCGCCACTGTGCGCGACGGCGACGAGGAGGGTTGGGCTTACGTGCGCATCAACGCTGAACGACTCGACTGGGTGCCCGCCGTACTCGCCGGACTGGGGGTCCCGTTCGTCATCGAGCGGCCCGACGCCTTGCGCGACCTGGTGCGCTCGCTCGCCGCACAACTCAACGCGGCCGCCACAGACGCGGGCGAGAAGGACGAACAACCGTCTTGATGATCGGCGGGCGGGTGACCACCGTCATCACCTCGATCACCGGATTCGAGACGGGCACCGCCCAGGAAGCCCTTGGGCCGGTTGGTGAACGATGAGGGGCCCTTTGGCTGTCGGCCGCAGACCGAGTGCTCTATCCCCTCATTGGCCGGTGGTGGTGCAGTGAGCCATGTTCGTGCAGGACAGCGCCCCGCTGCCGATACCGGTGACCCTTGTGCGGGACCGGCTGCTGGCCTATCTGCACGACGACGCTCGCCTCCAGCCGGACACGTGGCACGCCGCCGAACAGGGCGCGTCGCTCCTTCGGTGCCCCGGAGTCCAGGATGTCGCCACCCGGGTGACCGCACACACCGGCCCGGCCCGCCGGCGCGGTGTCAGCACCGTCATCCCGATCTGGTGGACGCCCGCCGACTCGACCGGCGCCCCCGTACCGGCGCTGGACGCCACCCTCGAACTCGACCCCCGCCCGGACGGCACCAGCCGGCTGACCTTGTGCGGACGGTACCTGCCACCGTTGACCCGAAACAGTGTCCCAGCCGAGCATCTCGTCATCGGCCCCGCCGCCCGGGCCGCAGCCCACAGCTACCTGGCAGCATTCACCCGCGCCATCGCCGCGCCCACCGCGCCCACCGCGCCCACCGCGCCCACCGCGCCCACCGCGCCCACCGCGCCCAGCTGCCGCGCCGTCAACACCGGCAGACCCTCACTGACGAACCGCGTCATCGTGAGCGGAACCAGCCCACACTCCCAGATCGCCGCCCGGCACCTCCTCGTGGCCGCGGGCACAAACGCCCCCGGCGGCTGATGGTTCAGTTGACGTCGGGGCAGAGGACGACCCGCTGTCCGGCGGAAGGCGGTGTGATCCAGGCGGTTTCAGCGCGGGACAGCGGGATGCTGACTACGTCGACGGTGAGCGTGCCGTCGGGGATTCCGGTGGCCAGCGCAGGGAGTTCGGCGAGAAGGCCGGCGGTGCTGACCGACCCTTGACCGCTACCGAGGATCTGCAGACTGGCGGATCGAAGGGCGGCGGAGGAAATGCTGGCGGTGGGGCCGGCGACGGACCCGATCTGTATCCAGGACAGTGCTTTTCCCCGATCGGTGCGATCGGTGACAAGCGCGGAGATGGCCCGTTCAGCGGGGCTGCCCCAGAGATAGTCGACGACGACGTCGACGTCACCAGCGGTGTGACCGAGGCGCGCGAAGACTTCGTCGGGATCACCTTCGAGGCTGATGACGACGTCGGCCCCGAGGCCGAGCAGCATGTCCAGCAGCGTCTGGTTGCGGCCCGCTGCGATGACACGGCCGGCGCCAAGGTACTTGGCCACCTGGATGGCCATCTGGCCCGCGCCCACAACCACCCGCAATTTCGACGCTCAGGGTTGCTCGCCAAGAGAACCCAGGAATCCGAGTGGTGCCCTCCGTGGAATGTTCATACTGCCTGTGGCAAAAGCGATCTCGTGTACGACGGTCAGGAGATCGCGGCCGCGGCCGTGCGAATCAGGTCGGCGACGGTCTTCGGCTGCGATACGTAGATCGCGTGACTCCCCGCCGTGTTCACCACGGTGGCCCCGGTGCGCTCGGCCATGGACACCTGGGCGGCGGGGGGGATCATGCGGTCGTCGCTCACGTGCAGGTACCAGCTCGGCTTGACCCGCCAGGCGGCCCTGCTGATCGTTCCGCCGAGCGCGTCGAGACCCCAGGGCACCTGGGCGTCGGCCAGAAAGGCTGCGTCGTCGGAGGTGAGATCCGCGGCGAACGCTTCGTGGAACTTGGCCCGGTCGAGGAAGAGGTATCCGTTGCGGGGTGGAAGGATCGGCGGTTGCGGTCCGTCGGCCGGGAACGTGCTGATCAGGGATTGCACGGACTCGCCCTGATCGGGTGCGAACGCGGTGATGTAGACCTCGTCGTGGGTGCCGGCCTCGGTGATGACAGCGCCGCCGTAGTAGTGCCCAACCAGGACGACGGGTTCATCGATCGAGTCGAGCACATCTCGGACTGTCGCATCGTCCGTCGGCGAGAGACTTCGTCGGGTTCTGAACGACGCGCACGTCGAAGCCGTCGGCGCGCAGCACGTCGTAGACACCGCGCCAACCGGATCCGTCGACGAATCCTCCATGGACCAGGACGATGGTCGGACTCATGGTTTGCTCCCTTGCTCGTGGATGGGCACGAGCGAAGGTATCGAGCGTCCCGCGGCCGGGCATCCGTCGAACGACGTAAGTCAGTGACGCAGGTCGTACCTGCCGCGGTCGATCGCATCCCGCAACGCGGCGCGCGAGGTGATGCCGAGCTTGGTGTACGCGTGGGATAGGTGGGTCGAGACGGTCCGCGGCGACAGGAAGAGCTGTGTTGCGATCTGCCTGTTGGTCAGCCCGGTGGCGGCGAGATCGGCGACGACTGCTTCCTGTGGCGTGAGCACGGCTGACTCCGGTTCTGCGCCGCCCGCCGCGCGGAGTTCGCGAACGGCCCGTTCCAGCCAAGGAGTCGCCCGGAGCCGCCGGAACCCGGTGATCGCCGACGTCAACTGGGTGCACGCCTCGCCGAGGGCGTGCACGCGCCTGAGCTGCTCGCCGTAGACGAGATTCACCCGAGCCCGGTCGAACACCCACCGCTCGCTCTCCGGTGTGGCGAGGGCTCGGCCGAACCGTTCTCGCCAATTCTCGGTGTCGGTGAGAGCTCCTGCCGCCGCGATCAGCAGTTCCAGTCGCGGTGAGTGCACGCCGAGCCCGGACTCCTGCGCAACACGCACGTGCTCGCTGGCCTCCGCCGCGTGACCTGACCGCGAGGCTGCCTCGACGAGGTCGAACACCAGCCACACCGCCTGGGGCTGGAACGGTTGCAGGGTTCCAGCGGGACTGACCGAGGCAGCATGCCGGTACGCCAAGTTCGAACTGTTCTTTTCCCAGAGCCTCCATGCATCGGATGTGTGATGCGTAGGCGGCAAGGGTGTACAGGCGCCGGGGAGCGGCCCAGAGCAGAAGTTGCTCTGCGGCGCGATCGGCCGCGGCCGATCGACCTCTTGCCGAGTCGACGAGCGCGCGGAGGTATCGGCCCGGTGCCGCGGTGAGCAGGTATCCGAGTTCGTCGCAGAGAGTGAGACCCTCGTCCGTTGCTGCTTCGAGGTCATCCCACTCGCCCGCGAAATAGTCGTCATTCGCCAGCAGGAACAGTGCCTCGATCTCCTTAGCGACGGCACCACCACGCCGTCCGTCCGCGACGACCCGCGTCAGCGGCTCCCGCGCGAACCGGATGCGGTCCAGGTGGGCGCCGGCGGCGGCGATCCTGGTGATGCGCACGGGATCCGATGTGAACCGCAGTCCGTCGATCGCGCGATTGAGCTCGAGCACGGCGTCAGGCTCGGCTCTCGCGGGATCGGCGAGCACCGAGTTGAACACCGCAAGGGTGTCGGGAAGTGGCGCCACCACCTTGGCGAGCTGCGCTCGGGTGTCGGCCCAGAAATCGGCCCGACCCGCGTAGAAGTCGACGAAGACCAGCGTCTGCAGCGCCTCCATTGCGGGCACATCCGCCGGATCAAGCGGCCCCTCCGTGGCGTCGAGCGCGGTGATGAGCAGGCGTTGTGCGCTCGATGCGTCACCCTCCCCGTTCAGTAGCTGGTGCGCGGCGGCGGTCACCGTCGCGAGCGTCGGAGCGTCACTCGATGCGAGCTGTGCCTCGAGCAGCAGGCGTGTGCTGCCGTGCAGGTCACCGGTGACCAGGGACCCCAGGTAGGCCGCGCGCGCGATCCGCCTTGCCCGGTCCTCAGGTGCGGGGGTGAGCTCCGCCGCCCGGACCAGCGCGGCCGTGGCGCGCGTGCTGTTGCCCGATTCCAGGAGCTGCCCCGAGACGGCCTCGAGGAGCATCGCGACGTCCTCATCGGGGGTGTCCGCGGACTGCCCCAGATGCCAAACGCGGCGCCGCGGGTCGGTGTCGAACGCCTTGGCGAGGAGTGCGTGAGCGCGGTGTCGCTCATCGCTCGTGGAGAGCTCGAAGACCGCGGCCCGAATCAGCGGGTGCCGAAACTCCATGCGACCCGAACGAGGACTGAGTCCCACGATCCCGGCTCGCTCCGCTGGTGGGAGATTGACCCTGGCCTGCGGCGCCGGGATGCAATTTTCCAGCGTCATGCTGTTCTCCGCGCCGGCCAGCACGACGAACAAGAGCATTCGCGTGTGCCCTCGGGCAGATCACGCAGCCGCTGCGCATAGAGCGATCTCAGCCGATCGGTGAGAGGGAGCACCTCGGGCAGCGCCCGGCCATTGTCCAACGCCGCCGGAAGGTCCAGCAGCGCCAGGGGATTGCCCCGTGCTTCCGCCCGGATCCGCATGCGAACATTGATGGCCAGGGCGGGGAAACGCTCCCTGAGCAGGGCGTCGGCGCTCTGGTCCGATAGTGGCCGGAGGATGTGTGCCTCGAATCCGCTTCGCACGAAGACGTTCTCCAGTTCCGACCGGGCAGCGACGAGCAGCCGCGCGTCGACACCCTTGAGCCGACGAGCCAGGTAGGTCAACACCATCCCGCTGGCGACGTCCAACCAGGGCACGTCGTCGATGACGAAGAGCAGCGGCCGGCGCCGAGCGGCCTGGGTGACCAACGCCAATGTCGCGGCACCGGCGATCAGTTGCGATGGAGGCGCGCCCAATTCGAGACCGCAGATCACGGCAATCGCCTGCCGATGAAATCTCGTTCACTGTCGGAAGGTCATCGAGCAGCGGAAGCAGCAATTTGGTTGAGCGCACCGAACGTCAGTTCGGCCTCGTACTCCAGTGCGGTGATGCCTAGCACCGTGCGGCCGGCTCGCTCGGCGATCTCCACCGCAGCATCGAGCAGGGCAGTCTTCCCAATTCCGGGATCACCGGCGATCAGAAACACCGAAGAATCGAATTCAGCCGTGCCTGCTGCGAAGGCGGCGAGCATTTCCAGTTCGGCATCCCGCCCGAAGAGCATGCCTACCAACCCATAACAGTCAGTGCCCGGTCGCCATCAACCCGAACCTAGCCCCGACGGACAGGCCGCCGCCACCAGGCGGCACCATGAGACATGGCAGAAGTCACCAGGTCGAGCGACGATGTGATGGTCAGTGAGTGCGACGTCGCACGGGTGGCGGTGATCGGGTCGGGACCGGCCGGCATCTACACGGCCCGGGCGCTCACCGATCCTGCGGCTCGCAAGGACGTGCAGGTTGACGTCTACGACCGGCTGCCGGTGCCGTATGGCCTGGTTCGGTACGGCGTCGCACCCGATCATCCGAGGATCAAGTCGATCATCGAGCAGCTGCGCAGGGTGATGGAGCGGCCGGCTGTCCGCTTCCTGGGCAACATCCGGCTGGGTCGGGACGTCACCCTCGCCGAGCTGCGCACCTACTACGACGCGGTTGTCGTGGCGTGCGGCGCCAGTGCCGATCGAGCGTTGTCGATCCCGGGCGAGGAACTTCCGGGCAGCATCTCGGCCACTGAGTTCGTCTCCTGGTACAGCGGGCACCCCGATACGGCCGTCGACGCAATCGCCTTGAACGCAACCAGTGTCGCGATCGTCGGCGCGGGCAATGTCGCGCTCGACGTCGCCAGGATGCTCCTCGCATCGGAGCAGCGACTGCGGGCCACCGACGTACCCGAGCACGTGCTGAAGGAGCTGGCGTCCAGCCCCGTCCGGGACGTCTACATCCTCGCCCGTCGGGGGGTCGCGCAGGCCAAGTTCTCCAGCAAGGAACTGCACGAGGTCGGCGAACTGGCCGACGTCGACGTCCTGCTGCGGCCGCAGGACCTGCACCTCGACGAGCCGACGCAGAACGACCTGAACGGCGACCCGGCCCGGCACCACGCGGTCGACGTCCTGCGGTCGTTCGCGGGGCGGGAACCGGAGGGCAGGAGCAAACGGCTGCACTTCCGGTTCATGGTGCGGCCGCATGCCGTGACCGGCATCGACCGGGTCGATGGGCTCGACGTCGAACGCACCGCGTTCGACAGCACCGGCAGGCTCACCGGCACCGGGCAGATCGAGCGACTACCGGTGCAGCTGGTGGTGCGTTCGGTCGGCTACCGCGGCCTGCCCACGGAGGGCCTGCCGTTCGACACGGCCGAGGGCATCATCCCGCACCGGCTTGGAGCGGTGCTGTCGGACGGCCGGCCCGTGCCCGGCGTGTACGTCGCCGGATGGATCAAGCACGGCCCGAACGGGTTGATCGGCGCCAACCGCAAGGACGCGTCGGAAACGGTGGCGACGCTTCTCGCCGATCTCCCGGCGCTGCCGTCGGCTCCGCACCGCGACACCGACGAACTGCTGGCCGTGCTGCGGGCCCGCGGCGTCATCGTCGTCGACTGGACCGGGTGGCAACAGATCGACGCCGCGGAGATCGCGAAGGGCCGGCCGGCCGGCCGGGGACGGGTCAAGATCCATGATCGGGCCGAGCTCCTGGCCGTCGGAGCATCCGCCCACGCGGAAGCGGCCGGCGGTTCGACAGGGGCCACCCGTCGGGGCGGTTGATGACCACCGCGGCGACGGCTCCGTCGACACTCACGCGAACAGCGTCGACAGCCGGCTGTCGCGTGTCCGCGCTCATGCCGGCCACTGTTTCGCGACCAGGGTGAGCACATCGTAGGTCGCGACCGGCTCGCCTTCCTGGTTGACAACGATTGCGTCCCAAATGACTTCGCCGTACTCGGCGTCCGCACGGGGAGAGATCCGCTTGGCGGTCAAGGTGACGGTCAACGCGTCACCGGGGTAGACCGGGGTGGTGAACCGCAGGTTCTCCATTCCGTAGTTGGCCAACACCGGGCCGTACTCGGGGGAGACGAACAGCCCGGCCGCCAGCGAGACCAGGAAGTAGCCATGCGCGACCCGGCCTTCGAAGAACGGACTCGCCGCCGCGGCGTCCTGGTCGGTGTGAGCGTAGAACTTGTCCCCGGACAGGTCGGCGAACGCGTCGACATCGTCGAGGGTGACGGTTCTGGGCCCGGCGATCACGGCGTCGCCGACGCGCAGCTCGGCGAGGCTCTTGCGGAACGGGTGTTTGCCGTCCGTGTTCCGCGGTGCCCCGGTCACCCAGGTGCCCGTCACTGCGGACACCGCAGCAGGGGAACCCTGGACGGCGGTGCGCTGCATGTAATGCAGGACACCGCGGATGCCACCGAGCTCCTCCCCGCCGCCGGCGCGGCCGGGACCGCCGTGCACCAGGTGCGGCAGCGCAGCGCCGTGACCGGTGGATTCGGCCGCGGAGTCCTGGTCCAGGACCAGTACCCGGCCGTGCCACGGTGCGACGCCCAGGACCAGTTCGCGGACGACCTGGGGGTCGGCGGACACCAGAGAGCCGACAAGGCTGCCCCGCCCGCGGGCGGCGAGCTCGATGGCATGTTCGGTGTCCCGGTAGCCCATGACGGTGCTGACCGGGCCGAACACCTCGATGTCGTGGGGTTCGTCGCGGCTGGAATCCCTGGCCCACAGCAACACCGGGGGCAGGAACGCGCCGCGTTCCGGGTCGGCGCCGATGACGTCGAAGTGGTCGGGATCGCCGACGACGACCTCTGCTGCGCCGGCCAGTGCGGCCAGGTTCTTCCGGACGTCGTCCCGCTGTGCCAGCCCGACCAGCGCGCCCATGGTGACGCCGGCCGCGGTGGGGTCGCCCACCCTGACCTTGTCCGCGATCCTGGCCCGGACGGCGTCGATGACGGCGGGCACCAGGGCGTGCGGCACCAGGGCGCGGCGGATCGCGGTGCATTTCTGCCCGGCCTTGGCGGTCATTTCGGTGACGAGTTGCCGGACGTACAGGTCGAACTCCGCGGACCCGGGGGCGACATCGACGCCGAGCACGGAGAAGTTCAGCGAATCCGCCTCTGAGCTGAACCGCACACCGTGCTTCATCACCGAGCGATGCGAGCGCAGCAGTGCTGCCGTCGAGGCGGACCCGGTGAACGCGACGGTGTCCTGCTCGGACAACAGATCGAGCAGGCCGCGCGATCCGCCGGCCACCAACTGCAGGCTGCCTTCGGGGAGCAGTCCCGAGTCGATGATCTCCTTCACCGCTGCCTGCGCCAGGTAGGACGCCTGCGACGCGGGCTTCACCACGGTCGGCACCCCGGCCAGGAACGCCTGCGCCAATTTCTCGAGCATGCCCCAGACCGGAAAGTTGAACGCGTTGATCTGCAAAGCGACACCACGGCGCGGGGTGTAGATGTGTTGGCCGACAAAATGACGAGCCGCACCGAGTCTTTCTGACGGGCCGTCGACGAGCACGGTGGAGTTGGGCAATTCCCGGCGGCCCTTGCTGGCATAGGTGAACAGCACCCCGATGCCGCCGTCGATGTCCACGAAGGAGTCCCGCTGCGTGGCGCCGGTCCACGCCGAGATGGCGTAGAACTGTTCGCGTTTGCCGTTCAGGTGGGCGGCGAGCGCCTTGAGCGCCAAGGCCCGCTCGTGAAACGGCATTTCCCGCAGCGCCGGTCCACCAACGGATCTCGCGTGATCCAGCACGGGAACCATGTCGATCGGGTCGGTGCCGATGACGGCAACTGGTTCAGCGGTGGATGCGTTGAGCAGTTCGGTGCGATTTCCGGCCGGACCCTGCCAGCGGCCCGCCACATAGCTTTCGATGAGCATCGTCACTGCGTGACTCCTTGGTGCGGGCGCGGCTGGGTGGTGGTCACGTCGGCAGTCCTGGGCGTTCCGGTCACTGGTCGAAGTCCACTGTGAGCCGGTCGGTGACCGGGTGGGCCTGGCAGGTCAACACGTAACCGCGGGCGATCTCGTCGGCTTCGAGCGCGTAATTCGAGACCATTTCCACCTTTCCTTCGACGACCTTGGCCCGGCAGGTGCCGCAGACCGCGTTCTTGCACGCGTAGGGGGCATCCGACCGGGCCCGCAGGGTCTCGTCCAACACCGAGTCCCCGTCCCGGGGCAGGGTGAATGTCAGCGATCGGCCGTCCAGGATGACGGTGACCTTGGATCCCATCACCGGGACTGCGGCGTCGGCGACCGGGCGGCGCCGGGCAATCGGTGCACCCACATGGAACAGTTCCCGGTGCACATGGGCGCTGTCGACGTCCCTTTCCAGCAGCACACCACGGACGGAATCTGTCATTGCCAACGGCCCACAGAGGAACCACTCGTCGACGTCGTCGACCGGAACGACGGTGTCCAGGATGCGACCAAGACGCTCCACATCCAGCCGGCCGGAGAGCATCTCGACGTCTGTGATCTCCTGGCCGAGCACGTGAACCAGCTGAAACCGTTCGGGGAAGAGGTTTTTCAGGTCTTCGAGCTCTTCGAGGAACATGATGGTCGAGGTGCGGCGGTTGACGTAGATCAATGCTGCGGTGCTCAGCGGTTCCACTTCCAGCACGGTGGCCAGGATGGACAGCACCGGGGTGATCCCGGAGCCGGCCGCGACGGCGACGTACCGCTTGGCGTTCGCGGCGTCGAGCGGGGTGGAGAAGGTGCCGCTGGGTGTCATCACATCCAGCACGTCGCCCGCCTGGAGCCGAACCGCGGCGTAACTGGAGAACACTCCTTCCGGGATGCGCTTCACTCCGATTCGCAGCGGCCCGCCGGTCGCCGGAGCGCAGATCGAGTAGTTCCGGCGGACGTCATCACCGAGGCTGGGGGCTCTGACCGACAGATGCTGGCCGGGGTTGAACCGGAACTCGTCACGCAGCTCTTCGGGCACGTGGAAGGTGATCGCGACGGAATCTTCGGTGAGCCGGTCGACCGAGGCGACCCGCAGCGGGTGGAACACCGCGTGCCGGCGCCCCGGTGCTGCGGTCGGGTTCAGGGCGCTGTGGATGGTGCTGTGCGTGGTGGTCATCAGATGGCCTTGAAGGAGTCGAAGGGCTCGGCGCAGGACACGCACGCCCACAGCGACTTGCAGGGCGTGGACCCGAACCGGCTGATCTCCCTGGTCGTGGTGGAACCGCAGCGCGGGCACCTCGCCGACAGGGTCAGACCGATTGACCGCGGAGCCGACAGCGCCGACTGAGCCGGCTGGCAGGCGACGGGCGGGGCGATGCCGTACTCCCGCAACTTGCGGTGCCCGTCCTGGCTCATCCAGTCGGTCGTCCACGCCGGGGACAGCACTGTTCTGACGTTGATTCGGGCGACACCTGCGGTACGCAGGGCGGTCTCGACGTCACCGGCGATCACGGCCGTGGCCGGGCACCCCGTGTAGGTCGGGGTCAAGGTGACCTCGACGGTTCCGTCCGCGGCCAGCTGCACGTCACGGAGGATGCCGAGATCGTGCAGGGTCAGCACGGGGATCTCCGGATCCGGCACCGCGCCGGCGATGTCGCGGACCTGATCCACGGTCATGGTCACCAGCTCGCTCCCGGGTGTGAGCGGTGCAGATTCTGCATGTCGGGCAGCAGGTGCCCGAGGTTCTCGGAGTGGTAACCGGCGCGGCCGCCGCGGGAGCGCCAGGTCGGGGCCGGCAGGCTCAGTGTTGCTGTCGTGATGACGGCCTCGACGTAGCGGGACCAGGCCGGCCGGAGCGCGGCCGGGTCGGCGGCGACACCGGGCAGCGCGGTGAGAATGTCCGCGGTGTCGGCGGTGTCGAAGATTTCCTCGACGTGGGGCCAGACTTGGTCGAGGGCTGCCTGCATGCGGTCGTGGGATTCCGGGGTGCCATCGCCCAGCCGGAGCACCCACTGGGTGGCGTGGTCGCGATGGTAAGCCACTTCCTTCACCGCCTTGGCAGCCAGCGCGGACAGGGTCGGGTCTGTGGAGGTCAGCAACGCCGTATAGAGCTCGTACTGGTAGGCGGAGAAGATCAGCTGGCGAGCCATGGTGACGGCGAAGTCACCGTTCTCGATCTCCACCAGGTGCACGTTGCGGAACTCCCGCTCGTCGCGCAGGAAGGCCAGATCGTCTTCACCCCTTGAAGTTCCGGTGACCTTTCCCTCCACTTCGCCCGCGTAACTGAGCAGTGTGCGGGCCTGGCCCAGCAGGTCCAGGGCGATATTGCCCAGCGCGATGTCCTCCTCGATCTGCGGGGCCCGGGTGATCCACTCGCCGAGTCGCTGGGCGAGGATGAGCGTGTCATCGCCCAGCCCGAGAACGTAGGTGGCGAGGGCGATTTGGTCGATGTCGGCCTGGTCGATGTCGGCGCTGTCGAGGGGCTGGCGGCTCAGGCTGGCGGCGGTCACAGGTGGGACACGCCTTCGGGCACGTCGTAGAAGGTCGGGTGACGGTAGGCCTTGTCCATCGCCGGATCGAAGAACGGGTCCTTCTCATCGGGACTGGATGCGGTGATCGCGCTGGACGGGACGATCCAGATGGAGACGCCTTCGCCGCGGCGGGTGTAGACATCGCGGGCATTCCGCAGGGCCATCTCGGCGTCCGGCGCGTGCAGGCTGCCGACATGCTGGTGGGACAGGCCGCGGCGGGCGCGGATGAACACCTCCCACAACGGCCAGCCTTTTCGGGATCCAGCGGAGCCACCGGTCGGAGCCGGATGAACGTCGGAGGTCATGCTGCTGCCCCGGCCGGGACCTTGCCGGCCCGGTGCTTGGCGGCGTACGCCTGAGCGGCCTCGCGAACCCAACGCCCGTCCTCGTGCGCGGACACCCGCCGCGCCATCCGCTGCGCGTTGCACGGTCCGTCGCCCTTGATCACCCTGGTCAGCTCCGCCCAATCGATGGCACCGAAGTCGTGGTGCTGCCGTTCGGAGTTCCACTGCAGGTCGGGGTCCGGCAGTGTCAGGCCAAGGGCCTCGGCCTGGGACACGCACATGTCGACGAACCGTTGCCGCAGTTCGTCATTGCTGAACCGCTTGATCCCCCAGGCGGTCGACTGCTCGGAATTCGGCGAGTCGGTGTCCGGCGGACCGAACATCATCAGCGCCGGCCACCAGAACCGGTTGACCGCGTCCTGCGCCATGGCGTGCTGCGCGGGGGTGCCGTGCGACAGGGTGAACAGGATCTCGAATCCCTGCCGCTGATGGAAGGACTCCTCCTTGCAGATGCGGACCATGGCCCGGCCGTACGGGCCGTAGGAGCAGCGGCACAACGGGACCTGGTTCATGATCGCCGCGCCGTCCACCAGCCAGCCGATCGCACCCATGTCCGCCCAGCTCAGCGTCGGGTAGTTGAAGATGCTGGAGTACTTCTGCTTGCCCGAATGCAACAGGTCGAGAAGATCCTCGCGGTCGACGCCCAGGGTCTCGGCGGCCGAGTACAGGTACAGCCCGTGGCCGGCCTCGTCCTGCACCTTGGCCAGCAGGATCGCCTTGCGCCGAAGGCTCGGCGCCCTGGTGATCCAGTTGCCCTCCGGCTGCATGCCGATGATCTCCGAGTGGGCGTGCTGGGCGATCTGCCGGATGAGCGTCTTGCGGTACCCGTCGGGCATCCAGTCCCGCGGCTCGATCCGCTGATCGTCGGCGATCAGTTGGTCGAAAAGCTCCTGCAGCGCCGCCTCAACCCCAGCCGGGAGCGCGCCTTCATCCGAGGATTCGATCCCGTCGACGTTGCCGTACACGGCGGCCTCCCTTGACCAGCACTTCCGAAGCGGTCTTACCGAACGAACGGTCAGTAAAGTATGTAGGGCACAATAGCCGCATGTCAACAGCTTCTGGTCGGAGAACCGGTCAGCCAGATGTGCCGGATCCGCAGCGCGGCGGTCGCGGGCGCCCGGCCAGGTACACCAAGGAAGGCCTGCTGGACCTGGTGGTGGCGGTGTTCAACGAGCGCGGCTACGAAGCGGCCAGTATGGAAGACCTCGCAAAGGCCAGCGGCTTCACGAAATCGACGTTCTATCACCATGTCTCCGGCAAGGAGGAACTCCTACGGATGGCGGTCAACCGTGCGCTGGACGCCTTGTCCGCCGCGTTGGACGAGACGGTGGGAACCGATGGCACACCGGTCGAACAGTTGGAAGACGCCATCCGCCGGACCACCGCGGTGCTGCTGGCTGAGCTTCCCTATGTGACCCTGTTGCTGCGGGTGCGTGGCAATACCCAGATCGAACGTGAGGCGTTGACCCGACGTCGTGCCATCGATGCGCGACTCTCAACGCTGGTCACAGCAGCAGTCGACGCGGGTGAGATCCGGGCCGACATCGATCCTCGCCTGGTGAGTCGTCTGCTGTTCGGCATGGTCAACTCCATCACCGAGTGGTATCGGCCCACCGCACGAACAACACCGAGAAAAGGAATTGTCGACGCCGTCGTCGGTCTGGCGCTGGAAGGCCTGAAGGCTGACCGTTCGAATCGGCAATGATCGCGGCGGGATCCGTTTCACCCTCATTCTTTTCAGACCGATTCCAGCAGCAGGGCTATCCCATTCCGACACCAATGCAGATGATGGCCACTGCGCGCTGCGCACCCTGCAAGTCCCAGCCCACGCAGCACGGCCAGCGATTGTGAGGCGAACGCCTCGTTCAGCTCGAACAGATCGATGTCGGAGAGATCTCCAGCCCGGCGCGGCCCAGCAGCCGACGCGTCGCCAGTTCCGGTCCGATGCCCATGATCCGAGCGGGCACCCCGACCGACGACAGGCCCGTGCCGACCGGGAAAGGCGGGCCGAGTTTCGCCAACGCCTTCAGCGAGGTGTCCCGGGGTTTCATCCGGGTCGATCAGCAACGCGCGGCCCTAACGCTGCGGGACCGGAATCGGGACAATTCCCGCGCCATCCGGCCGGCGGCGATCGCCTTGGTCGCGGGTTCCTGCGACCGCAGCGCGAACAGAAGACGATGCTGTCGGTGCCCGGTGTTGAAGCGCTGTCGCGCTGGCAGGTCACGGTGACGTCGAACAGGCCGCTGCGGCCGAACCGGGTGCGTTCCACCGCGTCGGCGACCAGTTCGTCACCGAGCCGGGCCGGCGCCACGAAAGCGATGTCGAAACCGCCAGCGACGACGACCTGGCATAGGTGTTGCAGGCGAAGGCGAATGCGCTGTCGGCCAGTGTGGCCACGAACCCGCCGTGGCAACAGCCGTGACCGTTGACCATGTCCTCGCGCACCGCATCGACACACTGGACCGGCCGGGCCCGACGTCCAGCAAGCGCATACCCAATCGACGGCTGGCTTGATCTTCCGCCCACATCGCCGCCGCGCAGCGGCTCTCCAGATCCGTTGCTGCATCACTGATCTGGGTGCTCGCCTCAGAGTTCACGAAGGGACCTTCCACTCCACGCGGCCCGGCGGAGCGTGATGCACGCCCGGTACCGGCCGTCCAGATAGGCGCCGGCGAGTGCGTCCAGCAGGGCGACGATGCGGGCCGCCCCGATGCGGTCACCCCACTCCAACGGGCCGACCGGATAGCCGACTCCCAGCCGCATTGCCCTGTCGACGTCGGCGGCGGAGGCCACCCCCCTGCCCACCACGTCAGCGGCTTCGTTGACGAGCATGGCCGCCGTGCGGGCTACCAGTAATCCGGGCAGGTCGTCCAGCACGCTGACCGCCGCACCCGTCGCCTGCAGCAGGCCGGCCGCGGCCGCCAGCTGATCGGGTGGGCAGCCGTCCGAGGCTGCCAGGGCGAATCGAGTCGCGGTCGCGGGATCCAGCGCCAGGTCGAGCACGATGACCGGTCGGCCCGCGTCGTCGGCGCGCTCCGTCGCCGTTCGGCCATCGGTCGGGACCAGCAGCGCACCACCAGGCAATTCGGCATGCGGCGGCGTTGCCGCGTTGCTCTGCACGACGGTGATACCGCCACCGGTCAGTCGGTCCCGCAGGGTGCTCCACGGTCCCCAGTCCCCCGCCGCCACCACCTCCGACACGGCAGTCCCGGGCGGTGCGCTCGCGGCGACCGGCGCGGCGACCCCCGGTGCGTAGGAGTAGAAGCCTTCGCCGGTCTTGCGGCCCAGTCGACCGGCGTCCACCAGGGCCTGCTGAGCCAGCGACGGCGCGTAGCGGGGGTCCTGGCCGAACAGACTCCAGACCGAGCGGCTGACGGCAAGGCTCACGTCCTGGCCGATGAGGTCCGTCAGCTCCAGGGGTCCCATCCGGAAGCCGCCCGACTCCCGCAGCACGGCATCGATGGTGGCCGGGTCAGCGGCGCGCTCCTCCAACGCGCGCAGCGCCTCCCCGTAATACGGCCGGGCCACCCGGTTGACGATGAAGCCCGGTGTGGACGTCACCCTGACCGCCGACTTGCCCCACCTGCTGGCCAGTTCCGCCACGTCGGCAGCCACCTGCGGATCGGTGGCCAGACCGGACACCACCTCCACCAACCGCATCACCGATGCCGGGTTGAAGAAATGCAGGCCGAGGCAGCGTTCCGGCCGCCGAAGCTCGGCCGCCACCGCCGTGATCGACAACGAGGAAGTGTTGGTGGCCAGCACACACCGATCGTCGACGACCGTTTCGAGACCAGCGAAAATGCTCCGCTTGACGTCAAGGGATTCCACCGCTGCCTCGACGACCAGCCCGCAACGGGCGAGATCGGTGACATCGGTCGCCGCCGTCAGATTGACCCTGGCAGCTTCCGCCTGCGCCGACTCGAGTCGGCCCTTGCTGACCATCCGGTCCAGCTGAGTGCCGATCCCGTCGACGGCCGTCTGGGCGCGTCCAGCCACGGCGTCCAGGACCAACACCTGGTGACCGGCCAGGGCCGCGATCTGGGCGATCCCGGCACCCATGGTTCCGGAGCCGACCACTCCGACGGGAGCGGCTGCGGTCAGCTGCATCAGGCATCTCCAGGCTTCGATAAACCGAACGTTCAGTAAAGTCATACCGGACCGGGGTTGGCTCGTCAATGCTCCGAAATCGATTGCCGGCAACATCACTCGCTGTCGCGGTCACCGCATTGGAAGGCCGCACGGATGGGCGAGAGCCGCCATTGGCGGGCAATTCGGGGGCCAACGAACCCGAGTGCTGGATTTGCCATGGCACGATGAAGTATCCCGGCCGCGGCCTATGCGATCGGACTGGCCACCTTCGCGGTCGGCATGATCCATGCCGCGGGGGTCGGGTACCACGCCGATCGCTGGGCCGACCATGGGCCGTCGCGCGCCGTCCGATGCACCCTTGCTGGCCGCGGCCCTGCTCGATCCGGTGCCCCCGTCGATGGGTCACGACGGCGGCGCCACCACAGTGCCGACGGTGCCGATCCGTCCGGTGTCCTTCAGCGAGTCGACCGCTCAGCTGCCCGACTGGCTGACGGCGCCACGCACCCAACCTCGGGTCAACTTGACCCTCGGCACAGTGGCCTTCGGGGCGGTCGAGGTGCTGAACCGGGCGGTCTTCGCGATCGCACCCTTGGACGTCGATCTGTTGGTCGCCGTCGGCCCGGAGGGTGACCCCGCCGCCCTCGGTGCAGTTCCCGGCAATGTGCACGTCGAGCGGTTCGTCGCGCAGGCCGACGTGCTGCCCCTGGTCGACATCGTCGTCCACCACGGCGGTACCGGCACGGTGCTGGGCACCGTCGCCGCCGGGCTACCCCAGCTGATCCTGCCGCAGGGCGCTGACCAATTCCACAACGCTCGCCGCCTGGCCGACGTCGGAGCCGGTCGAGCCCTGCTCAACGACCAGCAACTGCCCGGCGAGATCGCCCGAGCCGTGACCGAAATGCTTGCAGGCTCCTCCGAGCGGCAGGTCGCGATCCGGCTTGGTGACGAGATTGGTGCACTGCCGATGCCCGCCGAGGTTGTCCCGGAACTTGTTGCACTGGTGAGGAATTCGCCGGGTAACGGTTGATAGCAGATACATCGTGACATCACTGGTGCCGCCGACGATCTCGGTCGAACTCAGCGCCTGGACGTGACCGTGATCGTGTAGTTGATGTTCTGAATGAAGTCGGTTGGTACCTGAGGAGGAGCTGGTGCCGGCGTGCTCGGGATGTTGATCTCACCCCCGAAATGGAGGGTGTGGATGCCCGGCCGCAGCGGCCTCAGCATCAGGTAAATGCCGTCGGCGATCGCGCCGCCACGGTGCGGAGCAACTGCCGGAGGTTTGGTACCGATCGGGAAGGGATGCCCGCAGATCAGCGTGCCGATGTTGTCGGCCGGCAGGGAGTAGGAGAACCACGGTGACGGAGACCGGTATTTGCTCCGTCCGTCGACCAGGCCCGACACGGCAATTCCGTCGATGGACGCCGACAACGAACCGGGAACGATGTCGTCGATGCCGAGCCTAGCGGCAGCTCTCAATTCTTTGGCGGAGTAATCCGTGTTCGGACAGCCCAAATTGTCGAACTCGGTATTCACGAGTGGGAAGAAAAGTGCGATTCCGGAGGGAATCTTGCAGGTCCGGTAGACATCGGCCCGCGCCGGGACGTTGGGCGCATTCGTCGGCTGGTAGGTCCCGCCCAGGAACCAAACATGGCCGCTTTGGCCCGCGCTGCAGTCGACGGCAGCGGGCGCGCTGGGTTTGCCGACGGCTGTATCCATGAACACAGGGTTCTTACTGAAGGGCGTTTGTAGGAGCCACTGCCACCATTTGGCATTCCAGGCGCCATAGGTGAATCCGTATGGCCTCGACTGCGGAGGACTGACCCCTGGTTGACCATGTCCAGCCGCAGACACCGTTGGGGATCCCATGGTCAGAATTGCAGGGCCGAACAGAGAGTCGCAATGAGCAATCGCCGCATTGATGGCATGACATGCCTCCCCTGGGTGCCCAAATCTCGGTGCCCAAATCTCGACGGAAGGGCGAGATTCACGCTAAACCCGAAGGCTGATGACGTCAATAGATCTGCCCGGTGAACTCCGAACCAGAGCTGCAATGCCCTTGTGGGGCTGTTGATGGCTGTTTCGGTCGCATCGCCGTCTTTCTGGGGTGTGGATGGCATTGCACCAAAACGGGGCCTGTTTCATGTGTCAAGGCCCTTCTCGGTGGCGAATGCGAGCACAGAGCGGGCTGCGGCCCGCGGACAATCGCTTGATCGGCGGG
>Ga0208716_1000356_pt1 | contig 19408 bp, 21 predicted proteins | sample NGESurdeep092012_8_FD_184482 | JGI IMG/M metagenome (GOLD analysis project Ga0208716, IMG submission 184482) | Arctic peat soil microbial communities from Barrow, Alaska - NGEE Surface sample 415-3 deep-092012 (SPAdes) | ecosystem: Environmental > Terrestrial > Soil > Wetlands > Peat ...
GAATTTCTGGCTGACTTTGCCGGAAATTCGCTGCCAGTCCTGTCTGTCCCCGGTTTGCCGCGAGTGACCGGTACTTTCCCAGTACTGGTATAATACTGTGTTTTCGCGGTTCTGCGCGCCGCACGGTGGAATCTGTCGCGTGTCTGGCGTAAAGTATAGAAGAACCATTCGTGCGAGGAGTTCATGCGTTCCATCCGATTAGTCGCCGTCATTTTGGCAGTTCTCGTGGGATTCACGTCGTGCAGTCGCGATCCCGCCGTGGTAAAGAAGCGTTACCTGGAGAGCGGCAATAAATATTTCGATAAGGGCCGCTATAAAGAGGCGTCGATCCAATACCGGAACGCTCTCAAACGCGATCCGAGATATGGCGCGGCGCACTACAAACTCGCTCTGGTGAGTCTCAAGGTGGGCGACGTCGGCGGAGCCGTGTCCTCGCTTCGCCGCGCGGTGGAACCGGTAAATATCAATGAGCCCTATTATTGGGAAGCCGTGGTCAAGCTATCGGATATCTATATGGCCTTCGGCAAGGGCGAAGCGCTGTACATGAAAGAGGTCGAGGCGTTCACCGACCTTCTGCTGAAGCGCGATTCGAATTCCTTCGATGCGCACCGCCTCATCGGCGACCTGAACTACTCCCGGGCGACGGATGCGTACCGGAACAAGCAGCCCGATCAGGGCGTCGCCTTTTTGGATCGGGCCACGGCGGAATACCGCAAGGCGGACAGCCTCAAACCCGGCCAGCAGGGTGTTTCGATGCAGTTGGCGCGGGCGCGGGCAGCCAAAGCCGACTACGCCGAAGCCGAGGCGATCTACCGCCGCGTGATCGATAAGGACAAGACCTTTTCACTCGCCTACACCGAGCTATACCGGCTGTTCCTGTTCCAGAATAAGCCGGCGGACGCGGAGCAGGTTCTGAAGTTGGCGTTCGGTAACAACCCCAAACAGTTCGGATACCTCACGCTCCTGGCCAGGCATTACTACGCGCTGCAGCGCCGGGACCAGATGATCAACGTCCTCAACGAGATCAAGAGCCATGCCAGGGAGTGGGACCAGGCATACCTCGCGGTAGGTGCTATCTATCTGGGCATTGGCGATGGCGATTCGGCGATTAAGGAGTACAAGGAAGGCATCGCCAAGGATCCGAAAAGGAAGGCGATGTACCAGAAGGGCGTGATCGAAGTGCTCATGCGCCAGGGCAAGCGGAGCGAAGCCGCCGAAATCAATTCGCAGATTCTCAAAGAGAATAAAGACGATAACGATGCGCGCGGACTGGCGGCCACCTTCCTGCTCGACAAGGGGGACATCGCCAAAGCGCTGGCGGAATTGCAGGCGGTGGTGACGGGCGCGCCGGACAACCCGGTTTCGCGTTACAACCTGGCCCGGGCGCACGCCGCGCGGAATGAATACGAACAGGCGCGCCAGCAGTTCCAGAAGGCCATCGAGTTGCGGCCGGATTACGTTCTGGCACGCCTCGCCCTGGCGGAATTGCAGGTGCGCCACGGCGAGTTCGATGCCGCCTTCAAGTCCGCCGAAGCCGTTCTGACGACCTACGACAAGGGGAACTTCAGCGCGCGCCTCATCGAATCCGCCGCGCTGATCGGACAGAAGAAGTTCAACGAATCGCGCGTTCTGCTGGACGCCATGCTCAAGGCCAACCCCGGCTCGCCCGATGTCCTGTTCCAGTTGGGTGTGGTCAATCTGGCGGAGAACCGGTTTAAAGAAGCCGAGGACGCGTTCCGGCGCTCCTACCAGTTGAACCCGGCGAACGCCCGGGGTCTGATGGGCATCGTCGAAACCGAGATGGCCCAGAACAAGACCGAAGAGGCGCTGAAGACCCTGCAAGCCGAGAGCGACAAGGCTCCCGGCCGGGTGGACCTGCAAGTGGTGTTGGGCGACACGGCGGCGCGCGCGGGCAAGTTCGATCTCGCGCTCCAAACCTTCAACCGCGCGCTAGGCCAGGTGGGGAAGGCCAAGGGACAAGGCGATATCTACCTGAGAATCGGCGAGATCTACCGGCGCAAAGGCGACCTCAACGCCTCCGTCCAGGCATTGCGGAAGGCGCTCGAAACCCTGCCCGACAACATTATGGTGCTCAGCGAGCTGGCGCTGGTGTTGGATGAAGGCGCGCGCCGGCCCGAGGCCAGGAAGGTTTACGAGGCCACCCTCAAACTGGACCCGAACAACGGCGTGGTGCTGAACAATCTGGCCTTCCTGCTGTGCGAAACCGGCGGGGACCTGGACGACGCGCTCACCAAAGCGACGCGCGCCAAGCAACTGCTGCCCAATCTTCTTGAGATCTCCGACACCCTGGGCTGGATCTACCTGAAGAAGGGCCTGGCGGACAACGCCATCGAGATCTTCAAGGATCTGGTATCCAAAGCGCCGAAGCACTCGACCTATCGTTTCCACCTGGGGATGGCATACTCGCAGAAGGGCGATAAGTCGAAGGCGCTCGATCAGCTTAAGGAAGCCCTGAAGTACAATCCGGCGACGGACGAGAAGGATAAGATCCAGCAGTTGATTGCGCATTTGGGGTAAGCCGGTTGCCCGCCTGCGTGGCGCTGTTACGGGGGCGTCGGCATCGGCGGCAGGAACCTGCTGCTCCGCGGCCCATCCGGCCGCGGATTCGAGATTGACAACGGACCAACGAAGCGCTACAACTATCGGAGTCGATTGTCCGATTTTGACGACGAATCCGCGGAAGGAGGTGTGAAATCCGTGACTGCGCAACAACAGGCATTTAAGGTCTATTACTCCTCGCTCACCGACGCGGAGCTGATGAAGATTGCAGCCAACAAGCGTTCCTTCCTCGATGTGGCGCAAGAGGCGCTCGCCAATGAACTTCGCGGCCGGAACCTGGCGCCCTCCGAGCCGTCCCCGTCCGCTGACAACCGGACTGCGGAGTCGTATCCGAATCTTCTGGCGCGCATGGCACGGAAGGTACGCGGATTGTTTTCCCGCGAACGGTAAATCCAGGAGGCAAGAGAAAATGTCGTTCACCAAGCAAAGGTATTTCCGCGCACGGCGTTGGAGAGAGGTGGCGATCGCGCTCGCGACCCTGGGCCTCGTGGCGGCTGGCACGTCCTGTTCGAGCGGGCCGCAACCTCCCCAACCCGGCACCCCGGAGTTCTTCTGGGCCGCCGCCAAGGAGACCTATCGCGCCGGCGATTTTGTGAAGACCAGTGAGCACCTGCAGCGAATCCTGGCCACCGGGAACGAGTTCAGCGCCCGCGCCCGCGCCTGGGATACGGTGATCTCTTCCGGCCTGGCGCAAGGGTATATCGAACTTGCCGACGCCTGGGAGGCGGGCGCGCGCGCCAACCGGCCCAACCCGACGCCCTTCCGCAAGCAAGTCTCCGCGCTACGCAGCCAGGCCAGCGCCTCGGCCATTCAGTTTACCGAAGACATCCACAAGGTCATGGCATTGGACAAGGATCCGGCCATCCTCCTGGCGTTCGGTTATCCCGCCGGGGCAGCGGCTCCGCCCGTGGGGTTGAAGAGGGTGGCCGGCGGAATCCTGGTGCAGGATTCGGAGCGCGACCTGCTGGAGTCGGCGATGCTGCAGCGCGGCGTCCTGTTGAGTGTCTGCGCCGCCTTGGGCAGCCCCGACGATGCCGCCGCCGCGCAGGAGAAACTGAAAACCGGGGAATTCCGGGTACCGCGCGACGCCTTTCTGCTGGCGGCGGCGAAGAGCTTGTCGGAGCGATCGGAACTGTTCACCGGCGCCAAACTGGATCTGCCCAATCGCCTCAAATTGCTGTCGCAGGAGGCGCTGAAGGTGCTTGGGGCAATTCCGCAGACCAAGGAAACCAAGTCGGTCAACGATAAGATTCAGGCCCGGCTCAAGAAGGCCAGGATCACCTTATGACCGGGTGAGCCTGGCTCCGGACAACCGGCTAGGTGCGCTTGGCTTTGGCGCGGTCCATGTAGCGTAGGTTGTCGATGTCGAGACGAATGGTGTCGCCGGTTTTCACGAATTGCGGCACCATCACCTCGACGCCGTTATCGAGTGTCGCCGGCTTGAAGTTGGTGTCCTGTTGCTGGTGTGCGGGCGGCGCCGTGTGGGCGATCTTGACTTCCAGAACATCCGGGAACAATACGTTGATGGGCCGGCCCGCGACGAATTCGACGGCCAGCCTCATGCCGGCTTCGAGGAAGCGGGCCTGCACTCCGATGAGCGCCCTGGGAATTTCGGTCTGCTCGAAATTCTCCGGATCCATGAAGCAACAATGGTTCTCGTCGGCGTACAGAAAGTCCAGGGTGTGCTTGTCGAGAGGGATCTCTTCGAGCTTCAATTCCGAACGGAACGCGTGCTCCCAGATAGTGCCGGTGTCGAGATTGCGCAGCCGGGCGTGCATGGCGCCGCTCATTCTGCCCTGGCCGGGACGGTACTCCGTGGCGATGACCTTATAGTCCTGGCCTTCAAATTTGACGACCACACCGACGCGCAACTGCGATGCCACAACCATTCTTGCCTCCCGTGAACGTCAATTCTAATCCCAATCGGGTTTCACGGATAGCCCCATGTTGGTGCGGCCGGCGCCGGGAGTAGACTGTAGGCATGTCGAGATTGCGCTGGCTGACGATTACGCTTGCGCTGCCGCTGGTGTACCTCGCGGTGCTGTATCGGGCGACGCGGCTGCCGAAACCGATCTACACGTTCGCCCAGCATACCGTGATGACGGTTACCGGCAAGGGCGGTCCGGCGATTCTGCACGCTCCCCCCGTGGTCTATCCGCCGCAAGCGCTGCGCGATCGCGTGGAAGGCAGCGTGGTCCTGATAGTCACCATTGCCGCCGATGGCACGGTGGCGCGGGCCGTGCCGGTTTCCGGGCCGGAGCCCTTGCGGCAGGCGGCCGTCGACAACGTGCGGCAGTGGCAGTTCGAGGCCAAGGCGCAAGAGACGCAGATCGACGTCGGGTTCTCCTCACGCTACGTGACGCACTCGCTGGCGCTGCCGGAACCGGTGCAGCGCACCATGCCGGTGTACCAGGGAAGGATGCATGGTTCGGTGCGCGTGGTCGCCATGGTGAATCCGCAAGGCCGCGTCGAGTTCGTACACCCGGTGACGGGGCCCGGGAAGCTGGTGCCCGCCGCTTTGGAATCGGTCAGGCAGTGGACGTTCCGCCCGATGCTGCGCGACGGCAAGCCGGAACATGGCACCGCCGTGGTAGACGTGCCGTTCGGGCTGTAGGGTGGGGCTGGCGGACGCGCCGGCGAGCGCAGGCCGCCCGCGCTTGCCTTGCGGCTGCCCCGTGCCGGCGCGCCCACCCGGGGTGGCGCGCCCACCCGGGGCTCGGACAGGCGGTGTCCTAATGTATACTGGGACACTACCCTCGGGCAGAACGGCCTCGTAACTCTTATACAATTCAAACTGAGCAGAAAGCATGACCATTGGTTCCGGCGCTGCCGCGCTCGACAAGGACATCACAAGGGATGTATGCGTCGCCGTGGAATAGAGAGCCTTTGTCCCGCGGGCGGCGCTCAACGAACGTGGAGTAAATTCGGCAAATGAAACGCGAAGTGAAACGCGAGCTGCTCGATGAATTGCCGGCTGGCGATCGTGGTGCGATCGGGGCACGCCGGGATCTCCAAAAGGTCAATGCATGCATGGGACACGCCCACATCATGGTCCGGGCGCTGGCCGGCACTTTCACCGGCCGATCTCCCCGGTCGATTGTCGACCTGGGGGCAGGTGACGGGACCCTCCTGCTGCGGCTCGCGAAAAGTATCGCTCCCCGCTGGAAGCCGGTACGGGTTGTGCTGGTGGACCGCCAGCGGTTGCTGAGTCCGCGGACTAAGGCAGAGTTCGCGGCGCTGTCCTGGCACGTCGATTCGCTGGAGATGGATGTATTCGATTGGCTGCAACGGCCACACCCGGAACCTAGCGACGTAACCATTGCCAGCCTATTCCTGCACCATTTCAAGGAGCACGATCTCCGCAGGCTCCTGGGGCACGCAGCCGATCAAACCGGGTTCTTTCTGGCGTGTGAGCCGCGGCGCGTGAACTTCTCGCTTTGTGCAGCGGCGTTGCTGGGGGTCATCGGCTGCAACCGCGTCACCCGGCACGATGCCAAGATCAGCGTGCGGGCGGGCTTCGCGGAAAATGAACTGTCGGCGTTGTGGCCGCTCGACGAGGGTTGGCGATTGAGGGAACGGCAAGCTGGGCTGTTCAGTCATTGCTTTGTGGCGCAGCGAATCGCTGGACCAGTCTTGTGACGACCTCGACCTTCGACGCAGTGATCGTTGGCGGCGGACCGGGCGGAGCGACGTCCGCGCTGCTGCTGGCGAAAGCTGGCTGGTCGGTTGCATTGGTGGAGAAGGCGAGCTTTCCCCGTGGAAAGGTCTGCGGAGAATTTCTTTCGGCTACCAACTTGCCCTTGCTGAGGCATCTGGGCGTGGCCGAATCATTCCTGGAACTGGCCGGCCCGGAGGTGCGCCAGGTCGGGCTGTTTTCCGGCGATCATGCCGTAACCTCGGACATGCCTCGTCCTGGGACTAGCGACGGGACTGGCGACGGATGGGGCCGGGCGTTGGGGAGGGATCGCCTGGATACGCTGTTGCTGCACCGGGCAGCGGCTGCCGGAGCGCACATCTGGCAGCCCTGGTCCGCCGTCGAGCTCGTCAACCATGGGGGCGGATACCTTTGTCGGGCCGTCAGCAGGGAGAGTGGACAGTCCAGGGAGCTGCGGGCGCGAATCGTGGTGGCCGCTCACGGCTCGTGGGAACCTGGCCCATTGCCCACGCAGCCGGCACGCCCGGCTGCACGGCCATCCGATCTGTTTGGTTTCAAGGCGCATTTTCTGGACAGCCGGTTGCCGGCGGGCCTGATGCCGCTGCTGGCTTTTCCGGGCGGATACGGCGGGATGGTGCACAGCGACCATGGACGTGTCAGCCTGTCCTGTTGCATCCGCCGGGACCAATTGAAGAGTGCGCGGCGCGCGGCAGGGCCGGTCAAGGCCGGCGAGGCCGTGCTCGCGCATATCGAACAATCTTGTCGCGCCGCGCGCGAGGCTCTGGCGGGCGCCAGGCTGGAGGATGACTGGCTGTCGGCCGGGCCGATTCGGCCTGGCATCCGGCGGTGTGGATTCGACCGTATTTTTCTGGTGGGCAACGCTGCCGGCGAAGCCCATCCCGCCGTTGCCGAGGGGATCGGCATGGCGATGCAATCGGCGCGGTTGTTGTGCGAGTGTCTCACCGCGGGACCGGCCGACGTCCTGTCGGACCAGGTGGTGGATGCGGTGAGGGGCGACTATGCGGCTGCTTGGCGGCGAACTGTCGCGCCTCGCATTCATGCCGCGGCGCTGATTGCTCATTGGGCGATGCGGCCCGTGGCGGTGGCGTGTGTCTTGCCGTTGCTACACCAGTTTCCCGGTATTTTGACCGCGGGCGCCCGATTCAGCGGCAAGGCCACCTCCGCAAACCGCCCGCTGGCGGCGTCTTCGTTGACTTCCTAGGTCTGCGACGTGGACATGTTCTTTTCATGTGGGGCAGAGCGCCGGTAAACAACCGGCGCGCAGATTGCCAATCTGCCCCACAATTGAACGCTTTCACGCGGTCGCGCTAGTTCGGTCTCCTTGAAATTGAGTTACAGTACACTCTCTGCCGCGCCGCGGCACGAGCGAGCCAGCAAAGGAGGACACGATCATGGATAGCAGTCGGGCAATCTCACGACGCAAATTCGTTCCGGCGGGACTGGCGGCAGCCGGCAGTGCGGGCGCCGGAAAGCTGCTGGGCCAAGCCGCGCCGGCCAGGCCGCGATCCGGGCATCCCATCCTCGATTCGGTGGACGTGCTCGTGGTGGGCGGCGGCCCCGCGGGGATCGGAGCCGCGCTGGGCGCGGCACGCACCGGCGCCAAGACGCTGCTGATCGAGAACTACTCCTTCTTCGGTGGCGTGGCCGCCTGGTCTCTCGGCATGCAGATGAACCAGATGCGCCCCTTTGGCCGGCCGCGCTCGGCGGTTCACGAACTGCTGATTGAGAAGCTCGCTGCCTATGGCGAACAAGCCGTAGCGCTGGGCGAACACGAGGTGTGGAGCAACGTCGAGTATCTGAAAGTCGCCATCCTCGACGCGCTCGACGAGGTCCGCGCCGGCTATCTCGTGCACCTGCGCGCGGTGGATGCGACGGTCGAACGCAACCGCGTCACCGGCGTAACGGTCGCCACCAAGCGCGGCCTGATGGAGATTCGCGCCAAAGTCGTGGTCGATTGCACCGGCGATGCGGACGTGGCTTACTTCGCCGGCGCCGAGACCATGACCGAGCGGGACAAGCTGATGCCGATGACGCTGGCGCTGACCGTAACCAACATCCCCCGGCCCGGGACCGAAACCGCGGTCATTGATGCGATGCGCGCCGGAAGGCGGAAGTATCCGCTCATCACTTCCGGATTCCTGGAGGTCAAGCAAGTGGCCCACTGCAACAGCCTCTGGATCAACCACGCGGGCACCGCCGACATGGGACGGGTAGACGCCACCGACCCGCGCCAGCGCAGTGAGGCCGAATGCCGGAGCCGCCGCCAGGCGCTGCAGATGATCCAGGCGATACGCGATTCCGAGAATCCCAACCTTCGCCAGATGGAATGGGGCTCGGCGGGGCCGCAGGTCAGCGTCCGGGAAACCCGCCGCGTCAAGGGCTGCTACGTCGTCACCGAAGAGGACGCCATGGCCGGGCGCCAGTTCGCGGACACCATCGGATGGCGGACCGGCTACGTCGATCTCGGCGGCCAGACCGGAAGCAAGCTGGTCCGCATGAAGGTCCACGACGTTCCCTACCGGTCGCTGCTTCCCGAGAAACTCGACGGCCTGCTGGCCGCCGGGCGCTGCATTTCGGCTACCCACGTGGGCGCCGCCGCCGGCAAGAGCATGGGCAACTGCATGGCGACCGGCCACGCCGCGGGCTTGGCCGCCGCACTCTGCGCGCAACAAGGAATTCTGCCGCGCGCGTTGAAGGTCGAGCGGCTCCAGGACAAGCTGCGTGCCGACCGCGTTCGGCTCGACATTCAGAACCGCGAGCAAACGAATCTGCGAGGCTGACGGGGGGAGGAATAGTCTCGGGTGGGGCCCTTTTGCTTCCTCCGTGAAGAACTTGTTTTGCGCAGTTCAGATTCGGGGATGAACCGGGATGCCTGCCGGTAGATGCCGTGGAGCGTGCCGCGATCGATCTCGTCGTGGTTGGGAACCGTTATTGTCTGGGTTCGGCCCCCCGGCACAATTCGGCGCAGCTTGATGTGACTCCCCCATTGTGCGAAATTCTGGAAGCCAAATTCGCCCTGGATCTTCAGGACCTCACGGCCGGAAAGAACTCGCAGTTCTGACATCACGTTACGGCTGCAAGTTCCATGGTCGCGAGGATCGTCGGATCGCTGGAGAAACCGAGTTCAGAAAGGTCTTCGCCCTCGATATGCAGGCCGATAGCCTCGCGGATATTGAAAGCCAGTTCGTCCAAGGTGGCAGCTTTGGTGACAACGGGAAGATCGAGGCACTCGGCCACAAACTGGCGTTCGCGTTTGGTTATGCGCACTCGGATCGTTCGCTTCATCGCTAGTTCGCCTCAGGCTACAGTATGCACCAAGACTGTCCTGTGCCACGGCGGCGCCCCTCCGCGAAATATGTCATATTGGACATAGGCGATAGATGGCTAACCTCGGGGACAAGCCGCTGGTTTGGTTGAAGAGCGAAGTGAAAACCCCTCCGTTCAGCAGTCAAGCCCGTTTGGAAGCTGGGCTGCTCCTCAGGCGGCTCCAGCAAGGGCAAGGGTTGAGTCTGCCCCATTCGCGACCAATGCCCGCAGTCGGTCGCCAGTGCCACGAGTTACGTATCGGCGATCGTGACCAGATATGGCGAATCGTTTACCACGTCGCGCCGGATGCGATCGTGATTCTCGACGTCTTCAGCAAGAAGACCCAGGCTACACCGGTTCAGATCGTAGAAGTCTGCCAAAAGCGCCTGGCTGCCTACTTGCGAGCGATTTCGGATAAGGAGTACACATGAAGGGTATCAAGAAGCAACGTTTGGAACGCACCGGCTGGGTGGTTGGCGACAGCGCCCAATTCCTGCAACTGAGCGTGGAAGAGAATCGCTTTATCGAATTGAAGCTGGCGCTCGCTACTGGAGTCCGCGAACTTCGCGAACGAAGGGGGTTGACGCAGGCCGCGTTGGCGCATCGGCTGGGATCGAGTCAGTCGCGCGTCGCCAAGATAGAAGCAGCCGACCGCTCGGTATCGCTCGACTTGATCATGCGGTCGCTCCTCACCATCGGAGCCACGGCCACCGACATTGCCAAGTGGATCAAACGCGCCGAGACCATGCGGGCGGCATAGAGACACGCCGTCCCATCTTGGATTCGAACCACATTTTCAAGCACTTGCGAAGACAGTCTGGAACTGAAGTGCTTTGATTTCAACGTGACGATTTGTGGCTCCCCGTCGTGGATTCGAACCATCAGTCTCAGATAGGCGGCCGCGCCGCCCTCGCCCGCCGCCTGGTGGGCGGATCAGGCAATAGCCGGTACATCGCCCCGAGATCGGGATCGAAGGTGAACTCATTGTCCGGAAGCCGGCAGTCCCAATTGCCCTCGCCGGCAGCGGGAGTGCTTTTCAGCAGGAGGCATCCACCCGGCGGCTGGGCGGAGCACGCACAGCAGCCGCTGGCGCGGCTGCCGCGAATTCAGATGCAACTGAGCTACTTGGCGGCGATATTTACGCTCGCCGCGACGTTTTCCCACTCCAGGGTCAGCGTGCCTTTCTTGCCATCGCCGGCCAGAGTCATCTTGTAGGTTTCCACCAGCCCAGCGGGCTTGCTCATCTTCATGGGCGTGCGGCCGATGGCCTTGCTGTCATCCAGGGTGGTGCTGCCGTCACGATTGATTCCCCATTGACCGGTCTGCTTGCTGACCGCCAGTTGCCAGCCTTTGGGATCCAGGAACACGTACAGGGTGTAATCGCCCGCGGGTACGTTGAGGTTGCCGATGGTGATATCGCCATCGGTGTGCAGGGCCGTGGCGTTGTTCGCGCCGGCACGCCAGACGGTGTTGTCGGGCTGCAACGCGTCGGTTCCGCCGAAGATCTTTCTGCCCTTGACGGACGGGGCCGAATACTTGATGGCGATGCTCTTGCCGCCAATGGTGGCGGAGGTCTCCATGGGCGGGCTGGCGGGCGCAGCCTTTTTCTTCGGGGCGTCCTGGGCGGCGGCGAGACCCGCTACGACGGCGAGCGCCAGAACACCGGTTATTGCGCGATCGATTTTCATTTGAGTTTAGAATTCCTCTCACCTGTGAGTATATTACCCCTTGCGCACCTCGACGACTTGGGGCATGTTAAAACAGTGTTCCCGATTGAACTTTTGCGCGGCCTTCTTGGGCTGATCGGCCTGGGCAGCGCCTTCATGGCCGGCCGCACGATGGCGGCGGTGCGCAAGGGCCTGCTCAAGGCCGGGCGCCACTATGCCTGGATGGTCCGCGCCGTGGTCTGCCTGGCCGCCCTGGCTTTCCGTCACGCCCCCGACGCGCTGATGATTGGCGGTTGGGCGCTCTCGGCGGCGGCTTTCGCCGGAGGATGGTGGCAGGCGTCGCATCCCAAGCCGCCCGAAGACCTCTCGCGGAAGATTGTTCCGCGGGATGAATAACCCGCCGGTTGCTACCAGCCGATTGCTACAATTTGGTCTTACATGTCCCTCATCGTGGTTGGATCGGTAGCCTATGACAGCGTCGAAACGCCTCATGGAAAAGTAGACCGCATGCTCGGCGGAGCGTGCACGTACATCTCCCTTGCCGCCGCGTATTACACGGAGGTCAAAATCGTCGGCGTCGTGGGCGAAGATTTCGCCCAGGAAGACATCGATTTTCTGGCGTCGCGCAAGATCGATCTCGCGGGCCTGGATCGCGTCGCCGGCAAGACGTTTTTCTGGGCCGGCAAGTACTCGCCCGATATGAACGATCGCGAGACCCTGCGCACCGATCTCAACGTTTTCGCGGATTTCAATCCCAAGCTGCCGCAGAGCTACCGCGCCGAGCCGTATCTCTTTCTGGGCAACATCCAGCCCGATTTGCAGCGCAGCGTGCGCCGGCAGATGAGTCACGTCCAGCTCACCGGCGGCGACACCATGAATTACTGGATCAACGATTTCCGCCGGGCGCTGCTGGAAACTCTCCAGCAGTGGGACTTCCTGCTGATCAACGACAGCGAAGCCCGCTTGCTTTCGGGCGAACACAACCTGCGCCGCGCCGCCGCCAAGATCATGGCCATGGGTCCGCACACGCTGGTCATCAAGCGCGGCGAGTACGGCGCCATCCTGTTCCGCAAGGGCGAGCACTTCATGGTCCCGGGCTATCTGCTGGAAGACGTCTTCGACCCGACGGGCGCGGGCGATTGCTTCGCCGGCGGCTTCATCGGCTATCTGGCCGGCCGGGGCGTCGCGCCCTCTGGCGGCGATCTCGACTTTGCCGAACTGCGCCGCGCCGTGATCCACGGCTCCGTGATGGGCAGCTTCTGCTGCGAAAAGTTCGGGGTGGACCGTTTCCGCACCCTGACCCGTGAAGAGATCGAGGCCCGCTATCAAGAGTTCAAAAACCACACCTCGTTTTAGCGCCCTCATTGTGTTCGCGGCGCTGGTCCTGCTCAGCGGCGCCGCCATCACCGTGTTTTATTCCAACGGCTGGCTGCTCTACTACGGCGATGCCGAAGCGCACCTCAACATCGCGCGCCGCATGGTGGATTCGCGCACCCCGGGGTACGATCAGGTGGGCACCGTGTGGCTGCCGCTGCCGCACTGGCTGATGCTCCCCTTCGTGCGCGTGGACGCGCTGTGGTTGAACGGCATGGCCGGCGCCATCCCTGCGGGCGTAGCCTTCCTGCTGGCCGGCACGTTGCTCTATGCGGCGGCGTATCGCATCTTCGAGTGCCCTTCCGCCGCCTTCGCGGCCGCCGCGCTCTTCGCGCTCAACCCGAACGTGCTCTACCTGCAATCCATCCCCATGACGGAAAGCATCTTCTCCGCCTGCCTGATGGCGCTGCTGTACTTTACGGTGCGCTTCCGCGATACGCAAGGATGGGGCGCGGTGGCCGGCGCGGGGATGGCGGCTTGCGCGGCCACGCTGACGCGCTACGAGGGCTGGTTCCTGCTGCCCTTCGCCGCCATCTATTTTGCGATTGCCGCGCGGCGCAACCGGGTGGGCGTCGCCATGCTGTTCACTTTTCTCGCGGCGCTCGGGCCGCTCTTCTGGCTGGGCCACAACTGGTGGCTCACCATGGACCCGCTGGCCTTCTATCGCGGCCCCTACTCGGCGCGCGCCATCCAAGGCAACGCGTCTTACCCGGGTAAGAACGATTGGCGCGAGGCCTTCCTCTATTACCGCACCGCCGTGCAACTCTGCGCGGGCCCGTGCCTGCCGCTGGTTGCGCTGGCCGGCGCGGTGGCCGCGATGTTCCGCCGCAAGTTCTGGCCGCTGCTGCTGCTCGCCCTGCCGGGCGTCTTTTACGTCTGGAGCGTGCACTCCTCGGGCACGCCGATCTTCATTCCGGTGCTGCCGCCGTTTTCCCATTACAACAGCCGCTACGGACTGGCCGTACTGCCGCTGTTGGCGCTGGCCGGCGCTGGGCTGGTCAGCGTGGCGCCGCGGCCGCTGCGCGGGGCGCTAGCGCTACTGGCCATTCTGGCCGCTGTGGTTCCGTGGATGGCGCATCCCTCACCGGGGAACTGGGTCACCTGGGAAGAATCGCGCGTCAATTCGGTGGCGCGCCGCGAATGGACCCGCCAGACCGCCGATTACCTGCGCCCGCGCTACGTCCGCGGTTCCGGCATCCTCACCGGATTCGGCGATCTCACCGGTGTGTATCGTACCCTGGCCATCCCACTGAGGGAAACGTTCACCCCCGATAACGGGCTGCCTTTTGATGCCGCCGTGAGCCGTCCCGAGCTTTTTCTGCACGAGCCGTGGGTAGTTACCATGGGGGGCGCCGCGGCGCAAACCGGCGTCAACCGGGCGGCGCGGCTCGGGATTGTATATTCTTTGGAAAAGAGCATCATGGTGAAAGACGCGCCGGTGATCGAGATTTATCGGCGCACCGGCGGGGGTCCATTCAACGCAGAGACGCAGAGAACGCAGAGATAAGCGCAGAGAAGAAGCGCAGAAGGAGAAGTCATGGTACCGCATGAATTCGTTACCACCGCATTAGAACTGCCTGGTTACCGGGTGAAGCGCAACATCGGCGTCGTCCGGGGAATCGTCGTGCGCTCGCGCTCCATCGTGGGCACGATCGGCGCCGGCCTGCAGACCATCGTGGGCGGCAACATTTCGCTGTTCAGCAAACTCTGCGAGCAGACGCGCAACGACGCCTTCGATCTGATGCTGCAGCACGCCGAGGCGCTGGGCGCCAACGCCGTCATCGGTGCGCGCTACGATGCCACGGAGATCATGAACGGCGTCACCGAAGTGCTGTCCTACGGGACCGCCGTGGAAGTCGAGCGCATCGCGAAATGAAGATCCCTTTCACCAAGGCGCACGGCGCCAAGAACGATTTTCTCTTCACGTGGCGGCAGGACGCGCCCGACCCGGCGTCGAGCGATCACGCCGCGCTGGCGCGGGCCATCTGCGACCGCCACAGCGGGATCGGCGCCGATGGGTGGATGCTGGTGGATCCGCCGTGTGACGCCGATGCCGAAGGCACGATTCAGCTCTACAACTCCGACGGCAGCAGCGCCGAGATGTCGGGCAATGGCACGCGCTGCGCCGCCGCGTTTCTGATTCGCCACGGCCACGCGGCGGGCGTGGTGCGCGTGCGCACCGGCGCCGGTGTGAAGACCTTGCGCCTGCTGAAACGGCGCGCGCTGGAGTTCGAATTCGAAATGAACATGGGCCGGCCGGAACTCACCGCGGCGAGTTTCCCACTGGAACTCCCCTGGGGTCCGCGCGACGTCACCCTGCTCTGGGTGGGCAATCCGCAGTGCGCGGTGCCGGTGGAGCACTTCGATTTCGACTGGCGCGCGCTGGGCGCCGAAATCGAACGCCATCCGCACTTCCCCAACCGCACCAACGTGTCGTTCGTGAAGGTGGTGGACGAGCACACCATCGATGTGCGCTTCTGGGAGCGCGGGGCAGGGGAGACGATGAGCAGCGGTACGGGGTCGACGGGCGCCGCCGCGATGGCCGTGGCGCGCGGCTGGGTGAGCTCGCCGGTGCGCGTGCTGACGCCGGCCGGCCCGATCGATCTGCGCTTCGACGGCGACATCTACCTTACCGGTCCGGCGGAGATCGTCGCGGAGGGCGAGTTCTTTTTGGAGTAGGGCAGTTGGGGTAGCGCTAACATCTTCATCGACGTTGGCAGGCGGACCCAGAGGGTACCCCGCCTGCCCCACAAGATTGCCAGTCTTGTCACTGTGCTTTGCCGTGCCAGACGCTGCCGCCGAAGGTGGTGATGTATATCTGGCCGCGATCTTGCGGGTCCACCGTCACGCGGTGGCCCCATTTGAAATCGAAGCCCGGGATGCGCTTCCAGGTGAGGCCGCGATCGGCGCTGCGCCACGCAGAGGATTCAAAGCCCGTGGCGTAGAGCGCGCGCGCGTCCTTCGCGCTCGATGGTGATGTCGTAGATGTGCTGGTCCCGATCGAGCACGCGGCGCCAGCTTGTGCCGCGATCGGTGGAGAGGTAGATGCCGCCATCGGCCGCGCCTTCGGGCGTGCCGCGGCCCCACGCGGCGCCACACCTTTGGGACGCGGCAGATCGTTTGAACGCGAGAATGTATTTTATCGTGTTTAGAAAGACCATCCGGGAATGGAGTTGACACATACGGCAATTTGCCGTATATTAGAAAGCGCAATGAAACAGGAAACCCCACCCACCGCCCGGTTGGAGGCGCGCCTGCCGCACGAGGTAATGACGCGTCTGAAGCGCGCCGCCGAAATCCGGGGGCGCACGTTGACGGATTTCGTTGTGGCCGCCGCGGATGAAGCCGCTTGCCGTGCGATCGAGGAAACGGAGATTATTCGCCTCTCGATCGAGGGCCAGCGTCAGATCGCCGAGGCTATTCTCAATCCGCCGGCGGCGACGCCCGCTCTCAAAAAAGCCGCTAAACGATATCGCGAATTATTCGGCGTGCAATGATTCCTGTGCCCTTTCGCTTCGAAGCCCTCGGCGAGACCCACGACCGCGCCACGTTCTGTTGCGGCGACGACGCGCTGAACCGGTATTTTCAGACCCAGGTGACTCAGGACATCCGCCGCCGCATCACGAATTGTTTTGTCGTCGTCGAGGTCGCCACCGGCCATGTCGCCGCTTATTACACCCTGTCGGCGGCCAGCATCCCGCTCGTGGACCTTCCACCCGATGAAATCAAGCGCCTGCCCCGTTATCCCACCTTGCCGGCGGTTCGCATTGGGCGGCTTGCCGTCGGCCAGCGCTTTCAAAGGCGCGGTCTAGGCGAGTTGATGCTGATGAACGCCGTTCATCGGACCATGCAGGATGCGGCAGCCGCGTTCGCCCTGCTGGTTGACGCCAAGAACGATCTGGTGGCCGGATTCTATCGGCGCTACGGCTTCCGCCCCATCGCGGGCAAACCAAGGACGTTGTTTCTGCCCCTCGCGACGGCCCAAAAGACTCTTCTTTAGCGCGGAACGGAGCCGGGCCCGGACTGGTACGCCTTGCCGTGCCAGACGCTGCCGCCGAAGGTGCTGATGTAGATCTGGCCGCGATCTTGCGGGTCCACCGTCACGCGGTGGGCCCATTTGAAATCGAAGCCCGGGATGCGCTTCCAGGTCAGGCCGCGATCGGCGCTCCGCCACGCAGAGGATTCGAAACCGGTGGCGTACAGCACGCGCGCGTCCTTCGCGCTCGTGGTGATGTCGTAGATGTGCTGGTCCTGTTCGAGCACGCGGCGCCAGCTCGTGCCGCGATCGGTGGAGAGGTAGATGCCGCCATCGGCCGCGCCTTCGGGCGTGCTGCGGCCCCACGCGGCCAGGTACAGCCGCGCCGGGTTTTGCGGGTCGATGGCGAGACCATTGGGCCCGTTCAACCCAGCCGGGAGCGGCACGCGCGACCAATGCTCCGCGCCATCGGTGGAGCGGTAGAGCGCGCCATCGCCCGCATTGCCGGACGTGCCGTCGTCGCTGCGCCGCGCCACAATCAGGTAGAGCGCGCCCTTGGAATCGCGCACCGTGCGCCAGGCGAAGGGCTGGTCGCCCGCGATCCCGGCATTCTTGAGCGACCAGTGCTCGCCGCCGTCCGTCGATTTGAAGACGCCGCGGCCGAAGCCGGTGACGTAGAGCGCGCCCGCGGGATCGCGCAGGATGTGGGTGGCGGCGGTCTGCGGCATGCCGTTATTCAGCACGCGCCACGAGCGTCCGCCATCATCGCTGCGCACCACCCCGCCGGTGTAGGAATCGGGCGAGGCTCGGCGCCACATCTTGGGACGCGGCAGATCGTGGGTGCCGCTCATCACGGCCCACATGCGGCCGCGAACCTCGGGATCGAACTCCATCCAGTAGGTGGTGTTCTCCCATTGGTGTGGCACGCCGGCGCGCGTGGCGCTGTACCAGCTTGCGCCCGCCGTATCGCTGGCCCACAGGCCGATGTCGGTGTAATCGATGAACATGTGGCGCGCGTCGAAGGGGTCGAAGTGGACGCCGTAGCAGGTGGTGACGTCGATCCCGTTGGTGGTCCAGTTGCCATCGGGCGTGCGATTGGAGTAGGCCTCGTTCCAGGTCTTGCCGCCATCGGTGGTGCGCATGACGCGGCCGGAATCGGTGGCGTAGACGATGCCGGCGTCGCCGGGCGCCACGCCGAGTGAGATCGGGTTGCCCGCCCATCCAGCGCCGAAACGTTCGGTCAGCCAGGCGTCGTGGACGCTATCGTAGACCGGTTCCCAGTGGCGGCCGGAATCGGTGGTTTTGGCCACGCCCCAGGTGGCGCGTATGGGCGCGCGCAGTCCGCTGTAGGAGACGTAGGCGATCTCGGGATGGTCCGCGCTGGCGGCGATGGCGGTGGCCTGTCCCTGAAATCCGGGCAGGGCAGAGTCGCGCCACGTCACGCTGCCATCGGTGGAAACATAGATTTTGCCGGCGACGGTGGCATAGAACACCGGCGGTGCGCCGGCGATCTCGGTGGCGGGACCCGGTAGTTGCGTAGTGAGCCAGCGCCCCTCGCGGCGGATGTAAAGCGCGTCCGGCCCGGCGACGTAGAGCGTCCGGTCACCTTTGAGCGAACGCGCATCGATCCAGATCTGGCGCGCCCGGCCGGGGAGATCGGCGGCTTTCCGCCAGGCGTCGCCCGCGTCGATGGAAGTCCAGAGCGCGGAACCACCTGTAGAACCCAGGGCGAGGTAGAGCGAGTGCGAGTCGGCGGGGTCGACGCCCAAGGCGGTGACATCTCCGCTGGGCTGGCCGGTGGTGTGGAGTTGGCCCGAGGCGTGGTCGTCGCCCATGGTGATCTTCTGGACCTCGCGCGGGAAGAAGCGCGCCCAGGTCTGGCCGGCATCGCCGCTGCGAAAGACGCCGAGGGCTTTGGCGTAGATCACGCGCGCGTTCGTGGGGTCGAACACGAAGAACTGCACGGGCTCGCCGAGGTTGAAGATGCGCCAGGTGGCGCCGCCATCGTGCGTCAGGTAGGCGCCGGTCATATCGCAAGCGACCAGCGCGGTGCGGCTATCGTGCGGGCTGATGGTGGCGTGGAAGATGGAGCCACCGCCGCCGGGTCCGATGATGCGCCACCCCTCCGCGCGCGGGGATGGTGCGGCGCAGGCAAGCAAAGCGGCGATCCCGAGCGACAGGCGTCTCATCAACCGCGGTGGCCGCTTACTTGGCGGCGACGATTTCCAGCAGCTCGATTTCGAAGAGCAGCGTGGCGCCGCCCGGAATCTTGGGGGGGCTTCCCTGGTCGCCGTAGGCCAGGTCCGAGGGGCAGGCCAACATCGATTTGCCGCCAACCTTCATGCGCTGCACGCCTTCGGTCCAGCATTTGATGACGCCGTTGAGCGGGAACTGAGTGGGCTCGTTGCGTTTGTAGGAACTGTCGAACTCGGTGCCGTCGATCAGCGTGCCGCGGTAGTGGACTTTGACCGTGTCGGTGGCTTTGGGCGATTCGCCGGCGCCGGCTTTGAGTTCGCGATAGACCAAGCCGGACCCGGTTTTAACGGCGCCGGGTTCGGCGACGGCCTTGGCCATGTAGACGGCGGACGCCGCCTTCTCCCTTTCCCTCCCGGCCGCCGCGCGTTTGGTCATCAGGGGATCGATCTTCGGTCCCCACTCGCGCAAATCACCGGCGGGTTTGCCGGCCACGGCGTCGTCGATGGCGCGTTTCACAATCTCGACTTCGGCAGGAGTGAGGTTAAACATGCTAAGAGGCCGCGCGATTTGCAGGCCGATGGCGTAGACCGCCTGCTCGTCGTCGGTGGTGAGGGGGGCCGGCTCCGCGGGTGC
>Ga0208716_1000357_pt1 | contig 19401 bp, 23 predicted proteins | sample NGESurdeep092012_8_FD_184482 | JGI IMG/M metagenome (GOLD analysis project Ga0208716, IMG submission 184482) | Arctic peat soil microbial communities from Barrow, Alaska - NGEE Surface sample 415-3 deep-092012 (SPAdes) | ecosystem: Environmental > Terrestrial > Soil > Wetlands > Peat ...
CGCGAAGTCGGCCCGCCAGTGCTCATGGGCGACAACTACGCACGGCCATGTGCGTTCGGTCCGTCGGAGCGCACGGGCATCGGCAGCACGAGCCGCAAAGATTGCCTCCGCAGCAACCCGAAGTTCGAGCAACGTTGGGCGGCCTTCCGTGCGGACCAGGTCACGGAGCAGCAAGAGGTCGACGACGTCGCGCGGCCGGTCGTTGATCGACGCAGGCGGGTCATGTGGATCGGTGCATGCATGGAGCTTCTGCGCGATCTGGAACCGCAAGGCCAGCGTCGCGAGGGTCTCCGGGCTCGGGAGTCCGAATCCTGCCAGAGATGGGGGAATGACGACGTCGGAGCTGTCTCCGGCACCACCTTCGTCGGAGGCGACCTCGACCTGGATTCTTCGCCAAGTCGTCGTTCCGACGCGCACCTTCACGCTGAAGCGCATCGGCTTCGTGATCCGCGACGGTGTCTTGATGTACTCGACTGGTCCTCGTTCAATGCCCAGCGGACCCCACGGCTCCTTGATGACTTCGTCGAGGACGACCAGGAACCGGGTCAGGTCACCACGGACGAGGCCGTCGATGTCGCTGGGCGGCTGAAGGTCGCGGTGTGATCCGTGTGATCCGCTTGCCCGCTTGTGCTGTGAGGAGTTTCTGTACTGCGTTAAGGCCGCCGGCTGCGCCGTCGGCAACGCGGCTTCCGGGCGGGCGTGCGGCCTCCGGCCGGTCCCGCCCTCTGCCACGCTCACACTCAGAAGGCCAGCGGGTCTCTTCAGGGCGCTACCTCTGGGGATGGTGCCGCACTAGGTCGTCGCACCCTTCCGGAGGTTGCAGATGAGGTGCGCCGCCTGCACGTTGGCCAGGGTGTCCGTGCCGTTGGCCGCGAGCGGAACGATGTCGTCCAGGCTCGCAGAACTGAGATCGGGAGGCTTTAGGGCAGGGTCGATGGACTCGAAGCACAGTTGGCAGATCCATCCGTCGCGCTCGTAAACCACTCGGCGTCAATGCGTTCAATGACGCCATCTGGCCCTTCCGATCGGACTCGCCGCCCATGTGGAGCCGTGCTGGCACTGATCCGCCTACGAGCCTCGGAGCGTGCGATGTACTCAGCTGTCCACAGTGTCTCCCGAATCGCCTCCGGGACCGGATATGGCATGCACGTCTCTGCTTCCCACACCGGGTTGGGCTGGGCCGCCCGGCATCGCCCTGGTACTGCACCTTGCTGCGCACGATGGCTCTTTGACGGGCCTCCCTGCGTCGGCGACGTCCGCGGAACGTCGTCAAACAGGAGGCCCGGGCACGGCCGGTGTCAAGGATCTACTGAAACACGACTGTCAATTGCTCCGGTCGGATGAAAGCACCCGTTGCGGCACGCACAGGAACAGAGCAGGGACCGGGGTTGGCGCCTGCCTGCCCCGTGGGGGGATCGTCTCCAATTCAGTCATGGTCATGGCCTTTACAGTCCGCCTGGTGGATGAAGGTCTGGGCCGGATTTGTGTGAAGGTTTGCCTAAGAACGGTCCGCCTAACCAAGGCTCGGCGCCAGCAGGACGATTGAGACGCCTGAAGAACTTCACGAAACCTTCATACAAATCACTGGGGAAATCACTGGGTACGGAGCCGAAAGTCATGGGGAAGACTTGGGCCGTGAACACGGTCCAAGCCCGCGTCATGACACCGCGAAGGTTGGACCGAAATCACCATGAGCAGGACCGACGATCGAACCAACAAATCCAACTACAGTCGATCCGCAAGTGAGGCTCTCCTTTGGCGGCGGATCCGTGTCGCGTCGGTCGGCGCGACGGTTGCGGGAATCACCGTCCTCGGGTCGCTGATGCTCTCCTCGCAGCAGGTGGCGTCCGCCTCGACCCCGCTCAGTGCTGCTGTCGTTCCTGTGGCCGTCGGGTCCGACAACCCGCCCGCGCCCACCGCCAGCATGCCAGCAGATATGCCAGGGATGGATATGTCCGGCAGCTCGCCTGCGCCCACAGAGGCACCCATGCCGCAGGACATGCCGGGGATGGACATGGGTGGGAGCTCGCCTGCGCCCACGGAAGCCCCGATGCCGCAGGACATGCCAGGGATGGACATGGGGGGAAGTTCTCACGGAGCTGCCGCCAACCGCCCGCTGGCGCCTGTGCTGGGTACCTTCAGTGGAGGTACGGCGGCCGTGTTGCTGACGGCCGGGATGTTGCGGCGCAAGGATCAGTCCGCCGACCTCGTTAAGAAAGCCGCGCGCATCTCGGGTAGGGGCAAGAAATGAGCCAGGACCTGCGGCCCCGGCCAAAGCAGCCGTCGCGGTCGAAGAGCTCGCCGCGCCTGGATCGAGCAATTAAGGCCAGGACCGACCCCGATGACGCGCGGTTCGACCGGCAGCCGGGCGAACCGCTGGGGCGTGACATCCTCAAGAACCGCTATGTGTCCGCGGTCATGCGCAGTCGCTGGTACCCGGGCGCGTTCCAGATCCCGATCGCCGCGGTGTTCGGTTTGGTCGCCTATGAGTTGTTGGCCGGTCCTCCGGACGCCCATGACAACGCCGGTACCGCCCTGATGTGGGTTCTGTGGTGGCCCCTCCTGCCGCTGTTATATGTGCTCTTCGGACGCCTGTGGTGCGCGGTGTGTCCGTTTGCCGCGTTGTCCGATTTCGTCCAGAAGCTCGTCGGTGTGAACAGGCCCGTGCCACCCTTCCTGAAGAAGTACGGCATCTGGATCATCGACGCCACGTTCCTGGCGATCACCTGGGCCGACCACGTCTTCGGGATCGTCGAATCTCCCTGGGGTTCGGGGATCCTGCTGCTCCTGCTGACCTTCGCGGTCATCGTGTCGGGTGCGTTCTTCCAGCGGCGGACCTTCTGCCGGTACCTGTGCTTCCTGGGCGGGCTGTCCGGCAACTACTCCCGAACCGGGATGCTCGCACTACGCGCGGACCAGGAAGTCTGCGCGACGTGTACCTCAAAGGCCGCCTGCTACAACGGCACCGACACGGTCGCCGCGTGCCCGCTGTTCTCCTTCCCCCGCACCATGGACTCCAGCGCGAACTGCAACCTGTGCGCAAACTGCATCAAGGCCTGCCCCAACGACGCGATCAGCATCACCGTCCGCAAGCCCACCAAAGAACTGTGGTTCCTGCGCAACCCCAAGATCGAGGAGTCGTTCCTGGCGATGGCGATCATGGGCATCGTCATCATCCAGAACGTGACCATGCTGCCCGGCTGGGCCGACGCGCTCGCCTGGATGAACCGGACCACCGGCATCACCAGCTACCCGGTGATCTTCACTGCGGTGTTCGCCGTAGGGGTGTCCATCCCGGTCGCCCTGCTCACCCTCGCAGCCAAGGTCGCCTCTCTCGGGAATCTGGAAAGCACCTTCAAGAACTTCGCCAGGTTCGGGTACGCGCTGATACCTCTTGACGTCGCCGCGCACCTGGCACACAACATGTTCCACCTGCTGGCCGAGGGCGGCTCGGTGATCTCCACCGTCGGCACGTTGTTCGGGGGGCACTACACCGGCTCCGCGATGCTGGTGGGCAACGGACCGATCCAGGTCCTGCAGTACACCTTCCTGGCCCTCGGACTGGCCGGATCCCTCTACACCCTCCGGGCGATCACCCACCGCAGGTACCTGACCCCTGCCCGTCGGCGCTTCACCATGCTCCCGTTCTCCGTCCTGATCGGGATCCTGACAGCACTGAACGTGGTCATGTTCATGTACCCGATGGCCCACCGGATGTGACCTCCCCGCCGCCGGCGTGCCTCGCCACCCGGGTGACGGGAGTGTCTACTTGGCAACCCACGAGGGCCTGTCCCGATACGACGAGGGACATCGACGGGCTACAAAGCCGACGACTGCTGCGTGCCACCGATGGCAGTTCACGGCACTGTTAGAGCACAACAGCGCCGAGACGTTCGCCGCCATGCACACACCACCGAGGTGGCCTCGCAAGTGCGCGCACAGCTCGGAGAACTCCCCTCGCCAAGCCTGCCGCCAAGGCTTACGAGGTCGTCGTGGATCTCGCGAATTCCGGGTCCTGCTGCAGTGGTACAGGCGGTCAGCGCAGGCACAACCTGACTTTGGTCGGTGTCGGCGACCAAGCCCTGCTGCCGGCGGCTGCTGCCGATATCCCTGACCCAGCTGTGTCAAACCTCGACGATGGACTTCTTCCGCCTGTGGCGCGATCATCCCTGCGGGGCGCCGGTCCCTCCTGTGCACTCGCCACCGGGTTCGGGTGCATGGCTGCCCGACTTGTATGTGTTGATGAATGACTTCAATCGGGGGTCTGTTGCGGAGCTCAACTTCAGCTGCACACCCCATACGGATGCAACGATGGGAGACGGCAGAGCGGGATAGGGACTGACCAGTGCATACGCCTCTCTGGAAGCGTCGTTAACGATCGTGGCGATCTCGGCGGCCGGCAGGTCCGGGCGGTAGGTGATCCACATGGCGCCGTGTTCAAGAGAGTGAACCGCGTTCTCATTGTGCAGCGGCGCGGAGTACACGCCGCAGTTCTGCCAGATCGCAGAGTGCTTGCCCCCGACCGGTGGCGTCTGGGGATAGACCACAGCGCCGGTCACATGGTCGCGGGCCAGACCGGGGTATATCTGCAGGCCAGTCAGCGCGACCTTGTCCTGTGTGGAGGACCCTGAGCCGCTGGTACCGATGATCGCCCAGGACCCACCGCCTACCAGAGCGGTCGCGGCGACCGAGCCGGCCACGATGAACCCAGTACGCCGGCGTGCGCTCTGGCGCTGCTCCCTTTGGACCGCTTCAAGTCGAGCGGTTCGCGCGTTTTCACGCTGTCCTTTTCTGCTCATGTCCTTGCTCCACTCTTCCCCGAGCTGAAATACGGCCCGTCAAGCAGAACCAAAGGGCTCATCGGCGCCCGGTGGTGCTGGATCAGCGTGCGACCGGGCTCCTCGCCGATCGGCACCACCTGGACGGTCATCGCGTACGACTGCGCGAGGACAGCAAGGGCCGACGTCGCGTCATCACAGAGGTGGCACGCGGGTGCCTCAACCAGGGTGTCGACCACCGGTACGGCTATCCCCTGGGTCGATGGGGCGCGATCAGCCGCACCCCTGCCCGGCATCCCGCACGCGGGGGTCATCTCAACTTCAGCCATGCCTTCACAGTCCGCCTGATCAACGAAGGTTCTGGCGGGTTTTCCATGAAGGTTTGCTGAAGGTCTGGCCGAGTAGCCCCAATGCCTGGGCTATGTCCGGAATCGCCACACTGTGGATATGAGCCAACCGGCGGGCAAACCAGTCCCAGAACCAACCCTCAATGGCTACCGCGTGCTGGTCGTAGACGACGAGCGAGCCCTGGCCGACCTCGTGGGGTCCTACCTGACCCGCGACGGCTTCGAGGTGTCGACGGCCCGTGACGGGCAGCAGGCGATCGACCAAACCCGCCAGGTCGATCCCGACGTGATGGTGCTGGACCTGGGGCTGCCGGTGATCGACGGTGTCGAGGTCTGCCGCGTGGTACGCACCTTCTCCGACTGCTACATCATCATGCTCACGGCGCGCACTGATGAGATCGACAAGATCGTCGGACTCTCTGTCGGGGCGGACGACTACCTGACCAAGCCGTTCAGCCCTCGTGAGCTCGTCGCCCGGATCCACGCGATGCTGCGCCGCCCCCGGGCCTCGACCACCAGCGAGCAGCCTTCGCAGGAAGGGCGGCCGCGGGTGTTCGGGGCTGTGAGTATCGACGTGGCGGCACGCGAGGTCCACCTGGACGGTGGGGCGGTGGCACTGACCCGCACCGAGTTCGACCTGCTGGAGGTGCTGTCAGCCCGACCCAAGCAGGTCTTGTCCCGCCGCCAGCTCATCGACGCCGTGTGGGACCAGACCTGGGTCGGTGACGAGCACCTGGTCGACGTCCACGTCGGGCACCTTCGCAGGAAGCTCGGCGACGACCCCGGCTCACCCAGGTACGTGCGCACGGTCCGTGGCATCGGCTACGGGATGGGCGACGGCACGTGAAGCAGCAAGCCAACGAGCCGACACGTCGAGGCGCTGGCCTGGCGGGTCGCCGGCTAGTGGCCCAGACGCTGGTCCTGGTGGCCGGTACCCTCACGGCCTGGCTGATTGCTGCAAACGTTGGCCCTTCGTTGCTCCACACTCACCTCGCCAGTGCCAATGTCGGATCCACGCCAGCCCAGATCGCACACGCCGAGATGGCATATCAGAGCGCCAACGCGATCTCGTTGTCATTGGCGCTGTTGGCTGCGCTGGTGGCGGCGTTGGCAGTAAGCGTGTACCAGACCCGCAGGATCGGCAGATCCGTGGCCACCATCGCAGCAGCGGCCAGCAATGTTGCCGGTGGCCACTACGACATCAGAGTTCCCGGCCCGGAGTTCGACGCGCTCGCCTCAGCGTTCAACCAGATGGCCGACCGGCTGGGTTCGGTCGAGTGGACCCGCCGCAGAGCGAACGTCAAGGTCGCCCCTTCCAGGTTTCATCACGGACCTCTTAGGAAGACTCCGCTCCGCATATGACGATTGGGCAGGCCGAACCATGAAGATTCCCTGAAGCCTGAACCCCGACCCGGGCGCCTGTGAGGCGCTCACAACTCAAATGGAGGTGGACCTCGCTCACGGGCTCACCTCCTCCGATCTGGTGGACGGCGCCTGGGCTCGCCGGGTTTCTACATCGTTTCTTCATGGTTCCTCACCCCGATCGCAGCACTTGAGCGCGACGCTGGAGGTGCCCCGGAACACCCCGGGCACGTCGGAGGAGTTCACGATGATGGGTTGGTATGGCGGCGGGATGGGCGCATTCATGTGGCTTGGGATGGGCTTGTTCTGGCTCATCCTGCTCGGGCTGATCGTGTGGCTGGTCATCCGGCTGCTTCCAGGCAGCAGCGAGCCGCCGACCCGCACTCCCGGTGAGTCAGCGGTCGAGATCCTCGACCGCCGAATGGCAAACGGCGAGATAGACATGGGAGCTTGGCAGGCCCAACGAGCCGCTCTCCTGGCCGCCCAACGTGACGGGAAGTGATCGCCGTGAGACGTCCGTTGATGGTTGGCGCGTTAGCTGCAGCCGTGATCGCCCTGGTCGCCTCCGCGGCGGTGGCTGCCGGCACCCTCGGTGGCCCTGCCTCCGGGCCATCGACGCGCGGTTACGGTCAGGGCTCGTACGCGAGCATGATGGGCCGCCAAGACCGGGGCCCCTCCGCAGACATGATGGGCGGCCAGGGTCAAGGACCCTACGCAGGCACGATGGGCGGCCAGGGTCAGGGCACCAATGCGAGCATGATGGGCAGCCAAGGTCAAGAACCGTACGCGGGCATGATGGGCCGCTCGATGATGGGTTCGATGGGCTCCATGGGGATCGTGTCGCTGCCCGGTGACGGGGTTGCTGTGTCCTCCATACCGGCGGCTCGAGCGCGGGCAGCGTCCGCGGCCAAGACAGCCCGGCTGCACCCGGGCGAGGTGATGTGGTTCGACAACGGCTTCTACGTCGAACTCAAGGACAGCGCAGGGAAGCCCGCAACCGAGGTCATCGTTGATCCCCGCACCGGCACGGTGAGCACCGAACCAGGACCGGCCATGATGTGGAACACCCGCTTCGGGATGATGCGTGCGGATGGGGGCAGCGCCGGACTAGTGGACTCCACGAAGGCACGCGGCATCGCCACCTCGTGGCTGACCGCCAACCGGCCCGGCACCACGATCAAAAGCATCGATGCCTACCCCGGCTACTTCACCCTTGACTTCCAGCGCAATGGCGTCGTCGGTGGGATGATGTCGGTCAACTCCTCCACGGGGGCCGCCTGGTACCACACCTGGCACGGAGCATTCATCGCCATGGAGGACAACTGATCCCCCTGACACCACCGGCGGCGTCCACGACCAACACCCCGTTGCGGGCGCTGGTCGTGGATGACGAGCCCAGCCTGGTCCGGGCCGTGGCCGGCTATCTCGAACATGATGGGTTCGTGGTCACCACTGCCCCCGACGGGGAGCAGGCGCTGGCCGCGGCGCGATCCGATCCGCCCGACGTCGTCGTGCTTGACCTGATGCTGCCGGGCATCGACGGCCTCGAGGTCTGCCGCCAGCTGCGCACCTTCACCGACGCCTACGTGATCATGCTGACCGCCCGCAGTGAAGAGATCGACACCCTTATCGGCCTGTCCGTGGGTGCGGACGACTACATGACCAAACCGTTCTCTCCCCGAGAGCTCACTGCTCGTATCCGCGGCCTGCTTCGACGACCGCGGATGGCCGTGCACACCAGTGGGGACCCGCAGGTGCGCACGATTGGCGACCTGAGGCTGGATCCGCAGTCCCGACAGGTCCAGGTGGGGCAGACCCCGGTGGAGCTGACCCGCACCGAGTTCGACCTGCTCGAGGCACTGACCGAGCGACCCAAGCTCGCTTTCACCCGCAGCCAGCTCATCGAGCGGGTCTGGGGGCCGGACTGGGTCGGAGAAGAGCACCTCGTTGACATCCACATCGCCCACATCCGGGCCAAGCTCGGAGACGACCCTGCCACCGAGCGTTACGTTCGGACCGTGCGCGGTGTCGGCTACCGGATGGGCCCCGGATGAGGGCATCAGCTAGCCGGCCGCCCAAGCCTGCCCTGGGTCTGGCCTGGCGAATCTTCACCGCTATGAGCCTGGTCGTCATCGCCGGCGCAGGAACCCTGCTGGTCTCAGCGCTGCTCGTGGCCCGGCCGGTGTTCCACGCGCACCTGGACCAGATCAAGCCACTGGTCTCCCCCCCGGCCCAGGCCCACGTTGACGAGGCCTTCTCGAACGCTGTGCTCATCGCCTTGTCCGTGGGCGTGACCGCGGCCCTGGCCGCCGCCCTGGTCGTGACCTGGCTTGTGGCCAAGCGAGTCGCGGCTCCGGTGGCCGAGGCTGCCGAGGCCGCGCAGCGGATCGCCGACGGCGACTACCAGACCCGGCTTCGACAGCCGCGCCTTGGCCCGGAGTTCGACCGGTTGACCACAGCGTTCAACCTGATGGCCCGCCGGCTGGCGACCACGGACCAGACGCGCCGACACCTGCTCGCCGACCTGGCCCACGAGCTGCGTACTCCCCTGGCCTCGATGCAGGCCACGATCGAGGCCATCAATGACGGCATCCTGCCCGGCGACCAGACGACCTTGGCAACTCTCACCGAGCAGTCCCAGCGACTGCACCGACTCGTCGGGGACCTGTCTGCGGTATCGCGGGCGGAGGAACGTCAGCTGAACCTGCACCCGGTCCTGGTCGCTGCGGGCGACCTGGTATCCGGGGCGGTGACAGCGGCCCGACCGCGATTCGACGCCAAGGAGATCAGCATCACCGTCGCGGCCACCGCCACCGCCTGTGACGTGCTGGTCGACCGCGACCGGCTAGCCGAGGCTCTGGGCGCCCTGCTGGACAACGCCCTGCGACACACCGGCACTGGGGGCGTCGTGACGATCGCCGCCACCCGAGACAACGACCGGTGCCGGATCGCGGTGACCGACAACGGCGAAGGATTCGACCCCGCCATGGCCGACCAGCTGTTCGAGCGCTTCTACCGGGGCGACTCTTCCCGCACTTCCGACGGCGCTGGAAGCGGCATCGGGCTGACCATCGCCAAGGCGATCGTTCAGGCGCACCACGGACAGTTGCTGGGCCGCAGCGACGGACCCGGCAAAGGAGCAAGATTCGAGATCACTCTGCCGATCGCCGACGCCGGCAACCCCCCACGACAGACTTGACCAAACAACCTAGCGTCGGCCTCGGTCAGGCCCGTGCAGATGAGAACTCTCTCATCGGGCTCTCCCGGTCAACTCATACCGCGCTGAGACAGTAACGACAGCGACCCGAGAGCGGGACGTTGCAAAGAAGGGCAATAGACATGATGAAGACATCCACCAAACTGAGCGTTGCCGCAGCCGCGAGCATGCTCGGCGCTGCACTGGCAGCCAGCGGCGCCTACGCAGCCACCGGTGCACTGACCACCAGGGATGCCCCAGGTCAAGTTCTGCAGGTGAGCGGCGTCGGACCGGCGTCAGATCACGCCACCCCCACAGTGCCCGCCAACGCCAAGCTCCCATCAGTTGCCAAGCCACCGCACGCCAAGGCCCGCGTCACAGTCCCGTCCGTCGCCACAACGATGCCTATGGCTGCAGGGCACCGCGTGGTCGGTCAAGTCGCACGACCAGCCCCACAGACTCTGCCCGCCTACCACCCCGCCAGTCCGCAAACGACGGCCTCTACCCAGCCCGCCGTTCCCCAGCCCGCCGTTCCCCAGCCCGCCGTTCCCCAGCCCGCCGTTCCCCAGCCCGCCGTTCCCCAGCCGATGATGAGTCCCGGCGCGAACACGTCACCGGGCCCGATGCACTAGTCAGCGGATGCGGCTGACCTGGCAGTCGTAGGTCAGCCGATGGTGGCCCAGTCGGTCAGGGCAGCAACCACTCACTGGACAATGAACCACATGCCCCAACCTCGCCGGCGCTGGCACGCGACTCGAACCGGCCCCCGCCGCACTCTCTCGGTGAGGTCGCGAATCGTTGTCGCGATTCTGGTGGTCGCCGCGCTTGGGCTGGCGGCATCCGGGGTCGCCTCCTATCTGGTGCAGCGCAAAGGTGTTCTAGCCACCGTTGACGCGGAGCTTCTGCACACCGTGCCGAGCCTGAAGGCCATCGCGGCGGGCGAAACCACCGGCGTGCCGGTGACCAGTGTCGACTCCGTGCTGCGCCTGGCCATGCAACATGTCATCCCGGGCTCGAGAGAGAGCATGCTTGGTTTCATCGACGGAAAACCCGCTCTGGTTCCTGCGGTGAATCTGCCCTTCCGCATCGACAAGGACAGCGCTCTGGTCGCCCGGATCGTCTCCGAAGCCAACCCGACACGTGTGGTCATAGGCACCGCCAAGAGCCCGCTCGGAACCCTTCGATACCTGATCATTCCGGTCCGGGTCGCCGGCGATCCGAACACGGGTTTGTATGTCGCCGCGTACGATCTTGACGCCGAGCTGGGCCAGGTAGCCGACTCGTTCCAGACCTACATCCGCGTCGCGCTGATCGCACTGGCTCTCCTGGGCCTGGTCGCCTGGTTCGTCGCGGGGCGGCTGCTGCGCCCGATCCGCCTGCTGCGCGATGTCGCGGTGGGTAGCAGCAGCGCCGCCGAACTCACCGAACGCATCCCTGTGACAGGCCGGGACGACGTCTCGGAGCTGGCCTCTGCCATCAACGCCATGTTCGACCGGCTGCAAGATTCATCCAGGAGTCAGCGGCGTCTGCTCAACGACGTAGGTCACGAGCTGAAGACACCGATCACGATCATTCGCGGCCATCTGGAGCTGCTCGACGCCGGTAATGTCAGTGATGTCGAGGCGACCAGGGCGCTGGCCATCGAGGAGCTCGATCGGATGAGCACGCTCGTCTCTGATATCTCACTGCTGGCCGCATCGAGAGCGCCGCACTTTGTCGAACCCGCCGAGGTCGACCTGGATTCGTTCGCCGCAGCCGTCGGCGTGAAGGCTTCCGCGCTGGACCCGGCGCGTTCTTGGCTGGTCGAGTCCGCGAGTGGACTGGCGCTCATTGATGCCGGACACATCACCCAGGCTTGGCTGCAGCTGGCCGATAACGCGGTCAAGTACTCGACCCCCGGCGCGCCGATCGTCATCGCCGCCGAGGTGACGGGCACCGAAACCGGTAGCTGGCTGAACCTGTCGGTACGCGATGGTGGACCCGGCATCCCGCCCGAGGCCCGCGAGCGGATCTTTGAGCGGTTCAGCCGGCTCGAGTCCAGCAGGGCCACGGAGGGATCCGGGCTTGGCTTGTCCATCGTCGCGGCGATCGCCGAAGCCCACGGCGGCACCGTGCTTCTCTCGGGCGTGCCGGGCGATGGGTCCACCTTCACGATCCGAATTCCACTTGTGGCCGGCACGCAACCCTTGCAGGAAGCAGGGGTATGACGTGAGCAGAATCCTCATTGCGGAGGACGAGGCACGGATTGCCTCGTTCGTCGAGAAGGGTCTTCGGGCGGCCGGCTTCGCGGTGACCGTGACGGCCGACGGCCACGAGGCACTCGCCCAGGCGCAGACCGGCCAGTTCGACCTGATGATCCTGGACGTCGGGCTGCCCGGACGTGACGGCTTCGACATTCTGCAGACCCTGCGCGGTGAGGCAAACCCCATCGCCGTGATCATGCTGACCGCCCGGGACTCCGCCGCCGACACCTTGCATGGCCTGGAAGGGGGCGCGGACGACTACATGTCCAAGCCCTTCCGTTTTGACGAGCTGCTGGCACGGGTACGACTGCGGTTGAAGGATGCCCAGCCCGGCCCCTCCGGGGCGCTGCAGGTTCGCGGCCTGGAGCTTGACCTCAAGACGCGCCGGATCAGCGTTGACGGCACCTGGCACGACCTCTCTGGACGCGAGTTCGCCCTTGCCGAAGAGTTCCTTCGACACCCCGACCAGGTGCTCAGCCGTGAGCAGCTGCTCAGCCGTGTGTGGGGGCTCGATTTTGATCCGGGCTCGAACGTGGTCGAGGTGTATGTGCGATACGTGCGCGCCAAGATCGGCGCCGACCGCATCGAGACGATCCGCGGCATGGGCTATCGCCTGAAGTAATGGCTCTCCGCGTCGAGCGCCGTCGCTGCGACCCGCGCGCCGATGAGAACACCCTCATCCGGCTCTCCCTGTCAGCTCATACCGCGCGACGAGCACCACCGGCACCACGATGATGCCGACCGCCACCAGCACCACCGGCACCACTCCGACGCCAACCACGATGCCAACCGCCACCAGCACCACCGGCACCCCGATGATGCGGTAGGCAGCGGTAGCAAACACCTGCTTCGTCCCAGGCCGCTTGACTATTCAGGGTCCGGCGAAGTGAAAGTTGACGGCGTGTCGCTCAGCGACACGCCGTCAGTGGTTGAGGCACTGCACCAGGTTTCTACATCGTTTCTTCATGTTTCCTGACCAAGAACGCGACACCCGGGCGCAACGCTGGAGGTATCCCGTAACAGCCGGGCAGATACAGAAGGAGTTCACTATGATGGGTTCGTACGGAAACGGAATGGGTTCGCTCGGATGGCTTGGCATGGGCTTCTTCTGGCTCCTCCTGCTCGGGCTGATCGTATGGCTGGTCATGCGGTTGCTTCCCGGCAGCAGCGGCCGGACGTCCCGCCCCATCGGTGATTCCGCAGCGGAGATCCTCGACCGCCGGATGGCCAGGGGCGAGATAGACGTATCGGAGTGGCAGACCCAACGGGCCGCTCTTCAAGGCACCCAGGACATCAGGAAATGACCGCCGCGAGACGTCCCCTGTTGGTTGGCACGTTGGTCGCAGCCGTGACCGCACTTGTCGCCTCCGCAGCGGTGGCTGTCGGTGCCGGAAACGGTGGGGTAATTCCCGGCGGCATCGGATTTCTATCCGGCTCCTCACCCGCTGCACCGAGTCTTCCAGGGACCGTCGTGAACGTTTCCCTGGCAGATATGGGTGGATCAATGATGGGCCAGCGCGGCGGCATGATGGGCCAAGGCAGAGGCATGATGTCGGGCGGTTCTATGCGTCTGAGCGCGGACCACGCCACAGTGCCTCGCGGAAGCGTGTCATTTCTTGTGACCAATGGCGGCAGCATCAAACATGAAATGGTTATCCTCCCGCTTCCGGCTTCTCAAGCTGTCGGCGCTCGGCCGATTGGCGCCGATGCCAAGATCGATGAGGCGGGCAGCCTGGGCGAAGCGTCCAACACCAACGGGAAAGGCGCCGGCCAAGGAATCGTGCCCGGTGCCTCAGGCTGGATGACCGTCACCTTGGCGCCCGGGCAATATGAGCTGGTCTGCAACCTCCCCAACCACTACACCGCCGGGATGTTCACCCAGCTCACGGTCACCTAAGCCTCATCTCTCACCCCCGACATCTGGCCACGGCAATGCCACCCGTTGGCTTGGCTTGGCTCGGGCAGGCCAGACGTTGAACCTGCACGACCAGTGACACCGAAGGAACACAGTGACACCGAACGATGCGCAACCTGAGATGACACAGGGATGTGGGGCGGACTGTCCGAGGACGAACGCCGCGCTCTGAAACGCCGAAACGCCCGAGCCCATCGCGCCAGCTGAGCAACCGGGCGAACCCACACAGTGCGCGTCCTTGCCGGTGCGGGCCCGCCCTGAACACACGTGTGCGACGGCGAGCGATATTGGGCGAAGACCCCCGGATCCCCCTTGTGCCAAGTCATAGGTGCGCGATGAATACCTCCGTGTGCTGGGCGTCGCCTGGTTTGATCATCACAGAAGGGTGTGTCAGGTTTGTTCACCATGAACACCCTGACCGTCGCCGTCGCTCAAGACCTTCTTTTCCTCATCCTGTTGGCGGCGGCTGCCATCTGGCTCTTCCTCCCCCGACAGGACAAGATGGGCCTGGCCGTGCAGGCGATCGTGTCCCTGGTCGTCATGGTCGTGCTGATCAAGTTGGCTGCGGCCATCCACACAGACCCCCGACCTTTTGTCGTGGACCCGTCGATCAAGCCGCTGTTCGCCCACCCTGGGGACAACGGATTCCCTTCCGACCACACCGCATTGGGGGTGACGGTTGCCCTACTGGTGATGATCTACCGCAGGTGGCTTGGAGCGGTGCTGTTGGCCGCAGCCATCGTGGTGGGGGCTGCCCGTATGGCTGCGCACGTGCACCACGGGCAGGACATCATTGCTGGGATGCTGATCGCTGTCATTGCCGTGAGCATTGCCTCAGCTGCTTGGCGGTGGGTTGGACCCCGGATGCCGCAGCGACTGACCGAACCAAACTCGGCAGCGCAGAAAGCCTCTGCTCCTAACCACGAAGGAACGACATAGAAACGGTCAGATCCGAGTCCTTCCGACCGCGGCGAACCCTCATCAACATCCGAGTCGGTTGGGCAGGGATCGAGGTGACCGCTTTCTCGTCTCCTGCGCTGACTGCGCTCGGGCTCCGCAAATCGTTCGGCCACTGATGGTGCTCAACGACATCGACCTTGAGGTTCCGGCGGGATCGGTGTTTTCTCTGCTCGGGCCCAACGGCGCCGGCAAGACGACGACGGTGCAGATTCTGTCCACCCTCATCCCCGCCGACGCCGGGCAGGTCTATGTCGCCGGCCACGACCTACGCCGGGAGCCGGACCTGGTGCGCGCCGCAATCGGTGTCACCGGTCAGTTCTCGGCGGTGGACAACCTCCTCACCGGCGAGGAGAACCTGACCTTGATGGCGGACCTGCACCACCTCGATCGACGTGTTGGTCGGCGCCGTGCAGCCGAGCTTCTCGACCGGTTCGACCTGGTTGAGGCAGCCAAGAAGACGGCCGTGACCTACTCCGGCGGAATGCGACGGCGGCTCGACCTCGCGATGACCCTGGTCGGCGATCCGAGCATCATCTTCCTTGACGAGCCGACCACCGGCCTGGACCCTCGCAGCCGCCGCAGCATGTGGCAGATCATCCGCGACCTGGTCGCCGGCGGGGTCACGATCTTCCTGACCACCCAGCACCTGGATGAGGCCGACCAGCTGGCCGACCGGATCGCGGTCCTCGACCAGGGGAAGTTTGTCGCCGAAGGCACTGCCGACCAGCTGAAGGCATTGATCCCCGGAGGCCACGTCCGGCTGCAGTTCGCCGACGTCGGTGGACTCGAGTCGGCCGCCCGCAGCCTCGGTGCGGTATCCCGGCGCGACGACGGACTCGTGCTGCAGGTTCCGAACGACGGCAGCGTCGGCACGGGCATCACTCTGGTGAACGCCGTCCGCGCCCGCCACGGACTTCCCCCGACGACGGCGCGGAAGTTAGTCCGGGAACTCGCGGACCGCGATCAGCCCATCCTGTGCGGTTTCAGCCGACATATCGTCCCCCGGCCCGCGGACTGGCGGGGTGGACTCGACCTCACCGGCTTCTGGTGGCCGCCAGCACCCAAGGACTTCACGCCGCCGCCACACCTCGTGGATTTCCTCGCAGCGGGAGATCGACCCGTCTTCGTCGGGTTCGGCAGCATGTGGGTGAAAGACAAGGACGAAACGGGCTCGCTCATCCGAGCAGCCCTGCGCACGAGCGGAAAACGGGCGGTCGGGCAGGCCGGCTGGGCCGGTCTTGAGATCGACGACGAGAACGTCTGCATGATCGGCGACGTTCCGCACGCCTGGTTGTTTCCCCAGATGGCGGCCGCTGTGCACCACGCTGGGGCCGGCACGACAGCCGCCGCGTTGCGCGCCGGAATTCCGTCGGTGCCCATCCCACACAACATGGACCAGCCCTTCTGTGCGTCCCGGGTAGCAGCGCTTGGGGCGGCGTGCGCCCCGATCCCCGCCCGGCAGCTGACCGCGAGCCGGCTCGCGGCGGCTCTGACCGAGGTGACCTCTGTGCCGAGTTACCGGGCCAGGAGTCGGGAGCTGGGCGAACTGGTCCGCGGCGAGGACGGGCACGCGCGAGTGGTTGAACGCATCGCGGCGCTAGACGGGACGCACAACTACGCACGAGCCTGAGCCTCCATGCAGTCAGGAGAGCCCGCTCATCAGCTGAGTGCGTTACGTCAGCCAGTTGCCCCTTACGAGTCGTCCGGTATCCGGGCGTTGATCTGCTAGAGATCGAGGACGTGCCGAAGGCCGCGATCGATGTCGCGAAGCAGCGCCAACGGTGCCTGGCCGGCTAGTTCGGACAGATCCGCCTTGTTGAGAGTGATCACGGCGGTGACGTTCACGACCGAGTCTTTGGGTAGCCCTGTCACAGCGGCGGGCAGGAACACGTTGCCGGGCATCGTTGCCAAGTCGGTGTTGGATGTGATCACGACGGCCAGCACCGTCGCCAACCGGCTGTTGTTGTATGTCTCTGCCGAGATGACCAATACCGGCCGGCGCTTGGCTGGGCGGGAGCCGGAAGGCGCCCCCAGATCCGCCCAGTAGATACCACCGCGCTCGATCACCAGTCGCCCGAAGCGTCTGCCAGGACCCGACGCCCCACGGCAACGGCATCCGCTGCCGAGTCGTCTTGCTCTGCCAGTGCGGCCATGGCCAGGTCGATCTGGCGGGTCACCGACTCGGCATCGAGCTCGTCCAGATATCGCGCTGCAGCTCGGGAGAAGAACTCCGATCGGCTCATCCCCAGATCGTGCGCACGACGGGACGCCTTCTCGAACGTCTCATCAGGTACCGAGATCGCGGTCTTCATACCACGAGTATAACTAGGTATGACCGTCCTGGGGAGACCAAGGTATGGGCGCCAGGAGCACGCACCCTCACCCACCCGAAGCAGAGACACAGCCAGGGAGCAGCAAAGGAGCACCTCTATCTCGGCACCGGCTTTCCTGCCTCAGATGCGGGTCGGGTTGGGGACGACGCGGGCGGTCAGCGCGCGGATCCGGGCCTGGTTGGTGCGGTTCCAGGTTGCCCGACGAGGTCCGCCGCTGCCTGGTGCGCCGAAGTGCCGGTGCAGGAGCACGGCTGCGTCGCGGGCCGTACTCCCGGTGGGCCAATCGGCCGCGGTGTGTCCGGCGTTGCCCGCCGATTGGAGGAGTCGCCAGACGTCCAGGCGTCGTTGTCGCCGAGTCGGCCGGCATGCGCGTGGGCTTTCATGACCAGGGCGGCACGGACATCGGGAAGAGGCACCCGGACGTCAACGTGGGTGGTGTCCGTCAGGATCGCGCGGGCCGCGACATGCACGGGCGGCAGACGCAGGGCATCCAGGAGGCCGGGCATCTCGTCGACGACGAGGTCTCCGTGCGGCTGGTTGGAGATCAGCCGCACGAGGTATGACGGGGCGAGGACGTCGATGACCAGGGCGCGCGTGCCCTGCGTGCGAATGAACCGGTTCCCGAACTGGCGGTCGTAGCCCAGGGCGGTCAGTGCGGGCGGCAGGCGTGGATCTGCGCAGACCTCAAAGCTGACCCCCATGTCCGCATCGGCGGTCGCGCGGTCAGGAACCTGTGAGTGCGCAAGGCGTCGGCTGCATCAGTGTTCCCCCGAGCAACAGTGTCCGCCCAGATCCTCCACGGGTGGGCGATCACGAGAACCTGCCGGACGGACGCGAACGGGAATCGTCACCGGGCGGGGCTTACGGAACACCACTTCAGGCGGCCACCCCTTACCTGCGACGTAATCGGATGACGTTCGTCTAACGCGACTCGCCTCTGCGGGACCGCGCCATGAAGGGCCTTGGCGTCAACCGCCTGTCGCGACGGCCGGGAGCAGTCGTGCGGTTGCCCTGGCGATCGCGTGCTCACGAAACAGCTCGGCGGCGGGTAGCAGCCGACGCTCTGTCGACCAGGTCAGGCCGATCCCACGGACCGCAAGGTTGTCAGCTATCTCCAGGTAGTGCAGCGGCCCAGCCACGGCATCGGGCGATCCCTCGCGCAGAGCCGGCACAATAGCGACACCGAGACCCGCAGCCACGAAACCGCGTACGGTTGGCAGGTCGTCTCCCTCGAAACCCAACGTTGGCCGGAATCCGGCGGCGTCGCACAAGTCCTCACACAGTTGACGCAGCAAAGATGTCGGCCGCAGCATGACGAACGGTTCCGAGGACACCTCGGCCAGATGGATCCGCGCTCGCCGTGCCAGCGGATGCACGCTCGGCACCGCCAACCGCAGCGGCTCGACTAGCAGCTGTCGCCGTTGCACAGTTGGGTCCGTGGGCCGGACGGTCGAGATCTGGAGGTCAACCTCCCCCCGGCCCGGCACTGACGACGCCAGCTCGTCGGGCACCACCTTGAGCTCGAACTGAACATGGGGATGATCAGTGCGGAAGCTGCTGACAAGGTCAGGAACCAACCATGTGCCCAGCGAGAGCTCGAAGGCCAGCGACACCGTTCCAGTCTCTGGCTCAATGAGCTGGTTCACGGCCGCGAGCCCGTCGTCCAGCTGAAACAACATCGCATCCACGTGGCGTTTGAAAGCCGAGCCCGCGTGGGTCATCCGCAGCGTTCGGCCGGATCGGCGCAGCAGCGGGGTGCCGACCTCGGTCTCCAAACGGGCCAGGGCGCGCGATACCCCTGACTGGGTGACCCGTTCGAGCTCGCTTACCTCCGTCACCGTCATACCGTCGGCGACCTGCTGGAACCAGCGAACGGCATCGGTATCCACATACATGACGGTAGCGCATGGTTAGCATGCGATTCAGTCATTGGACGCATGGGTTGATTCCCTAGAGACTCAATCAGTGAAACTCATCGCCCAGAAAGGACCCGCAATGGCACACCGAATCTCGTTGTCGCCCATTTTGGCCGCAGCCCGTGACGATCTCCGCAGTCGCCGCGCCTCGCGCGCCGCTCGCATGACCCTGGTGCGTGAACTGGCCAGTTACTCCACCCCTGCAGAGCAGATCGAGCTGGACGCGATCCTCGATCGTGCGGACCCTGAGGCAGCCGACGAGATCCGCCACATGATCCACCGCGGCTGCGGCGCCTGACGCCGCGACGGCGACGCGCATCCCATACCCACTTGGCGACAGGATGCGCGCCC
>Ga0208716_1000358_pt1 | contig 19393 bp, 14 predicted proteins | sample NGESurdeep092012_8_FD_184482 | JGI IMG/M metagenome (GOLD analysis project Ga0208716, IMG submission 184482) | Arctic peat soil microbial communities from Barrow, Alaska - NGEE Surface sample 415-3 deep-092012 (SPAdes) | ecosystem: Environmental > Terrestrial > Soil > Wetlands > Peat ...
TGCCGGACTGGGCGTCGGGACCTCCGCAGCGTCTCTTGTGGGAGCAGGTCGACCTGCCGCGCGTCATACATTCACGTCATCCGGACATCGTGCACTCACCTCACTACACCATGCCCCTGACCAACAGCAGGCGACGTGGACCCAAACAGGTGGTGACCCTTCACGACGCGACCTTCTTCAGCGATCCGAAGCTCCATCTGGCCGTCAAGGCGCGGTTCTTCACCCAGTGGACACGGTTCTCGTGCCGACATGCCGACGCCCTGCTCGTGCCCAGCCTTGCCACCAAGGATGAGCTGGTGCGTGTGGTGCACGCGGATGCTGACCGCATCAAGGTGATCCCGCACGGAGTCGACCATCGAAGATTCCGCCGCCCCGGTGCCGATGAGGTCCGTGAGGTACGCACCTGGCTCGGCCTGTCAGCAGATGCCCCGTTCATCGCCTTTTTGGGGACTCTCGAACCGCGCAAGAACGTCCCTGGGCTCGTTCGCGCTTACATCAAGTCATGCTCGTCCATGCTCGCGCCACCCACCTTGGTCCTTGCCGGAGGCAAGGGCTGGGACTCCGAGATCGACGGGGCACTGGCCGAGGTTCCGGCCCACCTGCGGGTGATTCGACCAGGCTTCGTGCCCGACAGCTTGCTTCCAGGGCTGCTGGGCGGGGCCGAGATCGTCGCCTTTCCCAGCTTCGGCGAGGGCTTCGGCCTCCCGGTCCTCGAGGCCATGGCCTGCGGGGCAACTGTCTTGACCACGGATCGACTGTCCCTGCCCGAAGTGGGTGGAGACACCGTGGCATACGCCAGGTCGCCGCTCGTGGCCGACGTCGCGGAAGCATTGAGCAAGTTGCTTGCGGACCCCGCAGCCCGGGAGGTTCTGGGCACCTCGGCCGCCACGCGCGCCGCCACCTTCGGCTGGATGCAGACCGCACGCGGGCATCGCGACGTCTATGAGTCGCTGATGAGACCCGTCACGAAGATCACCGAGCTCACCTGAGCGCTAGGTGCTGGGTGAGGTAGGTGTTGGGTGAGGTAGTTCGTGGAGCACACGTGACCACAGAACATCGAATCCCACGCCCTCCGCCGAACCGTATGGAAGCAAGGTGAAGGACGTTGTCGCTCGGGGATCAGACGCGAGTTCAGCGGCGGCAAACCCTGGTAAGCCCGCGGTGGCAGAGCATGATCCCGTCGGTGATGGCCGGCCTGCTGGTGTTCCTCGGCACGGTCACCCGGGCGCCGGCACGGTTTGTCTGGGACGCTGCGACCTATTGGAGGGGATCTGTCAGTCTCGCTCACGGGAGCGACCCCTACGTGGTCGGCGCACTGAGCCTTCGCGGAGTCTTGACGCCGTTGCTGTACTTTCCGGCCGCGCTGGCTGACAGGGGCTTCGGTGAGTCTTCTGGCGGAGTGGCGGTGCTTGTCGAGAACAGTCTGCTCATCTCGCTCGTCGGCGTTCTGCTTCTGCCGTGGTTGCTGCGGGCGTGGGGTCCGGTCACGTCGTGGATGGTGTGGGTGTGCGCGGGCCTCACGTGGCTCGTGCTGGGTCGCTTGGCGCCTTACCCGCTGACTGACCTCTGGGCAGCGGCCCTCATGCTTGCCGCCGTGGTTGTCCTGCGGAGACGCAGTGCGATGGCATTGATGGGCGCAGGACTGTTGGCCGGGATCGCGTTCAACGTCCGGCCGGCGTATTTGCTCCCCTTGCTGCTCGCTCTGGCAGTCGTGGTCTTGCATCGACGGTTCGCGGGGTTGTGGTTCGCCGCGGGCGTGTTCGTGGCCCTGGTGCCGCAGTCCATCATGAACCTCACGCACGGCACTGGCTGGAAGCCGTGGCCGTCCGGCATGATGGCGCTCACGCAGCTGCAGGCCTACAACGCGTCCTACCTCGTCCGCTACGACACTGCAGCGCATGGGCCAGCGCGGATCCCACAACAGTTCTTCTGTAGCCCTGCGATGGCGCAGGCGGTCGGCGACCAACCGCCTGACTCGACAGGTGCCCTGGTCGTGTTATATCTGCACCACCTGCCACAGTCGCTCGTGTTCCTGGCCGAGAAGGCCGCGGCTGCGCTGCACTGGCCGCTCTCATTCCCGTACTTCGCACCAGCCGGGGCCGGTGACCAGCTGTTTGCCCTCCTCGTGACTACGGTCGCCGTGGTGGGGGTCGCGTCACTGGTGCATGCGGGGTCCACGCTTGGCTTCCGTTCCACATCAACAGCAGTGTGGGTCGCGCTGGTGGTGTGGCTGGGATCGCTGGCAACGATCGTGACGTCGGCCCCGGAGACGCGGTTCGCCCTGCCGCTGGTGCTCTTCGGTATCGCAGGGTGCGCAGTGCTCGCCGGCGGAAGGCTGAGCAAGTGGTGGGTCGCCGGTGCGGTCACGGCAGTGGTTGTGGTGTTCGCCATCGGTATGGCGGGGCTGAGCCACCCGGCCGCGCCCGGCGAGGCAACACCGTCAGCCTGCGCGGTAGCATAGACCCCTCTATGACCGTTCCCATGAATGACCTGCTGCGCGGCTTCAACAGCCACCGCGAGGAGCTGCTGGCGGCACTGGTCAGGGTTGCGCAGAGCGGCTGGTACGTCCACGGCCCGGAGCACGAGGCATTCCAGAACGAGTTCGCGGAGTTCATCGGAGTGGACCACTGTCTCGGCGTTGCCAGCGGCACGGACGCACTCGAGCTGGCCATACTTGCAGTCGGGCAGGGACGCGATGGCACCGTGCTCACCGCTGCCAATGCCGGTGGGTACACGACCACTGCGGCGCGTCGCGCCGGGCGTGAGGTCACCTACGCCGACGTCGACCCAACGTTTCTGTGCCTCAGCCCGGGATCGGTCGAGCCCGTGCTGGAGGGTGTCGCGATCTGTGTGGTGACCCATCTGTACGGGCGGATGGCACCCATCGAGCAGATTGTGGAGCTCTGTCACGCCCGCGGCGTGGCGGTGATCGAGGACTGTGCGCAGTCCGTCGGGGCACAGCGCGATGGCCGGAAGGCCGGTTCGTTCGGGAATGCGGCCACGTTCAGCTTCTACCCGACCAAGAACCTCGGGGCGCTCGGTGACGCTGGGGCGATCGTCACGTCAGACCCTGACCTGGCTGCCAGCCTGTTCCGGCTGCGCCAGTACGGCTGGACGTCGAAGTACTCCATCGGGGTGGATGGGGGTCGCAACAGCCGGCTGGATGAGATGCAGGCGGCCGTCCTGCGGACTCGGCTGCCTCATGTTCCCGAGTGGAGTGAGCGCCGCCGGCAGATCATCAAGCGCTACTCGGCCGCGGCGCAGGGAACACCTCTGACGATTCTGCCGGTAGCCGGCGAGGATCACGTGGCTCACCTGGCGGTCGGACTGACCCCTTTCCGCGACGAAGTGGCCGGGAAACTTGCCGCGGCGGGGGTGCGCACCGACGTGCATTACCCGATCCCGGACCATCTGCAGCCCGCGTTCGCCGGGGAGCTCGGTCAGGTGAGCCTTCCGGTCACCGAGGAGACGGCTGGCCGGCTGATCTCGCTGCCGTGCTTCGTTGAGCTCACCGACGCTGAGGTGGAACGGGTCTGTGATGCTCTCCGAAGCCTCTGAGCCGGTCAACGGCAGCGACCGGGTTCGCTATTCGGTCGTGGTGCCGGTCTATGGCAATGAGGCGACGCTGCCGGCGTTGATCAAGCGGCTCAAGCTCATTGCCCACGATCTGGACGCGCCCATGGAGGCCGTCTTCGTCGTCGATGGCTCCCCGGACGGTTCCGTGCTGGTGCTGCGCAAGCTGCTGCCGATGTCGGGGCTGCCCGCCCAGCTGGTGTGTCACTCGCGCAACTTCGGCGCCTTCGCCGCCATCCGCACCGGCTTTGCCGCCGCTCGCGGTGAGTACGTCGCGGCAATGGCCGCTGACCTGCAGGAACCTCCGGAGCTCGTCGAGAAGTTCTTCAAGCACCTCTCCTCGGGCGAGTATGACGTGGCCGTGGGCGTCCGCACGGGGCGCGACGACCCGCTGACGGCCACGATGCTGTCGAAGGTGTTCTGGTCGAACTACCGGCGCTGGGTCCATCCCGACATACCGGCCGGCGGGGTGGACATCTTTGGCTGCACCAAGGATGTCGCCGCGCGGCTGGTTGGGCTGGACGAGTCGCACACAAGCCTGGTGGGCTTGCTCTACTGGCTGGGTTTTCGCCGTATCGGCATCCCGTACCAGCGTGCAGCACGCACCGGCGGCAAGAGTGGCTGGTCGTTCCACCGCAAGGTGCGCTACTTCCTGGACAGTGTCTTCTCCTTCACCGACGTGCCGATCACCGTCCTGACCTCGATCGGCGTCATCGGAGGCATTCTGACGCTGCTGGCCAGCGTGGTGGTCGTTGTCGCCCGGCTGACGGGGGCGATCCGGGCGTCCGGGTACACCCCGATCATGCTGGTGATCCTGCTGTCAACCTTCACCATCCTCTTCGGCCTGGGTGTCGTGGGTTCCTATGTCTGGCGCACCTATGAGAACAGCAAGGGCCGGCCAGGTGCCGTGCCCATGAGCCATGAGGTCTTCGGTGCGGTCGATGACCACTGACGGCCGGCCGTCGAACAGCTCGGCGATCTTTCGGTTCCTGGTGATGGGGGGCTCCAACACCGTCATCACCCTGGTTCTGTTCGCTCTCCTCGCGCGGGTGATGCCACCGGCGGTTGCCTACAGCATGGTATTTGCCGTCGGCCTGGCCTGCACCACGCTTCTGACCGGTCGTTTCGTCTTCGGGGCATCCAACACCAGGCTCAGCGCCGGTCTGCTCCTGGGCTGGTATCTCGTGGTCTACGTGGTCGGGCTGGGCGTCGTCCAGATGCTGCAGGTTGGCGGGGTCGCCTCCCCGGACCTGATCGCGCTGTTGACGGTTGTCGTCACCGCCCCGCTGAACTTCCTTGGCGGTCGATGGATCTTCCGGGCCCGCTCGTCGACCTCGGTGAAGGAACGCTCGTCGACCCCTGTGAAGGAACTCGCGTCATGACGCCGTACATACATCCGCAGGGGATCTGCGAGTCGGAGAAGGTGGGCGAGGGCACGCGTGTCTGGGCCTTCGCCCATGTGCTGCCGGGTGCGCGGATCGGTGCCGACTGCAACATCTGCGACCACGTCTTCGTGGAGAACGACGTGGTCATCGGAGATCGCGTCACCATCAAGTGCGGCGTGCAGGTCTGGGACGGGGTGACCCTCGCTGACGACGTCTTCGTCGGCCCGAACGTCACCTTCACCAACGACCCCATGCCCCGCAGCAAGGTTTACCCCGTCAAGTTCGCGACGACGGTCGTGGCTCAGGGCGCCTCTCTCGGCGGTGGTTCGGTCATCCTGCCGGGCGTGCACATCGGTCGCAGCGCCATGGTCGGAGCCGGGGCGGTGGTGACCAAGGACGTGCCCGCGAACGCCATCGTCGTCGGCAACCCGGCACGGATCGTCGGCTATGTCGACACAAGGCCGGAGCGCGCTGAGATCGCCGAGCTGACCGTCGGCGTCGCCGGAGAGCTGCCGCACGTGCGCGTTCCGGGTGTAGGGCTCCGCCGGATCCGCAGTGCGGTGGACCTGCGCGGGAGTCTGGTCGCGGCGGACTTCTCCAGCGACCTGCCGTTCGTGCCGAGGCGTGCCTTCACGGTGTTCGACGTGCCGACCAAGGATGTCCGGGGCGAGCATGCCCACCACAAGTGCGAGCAGTTCCTCCTCTGTCTGGTCGGAAGCGTGTCCTGCGTGGTGGACAACGGCCAGATGCGCCAGGAGTTCCGACTCGACCGCCCGGATACCGGTCTGTACATGCCTCCCATGACGTGGGGCACCCAGTACAACTACTCGCCCGACGCCGTCCTGCTGGTCTTCGCCTCGCAGGAGTACGATGCCCGCGACTACATCCGTGACTACGACGAGTTCCTGCGCCTCGCCTCGGTGTCCCAGGCTGGTCTGTGACTGCTCTGCACTCTGGACCTGAGATTGCCGGATACGGTTAGGCCTGCTGGGCGGTCGCTTCGGGTATGCCGTTCAGCCAGGAGGGCTCGCATAGTGGCCTAGTGCGGCGGTCTTGAAAACCGCTGTGGGGTTAAACCCACCGAGAGTTCGAATCTCTCGCCCTCCGCCCAAGCAAGACGCAACAAGGCCCCTGAGCAGCGCAGACGCTGTCAGGGGCCACGGCGTCGCCCTGGCGACCGCCGCCGCTCACTTCGGCCTCGAGTGCGAGATCCACATGGGTCAGGTCGACATCGAGAAGCAGGCGCCCAACGTCAGCCGCATGCAACTGCTCGGCGCAACCGTCGTGCCCGTCACCCACGGCCTCAGGACCCTCAAAGAGGCCGTCGACTCGGCTTTCGAGGCCTATATGGCCGACTACGAGAACTCGATCTACTGCATCGGATCTGTCGTCGGCCCGCACCCCTTCCCGCTCATGGTGCGCGACTTCCAGCGCGTCGTCGGTATCGAGGCGCGCGAGCAGTTCCACGAGATGACCGGCAACCTCCCCGACGTCGTGGAGGCCTGCGTCGGCGGCGGCTCCAACGCGATCGGCATCTTCTCCGCGTTCCTCGAGGACCCGGTCGAGCTGATCGGCGTCGAGCCGCTCGGTCGCGGCACAGCCGTCGGCGAGCACGCGGCGACGATGACCTACGGCCGCGAGGGCGTCATCCACGGGTTCAAGTGCTACCTGCTGCAGGACGCTGACGGCCAACCGTCCCCGGTTTACTCCTGCGCGAGCGGCCTCGACTATCCCGGCGTCGGCCCCGAGCACAGCTACCTCAAGGACACCGGCCGCGTCGAGTACGTGACCAGCTCCGACGAGGCGTGCCGCGATGCCTTCTTCATGCTCAGCCGCAAGGAGGGCATCATCCCGGCCTTGGAAAGCGCCCATGCCGTGGCGCACGCGCTCGTGAAGGCGCGCGAGATGAAGACCGGCACGATCCTGGTGAACCTCAGCGGTCGTGGCGACAAGGATATGGACTACGTGATCGAGAACTGGGGCATCGGCACGCAGTCCTGATCCGAGGGATTGGCGGTGGCGTCGACACCGCGGTGGCGGTCGCCGAGGTGGTAAGTGAAACTGTCGCCATGACGCTACGGATCGGTTACAAGGCTTCGGCCGAACAGTTCAACCCCCGAGAGCTCGTCGAGTTCGCTGTCGAGGCCGAGCAGGTCGGTCTGGACAGTGTGATGATCTCCGACCACTTCCAGCCCTGGCGCCATACCGGGGGCCATGCCCCTTTCTCGATGGCCTGGCTGGCCGCGGTCGGTGAACGTACCGAGCGGGTCCTGCTGGGCACGTCGGTCATGACGCCGACCTTCCGCTACAACCCGGCCGTCGTGGCTCAGGCGTTCGGCACCCTGGCCTGCCTGTATCCCGACCGGGTCATGCTCGGCATCGGCACCGGCGAGGCGCTGAACGAGGTGGCTGTCTCGCGGCTGGAGTGGCCGGAGTTCAAGGAGCGGTTTGCCCGCATGCGCGAGGCGGTGGCCCTGATGCGCGAGCTGTGGGCCGGCGAGCGGGTCACCTTCGAAGGTGACTACTACCAGACCCACGACGCCACCGTGTATGACCGTCCGGACCGGCCCGTGCCCGTCTACATCGCTGCCGGTGGCCCGGTGGTGGCCAGGTATGCCGGCCGGTCCGGCGATGGTTTCATCTGTACCTCGGGCAAGGGTCCGGAGCTGTACCGCGACAAGCTCATTCCTGCCGTCGACGAGGGCCTGGCCAAGGCAGGACGTGACGGTGGGTCGATCGACCGGATGATAGAGATCAAGCTCTCCTATGACTCTGACCCCCGGCTGGCGCTGGAGAACACGCGGTTCTGGGCCCCTCTGTCGCTGACGCCCGAGCAAAAGCACGGCCTGAGCGATCCGACGCAGATGGAAGCCGCCAGCGATGCGCTCTCCATCGAGCAGGTGGCCAGCCGCTGGATCGTGGCATCCGATCCCGAGACCGCACTCGCCCAGATCAAGCCGTACCTCGACCTCGGTTTCAACCATCTCGTCTTCCACGGACCGGGTCATGACCAGCCCCGGTTCCTCAAGTCCCTTGCCGCCGACGTGGTGCCGGGACTGCGCACCCTGATGAACGAGCGCTTCGACCAGAAGGCCAGCAGTTGAAGGGGGAGGTGGCACCTGAGATGGAACCGGCACCTGACCTGGAACCGGCACCCGAGACGCAACCGGCACCTGGCGCGGGGCCACTGTCAGGGACCACTGTCATCGAGATGCCGGGTATCGGACCCGGCCCGTTCGCGGGGATGATGCTGGCCGACCTGGGTGCCACCGTGATCCGCGTGGACCGGCTCTCGGGCGGAAAGCAGGGCCTCCTGGGTGTCCTTTCAGCAGGTCGTGCCGACGTGGTCTCCCGTGGACGACGCTCGATTGCCGTCGACCTCAAATCGGCCGAGGGGGTCGAGCTGGTCCTCAAGCTTGTCGACACCGCGGAGGTGCTGATCGAGGGCTACCGTCCCGGGGTCATGGAACGGCTGGGTCTGGGCCCCGACGTCTGCCTCGAACGCAACCCTCGTCTGGTCTTCGGCCGGATGACCGGCTGGGGCCAGGACGGCCCGCTGGCACATTCGGCCGGACATGACATCAACTACATCGCCCTGTCGGGCGCGCTCGGGGCCATCGGGCGCCGGGGTGAGACACCGGTGCCGCCGCTGAACCTGGTCGGCGACTACGGCGGCGGCGGGATGCTTCTCGCCTGTGGCGTGGTCGCCGCGCTGCTGTCCGTCGCTCGCACCGGGGCCGGTCAGGTGGTGGATGCCGCCATGGTGGACGGGGCTGCCCTGCTGATGGCCCAGTTCTACGGGATGACCGCCCTTGGCCGGTGGACCGGGGAGCGGGGGACCAACCTGCTCGACACCGGCGCCCCGTTCTATGACGTGTATCCGAGCGTCGACGGCGGTTACCTGTCCGTGGGGCCGCTCGAGCCCGCGTTCTTCGCCATCCTGCTGGAGCGGCTCGGGATCCTCGACATCGATCCGGGCAGCCAGTACGACGTCCGGTCCTGGCCGGCACTTCGGCTTCGGCTCGCTGCGGAGTTCGCCTCGCGAACCCGTGCGGCCGTCGAGGAGCTGTTCGCCGACGTCGACGGATGTGTCTTCCCCGTGCTGTCGATGTCGGAGGCGCCGCAGCACCCGCACAACGTCGCCCGCGGCACTTTCGTCACGCGCGACGACGTCGTCCAGCCGGCGCCGGCGCCACGTTTCTCGACGACCCCGACGAAGCTCGCGCTGCCGCCACCAGCGGCCGGGGAGCACACGGACGCCATACTGGCCGGTCTTGGAATGTCGGCCGACGCGGTGCGCCGGCTGCATGAGGCCGGTGTCGTGGGATCGGCTGAGCTCAGCGGCTGAGCATCAACGCTGAGCATCAACGCTGAGCTCACGGCTGAGCTCCACGCTGATCAACTGGCGCTGCCCGAGGCGCCGCGGTCTCGATCTGTTGCTGTTCAGCGCGCTGCGCTGACGCCAAGCCGGTCGAAGGTCGCTGGTGTGTCCAGGGACCCGACCCGGTCGAGCGGCCAGACGATGACAAAGGCTCGCCCGACGACGTCCTTCATGGGGACGAAACCGTTCCCAGGGTCCTGCATGTGGAATCGGCTGTCCGATGAGTTGCTGCGGTGGTCACCCATAACCCAGAGCTTGCCGAAGGGCACGGTCACCCGGAAGTCGACCTTGCTGGGGCTGTTGCCGGGGAAGACGTAGGGCTCCTTGAGCTGGGCCCCGTTGACGTAGACCTGGCCGCCCCGGCCTTCAACGGTGTCGCCCCCGACGCCGATGATGCGCTTGATGAGGTCGCTGTCATTGCTTGAGGGCGCGAGGCCGATGATCGCCAGAGCGTCGTGAACGCGACTCTGCAGCCCGGAGGTCAAGGAAGCTTGCGGTAGCCAGCCGCCGGGGTCGTGGAAGACCACGATGTCGCCGCGGTGAACCCCTCCGGTGTGGGTGGTCAGCTTGTTGACGAGCACTCTGTCGCCGACGCACGTCTCGCATCCATGGAGGGTTGGTTCCATGGATGCGGAGGGGATGAAGAATGCCTGGACCAGAACGGTCTTGATGAGCAGGGACAGCACGATCGCGGTGACAAGGACGGCCGCCGATTCCCGAAGGAGCGACCGGCTGCGATGGGTTGAGCGTGTCGCCGGCTCCTGGTGCGGTTGACCCTGTGAGCTTCCTGGGGCCGGCCGAGGCTCGCCCTCCGCTGGTTGGGACATGTGCCTGACTCTCTCATGCGTGGCTGTAAGACACCTGCGTGACGAGGGGAGACCGCTGGAACGAGGGCGAGTGCTCAACCCATCAGGCGGCCTGTGCCAGGCAAGTATTTGACTCCGTGCTGCGGCTGCCGGAGCATGGGCGATCCGGGCCATGATCCTGCCCGAAGGCCTACGTCCCAAGGAGCACCTCGATGCCGACCGCCCCCAGCGAGCCTGGACACGTCGAGCCTGGACATGTCGAGCCTGGACACGTCGAACAGCGCCGGATCCTGGCGACGGCGATCCCTGGCCCCCGCTCACAGCTGCTGCAGAAACGCAAGCTGTCAGCTGTCTCGGCCGGCGTCGGAACTGGGCTCCCGGTGTATGTCGAGCGGGCAGGCGGCGGCATCCTGGTGGACGTCGATGGCAACCACCTGATCGACCTCGGGTCGGGAATCGCGGTCACCACTGTCGGCAACTCGGCGCCGCGCGTGGTCCAGGCCGTGAAGTCACAGGTGGAGGACTTCACCCATACCTGCTTCATGGTCACCCCGTACGAGGAGTACGTCGCGGTCTGCGAGCGCCTGAATGCGTTGACTCCTGGCGACGGTGAGAAGCGCAGTGCCCTGTTCAACTCAGGTTCGGAGGCGGTGGAGAACGCGATCAAGATCGCGCGCGTGTTCACCGGGCGCACTGCCATCATCACGTTCGACCACGCCTATCACGGTCGCACGAACCTGACGATGGCCCTGACAGCCAAGAACATGCCCTACAAACAGGGCTTCGGGCCGTTTGCGGGCGAGATCTACCGCGTGCCCATGGCCTATCCCTACCGCTGGCCCACCGGCGTGGACCGTTGCGCCGATGAGGCCTTCGATGCGTTCGTCTCGCAGGTGCACACCCAGGTCGGTGAGCAGAACACAGCCGCCGTGATCATCGAGCCGATCCAGGGTGAGGGTGGCTTCATCGTGCCGCCGCCCGGATACCTCAAGCGGATCGCGGACTGGTGCACGCAGAACGGGGTCCTGTTCATAGCCGACGAGATTCAGTCCGGCTTCTGTCGTACCGGCGACTGGTTCGCCTGTGAGCACGAGGGCGTCGTGCCTGACCTGATCACCACCGCCAAGGGAATCGCGGGCGGGCTCCCGCTGGCCGCGGTGACCGGTCGTGCGGACGTGATGGACTCGGTCCACGGCGGAGGCCTGGGCGGAACGTATGGCGGCAACCCGGTCGCGTGCGCGGCGGCCCTTGGTGCGATTGAGACGATGGAGACCGAGGATCTGTGTGGCCGGGCCCGGGAGATCGAGGCGCTGTTCATGCCGCGTCTGCGTGAGCTGGCTGAGAGGTTCAGCGTGGTCGGTGACGTCCGTGGCCGCGGGGCGATGCTTGCCATCGAGATCGTGGCCGGCGCCGGCGACAAGACCCCCAATCCGGCGCTGACCGGCGCGGTCAACGCCTACTGCCACAGTCAGGGAGTGGTGACCCTGACGGCCGGTACCTTCGGTAACGTGCTGCGTTTCCTGCCGCCGCTGTCGGCCGGCGACGACCTGCTGAAGGAGGGACTCAAGATCGTCGAGCGGGCCTTCATCCTCAACGTTGGGCTCACTGAACAGGATGACAATCACTGACCCGGGATGACTATTGACTGAGGTGTGCCCGCACCCGAACGACTCGCACCTGAATGACCGGCACCGGAATGACCAGCAAGAGAATCACACTGAACCGCATCGCGAAACGAAAGGCCGTGCCCCATGGCGTTGACCGAGTCTGAGAAGTCCTTGCTGGCACGGGTCCCCACGGGTCTGTTCATCGACGGCAAGTGGCGTGACAGCAGCGACGGCAGGACCCTTGAGGTTGAGGACCCCTCGACCGGCGAGACGCTTGCCTGGGTGGCGGATGCGAGCGTCGCCGACGGTGCGGCTGCCCTTGATGCAGCCGTGGCGGCGCAGGCTGGCTGGGCCGCCACCGCGCCTCGCGAACGCGGCGAGATCCTGCGGCGTGCTTTCACGGCGATCACCGCCCGCGCCGAGGAGTTCGCGCTGCTGATGACCCTGGAGATGGGCAAGCCGCTGGCCGAGGCGCGTGGCGAGGTCACCTACGGCGCGGAGTTCTTCCGGTGGTTCTCAGAGGAGGCGGTCCGGATCAGCGGGCGCTGGTCCACGGCCCCGAATGGGGCCACCCGCCTGATGACCATGAAGCAGCCGGTCGGTCCCACGCTGATGATCACGCCGTGGAACTTCCCGCTGGCGATGGGCACGCGCAAGATCGGCCCTGCCTTGGCGGCCGGCTGCACCATGGTGGTCAAGCCGGCCAGACAGACGCCGCTGTCGATGCTGGCCCTGGTGGACCTGCTCACGGAATGCGGTGTGCCTGCCGGTGTCGTCAACGTCATCACGACTACCCGAACGGGTGACGTGATCGAGCCGATCATCCGCGATCCGCGTCTGCGCAAGCTCACCTTCACAGGGTCCACCACGGTGGGTCGCAAGCTCGTCGAGCAGTCCGCCGAGCAGCTGCTGCGGGTCTCGATGGAGCTCGGTGGCAACGCGCCGTTCCTGGTATTCGAGGACGCCGACGTGGACGCGGCGGTGGATGGCGCGATGCTGGCCAAGATGCGCAACATCGGTGAGGCGTGCACGGCAGCCAACCGGTTCCTGGTCCAAGAGAGCGTCGCGGAGGAGTTCTCGTCCAAGTTCGCCGCAAGAATGGCCGGTATGGCGGTCGGCCGGGGCACGGAGGACGGAATCACCGTCGGACCGCTGATCGACGCCACGGCCCAGGCTGCGGTCGCCGCACTGGTCGACGATGCCACGGCCAAGGGAGCCACCGTCGTCTGCGGGGGGACCACGATGGGGGACCAGGGCTACTTCTACGCCCCGACGCTACTGACCGGCGTGTCCGCGGACGCCCTGCTGATGCGCGAGGAGATCTTCGGTCCGGTGGCGCCGATCGCCACGTTCGCCACGGAGGCGGAGGCGATCGCGCGGGCAAACGACACGGAGTACGGCCTGGTTGCTTACGTCTTCACCCGGGACCTCTCGCGCACGCTGCGGGTCAGCGAGGCGCTGGAGTTCGGGATGGTCGGTATCAACCAGGGCATCGTGTCCAACCCGGCCGCGCCTTTCGGTGGGGTCAAGCACTCGGGTTTCGGGCGCGAGGGTGGCTTCGAGGGCATCGAGGAGTACCTCGAGATCAAGTACGTCGGCATCGCCCCCTAGCTGGTCCCGGGTTCTCAAGGGTGGGGACGAATTCGCCTGTTAATACTGTGAATTCGCGGGCTACTGAGGTGGCCCAACCATGAAACACGTTTGCTGTGGCAAGTGTCGGGCACAGTCCCCTGGACCAGCTGACCTAGAGAGCTGATGCGCCGTGGAATGGACCGTACGGACGGGCCGAATTGTGCGGGACGAGGGCTCGGGAACATATCATTCCGTAACAAGCGCATGGCGCGGTTTGCGTGCTAGCCTCGTTATTGGTTGCAGTTGCAGTTCCTCGCAGATCGAAGAAGTGCCCGCTCACCAGCGGGTTTTTTTCATCACAACGGGCATGTCCCGCTGTTGTGGGGGTAGTGCGGCAGCCTGGGGTTCACGAAGTGTGGACTTCAATGGCTATCAAAGAAAGAGTTATCCCCATGGCACAAGGCACCGTTAAGTGGTTCAACGCTGAAAAGGGCTTCGGATTCATTGCCCAGGACGGCGGCGGCCCGGACGTGTTCGTTCACTATTCCGCAATCGAAACGAGCGGCTACCGGTCGCTCGAAGAGGCGCAGCGAGTCGAGTTTGAGGTCACCCAGGGCCCGAAGGGCCCGCAGGCCGAGAAGGTTCAGGCCCTCTGACCCGTGATTAGCTGCGACTGAACAGTCGTCGCACAAAGCCCCCCGGCTTCGGCCGGGGGGCTTTGTCTTGTCCGATCCGCAGATCAGTGCTGGAGGTTCACCAGGAACTTCGCGGCGAGGGGCGCCGCGACCGTGGCACCACTCTTGCCGTCCTCCACCAGCACGGCGAACGCCACGTTGCCCTGCCAGCCGACGAACCAGGCGTGCGTAGCGGGAGGGTTGCTGGTCCCATACTCTGCGGTGCCAGTCTTTCCGTAGACCGGCCCCCCGGGGACAGTACTCACGGCTCCCGTCGCGGTGCCGTTGGTAACGACCAGGCGCATGAGGTCTCGAAGCTCACCGGCTGCCTTGGCATCCAACGGTTTTGGCGCCCGGTCAGCTCCGGCAACCGCCGGGGTGCGGATCAGGGCAGGCTCGATGTAGCTGCCGCGAGCCACCGAGGCTGCCATGACCGCCAGGGAGGCCGGCGACACAGACGTCCGGGCCTGGCCGAAAGCGGTGGTGGCCTTCTCAGTCTTGGAGTTGGCCACGGGCACCGAGCCGGCGAACGCACCGGCGAACCCCAGATGCTTGTCCCAAGGCGCTCCGACGCCCAGTGCCAGCGCGGCATCGTGCACGTCGGAGGCACCCATCTTCTGCGACAGCCCCACGAAGGCGGTGTTGCACGAGTTGGCAAAGTCCACCGAGAAGGGAACCACGCCAAGGGTCTCGTGCTCGTAGTTCCGCAGCGTGGTGCCCTCGATCAGGACACTGGGGGGGCAGTTCACCGGGGTCGTCGGCGTCAACCCCTTGGTCAGCAACGAGTACGTCGTGGCGACCTTGAGCGTCGATCCCGGCGCGTACCCACTCGTCAGCGCGCGATTCAGGCCGAACTCGGGCGAGCTCGCGACCGCGAGCAGGTCTCCGGTGGCGACGTCCACCGCCACCAGGGCCGAGGGGACCGCGCCGGTGCTGGTGAGAGCGGCTTCGGCTGCTTTCTGTGTCTTGGAGTCCAGCGTCAGCGTCATCGGCTTGCCATCGGTTGCGGCCTTCCCCACCAGCGGCGCATCCGGCTTGTCGCTCGAGGTGACCTTGAACCCGGACGTGCCGCCGAGAACGTCGTTGTACTGCCCCTGCAGCCCGCTCAGCCCGGCGTAGTCACCGGCGACGTAGCGGCCCTTGCTCTTCGTGATGGCTTCGGCAGTCACCGGGCCAAAGGAGCCCATCAGCGGTTTGGCGAAGGTGCTCAGCGGCTGCTGCCGCGAGGGATAGACCACGCCGATGAGGGCGTCAAGCTGCGGCCTGATGCTTTGGAAGGCGGCGTCTCGAAGCGCGATCACGGGGATCGCTCCCTTGGAATGGGCCGCATTCGCGGCGTGAAGCTTGGCGACCAGGGAACCGGCAGGCTCTTTGACCAGCTTCTCCAGCTCGGCGACGGTCGCGTCGTTTGCCCGGGCCGGGTCGATCGCGACGTCAAAGACCTTGCCGACCGTCAGGATAGGCGCCCCGTTGCGGTCCAGCACCTCCCCGCGCGCGCCAGACGTCCGGGTGGCAACCAGCTTCGCCTTGGCGCTCAGGCCAGGCGCCCACATCGAGGCTCCGTCCTTGGCGACGACGGCCCAGACGTCTTTGTCGTTCCGTTGCAGGTTGACCGGCATCTGATAGGTCCAGGTCGTGTCCCCGGCCACGGTCCAGGCCACCGAGAGCTTGCCGCTGGCCTTGTCGCCGTCACGGGTCAGCGAGGTGACCGTGACCTTGGCGGGCGCGCTGCCCAGCCCTCCCGTCGTGCTCTTGAAGCTGGCCGCGACCTGGGTAGCCGGCTGGCCGGCATACGCGATGTCGTGCACGTCCCGGTGCGACCACGCTCCGGCGAACCGGTCGGCGGAGGTGCGGGCGGCCAGGTCCAGGCGGGCCTGCTCGCGGTGGTTGAAGTACGCGAATCCCCCTGCGGCCGCGGCTACCGCGACGACCCCGGCGGCAACTGAGGCGATGATGATGCGTCTGCTCATGACCTATATCCAACCGCACTGACCTGAACGCGAAGTATCTGGGCGACATGTGGGCGAAGCATTTGGCCCAGGCTCTCCCGCTGGAGGGATTTGCGTGGCAGAGTCGCGCCATGAAGAGCACCATGCAAGAGTCGCCCCTGCTGGTCTCACAAATCCTCAAGTCCGGCACTCAGCTCCATGCCGACCAGGAGGTTGTCACCTGGACCGGGGAGGGCGCGCGGCGGACGTCGTTCGCCGAGGTCGGCACACAGGCCGCTCAGCTCGCCAATGCCCTGCGGGGCCTGGGCATCGACGGCGACCAGCGCGTCGCCACCTTCATGTGGAACAACGCCGAGCACCTCGTCGCCTACTTCGCTGTGCCGTCCATGGGCGCGGTCCTGCATGCGCTGAACATCCGGCTCTTCCCCGAACAGATCATCTACGTCACCAACCATGCCCAGAACACGGTCGTCATCCTGGACAACAGCCTGGCTGGTCCGTTCAGCAAGCTGCTGCCGCATCTGGTGACCCTGCGTCACGTCATCGTCAACGGGCCCATCCCGGATGACGTCCGCGCGGCGCTGGAGGCAGCCCCTCAGATCGAGGCCGTCCACGACTGGGCCACCCTGCTCGCCGCCCAGCCGACGACGTTCGACTGGCCGGTGCTGGACGAACGTGACGCCTCCTCGATGTGTTACACCTCGGGCACGACCGGCAACCCCAAGGGCGTCGTCTACTCCCATCGGTCCAACTACCTGCACACGATGCAGGTGACCATGGGGATGGGCTTCAACCAGGGCGACCGGTTGCTGGCCGTGGTCCCGATGTTCCACGCCAACGCCTGGGGGCTGCCGTACGCGGCGCTGATGGTCGGTGCGTCGCTGATCATGCCCGACAGGTTCCTGCAGGCGGAGCCGCTGGCAAAGATGATCGAGGCCGAGAAGATCACAGGCGGGGCCGCTGTCCCCACCATCTGGACCGATCTGCTGCGTTACCTCGACGAGCACGCCACTGACACCTCGAGCCTGCGCAGGGTGATCGTCGGGGGGGCGGCCTGCCCGCCGTCGTTGATGAGGGCCTACCAGGAGCGGCACGACATCGAGATAGTCCACGCGTGGGGGATGACCGAGATGTCACCGCTGGGGTCGACCGCTGTGGCACCGGCCGACGCGACCGGCGAGGAGCGCTGGTTCTACCGCCAGACCCAAGGTCGCATCGCCTCCGCCCTCGAGGCGCGACTGGTCGGCCCCGATGGCGCCGAGGTGCCCTGCGACGGTAAGAGCGTCGGGGAGCTCGAGGTGCGCGGTCCATGGGTCACCGGCAGCTACTACGACAACGGGACCAACACCGAGGCTGAACGGGCCGACGCTGCCTCGAAGTTCGACCACGGCTGGCTGCGTACGGGTGACGTGGGATCGCTGACCGCCAACGGTTTCCTGCAGCTCACCGACCGCGCCAAGGACGTGATCAAGTCAGGCGGTGAGTGGATTTCCTCGGTCGATCTCGAGAATGCGCTGATGGCTCACCCCGACGTGGTCGAGGCCTCCGTGGTTGGAGTTCCGGACGAGAAGTGGGGTGAGCGGCCACTGGCCACAGTGGTTCGTGCCTCCGATTCCACAATCGATGCTTTCGCGCTCAAAGAGTTCCTCAGTAGCAAGATCGCCAGGTGGCAGGTGCCCGAGCGGTGGGCGTTCATCGACGAGGTCCCCAAGACCAGCGTGGGCAAGTTCGACAAGAAACTGCTGCGCAAGAGGTATGCCGCGGACGAGCTGGACGTCGAGATTCTTGCCTGATCCGGCAGACCACGGACCCGGGTTGGATGTGCCGCCGGGAGGGGTCGATGCGGGCTTCACGGCGAGCTCACAGGAATTATCGGCATACTATTGACTCCCAATGCCCCCTGCTGCCTGATAATTCCGCTGCGGGCCACCTATTGAAGCGCGCGAGCTCCCCCCGGCTGAGCCGTGGCGTGAGATGGATTTACCGGAGGTTGAACACGTGACGGAGCCTGGATCAGGCGGCGAGCGGCCAGATCCCGACGCGGGGTCTGGCACCGGGTCCGACCCGACGCGGGACGATGCCTCCGGGAACGCCGCTTCGCGGCGCGAGGTTCAGCAGGCGTATCGGAAGGCCCACCGCCATCCCTGGCTGCGTCGGGGGACGATCGCGCTGGCCGGTGGTCTGGCATTGCTGCTGGCCCTGGGCGTCATGGCCTACTTCAAGCTCAACAGCAACATCACCGCGCTCGACGTCTCGAAACTGCTCGGCAAGCGTCCGGCGATTACCGCTAACCAGGCCACCGATCTGAAGCCGATGAATATCCTGGTGATGGGCTCGGACACCCGTGTCGGGCTGGGCACCAACGCGTTCGGTACGACTGCAGACGTGGGCGGGGCGCGCTCAGACACGACCCTGGTTGTGCACCTGTCCGGCGACCGCAAGTCGGCAGTGGTGGTCAGTGTCCCTCGCGACTCGATGACCCATGCACCACGAGACTGCAAGAACCCGAACAGCCCGGTCGCGGACGGCCCGATCCGGCAGTGGAATGCCAACTTCTCGCTTGGTGGCCCTGCCTGCCTCATCCGCACGGTCGAGGGCAACACGGGGATCCGCATCGACCACTTCATGGTGCTGAACTTCCTCGGCTTCCAGTCGATGGTCGATGCCCTTGGTTCGGTCCAGGTCTGTGTGCCCACCGCCGTCAACGACTCTTTCAGCAACCTCCACCTGCCGGCCGGCCGCAGCCGGGTCAACGGCAAGCAGGCGCTGGCTTTCGTCCGGGTGCGCCACAACATCGGCAACGACGCGTCGGACCTGGGCAGGATCAACCGGCAACAGGCGTTTCTGTCTGCCATGGTCCAGGAGGCCAAGAGCAGTAACCTGCTCCTGCGGCCGGACAAGCTCTTCCGTTTCCTCGACGCGGCGACCAAGTCCCTGACCACAGACAAGCCGATCGCCAACCTGAATGCGCTGCGCGAGGTGGCCCAGAGCGTGGGCGGGCTGCCAACCTCCCAGGTCCGGTTCGTGACGGTGCCGATCGAGACGTACCCCCCGGACCCGAACCGGGTGCAGTGGTCCCCGGCTGCGGATGCCCTGTGGAAGTCGATCCGTGACGACACTCCCTTGCCCGGCAGCAAGCCGGCGCCAAAGCAAACTCCCACGGGCACCGCAACGGCAGTGCCGGTGCTGACGATCAGGCCGGACAAGATCACAGTGGAGATCAGCAACGCCTCGGGTGTGACCGGCCGCGCCCGCCAGGCGGCCGAGGACCTGCGCATCCAGGGCTTCCGGATCACCGCCACCTCGACCGGCAGCAACCTCAAAGAGGGCGTCACGGTTGGCTACTCGAGTCAGTTCTTCCAAGAGGCGCGGACGGTTGCGGCGGCCTTCCCCGGGGCCACCCTGGTGAAGGATGAGAGCGCGGGCAATGTCATCCAGGTCACCCT
>Ga0208716_1000362_pt1 | contig 19324 bp, 13 predicted proteins | sample NGESurdeep092012_8_FD_184482 | JGI IMG/M metagenome (GOLD analysis project Ga0208716, IMG submission 184482) | Arctic peat soil microbial communities from Barrow, Alaska - NGEE Surface sample 415-3 deep-092012 (SPAdes) | ecosystem: Environmental > Terrestrial > Soil > Wetlands > Peat ...
ATAATGAAGGCCCAGTCAGAAGATTGTGCCAGCAGTACTTCCCGTGCGGCTTGGTTCAAAGCCCGCCATTCCTTTTCGTCCACAGGTTCCCGTTTGGACAGCTCAATCATCCGCTCGGTCGTTTTGTGAAGATAGGGATAAACCCAGGAATTGGTATCGTTGAGCCAAAATTCATGGAAGCCCTTGGCCCCCCAGCTGGACTGAGCAGGATTGGCTACCTGCTGAGTAGGGTTGTGTTGGAGATAATCCGCCAGGTTGGTCATCTGATAGACTCCTTGGTCGTAATGAGACTTGCGGATTAAGTAATCGATAAACCAAGGTCCTTCATACCACCAGTGCCCAAAGAGCTCGGCGTCATAAGGACTGACGACAATCGGTTCACGCCCCATAACCCCATGCAGATATTCGACTTGGCGTTGGCGGTTAAACATAAAGTTACTGGCGTGGTCTGCCGCTTTTTCTCTGGCCCAATAAGGATCATAGAGGTCTTTCTGGTCTAATCCTCCCGTACGACTGGTGATCTTGTGATACTTGATACCGGTATTCTTGCGGGTGCCATTCGGGATGATGTAGGGCTTGATGTACTCATATTCCGCTTCATAGCCCAGGTCTTTATAGAATTCGCGATAGACCGGATCGCCGGGGTAACCTACCTCAGAAGACCAGACTTGTTGGGAGGATTCGTAATCCCGTCCGAAGGCAGCGACCCCTGTGGGGGTGAAAATGGGTGCATAGGCTCCATAGCGAGGCCGAGGAGTAGCATAGAGAATGCCATGGGCATCGGTGATGAAGTAGCGCAGACCGACATCGGCTAGCATCCTCTCCAAGCCTGAATAGTAGGCGCATTCAGGAAGCCAGATCCCTCTTGGAGCACGACCAAATGCTTCTCCATAGGAATCCACCGCTACTTTAAGTTGGGCCCATACGGCCTCGGGATACATCTGCATCAAGGGTAGATAACCGTGGGTAGCGCCACAGGTCAGGATGTCTAAATTGCCTGAGTCTTGATACTTCTTAAAGGCCCGGACAATGTTTCCGTCATAACGTTCAAACGTTTCACGTACGGTTTCTAAGCACTGCGCGTTGTACTCAGCAAGATAGTGCAAATGGCCATGGGTGCTGGTTCGGTCTAATTCTTTTTCTGCCAGTTCTTGCGTAAGCGTTAAGTGCTCGTCGAATTTTTCCTGAAGATAGTGGTCTTGGAGCATCGCCACCAAGGGAGGCGTCATCGACATCGTCAGTTTGAAATTGATACCATCGGCCTCTAATCCCTCAAACATGTTGATCAGCGGGATGTAGGTCTCTATAATCGCTTCAAATAACCATTCTTCTTCCAAAACATAATCGCTCTCCGGATGGCGAACGAAGGGTAAATGAGCATGAAGCACCAACGCTAAATATCCCAGAGCCATAAACACCTCCTATGCCGCCAATGCGCCAAAAAACCAAAAAATTAAGGGGGGTCCAATTAAGTACCCCCCAGTAGACTAGTACGTTTCAAGCACCATTTCTTCTTTGGTATTCGTGTTGCGTACAGGCGTATCCCGAAGGAAGTTCATCGTGATCGAACGGCTTTGTTCTCCATCATCCGCCACAGCCACAATCGGCTGACCGATAAAGCCATCGGGGAAATGGTATTGGAAGCGGAACGTACCATCGGGATTCAGCTTAATGGGCTTACCCGCGATGGTGACAGAGGCGGTAGGCTCTGTCGCCCCGTAAACGATTAGTTCTGCATCGGCAACCAACCAGAAAGAGCGGGCGCGGACTGGAACAGCGGAGACGGAAAAAGATTCGGAAGCCCCCATAAAGCCGATGCCAGAAAGCCCGATGCCGGAGTAAGAAGTAGGCACAGCGCCCACTAAACCCATACCAGACACCATTTGCTGAGACCCGAATAAAGAGCCTGGATTGGCACCTACGGCTACCTGAGCAGCCATATAGTCAAGTAAAGATTGATGGGTACCTGTAACGACGGTAGCTGCACCGCCGAAGCCAACCCCTTCGAAGGCTGCCCGTTGCTTAGACGGAGGCACGAAGGATGTGAAGGTCTTACCTCGCAGGTCCATATCAAAGGGAATCGTCAAGAAGCGGTCATCAACCCAATCAGAAGGATAAACCGGAGGAATCTCGACAGACGCGGAGCGCGCTAAAACCAAGAAATTACCACTCTCTGTTTTGTAGCCAATATCAATGACGTAGTTACGGTCACTAATAGGAATCGGAATGTACCACTCCCGAGCCACCTCATCACAGGGATACTCATTCATGTTTTGGGCGTTGAACCCATCAAAGTAGACGTCGGTTACGTCATAGAGACGCAAGACCAACTGCCGTCCTCCTTGCCACCGCAAGTGGTCCTTGTGCTCATTTGAAATATCCCAGTAGGCATAGCCCCATTGAGGATCCCGAGGTAAGAGCACAATTCGGCTCTCACCATAGCCCCCAGGCAAGTCTCCTAGATCTGCATCAACATCATCAAGTTCAACAATGGGCTCTCCGAGTCCGACGCGGTATTTAGTGCTTTCCACTTGTTCTTGTGCCTCCATTGGATTACGGCTAAAGCTTTGCTTTGCTTCTGCTATGCGCATAGCATCTTGAATTGAATCTATAAGTTCAATCTTGGTCATACGGCTGTAGCGGGAAATTTGGTATTGCTGAGCAACCAATCGCAGTTGGCGAAGAGTCATCTCTTCAAGGGGGAGTTGTGGACGTCTGGACATGATTTGGCCTCTACTATCTGGAATGAGCTAGAAACGCAGATGGTCCTTTGAGCATGCAGAACATGCACCACTGGGAAAATTAACTATTTCTTTGATCTAACAATACCGACTGATCCCGCAGGGATCAAGAGGGGATCAAGGGGATCATGGGACTTAAAATGCTTAGAACGCAGTGGGCAATGGACTTTCAGGTCGAGAAAGTATTTTTACTCATTTGTCTTACGGAACCACAATCCCTGAAAGCTCGAGCTGTAACTTCCCATCCACTTGGTCCGATAGAGAGAGATTGAGCTTGGCTGGTCTATCTTGAGGGTCTATGGCTACTTCAATGACTCCAGAATAGTCTTGACCATCAGGTGGCACAATCGCAGGAAGTCCGGAGGTGTAGGGATCTAATTCTTGTCCTCGGTCATCTGAGACTTTTAATAGCTCAAAAGCAGGGCTGTATAGGAAGCGCACCGAACGTCCGCTCTTATTGCGGAGGACTACCTGCAGCGCAACTGTACTGCCCGTTCTCTGGGCAGACTCTACCTTAAGGAGCACCCCTTGCGCTTCTGCTTGAACTGATTGAACCTTGGTCACCGTTTCAACTTTGGCCACAGGCTCTTCTGGCTTGGTTACCGGGGTAGCGGGCTCGTTAGTATTTGCTTTTGGGAAATCTGGGAAGGCGTCGCGATTGGGATTTACATATTCTGGATCGCGTTCAATAGCATTCACACTTACTTCCTTCATAGGAGCGACTACGAAGGCTCTCTTGTCCTTGGCCATCCGGGCTAGGATTACTTTCTCATCAAGTAAGACCTGGACTTTTTTTTGTTTTTTGGACGTAAACAGGGAAGGTATGGAGACGTCCTTTAAGGCCGACGAGCCAAACCAAAAGGCCAAACTATACATAGAAATGGTGGCACCTCCCATGACCAACAGCAGGAACATAAAGGGCTTTGGCATGGTGGCAGACGTTTTTCCCATGGGCCTAGTTTGCCACACTATGGACTAGCTTTCCAAGCCATCTGAGCCTTTCCCCAGGGTAGACGCACCATATTTTTCAGACATTTTCTCGGCAAAGGTTTCGCGCATTGTGCATAAAGCTGTACGTTAAAATAAAGTTTTACCCTAGCCTCTATGCATGCTCTGGAAGAAGTGATTTGTAGCTGTACGTTGGTGACCTATGGTCAGGTCTATAAGCTAGTTCAACAGAATCTCAGCTTCGAGGATATTGTTCGTCGCAGTGGAGCCTGCTCAGGCTGTGGCAGTTGTCAGTTTGAGGTAGAGGAATTAATCGAAGAGGTCGGTTCCAACGTTGGAAAGCATAAATAATTAGTGTGCCACTGCTTCGTTTTTGATATCCTTTCTTCTTGATCCAAAGGGAGCGGGAAAGGTCGATTATGAGTTATGGAGAAAGTCTCTGTCACGAGTCAAGCAGTTGTTATCCCATTCCACACATCGGTCGTTCGTCTCAAACTCGTAAAACAATCCTGTCCAATCACCAAATGATCCAATAAGGTCACACCCAGAATTTGTGATGCCTTTAGGAGTTGACGGGTTAAGGCGATATCTTCAGGACTGGGCGTACTATCTCCAGAAGGGTGATTATGCCCGGCAAGGATACCTACCGCACCCTGACGGACAGCCTCTCGAAAAACATCGCGGGGAATAGCAATCGTTTCATCGGCGGTCCCCAGAGAAACCAAATGTGTTCCAATAACGCGATTTTTGATATCTAAAAGCAAGACCACAAAACGTTCTTGAGGCTGGAAGGCCAACTCTGATTGAAAAATGAGATGAGCCGTTTCAGGGCCATCGATGATGGGACGGTCTAAAGGACGGTTAAGGAATGTTCTACGCCCTAGTTCTACCGCCGCCAAGATGGTTGCGCCCTTGGCAGGGCCGATGCCGTCAATGTCCATTAACTGCTGTGGACCCACTTCTCTCAAGGCCGACAGCGGATCTTTACTGCCTCGCCCCAGTTCATTCAGTAATAAGTGCGCTAACCCAACCGCAGACAGCTTGCCCGGTCCTTGCCCGGTGCCCAGGAGAATGGCTATCAGTTCGCCAGTGGAAAGATTTCTAGGACCTACTTCCAGGAGTCGTTCGCGGGGGCGTTCCGTACTGGGCAAATCACAAATCCGTAGGCGATAGTTCGAAGTCACTGGGAAGCAAAGAGAAAGAGGCTCAGTGTAGATTACCCAACTTGGCTTCGCTTTCCCCGAATCCCGCTTGTCATGGCACAATAGGACATGATTACTTTTTGTAAAGAAACTAAGATATGTTTTCTAGCAATTTTGCTCTGCTCGCTCAGGCAGGGTTCATAGAACCCCCGATGTTCCTCTTTATCGCAGCATTTATTGCCTGCTTGGCCTGCGGGTACACCATGCAAGAATGCGGAAAATATTATCTACGAGACCGGGTAGGCAACCGGAATATGATGCTCATTCCTTTCCTTGGCGTCACAGGGGGCACTTTAGTGCTCATGATCTCAGGACTTAATTTATTTGGTTTTAGCTTGTTTCTAGCCGTTGTTCTCGGATTTATTCTCGTTGCTGTCACTGCAAGACTAATCTGGTGGCGTATTGAAGTGGATGATTTTCAGCCTATTGAAAAACGCTGATCTAGAGGAGAGTTTTCAGCTCTGGTCACTCAATAGGGCTTCCACAAATTCATAGCTATTAAACGGTCGAAGATCATTAATCTTTTCTCCAACTCCAATAAAGCGGATTGGAATTTTCAGCTCTTCCACTACCGCAAGAGCGACCCCACCTCTAGATGTGCCATCTAACTTCGTTAGAATCACTCCACTTAAGTTAGCCACCTCCGAGAATACTTTGGCTTGGACCAAACCATTCTGACCTGTCGAAGCATCGAGCACGAGCAACGCTTCGATATGAGCACCTGTTGCTTTCTTATCAATGATCCGTCGAATTTTGGCTAACTCTTCCATCAGGTTTTTTTTATTCTGGAGACGTCCTGCCGTATCTACCAGCAGTAGCTCTGAACCGCGAGCTTGAGCCGCTATGATTCCATCGAAAACAACTGCCGCAGGGTCTACATTTTTACCTTGATTGGCAATTACTTCTACCTCACTCCGACGCCCCCACTCCTGCAGCTGTTCCACCGCCGCTGCCCGAAACGTGTCTCCCGCTGCTACCAAAGTTTTGTATCCAGACTGTTGGGCTAGATGAGCAAGTTTACCAATAGTGGTTGTTTTACCGACGCCATTCACCCCAACAATGAGCCATACATTGAGCTGGCCTCTCTTTGGCGCAAAACCAACGGGATCATCAAACTCTAGCTGTTCCTTTAACTGTGTTTTCAGGAAATCAAAAACCGCTTCTGCGGATAGCGATTCTTTTTTTACCCGAACTTTCAAGGCCTCAATAATGCGCTCCGTACTGGCCACTCCAACATCAGCGCTGAGTAAGAGGTTTTCAATATCGTCTAAATCGTCGGCACTAATAGGGCCTTTCCCCACCACCGCTTTGAGGTCATTGACCAGGCCACGACTGGTTCGTTGCAGACCTTTGCGCAACTTTTTCAGCCACGTGATTTCCTCAACGGTGACATCCTCGGGTCGACGTCCTTGAGCACTAAGGACTTCGGCAGACCAAAGGAATCCTTCATCAAATGCTTCCTCCGGGATTAGTTCAGGAGTGGAAATAGCTTCCGCAGGGACACTGGGGGTGGAGGCACCACGATTCCAGTTAAAGGCTTTACGCCAAAAGGGAACCTTTTCCGATTCATCATCCGGTTCATTCTCAGACTCTAATTCCGAGACTGCGGGGGTTGGAGGGGATGACGTAAAAACAGGCTGAGAGGGTTCAAAAACAGGGCTAGTTTCAACGGGAGGAGGCGTCTGTGTCGAAGGCATTTCAACCAATTCGGTCTCTTGCATCGCCTCATAGGTGGGCTGGGGCGGAACAAATTGAATTGGATCAACTTTAGGACTTGGAGCCTCTTCAACCCCTGGGTTTATGAGTTCAGGAGAGGAAATAGCTTCCATAGGGGCACTGGGCGTGGAGGCATCGCGATTCCAGTTAAAGGCTTTACGCCAAAAGGGAACCTTTTCCGATTCATTCTCGGATTCTGATTCCGAGACGGCTGGAGTGGGAGGGGATGAAGCAATAACAGGCTCAGAGGCTTCAAAAACAGGGCTAGTTTCAACGGGAGGAGGAGGGGCTTCCACCACAAGTTCGACGGGAGGATTAACGGGCGCGATAGGCTCTACCGTCTGTGCCTCCTCCCTCCAAGAGCGAATTAGTGCCAGGTAGCCTTCTTCCGTAGTAGGCAAACCTGAGACAGGTTGGGCCTCAGATTCTAAGAGCTTAGCTTCTTGGGATTCTTGAACTTCTGCGACAGGGGAGGCAAGCGGTTCTGGTTCCGGCTGCGGTGCTGGAATCACGGGTGGAGCTTCTGGCTGGACTATTTCAGGCGGCGGGGGGGTGCGCTGATTTTGGATAAACGTAAATTCTCTAGCCCAAGCTAGATAATCCGGCTGTACCTGTGCAGCCTCTTCAACCGGAGTGTCTGCTGCTGACTCTTCTACCGCAGGTTCAACGCTAGACTCGATAGGTTCGGCGGGAGCAGTATCTTCTTTCTTAACGAACTTTCGTTTGAACCAGTCGAATACCATGGCAACCTCATAGCCAAAGACTACACGCCTTGTGTGCAACGTCTTCCCATTGTGCCATTTGTCTAACTGGGGGACGCATCACGTAGGTGCTCAATCAGTAGCTACTATCAATGCTGGAAGAGAAAATAGGCTCTACATGAATTCCCGATACACGGGAAGGGCGAATCATGACATACTCTCCCTCTAGCTGTAAGGGAATGTGCATATAGTCTTTGCCCATATCCGCCTGCATAAAAATCATTTGGACAATATCATTCACTTCTTTAGCCGTTTTCAGGTTTACGACTTGGTGATGACCGCCATCCAGCATGATGTGGAGCGCAAATTCGTTGGGTGTTCTTGCCATTCAATTTTCCTGCTTGCTTTTATCGCATGAAATATATTCTCGCGTACAGACGCGATATATCGTGTCTCTCCCTAAATTTCCCAAAAATAGAGGAGGGCAGAACTTGATCTTTTTATCACCCTTTAGCCCAACTCAGCTGTCCAATTAAATAAGTAACAATTTTTCATAAAGATAAGGTTATCCCCCTATTGTCCCCAGGTTATCCCCAGGTTATCCACAGGTTATCCACAGTTCTAAACGAGGCGATAGCTGCTAGAGGCGTGTCAAGGGGGTTTATTATCTGATTCTGCATGCAACAAGCAATTGTAAAGGAATGTAACAGAACTAGAATTAAATTTCCGATTCTTTCATGAGTTCTAAGATATATAGTCGACATGGCGATAAACTCAGGCTTGATTGACAGACCCTTTACTCCCCGGTATCAATAGGGTTAATTCACCTCTAAAGAGCACGCAGTCTATGTACATGACGACGGTCAGCATGATGGCAGATATCCCTGAAGAACTTCACGATACTTTACAAGGGTATTTAGAGAAGCATCCTGACTGGGATCAAAATCGGGTGTTTACGGCTGCACTTTCGTTGTTCCTGTTGCAAAACAGTGGCGGCGACCGCAGAGCTGCTCGGACCTATTTAAATACTTTGTTTCAGAAGCCTGTGTAAATTTCAAAGGCTGCGTGGAGGAGACGACGGCAGATAAGGACAGTACACTACAGAGTGAATATAGCCATCTCATAGTGATTCTGTGACAGCCACCTTTGACACCATCATTCTGGGGGCGGGCCTTTCTGGTTTAACCACCGCTTACCACCTCACGAAGCAGGGATATCGCGTCCTCGTTTTAGAGAAAAATGATCGGCCGGGAGGGGCTATTCTCTCCCATAGCTTAGGGGAATTCCTGTGCGAAGGAGGCCCCAATAGCCTACAAGAGACGCCGGAATTCATCAGTCTGGTGAAGGAGTTAGGTTTAGAGGAGCGGCTGGTTTTTGGGGACCCGAAGTCTCCCCGCTATGTCTACTGGCAAAATAAGCTCATAGCGGTCCCATTAAGTCCTCCCGCTTTTTTGATTTCTTCTTTGATTTCACCCCTGGGCAAGCTCAAGGCAGGCTTAGAGCCTTTTATGCCCAAAGGGAATCCAGATGAATCCATTGCTGAATTTGTAGAACGTCGCTTGGGACGAGAAATCCTTGTCAAACTAGTGGCGCCTTTCATTTCAGGAGTCTACGCAGGAGATCCAAAAGCACTAAGTGTGGCTGCTGCTCTCCCACGCCTAAAGGCTTTAGAAGATGAACATGGCAGTCTCATTCGCAGTCTGCTCAAAGGCAGCCAAAAGCAGCAAGGACCAAGACCGATCAAGCGTCTGTGCTCCTTTAAGAATGGACTGGCAGAGCTACCTTATGCGCTAGCACGTTCTCTGGGAGAGGCCGTCCAGTACCAGAGCAATATCCAACGCCTTGAAAGAAACCGAGATTCCTCCGGGTATCGCCTCTATCTAGAAAATGGCACGAGTTATGACGCCACGACCGTGATATGCACCAGCCCTGCCTACATCGCTGCAACTTTGCTGGCTGATTTTTTACCTGAAGCAGCACAAGCGCTCAACCAGATTGTTTACCCAGCCGTGGCTACGGTGTGTTTGGCTTACCCTGATGGCGCTTTTTCCACCCTCACACCTTCTCCTTGCAGCACAGGAGGGTTTGGGCACCTCATCCCTCGGGAACAGGGTGTGCGCAGTCTGGGGGGCATTTGGAACAGTAGTCTTTTCCCTGGCCGTGCGCCCAAGGGGTGGCAGCTCATCACCTGCTTCATTGGTGGAACTACAGACCCTGAAGCCCAGACTCTATCGGAAGAAGCTCTCTTTCATACAGCTCATCAAGATCTACAAACAGTCCTCGGGGCGACTGGAGAAGCCAAAAACTTGACCCTCACGCTGTGGAAAAAAGCGATCCCTCAATATGGAATGGGACATAAAGAACGGATTGCTACCATCCTTAAGGAAACAGAGAAGCTCCCTGGTTTTTATCTTGCCGCTAACTATATCGATGGCGTGGCTTTAGGAGATTGTTTTACCCGAGCGCATCGTCAGTCTGACACGATCATTGATTTTCTTAAAACCCTGCAAACCCAGCTTAAAGCTTCAGATAGGGAGGCTTGAGGGGCCTCCATTAAGAGGAGGTTCTTCCATCTGAAGGCTAGCCAACGCCACGGTCTGCTCTATAGGTAGTGCAGTGTGCCCTGAATTCTTGGAATCATTTTCTGGCGGACATCGGCGAGGTGAAGATCTGATGAAGAGTCCGTTGGAAAGTAGAAGAAGCCAAAAGTTTGTGCAACTTTATATTTATACGCACTTAAGGTACGAGGATCTACCCGCTCGTCTTATGTGTTTACTTTCTAGCCGTTCAGCATCTTGTCTTCCTTTTCAAAAACCTGCACAAAATCTAAACTATGGCTGACTCCTTCAATTTCTTTAGCACCAGACGTCCAAACAAGAGCCAAGAGCCGCCGCAAGGAGAAAAGCCAAAATTCTTATTGGTTTTGGGGGCTTTGAGTAAAATTTTGGAACAACCCGGTGATTTTCAACAGAAGATTCAACATGTTTTTAGTGTCTTAGAGCAAGATCTTGGATTTCATCTAGGGTGGATCGGCCTCTTGGAGGAGAACGATAAGGTCATTGCAGGAAAAGGAGGGTTTGCTCCCACCCAGGCCACCATTCTCTTGAATCGTCGTACGGTCAAACCAGGAGATTTAGTAGACCTAATTTCCCACCATCAGTCCCTTATCCAGATTGGAAATCTCCAGGAGGATCTTCGCTGCCGTGATTGGTGGCCCCATGCTAAAGAATGGAATATTCAAGGAGCGATCGGTTTCCCGATTACCCATCAGGGAGAGTGTCTTGGGGTAGGAATTCTCGGCTTAACCCGTTGGGGGGGAACCCTAGACCGAGAGGTAGAACAAGGCATTTATCTCTTCGCAAATCTCCTAGGTGCTGCCTCGAAACAGGATACGAGGAAGGTGGACAAGCAAGAGGCTTTCACCTCGCCCCTGTACACGCTGGCAGACCGCCTACGTCAGCCTCAGGATGTGGACACTATTTTCCAGACCGTTTGTACAGAAGTGCATGAACGGATTCGACCCTCGCGGACGGCTATCTATTGGCTTGACCCCGATAACAGAGACTTTTGGGTACGAGCGATGGCCACATCGTCCCTAACCCAGAGCCCCGTCCCTCAATCTGTTAGTCTTAGCCAAAGGTTTCCCCTGAAAGAGCTTTACAGCCTTCATCAAGCCTTGAAAGCAGACCGCCTAGTTTCTATTCCCGATTGCCTGAACGATATACGGGGATTAATTGATCGGAAGCATTTGAAGCGTACGCAGCTAACCGCTCTGATGGCCTACCCGATTATTTATCAGAATGAGCTGTTGGGTTATTTATCGGTGGAAATGTGTACAGAACCAAGACTCTGGACGACCGAAGAAGGTCGTTTACTCACGGCCCTCGCCCATCTGATCGGAGTCACGACGACACAGGTGCGCCTTTATGAAGTCAGTAAGCGTCAAGCCCTAGAGCAGACTCTGATCAACCAAATCACTCGAGATATTCGAGATTCCTTAGACCCGGACCAAGTCCTAAGGTCAGCAGTTCAACGTTTGGGAGAACATCTGAATATAGACCGCTGTTTAGTTTTGAACTACAGCAAAACGTCTGAGGGTCCTTTGGATATCCTGCACCAGTATTGTGCGCCGGGAGTGATCAAGTCCACTGGCAAATTCCCGGCTCCTGCCAACGATTTAGAGATACAAGGATTGACCTCTTCCACACCCGTAGTCATTGATGATGTCGAAACAGACTTCCGGTTTTTGTCTTGGCGAAAAGAATTGAGCACGGGGGCTACGCGCAGTCTCTTGGTCTGTGGCACAGCCTATCAAGGTCAACCTAATGGTATTCTCTGTCTCCATCGCTGTTACGCCCCTCAGAACTGGACGCAAGAGGAGCGCTCTATTGTGCAAGCTGTTGCCGAGCAAGTAGGCGTGGCCCTGGGACAAGCCGTCACCTACCACCAAGCGAAGGAACAAGCACTGCTGGAACATCGCCTTAACCAAGCGGCTCGTAATGTCCGTGGGGCAGGCGATTCGCAGGCGATCCTGCATCAAGCATTGGTGCAGCTCACCGATATTTTAGACAGTACCCAAGCTGTATTTTTGCGCCATGAGCCCAATGCCTCAGCCTTAACGTTGGCAGAGTCTTTTCGGCGTCCTTTATTTAGGCTCTCTCTTTTTCCCCAAGAAAAAACAGAAGACCCAGCCTTTTCCCTCTTGGAACGTGATTCCATATCCCTAGAAAATCCATTTATTCAGGAAGTTTTAGAGGATTCTGAACCCGTGGCCTCTGGGCAAAATGATTGGTTCCATTGGTCCTTGGGGACCTCTATTAAAAGTCTGATCGCAGTCCGCGTCCAGCCCATAGGGGTGATTTTGGTTTTGGAAGATAAACCCCGCACCTGGTCTGCTGGTGAACACCAGCTATTTTCCCGTCTAGTGCAGGAAATGACCCTTGCCTACAATCAGGCCTGTGCGTTTGAAAAGCTTCAAGACCTTAGCCATCAGTTAAAGCAACTCAACGAGTACAAAAACAATATGGTGGGCATCGCCAGCCATGAAATGCGGACCCCTTTAGCTTCGATGCGTCTTTATGTAGAAACCATCCTCAATGAACCAGAGATTGATGGCAATCTAGTCCGTGAGTTAATGAATGGGATGGGACAAGAATGCACTCGACTCACCAATCTCTTGAACGACCTGACAACCCTGGTTAATTTAGAAGCAAGTAGTTCCCAGTGGAATTTTCAGGACATCTTCGTAGATAGCCTCATCCAGAAGGTCGTTCAACAGGTGAACCCAATCGTTGCTGAATTTTTCATTGACTTTGCTGTGGAAAATCTTGCAAGCGAGTTTAGTTTAAATACAGATAGCCAAAAACTGATAGATGTTTTACACAATCTGATTGACAATGCATGTCGACATACCTATTGTGGCTGTCGTGTAATCTTCAAGGTGATGCCCCAAGGCCAAAATATTCTCTTTATGGTTGAAGATGGCGGTCCTGGTATTCCTCCAAACAAACTGAATAGTCTCTTTCAACCCTTTGTCCGCGTTCAAGAAATGATGAATCATTCCAAGGGCGGAGCAGGTTTAGGACTTGCTATTTGCAAAGAAACAATAGTTCAGATGGGAGGAGAGATTACCGTGAGTAGCGAAGTTGGAATAGGGTCTACGTTTAAAGTTTTGCTACCTACTCATAGTTCCGATATCAAGAGGTAGAAATTATTTGGTCTCACAAATCTATCGCCATGCTTGATGGTATGAATCTCTTGTGCCGGCACAATCTATCTTACCTCTCCATACTCGAACGTACATTTTGACCTGCTGAATGCGGTAATTTTCAGGAAAAATGTTATCTTTTTCGCCCCTTGGCGTTCCACAGGGTCCAGGGCTTGCCCTGGGGTGGTTAACTAAATACCGGTTTCGTTTTGCCATTGAGTCTCAAGGGAGGTTCCCGATATCACTTCACCCCTGACACCAACTACTTTACAAACCCTTTTAAAATATCCTCTAAAGCTATTTTTGCAAGACTCCTTATGCAACGATTATGGAATGTTAATAGACATCGGACAGAATGCTAAAAAAACGAAGATTTCAATTCCTGGTTTTACTCCTCTTGGCTGGGGTGGTTACAGCGTTTTTTCTCTTGTTTACTCCTAAACCCCTTGTTCAGCAAACCTCAGATTATGCCCTAACCAGTCAATTAGCAGTAAATCAACCGAGTTATTATCCCATTCAACAAACTCTTGACCCAAAACTGTACCGACCGATAGACAATTGGGTAGGTCGCCTCATTTTACCGAAACCCGAAGAATTTCAACAAAAGACTCTGCCTGATAAGGATTGGGCATGGTTAGAAGTCTATCAGGCTCCCCCTGACCGACAGAATTTAGTGGGGCAAAGGGTTCGTTTGGGTTGGCAACGATCGCCGCTACTAGATCGATACTTACAACTGGTGACAACGGATATTCAATTCACTGCAGCCGCCCAAAAAAGTGAACAGCAAGGGAATGTAGTTCCCGCCCGTGTCAATGGTCGTTCCCAGGTGGGGCCGCTGCAAGCCCTAGCAGGGGCTAGACCGGAGAATGATGTGTTAGTCAGTTTTAAACAAGCTCAAGTTACAGGCAACAGTCAAGAACAAACAACAACAATCCGGGTTGAGCAGATGCCTTTCATGGTGACGGGCCGCTATGTGGGCTTGGTGAAAATCCTTGGAGAAGTCCCGGCACAATCTAAAACCGATATTCCGGCGAATTGTCCCGGTTCGCTTCCCTGCCCCAGTGAATTACTGCGTGTCAAACACTACAATCCCCAAACTAAAAAATTTGACGGCGTTGAAGAAGTGCTTCGTATTCCCCAACAACCCTTGGTATCCGGCGATCGCTTTATTTCCACGCCTCGTCAGTTAGCCGATTCAACCGAGGGTAAAGCTGGGTGGTATATCTATGGCGCAAAAGGTAAAGACGGCTTATTTACGGTACATGCGATCCGACCACGATCTCTGTTTCAACTTCAGCCGACGGAGATAGTTCTTGGACTAGGGTCAGGTTCGGATTACATTGCGCACGGCAACTGGAAAAATACTCCGGACCGTAAAGGAACAGCCCAACGGGTTTTGGTAGATCCGCACAGTAATTCCCCCGAAGTTGCCTTGGCAGCCTGGAAAGAAGGAGATCGCGGTGTAGGGATTCACCTGTTTGGAGGCATTGGCGGAAAAAAAGGCGAATCGGTCGAAGCGGGAACGGTGACAGGACACTTTGCCTACTTCTTGTTCCAGGTAGTGCGAGACCCCTTTACCCAGGAACTGCAATGGGACATCTCCTACTATCAGGTCTATGCCCAAAATCCCCAGGGAATCCTATCGGGGAGTCAAAGCTGGGCGAACTATATGGGGAATTTGCAACGAGGGTGGCTCAATTCTCGCCCCACTTCCAATGTGATGCTCAAATTAGATGTGCTTCAAGATTACAATTTTGGGGGCATTTCCCTATCTCCCTTGACGGAATTACGACGGCAACTGGAAATTATGATGGCCCGCTACCGTACTGGCGATGGAACAGGAAATTCCAGTGTTACCCCGGCGGCATCCTGTGTTCAGGACTCCAATCAGGCCCTCTACATCACCATTGAAACGCTCAAAGAGCAGATTAAGAGGAATGCTGCGATCGCTGACTGGTTAAACAATCATCCCGATGACCCTCAAACCCAACGCTTTCAAAAATTAGTGCAACTTGGCGATCGCCTTTATCAAGTTTTAACCCCCAGGGGAGTGATCCGTCCCGATTGGCAGCAAAATGCAGAAACCCTAGCGGGAGTGAAAGGCCACTATCATTCTCCTTTTGTCCAACAAGATACCGTCGCCAATGCTCTCTTGAGTTGGCAGTCGATGTTACCCCGCGCCAGTCATGACATCATCAGCACTATTTTTCTAGAACAGGGAGCAACGCTTTGGTTCTTACGCACCAATCAAGTAGGTGGTTCTCTACCTGAGATTTTGCCCCTCGCTCCGACCAATCTCTTTGGGGAAGTGCCGATTCTTTCTCATACCTTGCGTCGCATCTTTGCCTCAATGATTCTTTTACCTGATCGTCGGGATTGGGGCATTACGGTTTTATTGCTATTAGGATATGGCGCGATCGCTGTTCCGATCGGGGTAAAATCAGGCTTTTTACAATGGCGACCTATCGAACAAAAACCAGTTCAGGTAGCCAAAACCCTAGTTTTTCTATTTCTTTGTCCAACACTGTTGGAAGAACTGGTCTTTCGCGTGATTTTGTTGCCCTACCCAGACGAGCTAAACGCTCCTGCCATAACCTTTGGCTGGGCAATGTTGAGCTTAACTCTCTTTGTTCTTTACCATCCGATTAACGCCCTTACACTTTATAAAGCAGGAAATCCGACCCTTTTTCAACCCATCTTTTTAGGTTTAACCGCATTACTAGGTTTAACCTGTACAATCGCCTATTTGGTGACAGGTTCTCTCTGGACAATCTCGTTTATTCACTGGGTTGTCGTGGTCATCTGGCTATTCTGTTTAAGTGGGTGGGCCAAATTAAACACAACTCCTTAGATACCCGACTGGCACACTCCCAGGTGGGCAAACTAGTATGGCAGTAGAGGCCATCAAAAATGAGTACTGTAGGTCGGTCTCAATTCAACTCGAGAGGTAGGCGGTGCCTGCAACAGATTTCAAAGATTATTACGCAATTCTTGGGGTCAGCAAAACAGCTAGTCTTGAGGAGATTAAAAAGGCTTACCGGAAACTAGCTCGTAAGTACCACCCAGACCTCAATCCAGGAAATAAAGAATCCGAGACTCTCTTCAAAGAGATAAACGAAGCGAATGAAGTCCTGGGTGACCCTGAAAAGCGGAAAAAATATGACCAATATGGTCAGTACTGGCAGCAAGTACACGAAGGTCGAGCCCCCGGGGGAGAGGGGTTTGGTGGGGGAGATTTTAGCCAATATGGCAACTTTGACGATTTCATCAGCGAACTCCTAGGACGCTTCGGAGGTGCAGGACGGGGAGGTGGAGCCTATCAGACAGGCCGTACAGCCCCTACCCGCGGATTCGGAGGGTTTGAAGATCTTTTGGGTGGTTTGCGTGGTCAAGCTCCGGCCCCTGACACAGAAGCAGCCATTGCATTGACCCTATCCGAAGCATTTCATGGGGTTCAGAAGCGGCTGAAAGTAAACGATGAAAAGATCGACGTCCGCATTCCTGCGGGTGCCAAAGCTGAGAGCCGAGTCCGCATCAAAGGGAAAGGTCAGCCCAGTCCGTTCAGCCAGCAACGAGGGGACCTTTATCTTGTGATCGAGTTAATGCCTCATCCCTTCTTCAAGTTTGAAGGGGATAACCTCGTTTGCGAAGTCCCGATTACGCCGGATGAAGCAGTTTTGGGAGCTGAAATTAAGGTGCCGACCCCTGATGGCATGGTCAACCTAAAGATCCCTGGCGGGGTGCGCTCTGGGCAATCTCTACGGCTACGCGGCAAAGGATGGCCGAAACCCAGCGGTGAGCGAGGTGACCAGATGGTCAAGCTACAGATCGTAGCGCCTAAGGACCTCAGTCCTCTTGAGCGGGAGTGCTATGAAAAGTTGCGGAGCTATCGCAGCTTTAATCCCCGCCTTTCTATTGAGCAGGTGCGGCTATAAACCAGGAGAAGCCTCATTCATGCGATTCAACCGACGGACCCGGATCACATCTGAGATCTTTTCCACTTGGGCTATAGTGTGACTGAGCTGGTCCTTGTTCGTCACTTCAATGCACAGATCGATAGTGGCTGTTTGCGTGGAGTAGGTCTTCACCTGAGCTTTGCGGATATTGATACGCTCTCCCACCAAGCGGTCCAAAATGTCTTTCAGGACGCCCACTCGGTCAATAACTTCCACTTGGACATCCACGGCATAGGTTGTCGGTTTACCTGAGATATAGTTTCGATTCCACTGCACGGGAATCAACTGTTCGGAATTGACCTTATCCACATTCGAGCAACTTTGGCAATGAATGGTGATCCCCCGTTCGCTAGAACGAGTGACGATCCCCACAATCGGGTCTCCAGGCAGTGGATTGCAACAACGGGCGAGATGAGAAACGATTCCCTCTACACCAAGGATTGGCTGGTCATTGCGGGGTAGCGCGCGAGGCGTAGGCGGAAGTAGAGAAGCCACTTGCTGTGGGGTGATACTGGCACTGTCGGATACTTCGGTAGCTTTCTTCTGTTGCTCCCTAATTTTCTCTTGAAGCTTATTGTAAACAGCTGCAACCGTTACTTCTCCGTAGCCCAGGGCCGCTAGCAAGTCATCAGAAGCCTGATAGTTCAAGCGTTCGGCAATACGCAGCATTTGCTCTGATTTCAGCAAACCTTCCAGGTGGGGGCGGCCCAACTCTTTCTCTAGAAGTTCTCGACCACGGGCAATATTTTCATCTCGGTGAGAACGCTTGTACCACTGACGGATTCTATTTTTGGCAGAACTGGTGGTGACAACATTGATCCAGTCCAGATTGGGATGAGCATTCTTAGCCGTCAGGATTTGAATAATGTCGCCATTCTTTAGTTCCGTATCCAGAGTGACGAGCCGACCATTGACCTTGGCCCCTGTACATCGATTACCCACTTCCGTATGAATACGATAGGCAAAATCAATCGGGGTGGCGCCACGAGGCAGCTCAATCACATCTCCTTTAGGCGTGAAGACATAAACCTCTGAATCAAAGAGATTTTCTTTCAGCGATTGCAAGTATTCTTGAGAATCTTTGAGGTCTTCCTGCCAATCCAATAAGGACCGGAGCCAAGTGAAGCGCTCTTCTTCCGGTTTAACGGTGACCGAACCCGATTCTTTATATTTCCAGTGAGCGGCAACCCCATATTCAGCGATACGATGCATCTCATCCGTACGAATCTGAACCTCTACGGGCGTCCCTTCGGAACCGATAACCGCGGTGTGCAAGGATTGATAACCATTTGGTTTAGGAAGCCCAATGTAGTCCTTAAAGCGACCAGGGATAGGCCGAAACTGGTTATGCACTACGGAAAGGGCTCGATAGCACTGATCCACCGATTGAACAATTACACGGACAGCAGAAACATCATAGATTTCGTTAAATCCTTTTTGCTGCCGCTGCATCTTCTCATAGATGCCCCAGAGATGCTTGGGTCTGCCCGTCACCTCTGCATGCTCAATCTCAATGGCCGCCAGGGACTCTTTCAGCGTAGCTACTACTTGTTGAATGAACTCTTCCCGTTCCGTGCGTTTGGTGGCTACCAGATTGCGAATTTCTTGGTAGGCTTCGGGCTGGAGATATTTGAAAGAAAGGTCTTCCAGCTCCCATTTGAATTGCCAGATCCCTAGGCGATTCGCCAAAGGAGCGAAGATATCCATGGTCTCGCGGGCAATGCGGCGCTGCTTCTCTGGAGAGAGGTATTCCAGGGTGCGCATATTGTGGAGACGGTCGGCCAACTTGACGACGATGACGCGGATATCTTGCGCCATCGCTAAGAACATGCGTCGGAAGCTCTCTGCCTGACGTTCCGTCTTGCTTTCAAAGCTAAACTTAGAAAGTTTTGTAACCCCTTCTACCAAATGACGAACCTCGGCACCGAACCGATTCTCCATCTCTTCCGGAGTAATTTCTGTATCTTCTAATAGATCGTGAAGAAAACCTGCGGCAATCATGGCGGGATCGTCTCCTGCCAACTCCCGGAGCATGGTTGCCACTTGAATCGGATGAATAATGTAAGCTTCCCCAGAAGCCCTGACTTGTCCACGGTGCAAGTCATGAGCAAATTGGAACGCACGACAAACCACATCGTACTTTCCGCGATCGGCATCATGTTCGAGGATGCACTGAGAAAGCCAAGGGGGGAGGTTAATCGTAGGGGTTGTGGAAACCATAGGCCGAGGCGACGCACCTCTAGTTCACTTTTCTTTATTGTGCGTTATGTTACTTTAATCTGGCCGAGTCCGTGCAAGAGATTGTGATTTTCTTAGGAATTTTCACGTATCTCAGCACACAGAGAAGCGATGC
>Ga0208716_1000363_pt1 | contig 19317 bp, 19 predicted proteins | sample NGESurdeep092012_8_FD_184482 | JGI IMG/M metagenome (GOLD analysis project Ga0208716, IMG submission 184482) | Arctic peat soil microbial communities from Barrow, Alaska - NGEE Surface sample 415-3 deep-092012 (SPAdes) | ecosystem: Environmental > Terrestrial > Soil > Wetlands > Peat ...
CAGTCGGCACCGACCCGCACCCCCTGAAAGACCTCATCAAGCAATCAGAACCAGACGACTTTACTTAAGCGGATACCCAGTACAAGTGTCCTAATGATAGGTGACCTCGTACCCGTCGTCAACAGGAAGACGTGAGCTCCTCCGGCTTTCTTGAGTCAGTCAACCGGCTCGTCGACGAAGTGCGATCGCTCCTCCCAGGGAGTGGAGAGCACCACAGTGGTCCGGGTCGACACGTTCGCCGAAGATCGCACCCGGGCAAGCAGGTCCTCGAGGTCACCGGGTGTGGACACCCTCGCCTTGAGGATGTAGCTCTCCTCCCCAGCCACCGAGTGGCAGGCCTCGATGTTGGTGATTTCACGAAGCCGGTCCGGGACGTCGTCCGGGGCGGACGGATCCGTCGGCGTAACCGAGATGAAGGCGAGGAGCGGCATCCCCAGCTCGGTCTGGTCGACGATAGCGCGGTAACCCTGGATCACCCCTCGTTCCTCGAGCCGGCGTACCCGCTGGTGGACGGCCGATGTCGACAGTCCGGTGACCTTGCCAAGATCGGTGAAGCTCATGCGGCCGTCCTGCGTCAACAACCCGACGATGCGGCGATCCAGATCCTCCATGGCGCAAGGTTACTAACGTCTCGGCATCTGCTGGCGGCGGCAGGCTGACAGAGCCACGAAGGACTGCATAATGACACGATGTCGACATGACCCAGCGCCTGATGCTTCTGGACTCTGCCTCGTTGTACTTCCGCGCTTTCTACGGGGTACCGGACCAGCGACGCAGCCCCGACGAACCACCGACGAACGCCGTGCGGGGCTTCCTGGACATGGTCGCAACCCTGGTCGGCACTCATCACCCGACGCACCTTGTGGCCTGCTGGGACAACGACTGGCGGCCGGCGTTCCGGGTCAACGCCATCCCCACCTACAAGACACACCGGCTCAGCGAAGGCAGCCTGGTCCTGGAAGAGAGCCCCGAAGACCTCACGCCGCAGGTGCCGCTGATCGTGAATGCGTTGCAGGCCTTGGGAATTGCCCGGATCGGCAGTGATGGCTACGAAGCTGACGACGTCATCGGCACCCTGACCCATCGCGCCGGCGGCAGCCAGCCGGTCGATGTCGTCACCGGCGATCGCGACCTGTTCCAGCTCGTAGATGACGAAGCCGGCGTCAGGGTCCTCTACACCGCACGCGGCGGGGTGCGGGATCCCGACGTCGTCACCCAGGACTTCCTGAAGAACAAGTACTCCGTCCCCACCGGTCAGGCCTACGCCGACCTGGCGACGCTGCGTGGTGACACCAGCGACGGGTTGCCAGGTGTGGCAGGGATCGGCGAGAAGACCGCAGCAACCCTGATCAACCGGTATGGCGATCTGGCCAGCCTGCGTCGCGCCCTCGCGGAGGGCGACCCGCAGATCAAGGGGGCGCAACGCAGTCGGCTGGAGGCCGCTTCGGCCTATCTGGACGTTGCACCCGTTGTTGTCCAGGTGGCCCTGGACGCACCGATCCCGGACTTTGATGCCTCACTCCCCCGCAAGGTTGGCGACGTCACCCTGCTCTCGTCCCTGGCCTCTGGCTACGGCCTGACCAATCCCCTCAACCGGGTGCTGAACGCGCTCGGTCTCGGCGACAGCGACTGACCTCAGCACACGCCTGACCCTCAGGGGGCCAGGGAGCGAGCCGTTCAGGCAAAGCAACGACGCTCGGGTGAGCCTGCCGCCGTCAGTCGATCCGGTCGGCCGCGACGACACCTCGCATCACCGCGTCGATGGCGCGTCGCGCGGTCACCGCAAGGGTTCGGTCCGGAGCCGCGTCACCGATCTGACCGAGCAGATCGACGACCTGCTTGCACCGACGGACGAAGTCGCCGGCACCGATCTCGCTGTCGCGAAGAACCACCTCGAGGCGTTGGCCGCTGGCCCATCGATGCATCATCCAGGCCATGCCGGCGTCCGGACACGTGGTCGTGGGCAGCATGTGCGAACGCTCGCTGTCCTCAAGCAGGCTCCACCTCCGGACCATGGCCTCATGCGCCTCGCGGACGTCGTCGTTGGGCATCCGGGGCGAGGCGTCAGCCTCATCCCGTCGCGGCTCATGAAGCAGCGAGGAGACGATGGCCGCCAGACTCGGCGGATCGAGGCGCTTCCAGTAGCCAAGACGCAGGCACTCGGCCGCCAACAGGTCTTTCTCGGTGTACAGCCTCTTGAGGTAGTCGCCCTGCGGTGTCACTGCGGCACCCCCCTCGGTGAGGTATCCGAGGTCCACCAGGAGCTCGCAAACGCGGTCGAAGGTGCGGGCAACTGTGTTGCTCCGACCCTCAACCGTGCGGGCGACACGGTCGGTCTCCCTGCGCAGCCGCCACCAGCGCTCGGCCCAGCGTGCGTGGCTCTCGCGATCGGGACACCCGTGACAGGGGTGCACGCGCATCTGCCGGCGCAGCTCGCTGACCCGCTGCTCCTCACCGGAAACTGCAGAGCCGGTATGCCGTTCCGGCGGCGGATCGTGGGGCACCTTGATCCTCATCGTGGCCGCAAGATCCTTACGGGACTTGGCATTTCGGGCGTTGAAGTGCTTGGGGACGCTGAGGTTCATGACCGGGTCGACCGGGTTGGGGATGTCCATGAGGGTGAGCCTGCGCACCTGCGCGTCCGAGGTCAGCACCGTCGGCGAGGCGCTCTCCTTCTTGCCACCTGAGTTGCCCTGTATGACGATCGCGTAGCCCGAGCGCCGACCACCCGGGATCTTGATGACGTCGCCGGGGCGAAGCTTCTCCAGGCTGACAGCGGCCTCGGCCCGACGACTGGCCGATCGGGCCTTGGCTGCTTCCTTCTCGATGTCGCGTATCTCGTTGCGCAGCGCGGCATACTCGGTGAAGTCCCCCAGGTGGCAGGTCATCGACTCCGCGTACCCGGCCAGCGCCTCCTCGTTGCGCTTGACGGTCAGTGCCATCCCGACAACGGCACGGTCAGCCTGGAACTGTGCGAAGGACGTCTCCAGAATCTCGCGTGCCGTCTGGCGTCCAACCTGCCCCACGAGGTTGACCGCCATGTTGTAGGTCGGGCGAAAGCTGGACTTCAGCGGATACGTACGGGTTGACGCCAGACCGCCCACAGCAAGCGGGTCCAGGCCCCGGTTGTAGAGCACGACCGCGTGACCCTCGACGTCGATGCCGCGCCGGCCCGCGCGCCCCGTCAGCTGGGTGTACTCAGCGGGGGTGATGTCGGCGTGTGTCTCGCCGTTGAACTTCACCAGCCTCTCCAGGACCACCGAGCGCGCCGGCATGTTGATGCCCAGGGCCAGGGTCTCGGTGGCGAACACCGCCTTGATGCGACCAGCGGTGAAGAGCTCCTCCACGATCTCCCGGAAGGTCGGCAGCATCCCGGCGTGGTGCGCCGCGAACCCGCGGGTGAGACCCTCGACGAACTCCCAGTAGCCCAGCACGTCGAGGTCCTCGTCGGCCAGACCCTGGATGCGTTCCTCGACCGTACGGCGAATCCGGTCGCCCTCCCCCGGCGGGATCAGCCGCATGCCGCTGGCCAGCAGCTGGCTCACCGCAGACGTGCAGCCGATCCGGCTGAAGATGAACGTGATCGCCGGCAGGAGGCCATCGCGATTCAGGCGCTCGATGACCTCGGCACGGCTCGGCCCTCCCCCGAACCGGCCACCCTGCCGGGGTGGCCGCCCACCGCCACCACGATCGCGATCGCGACCACCGGCGCCGCCTTTCTGGGCACGTCCACGTCCATCTCTGCCGCCATCGTGACCGGCCTCCCGGTCACCACCGCGGATGCGCTCCAGCAGCTCGGGATTGACTCGGGTCGGGTCCGGGACCCCGCCGTCAGTCGAGACCTCATCCGCGAAGAGATCGTACAAGCCCTGCCCGACCATCATGTGCTGCCACAGCGGCACCGGCCGGTGCTCTTCGACGATCACGACCGTGTCGCCGCGAACCTCGCCGAGCCAGGCGCCGAACTCCTCCGCGTTGCTCACCGTCGCCGACAACGAGACGACCTGCACGTCCTGAGGCAGGTGGATGATCACCTCCTCCCAGACCGCACCGCGAAAGCGGTCTGCAAGGTAGTGCACCTCGTCCATGACCACGAAACCAAGCCCGCGCAGGGTGCCGGACCCGGCATACATCATGTTGCGCAGCACCTCAGTGGTCATCACGACAACCGGGGCCTCCCCGTTGATCGAGGAGTCACCGGTGAGCAGGCCGACCTTGTCGGCGCCGTGGCGGGCCACCAGGTCGGCATACTTCTGGTTCGACAGGGCCTTGATCGGCGTGGTGTAGAAGGCCTTGCGCCCCGTCGCCAGCGCGAGGAACACCGCGAACTCCCCCACGATGGTCTTGCCTGCACCGGTGGGCGCGGCCACCAGCACACCGGCCCCGTCGGCAACGGCCAGGCACGCCTGCGTCTGAAAGTCGTCGAACGGGAAGTCGTAGCCCTTGGCGAACGCGTCGAGCTGGGGCTGTGCGGCGTCCGTTGAGGTGGCCATGGCGATCAGGCTACGTCAGAGACCGGGGACCAGGACGTTCAACGCGGCGGACACGATCTGGGCGGTCATCGGCAAGGGTGCAAAGCGCTCGCCGTCGGCATAGCTGACGATGTCGGCGGCCTCCAGCCGGACGTGCCTGCCTCTCAGGATCTCCACCGCCGGGTGCCCCACATGCTTGCCGCTGAACACCTTCGGAAAGACCTTGAGGAACTCGATCGTCGAGATCTTGTGCAGGATGAGGATGTCGAACAGCCCGTCATCGAAGCTGGCATCCGGGCACACCCGCATGCCGCCGCCGTAGGACGGCCCGTTGCCCACCGCCACCAGCATCGCCTGGGTAGTGTGGCGGACACCATCGACCTCGATGACGTAGGGAATCGGCTTGAATACAGGCAGCTCCCGGGCGATGGCCAGGTTGTAGCGCATCCGGCCCTTTGGCCACCCCCAGGTGTTGGCGCGCTCGTTGACCACGGAGTCGAACCCTGCGCCCAGGACACCCGCGAACCAGTGCGAGACGCCGTTCGCATCGATATGCCGGCCCGCGTCGATGGTGCGAACCGTTCCGCTGGCAATGACCTTGGCTGCCCCCGACGCATCGCGAAGGGGTAGCTGCAAGGCTCGGGCGATGTCGTTCCCGGTCCCGGCCGCGACGATGGCCAGCACCGTCTCAGTCCCGGCGCAGAGGTTGACCCCGAGATTGACCGTGCCGTCCCCGCCGGTGACGGCCAGCACGTCAAGCCCGGAGGCAATACCGGCCAGGGCACGGTCGCGGGCCCCGGACGCGGTCTCGTCGGAGAGGTCGATGACCTCATGGCCCTCGGCCCGCAGCCGGGTGGCGACCCCAAATCCGAGTGCCGCGCCACGACCCTTGTCAGCGGTGGGGTTGATAATCAGACCGATGCGCTTCGTCACATCCGGGCCCTACAGCGGACTTGCTTCATCGTCGGCGACCTTCGCCCACTCGGGCTCACGGCTCTTACGCCGCTTGTCAAGGATGGTTGCAACGCCAACGGCGGCATAGAAGAGGCCGATCATGGGGAAGGCAAGAGCGAGCATGGTCCAGGCATCCGGGGTCGGTGTCATCATCGCCGAAAAGACGAAGATGAGGAGCACGGCAATCCGCCAGCCCTTGAGCATGATGCGGGCCGGCAGGACGTGGGCCACATTGAGGCCCACAAGGAACACCGGCAGCAGGAATGCGAGACCGAAGGCAAGGATGAAACGGGTGACGAAGGTCAGGTAGAGCGCCGCGTCAGGCAGGTTGACCGCTCCCTGCGGCGTGAAGCCGAGCAGCACCTCGACCGCCCTGGGCACCGCAAGAGTCGCAAGGAAGCACCCCAGGAGGAACAGGGGCACGGCGGCCCCGATGAACGCGACGGTGGTGCGCTTCTCGCGCTTGGTCAGCCCCGGGACGATAAAGCCCCACACCTGATAGAGCCAGATGGGACTGGCCACGATGATCCCGACGAAGATCGCCACCTGCAGCTGCACGGTGAACGGCTGGGTGATGCCGCCGAAGTTGATATTGACCAGACCATGGCGCTCCGCGGCTACCTTGCGCAGCGGCGCCATGATCGCGTTGAACAGCCGGTCGTACTCGACCCAGCCGAGCGCGCTGCCAATGGCAATAGCAACGGCGGCAATGACGAACCGTCGCCGAAGCTCGCGCAGGTGGTCGCCCAGCGACATGCGTCCATCGGTCTTGCGTCTACGCCGCAGTGCTGCCATGTGTCAGTGGATCCTCAGGTGACGGCAGGCTTGTCGCTGCTGATGAGCTCAGGCCGGCGGCTGGTCGTGCTTCTCGCGCTCGGTCGGATCCGTTGCCGGCTTCCTGGTCGGGTCCTGGATCGGATCTGTGGCCGGTGGGACCGTCTCACCCTTGACCGTGTCGCTGCTCGCGGCGCTGGGCTTGGCCTTGTCGTCCCGCTTCATCTCATCGATCTCGGACTTGAAGATACGCATCGAACGGCCGAGGCTACGCGCAGCGTCCGGCATCTTCTTCCAGCCGAAGAGAGCTACGACCACCAAGGCGAGGATGACAATGTGCCAACCCTCGAACAGTCCTCTGCCCACGGAAAAACCTCTCTGGTCAAGAAACGTGGAACTCATGAAACGCGTTGCCGTTACCGGTACATATCAGTCTACGTGTTTGGCCACGCTGGGCGTGCACAAGCGCGACGTAGTCGGCGCGCACGGCGAGCGTCGGACCTGGCGCGGTTCCGCTTTATCCGGGCCGTGACCGGACCGGCGAAGATAGCCAGCTCTTCGGGGGAGCCGATCCGCTCGCCGAGCAGATCCAGCTGGCCCTGCACCTCATCGAGGCGACGCTGTGCCTCTGCGAGCTCGGAACCAAACTCCCTGGCCTGACCCCACAGGCCCCAAGCCCGCCAGCCGAGGTACACCCCTGACACCAGGAGCAGCAACACCCAGATCATCACCCACCACATGGCATGGACTCTATCCGCTCGTAGGTGCTGACCCGGTGGACCCGGCTGGTACGGCATACGCCTCGAGAGCCTCACGGGCACCCCGATGAACCTCGCCGGCGAGCTCTGCGGGCGCGAGCACCGAGGCCTGTGAGCCCAGCTGCCACATCAGTCGCCGCAGCCAGGCAGTATCTGCTGTCCGGAGGTCGATGACCGCTCCCCCATCCGGGGTCCGCTCGATGCTCTCGACCGGGTAGTAGTCACTGACCCAGACCGCCCCAGGGCCCAGCGCGAGCCTGACGAGCTGGTCGTCCGCATGTGGCGTGAACACCCCGGAGTCCAGGTCGCGTGGCTCGGCCGTGACCGGTGGCGTGCCGTCCTCATCCAGGATCGCAAGGGTCTCGATCCGGTCCAGGCGGAACAACCGGACGTCCTCAGCCCGGTGGCACCAGCCTTCGAGGTACCAATGAGCGTCGAAGCTGATCACCCGCATGGGGTCGACGTCTCGCTCGGTCGACTCATCACGCCCGGCAACCAGGTAGCGGAGGTGGACACGTCGATGGGCAGCCAAAGCCTCCTGCGCCAGGGCAACTGCCTCCGTGCTCGTCCCCTCGTCGATCGACACCTGGATACGGGAGGCTACCGCCGAGGCCGAGCCGGTGGCCGCTTCAAGCTTGGCCAGAGCACGCACGACAGCCTCGCGCTCGCCGATCCCCGGCACCGCAGCCAGGGCACGTAGCCCCACGATCAGTGCCAGCGCCTCATCGACGACCAGGCGAAGTGGCCGGTTGATCGTGTCGGCGTTGCCCAGAAAAACCCTGCCACTCTCCCACTCGGCCTCGATCAGGTCACCGTGATAGCCGCCTGGCGTGCCGCACAGGAACAACAGCGCCAGATCCGCCTCGATCTGCGCCGGGGTCACGTCGAACTCGCGCGCTGCCTCCTCGATCTCGATACCCTGCCGGTTGAGCAGCCACGGCACCATTGTCAGCAGGCGGGACAGCCGGAGGGTGGCCGACTCCGATGGCTGACCACTATGCCGCGGACCGGATTGCCCCTGCTGCCTGTCTGCGCTCATGTCTTCGCCTCTTCGGTGATCTGCCCAGGGTTGAGCGCTCCGGTCAGCCGGCGGATCACGGACTCCCTCAGCTCGGTGGGAGCCTTGACCACGACGTCTGGGCCAAAGCTGCAGATCTCCGCGGCAAAGGCCTCGGTATCGGTGAAGTCGACGGTGATCAGCGACCAGCGGTCGTCGACCGCCTCGACCGTGTGTGCTTGCCGGCGCAGACCGTGCCCGGTGCCCACTCTCACCTGCAGGGCCGAGGGCTGGGGGGCGCGATCCACGGCCACGGCGCTGATCATTGCCGTTGGCTGATGATCCTCCGGCACCTCGTACGACCCGGGCTTGCCCTCGATGCCGACCTCGCCCTCGATCCTGCCCAGCCGGAACACCCGCGGTGCGTTCCTGTCCGTATCGAACGCCGTGAGATACCAGTGGCCGTGCCAGGAGGCGATAGCCCACGGCTGGACGTGACGGGTCGCCACCTCCCCGGTGCCTGCCTTCCGGTACGCGAAGGCCACCGGAGTGTGCTGCAGCACGGCGTCCTTCACAGCTTTGAAAGCAGGCTCAGCGGTGCGGACCATCGGCACGATTCCGATCAGCGATGAGTCGTCCCGTTCCACCCCGGCAGCCTCAAGCTTGCGCAGGGCCTGAGCCGCGGGCCCGGCAAGGCTGGCCTGGGTCCAGACGCGACTGGCCAGGCCGAGAACCGCCAGCTCGTCGGCGCCAAACGAGATCTCCGGCAGGGCGTACTCGCGACGGTCTATCCGGTATCCGGGCTCATCGTCGAAGAACACGTCAAACGGCTCCGTCACCAGCGGTATGCCGAGCTCGCGGAGCTCGTCCTTGTCACGCTCGAACATCCGGTCGAATGCTTCATCCGAGGCGCTCGTGCCGTACTGCGGCACCGCGTTGCGGATCTTGGCCTTGGACAACGGTTTTCGGGTGTAGAGCAGGCAGATCACCAGGTTGAGCAGACGCTCGGTCTTGTCTGCTGCGTTGAACTTTGTGCTCATGTGGGTCGACGCTACCGGACTGCAGGACCCCACGCGGGGCGGCAGCAGCACTACTGTTCGTGGCGTGATCCATTGGCGCGAGGCAACCGTCGAACGACTCCGGGAGCAGTGGCCCGGAGCCGCCACCTTCGATGTGACACTGCGCGGTCCCACGGGCGAGACGATCCCTGCGCTGGCCTACACCGACCTGGTCGGGAAGCCCCTGCCCGGGGATCGGGTCCTGCTCAATGTCAGCGCCCTGGATCGGGGGCTGGGCACGGGTGGCCTGGCCCTGATCGTGGCAATTCCCGACCGCCTGCCAGGGGACCCGGACGCCAGCCCGGGCCATATCGTGAAGGCCCGGTACACACCCCTACAGACGATGGTCCTCGGCGTCGACGAGCAGGAGAGCCCGCACCATGACGTGTTGAGCGAGGCCACCGGGATCGACGAGATGCCTGTCATCCTGGCCGACCTGCACTCTGCCGTGCCCGCCATCCTGGCGGGACTGCGCCAGGCCGACCCACAGGTCCGCGCGGTCTATGTGATGAGCGACGGTGGTGCCCTGCCCATCGCGTTCTCCCGGACCGTGGCGGGGTTGTCCAAGGCAGGGTGGCTTGCCGGCACCATCACGGTGGGCCAGGCCTTCGGCGGTGACCTCGAAGCAGTCAACGTCCACACTGGCCTGCTGGCCGCGGCCCATGTCCTGCACGCAGACGTGGCTATCGTCGCGCAGGGCCCAGGCAACCTGGGCACCGACTCCCCATGGGGTTACTCCGGGGTGGCCACCGGTGAGGCGATCAATGCCACCGCCGTGCTCGGGGGTCGGGCCGTCGCTTCGCTGCGCGTCTCCGAAGCCGACGAGCGCGAACGCCACCGTGGCATCTCCCATCACAGCCTGACGACCTACGGCCGGGTGGCAATGGTGCCGGCAGACCTGCCGGTCCCACTGCTGGGGGGAGAGTTCGGTGACCGTGTCATGGAGCAGGCACGCCACCTCGTCGCCGGCAGCGCGGGTCGACTTCAGCTCCGTGAGGTCGATATCTCCGGCTTGGCCGAAGCGCTGTCGTCCAGCCCGGTTCGGTTGTCGACCATGGGTCGCAGCCTCGACGAGGACAAGGCCGCTTTCGTGACCGCTGCTGCGGCTGGTCGATTCGCCGCAACGCTGATCAATGCACGTCGACCAGGTCCACCACGAAGATGAGAGCCTCGCCCGGTTTGATCACGCCACCTGCGCCGCGGTCGCCATAGGCGAGAGCCGCCGGGATGGTGAGCCTGCGACGGCCACCGACCTTCATGCCGACGATCCCCTCATCCCAGCCCTTGATGACCTGGCCCACGCCGAGAGTGAAGTCCAGCGGCGAGCCGCGGTTCCACGAGGCGTCGAACTCCTCGCCTGTTGAGTGCGCCACGCCCACATAATGAGCGCTGATCGAGTCACCGGACTTGGCCTCGGTCCCGTCACCCGGCACGAGGTCCTCAATGACCAGGTCGTTGGGGGCGATATCGCCCGGGAAGTCAATCTCCGGCTTGGTCGTGCTGGGGTCAAAACCCATGATGATCGAGCCTTTCAGTCGCTGGTCGAGGGTCGCAGGTCGAGGGTCAGACGATCGCCAGGATGTCGATGACGAATACCAAGGTGTCCTTGGGCCCGATCAGCGGCGGGGAGCCCTTGGCGCCATACCCTTCGGCCGGGGGCACGACAAGCAGGACCCGGCTGCCGACAGTCTGTCCGACCAAGCCCTTGTCCCAGCCGGTGATGACCTTGCCGGCGCCGATCTGAGTGTCGAACGACGAGCCATGGTCAGCGGACGCGTCAAACTTCTTGCCGTCCTTCCACAAGACTCCCGTGTAGTTGACTTTGATGTTCTGGCCGGCCTGGACGACTGGGCCCGCGCCCTTGATCAGCGGTTGGACGATAAGCGTGGTCGGCGGCGCGGTCTTGGGGACCGTGATCTGCGCGGCCTTGGCGCCGTCAACCGTCGCGGTCGGGAGCCCGGCCTTGGGCGGAACCGCAACGCCTGTTGCCGTTGCCAGCGGCGTGCTCGCCGAGACCACCTCGATGTAGAAGAGGACGGTGTCCTTGGGGCCGAAGCCTGCCTGCGCGTTGCCTGCGGCACCAAAAGCGTCCACCGGCGGGATCGCGACCAACAGCTTGGAGCCGACCTTCTGGCCAGTCAGTCCCTTGCTCAGTCCCGGCAGCAGGGAAGCGGACGAGAGGTCCATGCCAGCCGCCTGCTTGCCGAAGCTGGTCTCGACCTGCTTGCCGTCCTTGCCATTGACGAGGACGTAGTTGAACAGGATCGCGTTGGCCTTGGTCAGCTTGGCTCCCTTGCCGGCGGTGACGACCTTGGTTGTCGTCGCCTTCACGGTGAGCGGCTTGGGACTGAAAGCCAGCGCGGGTGCCTTGGCCGTGCCACCCACCGTGACAACGTCAAGAGGATTTGCCTTGGCGTCGGTCTTGCCCGAACCGCAGGCGGCCAGGAATACAAGAGGTATGACAGCGGCGGACAAGATTCGTAGACGAGAGAGGCGCACGCGATGACCTTTGATCGTTGGTACAGGGATTCCGCCCACCATATCGCCACAGTCTGTGCAGTTGCCAACAAGTCGCTGTGAGTCTGGCGATTACATGCCCTCGATCAGGCGTTCGACCCGGGCATCTACGGCGGCAAAGGGGTCCTTGCACAGGACTGTCCGCTGAGCCTGGTCGTTGAGCTTGAGGTGGACCCAGTCGACAGTGAAGTCCCGCTTGTGCTCCTGGGCTGCCCGGATGAAGTCACCGCGCAGCTTGGCCCTCGTGGTCTGCGGCGGAACGGTCTTGGCCTCGAAGATCTCCGAGTCGGAGCTGACACGGGCGACGTTGCCATGACGTTGCAGGAGATAGAACAGGCCGCGCTGACGATTGATGTCGTGGTAGGCCAGATCGAGCTGGGCGATCCGCGGGCTGGACAGGCTCAGAGAGTGCTTGGCCGCATAGCGGGAGATCAGCAGGTACTTGATGACCCAGTCGATCTCGGTGCCCACCAGGGCAAGGTCCCCCGTGCCGACCGCCACGAGCGTCCGCTGCCACAGGTCCAGGACGGTCTTGTGGATCGGGTCGTCAAGACCCTCGCGTTCGACGAACTCCGTGGCCCGCTCGAAGTACTCGTTCTGGATCTCGAGCGCGCTCAGCTCACGTCCGTTCGCGAGCTTGACCTTCTTGGCGCCGGTCATGTCATGGCTGATCTCGCGAATGGCCCGGATCGGGTTCTCGAGGGTCAGGTCCCGCATCATGACGCCGGCCTCGATCATCCGCAGCACCAGATCAGCTGAGCCGACCTTGAGCGTCGTCGTCGTCTCGCTCATGTTGGAGTCACCGACGATGACATGTAGCCGACGGTATTTCTCGGCGTCGGCGTGGGGCTCATCCCTGGTGTTGATGATGGGCCGGGAACGGGTGGTGGCGCTGGAGACACCCTCCCAGATGTGGTCTGCCCGCTGGCTGACGCAGTAGGTAGCTCCACGGGATGTGGTGGTGATCTTGCCTGCGCCACAGATGATCTGGCGGCTGACCAGGAACGGGATCAGGATGTCGGACAGCCTCTGAAACTCCCCCGCCCGTCCAACGAGGTAGTTCTCGTGACAGCCATAGGAGTTGCCGGCCGAGTCGGTGTTGTTCTTGAAGACATAGATCTCGCCCGCAATACCCTCGTCAGCAATCCGCTGCTGGGCGTCGGCGACGAGGCCCTCGACGATTCGCTCTCCCGCCTTGTCGTGGGTGACCAGCTGTCGGACGTCGTCGCATTCAGGCGTCGCGTATTCGGGGTGGCTGCCCACATCGAGATACAGCCGGGATCCGTTGGCCAGAAACACGTTTGAGGACCGACCCCATGACACGACCTTGCGGAAGAGGTAACGCGCCACCTCATCGGGGGTCAGACGTCGCTGACCGTCAAAAGTGCAGGTGACCCCGTACTCGTTCTCGATACCGAAGATGCGGCGATCCATGACCTCACTCTAGGGAGTGGCGAACAGACTTGGTAAGGGTTGGGCACGACCCTTCTCAGGTCTCTCTGAGTTCGGCACAATAGCGGACAAAACGTTCGGGCGCGCGCTCACGTCGCGGAGCCGAAGAACTGTCCCTCCGAGCTGAGCCGGTCTCGTTCGGCTGGCGGACCGGGGGCGTCGAATACCGTGGGATCATAGGTCGCGTGACCGCCCCACCAGGAGCCCCGAACGACACATCAGACGACACAGTTGAGCCGCCCGAGGGATCCGGCACGACAGCTTTCGATCTGTTGTCCCGGGCCCAGGCCATCGCCGATCACCTTCGGTCGGGGGTCGAGGCCGAGGTCGCCGCGATGCGGGCGGAAGCCGTTGCCGCGCACGACGAAGCGAGAAGACTGCTTGCCGACGCCGCCAGCGTCCATGAAGACGCCGTCAGTGCCCAGCGTTCGGCCCAGACCCGGCTGCACGAGGCGCAGCAGGAAGCAGCTCAACTCGTGGCAGACGCCTCGGACCAGGCCACATTGGTCGCCGACGCCGCCAACCTGACGACCGAGAGCCTTCTTGCCAGCACTCAGATCGAGGCCGACGAGATCCGAACCGCGGCGAGGGCTGAGAACGAACAGCTCCGTAGTCTGGCGGCCACCGAGCTCGAGCAGGTGCGAGAGAAGAACGCGGCCCTTCTGTCCGAGTCCGCCGCGTACATCAAGTCCCAGCAGACGAAGGTCACTGCCGAGCTCCACCAGCTGAGCGAGGAGGCGAACCAACACGCGACGTCGATCAGGGCTGCCGCCGAGGATTCCTCGAACGAGGCGATCTCACGGGCCAACACCGAAGCCGGCGAAACGCATGCCATTGCCAAGCGGGAGCTCGACCAGGCACGGTCAGAGACTGCCGAGCTCAGATCGACCGCTGCCGCCGAGATAACCTCCGCACGCGATGCCGCGAACGCGGAGGCTGACCGCGTCCTGGGTGACGCGGCCGACCAGTTGCACTGGACCCAGGACACCATTGCGGCTCTCCTGCATACCGCTGAGGCCGAGGCCGATCGGCTGCGTCAGGCCGACCACGAAACGAGTTCTGTCCATCTGGCCGCCCGCCGTCGACAGCTGCAGGACCTCATCTCCCGCGTCGCCCTACGCGTCCGGACTGACCTTGCCGAGGCCGCTGCTGAGGCAGAGCGGCTGCGCGCCCAGGCCAACGCCATTCTCGAGGCCGCCGACAATGACACGATCGCGACGCGCCATCACGCGCTGATGCACGCGGAGAGGGTCATCAGCGAGGCGGACCTGACGGCACAGGCAGCGCTGGATCGCGGGCAGCGCCGTCTGGACGAAGCCGAGAGTGGCGCCAGGCTGCTGCGTGAACGGGCCGCGGAAGCGGTGTCCCGGCTCCAGACCGAAGCCCACGGACACCGCCGGGCAGTCCGCGAGGAGGCGACGACAGCCCTGGCGGCTGCCCGGGCCGACGCCGACACCAGCCGGGCCGAGGCTCGCGAGCTCCTCACCCGGGCTCGGGCGGAAGTGAAGGCCCTGGCCGACAGACGCGATGCCATCACGGCACAGCTCGGCGGCCTATCGGGCGTCATCGAGGCGCTTGCCGTGCCCGAACGTTCTGCCAACGCCACCGCGCTCCCCATGCCCGCCTCGGACAGCGCTCCGTCCGATCCCCAAAACGCAAGAACCCATCTCACCCTCACCAACACCACCGCTACGACAGGAACCCGATGACCGATTCCAACGCCCATTTCCGCAGCGTGCTCCGTGGATACGACCCCGCCCAGGTCGACCAGCACGTGCACGAGCTCGCGCAGGCCGCCGCGGCAGCCCGGAAGGAGGCCGCCGAACGCACCATCGAGGTCAGAAAGCTCGAGGCCGCCCATGGGCAGCTGAGGAACGAGGTGGAACGCCACGTGCAACGGGCACGTACGCTCGAAGAGGAGCAGATGAAGGCATCGGCGCCCACCTACGCGACTCTGGGCGAACGCATCGGGTCAATCCTGACCCTGGCGGACGAGGAAGCAAGCGACATGCGCGCACGCGCTCAGTCGGACGCAGCGAACCATCACGCACTCGCCGACGAGAGCGCTCTCGCAACCCGCGGGGAGGCCGACCTCTATGCAACGGAGATGCGCAGCGCCGCCGAGGCCAACGCCGCTCGTTTCATGGAGGACGCCAAACGGCAGGCGGACAGTGTCCTGGACGACGCCGACCGCCAGGCAATGGCCCGATGTGAAGAAGCCGAGGCCGTCTACGAGCGCTCGCGCGCAAAGTCTGCGACCGCCGCAGTCGACTTCGAGACCACCCTTGCCGCGCGCCGGGACTCGTCGGCGTTGGAGTTCGCCGCTGAAGTGACCGCCGCCGAGCAGCAGCTGGCCACTGTCCGGCTGATGGCGGAGCAGACTCGCATCGAGTCCGAGCAGTCGCAGAAGGAAGCAGCGTCACGGTCTGAACAGCAGCTCGAGCAGGCGATGAACCATGCGCACACGCTGGTGGCTGAGGCCAAGACCAAGGCCGAGCGTATTCGGGGCGACTCCGAGCGCGAGCTCTCTGCTGCGACCCAACGTCGCGACAGCATCAACGCGCAGCTGAGCAACGTCCGACAGATGCTCGCAGCGCTAGGCGGTGTCGCGGTCGGGAACCCGCTGGAGCTCGCGGAGGCTGCGGCCGCCCAAGCCAAACCAGCCCCTGCCGCTGAAGCGCCCAAGGCCGCTGCGTCTGCCCGTGTTCCTGCCGCTGCTGCGGAGAAGCAGAAGGCTGTCGCCGACGTTCAGGGCGGCAAGGACATGACGACGACCGACGAGGTCGAAGCCGACAAGCCGAAGGTCGACAAGACCAACGACAAGAAGCCTGACTCGAGCCAGACGGTCGGCGCCAAGGGCTGAGCCCTGGAATTCACCGAGTTCTGGAATACATCGACGCGGCTGGCCGGTCCCTGAAGGATCCGCCAGCCGCGTTGTCGTTTCTCCGCCGAGCGTCAGCCGATCAGGTGGGCGAGGGATGCGGGTTCAGCGGCAAGGAACTCCGACAGAGTCATCGGGCGCCGACCGGTGAGATGCTCGATCGTGTGGCTGGTCACCGAGCCTTCGCCGGTGTCGAGCATCAGGTAGGAGCCGATCCAGCCCTCGACGAGCCAGTCGGGGTTCCCTGCACGGGACGCTCTTGCCTCGTCGGGAGTCTCTGCGTGGTAGGTGATCGCCCTGCGCGTGGCCTTGGTCAGAATGCGCGCGGTCTCATGCAGGTCGATGGCATGAGGTCCCGACACGTCATAGATCTGTCCCTCATGGCCGGGCTCGACCAACAACACAGCAGCCAGTCGGGCCACGTCAGCACGAGCCACCCAGGCCAGGCGGCCGTGCCCCGCCGGAGCGCGAATCACCCCGTCAGCCCCCACGAACCGGGGCGCGACGTCGGCATACAACGAGTTCCGCATCGACGTCAGGCTGATCCCCGCCTCGCGGATAGCCAGCTCTGTGGCGTTGTGGTCACGGGCGTACGGGAACGTGGCGTTCGGCGCGGCGCCCATGAACGAGGTGTAGACGATGCGCTCCACCCCGGCCAGGCGGGCCCCTTCGACGGCCTTGCGATGCAGGGAGATCCGGTCAGGATCCTCGTGTCCGGACACGAGCAGCAAGGTGCCCACACCGTCCAGGGCCTTGGCCATCGCCTCAGAGTCCTCGTATGCCGCGACGGCGACATCGGCGCCCGGCAGCTGGGGCGCTGCAGTGGGGTTGCGAACGATCAACCGCTGCTTGACACCTCGCGCCGCGAGCTCACGAGCCACCCGGCCACCGAGATTACCTGTGGCGCCGGTGACCGCGATACTCACGAGGGATCCGGCTCGGGTCGGTCGGTGGGTGCGCTCTCGCCGGTCAGCGTGTCATGTCGACCTGGCGCGGGGTCATCGTCGGCAGGCACATCGATCGTCGGGTCCTTGCTGCTCAGCAGCGCCTCGAGCAACGGCCCCGCCACACGGCGGAAGGTGCGCCGGGGACGTGCGCGGTCGAGCACTGCGACCTCGAGCTGAGTTGCCGTCAGCGTGCGTGAGGGCCCACCCGCCGGGTCCTGCCTCAGCAGGTCGACAGCCAGCGCCAGCGCGGCGCCCAGACTCATTCCGGGGCTCCACCGCTCCTGCAGACCTGCGGTGATCTGCTCTCCGGCACCGCCCATCGCGATGAAACCCTGCTCGTCGGCGACCGAACCGTCATAAGTCAGGCGGTAGATCTGATCCTGCTCCGCGCTCTCACCGACCTCGGCGACAACGATCTCGACCTCGTAAGGCTTGGACTCCTGGGTGAAGACCGTGCCCAGCGTCTGAGCGTAGGCATTGGCCAGACCTCGCGCTGTCACGTCGCTGCGGTCGTAGGAGTAGCCACGCAGATCGGCATAGCGGACGCCGGCCACGCGCAGGTTCTCGAACTCGTTGTACTTGCCTGCGGCAGCGAAAGCAATGCGGTCGTAGATCTCGGACACCTTGTGCAAGGCGCGGGAGGGGTTCTCGGCAACGAACGCGATGCCTCGGTCATAGCCCAGCACCACGACGGAGCGACCGCGGGCGATCCCCTTGCGGGCGTAGTCCGCCCGATCCTTCATAAGCTGCTCGGGCGAGACGTAGAACGGCATCGTCATCGGGCACCTCCGGGGTTGCCTTGGCGGTCGGCGACGATCTGCTCGACAACCGCGGCAAGGGTGTCGTCATCCAGGAATCTGAGTCCCTCGGCATCCACCACGGCCAGCGTCGGCCAGATCCGTCGGCTGAGGTCGGGACCACCCGTGGCCGAGTCGTCGTCGGCCGCGTCATAGAGCGCCTCAACGGCCACCCGGATCCCTGCGGTCGAGTCCATGCCAGGGTGCCAGAGCTTCTTCATCGCGCCTCGGGCGAACAACGAGCCCGAGCCCACGCTGTGGTGGTCATGCTCCTCGTAACAGCCGCCGGATACGTCGTAGGAGAAGATCCGGCCAGTCATCGTCGGAAGGTCGAAGCCGGCAAACATCGGGACCACGGCCAGGCCCTGCATCGCCATCGCGAGGTTCGACCGGATCATAGTCGCGAGCCGGTTGGCCTTGCCCTCCAGTGAGAGCAGTGTGCCCTCGATCTTCTCGTAGTGCTCGAGCTCGACCTGGAACAGCTTCACGATCTCGATCGCCAGGCCCGCGGTACCGGCGATCCCGACCGCGGAGTACTGATCGGCGGCGAACACCTTGTCCATGTCACGGTTGGCTATCAGGTTGCCCATGGTTGCTCGACGGTCCCCCGCCATGACGATCCCGCCGTCATAGGTGAGTGCCACGATCGTCGTGCCGTGCGGCACTTCGAACGTGCCGCCCACCGGCAACGGTCGCCGTGATGGCAGCAGCTCAGGAGAGTGCACCCCGAGGAACTCGGTGAAGGACGAGGACCCTGTCGTCATGAACGCTGCGGGCAGCCGTCCGCCACCACCCACCGAGCCGACGCTCACTGGCCACCCTTCTGAACGAAACCGCGCACGAACTCCTCTGCGTTGGACTCGAGAACACCATCGATCTCATCCAGCACGCTGTCGATGTCGTCGTCGAGCGCGTCCTTGCGGGCCGCCGCCTCAGGCGTGGCTGCGCTGGGCTCGGGGGCCTCGTCCGGGATGTCATCGCGACGCTGGGGTCGACTCTGCTCCTGGCTTGGCATCTGTTCCTCCACGGGCGTTGATCGGGGCCGGCAGAACGCCGTACAACCTTCGTCTTTTGCAGCCTAGCCCGCTGTCAACTGTTGGCGGCAGCCAATTCCCGTAAAAGGGTTGATGCGTCGGGACTGCGGTCGATCAGGTCGCCCACACCCTCACGGGTGCCACGCAGCGGTTCGAGCATGGGGACCCGTTGTAAAGCCGTCTGACCCGTCACATCGAAGATCACCGAGTCCCAGGAGGCAGCGGCAATCTCGGCTGAGTACTTCTCCAGGCAACGACCTCTGAAGTAGGCGCGAGTGTCCTCGGGCGGGTTGGTGATGGCCGCCTTCACCGCAGCATCCTCGGTCAGCGACTCGATCCGACCGCGTTGCGAAAGACGCTGGAACAGACCCTTCTCAGGGCGGACGTCCGACCACTGGATATCGATCGCCTTGAGCCGGTGATCGGACCACTCAAGCCCATCCCTGTCGCGATACCCCTGCAGGAGAGTGAGCTTGGCAACCCAGTCGATCTCACGCGCGCACTCCATGGGGTCGCGCTCGAGCTTGGTGAGCACCGAGGACCAACGCGACATCACCTCCAGGGTGTCGTCGTCGATGGCACCGGGGTTACGCGCCTGCAGGTAGCGCTCCGCCTGTTCGTAGTAGATCCAGAGAAGCTGGACGGCAGTCATCTTGCGCCCGTCGCGCAGCTCGAG
>Ga0208716_1000364_pt1 | contig 19310 bp, 12 predicted proteins | sample NGESurdeep092012_8_FD_184482 | JGI IMG/M metagenome (GOLD analysis project Ga0208716, IMG submission 184482) | Arctic peat soil microbial communities from Barrow, Alaska - NGEE Surface sample 415-3 deep-092012 (SPAdes) | ecosystem: Environmental > Terrestrial > Soil > Wetlands > Peat ...
CCCGCTGGGCCTGCCGCTGTCGCTGGGCCTGCCGCTGTCGCCGTGCCTGCCGCTGTCGCCGTGCCTGCCGCTGTCGTCGCCATCGCCAACGTCGCTGCCGTTGACGTCGCCGTCGGCGGCTGGTTTCGACTCACCCGACTCAAGGAGCGCGCGAAAGCCCGCCTCATCCAGAATCTTCAACCCGAGCTCGGCCGCTTTCTCGGCTTTGGTCCCGGCGTTCTCCCCCACCACGACATAGTCGGTCTTCTTTGACACCGTCCCGGCCGCCTTGCCACCGCGGGACAGGATGGCCTCCTTGGCTTCGTCGCGCGAGAAACCCTGCAGCGAGCCAGTGACCACGACCGTTAAACCGGCCAGGGTCTTGGGGCTCGACTCATCAACCTCATCGGCCATCCGCACCCCGGCAGCGGCCCACTTGTCGAGGATCGCTACATGCCAGTTCTGGGTCTCCTGATCGGCGGGCTTCTCGGTGAACCATTGCTGGACGGACTCGGCGATCACCGGGCCGACACCCTCGACGCCGGCGAGCTCCTCAAGCGACGCGGCACGGATTGCGTCCATCGAGCCGAAGTGCCCGGCCAGCGCGCGGGCCGCGGTAGGGCCGACATGCCGGATCGAGAGTGCTACGAGCACACGCCACAGTGGCTGTTGTTTGGCCTCCTTGAGGTTGGCGATCAGCTTGGCTCCGTTAGCGGAGAGCACGCGACCGTCCACGACTGCGTCCTGTGGATCGTTCTTCTTGGCGGCACGCGTGTATAGCGGCACCGTCATCAGCCGCGCCTCGGCGTCCTTGGTGTCGCCGTCGGGTCGGGGTGCCAGGGCGAACAGATCGCCCTCGTCCGCCAGCACCTTGGCCTCGAGCAGCGCGATGGCGCCCTCCCAGCCGAGGGCCTCGATGTCGAAAGCACCTCGGGAGGCGAGCGCAGACAACCGCTCCCGCAGCTGGGCCGGGCAGTACCGGGAGTTGGGGCAACGAATGTCCTTGTCGCCCTCCTTCTCCACCGCCAGCTCGGTGCCACAGTCGGGGCAGTTCGTCGGCATCTCGAAAGCACGCTCGGACCCATCTCGCAGGTCAACGACCGGCCCCACGATCTCGGGGATCACGTCACCCGCCTTGCGCAGAACGACGGTGTCGCCGATCAGCACACCCTTGCGGGCTACCTCGAAAGCGTTGTGCAAAGTGGCCATCTCGACGGTGGAACCGGCGACCTTGACCGGCTTCATCACCCCGTACGGCGTCACTCGCCCGGTCCGGCCGACGTTGACACGGATATCCAGGAGCTTGGTGGTGACCTCCTCGGGCGGGTACTTGTACGCGATGGCCCAACGCGGTGCTCGCGAGGTCGAACCCAGACGGCGCTGGACCTCCACCTCGTCGATCTTGATGACAATGCCGTCCAGCTCGTGCTCCACCGAGTGCCGGTGCTCGCCGAAGTGGTCGATGTAGGCCTGCACTGCGATGACATCATCAAGGACCTGGTAGTGGGTGGAGACCGGCAGACCCCAGTCGCGGAGCACGTCATACGACTGGCTCTGACGCTCTATCGCAAAACCCTCATGCGCACCGATCCCGTGAACCAGCATCCGCAGCGGACGGGCGGCGGTAACCCGGGGGTCCTTCTGCCGCAGCGATCCGGCGGCTGCGTTGCGGGGGTTGGCGAACGGCGCCTTGCCCGCCGCCACGAGCGATGCGTTCAGCTCGGCAAACGCCTCGACCGGGAAGAACACCTCGCCCCGGATCTCGATCCTGTGAGGGTGACCCGACCCGGCGAGCCGGCGCGGGATGCCCTCGATCGTGCGCACGTTGTTTGTGACGTCCTCACCGGTGCGGCCATCGCCACGGGTGGCCGCGCGGACGAGCCGACCCCGCTCGTAGAGCAGGTTGATAGCCAGACCGTCGATCTTGAGCTCACAGAGATAGTGGTGTGCCATGCCGTTCTCCGACGCCACGTCGCGCTCAACCCTCGCCGCCCAGGCCACGATCTCCTGCGCGCTGAAGGCGTTGTCCAGGCTGAGCATCCGCTCAAGGTGGTCGACCGCGGCAAAGTCGGTGGAGAATGCCGCGCCGACCTGCTGGGTGGGGCTGTCAGGGGTCCGCAGCTCGGCATACTTGTCCTCGAGGGCGTTCAGCTCACGGATCAGCGCGTCGTACTCACCGTCGCTGATGGTCGGCGCATCCTTGACGTGATAGCTGAACTGGTGGCCGCGCACCTGCTCGGCAAGCTCTGTCCACTCGTGGCGGACGCTGGCGGGAACATCGGTCGGGAGGTCGCTCACAGCCATATCCTGCCCCATCCCGGCGACAGATCAGCGTCTGCTGGAACGCCCGATCAGCACCGCGGCGCCAAGAACCACGGCGGCCCCGGCGAACTGGGGCCACTGCAGCCGTTCGCCGAGCACCAGGACACCCAACGCCACCGAGACGACCGGGATCAGGTAGGTGACCGACGAGCCCACGGTCGGGCCGGCCGCACGCACCACGTCGTACTGGAAGGACATCGCGATGCCGGTGCCGAAGACGCCCAGGCAAAGTACAGCAAGCACAGGCCAGAGGACCGAGCCGCCGCTGGTGTTCGCATGCAGGGACCATGGCGCTGCCAGGGACAGGCGGGTGCGTTGGGTGAGCCACCAGATGGTCAGGGCAACCAGCATCTGCCCCGCGGAGGTGAGCATCTGCGCCGCGGGAAGCGTGAGCCCGCCGAAGTCCGCACGGCTCAGGAAACGCTTGGTATACGTCCAGCCCACGCCATACGACATGCCGGCCACCAGCGTCATGCCGAAGCCCAGCAGATCCGGTCGCCCGTGCGACTGCCAGGGCTGCATGATGACGAGCACCCCGAGGAAGCCGATGAGCACCCCGACGATCTTGCGCGCTCCGATCTTGTCGGCCCGCAGGAGCAGCAAGCTGAACAGCACGGTGGCTATGGGGGTGATCGAGTTGCCGATGCCGGCAAGCGCCGAGCTGACCCGCTCCTCCCCGAGCGCGAACAGGCTGAACGGCAGGCTACCCAGGAAGAAACCGGTCACCATCAGGTGCGCCCACAAGCGCCGCTCCCGGGGCAACCGGCCCCCCGAAGCGGTGAGCAGGAGCAGCAACACGACCGCGCCACTCAGGATGCGCAGTCCGGAGATCTGAAGCGGTGCGAGGGATCTCAGGCCGACCTTCATCAGCAGGAAGCTCGAACCCCAGATGAAAGCCAGTGCGGTGAACTTGAGCTGCCAGGGGACTCTGGTGGCCTTCATCGTGTTGGGTGCGCCGGGAGCGGCCTCGTGAGTAGTGGTGGCCATCAGGTCGTCGCGGTCATCAGGTGGTCGGAAGTATTCGGTGCAGCCATGTGGGTCAGCTTCCTGCGGTCTCGGTCAATGCCCGGGCCGCGTCCACGGCCAGTCGTTGAACGCTGCGGGCACCCGAGGGTGTGAGTCCGGCCAGGCCGCAGGCCGGCGTGAGAGTCACCCGCGCCAGGTCCACAACTGGCAACCCGACCCTGCGCCACGCCTCGACCAGTGGCCCAATGACGTCAGTGACACTCGGCTGGACCTTTCCAGCAGCGCTGTCAGTGGGGATCACGCCGGCCCACAGGTCCACGCCGGACTCCACGGTGGCGGCGACTGACTCCCAGCTCTTGGGAGTCAGCAAGGCAATGTCCACGGACACGGCTGTGACTCCGGTGTCCCTCAGCAGCACCAACGGCACGTCCGGCGCACAGCAGTGCACGACGGTATGCCGGTCGCCGGCCGCCGCGATCACGTCACGCAGTCCCTCAGCCGCCATGGTCGGGTCGATTGCACGGATCCGGCCGAAACCCGATGCAGTGGGAAGCCGCCCCGCAAGGACCGCCGGCAGGCTCGGTTCATCGATCTGGACCACAAGGTTTGCCTTGGGGACAAGCCGGCCAAGCTCGCCCAGGTGGACACGCAGTCCCTCCGCCAGGGAGGCGATCACATCGCGGGTGGCACCGGCGTCGACGACCGAACGTTCGCCCCTGTGAAGCCAGATCGAGGAGGCGAGGGTCCAGGGCCCGGCGATCTGAACCTTGAGGTCGCCCTCGTAACCCTCGAAGGCCTCGGCCAGCTCGTCAAGGTCCTCGCGCAACAGCCCCGACGTGCGGTGGGAGTCGTGGCCAGGGCGATCGACGAACCGCCACCCCATCGGTTGCAGGTCGACCGCCAGATCCGCCAGCATGCCTGCGCCCCGGCCGATCGTGTCGGCACCGGGCCCGCGCGCGGGAAGCTCCGGAAGATAGGGCAGCCCGTCCTCGCTGAGCAAGTCCCGAACCGCAGTCACCGCCTGGCGTACGTCGGTGTCCGGCCACGACCCGATCCCGCTGGCTCTGCTCACCTCGAGAGCCTAACCGGCAGCTGGCGAGGTGCCGGCCGCTGCCCCGCTCGCACCGTCTCTGCCGAGCTCGCTGCTGGTTGTGTCGCCGCAGGCCGCTCCCGTGTCCGTGGTTGCCCTGACGATCGTGGCGGATCCGACCACCCGGGTCCCGTCGTACAGGACCACGGACTGACCGGGCGCCACACCGCGGATACGACGCTGAAGGCGCACCTCGACCTGTTCTCCGTCGGCCCATGCCGTGGCCGGCACCTCCTCGCCGTGGGCCCGAACCTGAGCGCCCACAGACACCACGCCCTGCGGCGCAGGGCCGCACCACCGGGCATGGTCCCCGGTGATCGCATCGATGCCGAGGAGCTCCCCGGCTGCAACCACGACGGTGTTGGTCCCGGGTTGCACCTCGACGACATAACGGGGTTCGCCGCCGGATGCGGGCTGGCCAAGGCGCAGGCCGCGACGCTGCCCGACCGTGAACCCGTACGCGCCCCCGTGCTGCCCGACCGTGGTGCCGTCGGCGTCGACGATGTCACCGGGCTGCTCACCGAGGCGGTCAGTCAGCCACTTTCGGGTGTCGCCGTCGGGGATGAAGCAGATGTCGTGGCTGTCAGGCTTGGCCGCGACGTAGAACCCGCGAGCTGCTGCCTCCTGCCGGATCTGCGGTTTTGCGGTGTCACCCAGGGGGAAGAACGACCGCGCCAGCTGGTCAGCGTTGAGCACACCCAGAACGTAGGACTGGTCCTTGCCCATGTCGACGGCGCGATGCAGCTCCCTTGCGCCGGAGTCATTTTCGACGATCTGGGCGTAGTGACCGGTCGCCACTGCATCGAATCCCAGCGCGAGCGCCTTGTCCAGCAGCGCGGCGAACTTGATCTTCTCGTTGCAGCGCAGGCACGGGTTGGGGGTGCGCCCGGCGGCGTACTCCGCGATGAAGTCGTCGACGACGTCGTTCTTGAACCGCGCGGCCATGTCCCAGACGTAGAAAGGGATCCCGATCATGTCGGCCACCCGGCGGGCATCACCGGCGTCCTCGATGGTGCAACAGCCGCGAGCACTCTCGCGTAACGTGGCGGCGTTCTGGCTCAGCGCGAGATGAACTCCGACGACCTCGTGACCGGCCTCAACCATGCGTGCCGCGGCAACCGCCGAGTCGACACCGCCGCTCATCGCGGCAACTACTCGCATCAGCTTGTCTGCTTCGGGCTCGCCTGCTTGGGACCCGCCGGCTTGGGGCTCGCCCGTTGCGGGCTGGTTGCCACCTGAGCCCTTTGCGCCCGCCCGACCGCTGCCGGCAAGGCCGCGAGGAACGCGTCGACGTCCGCCGCCGTTGAGGTGTGTCCGAGCGTGAGCCGCAGGGCGCCACGGGCCTTGTGCTCCGGCATACCCATGGCGAGCAGGACGTGGCTGGGCTGCGGCACCCCGGCCTGGCAGGCGGAGCCGGTGGAGCACTGGACCCCGGCGGCGTCCAGCAGATAGAGCAGGGAGTCACCGTCGCAACCGGGAACAAGCAGGTGCGCATTGCCCGGCAGACGCCGGATGCCGTCACCGGGCTCCCAGTCGCCAGTCACCGATACTCCGAATCCGGCATCCTGGGCGCCACGAATCAGCTTGTCGCGCAAGGCAATCAATCGCCCGGCGCCCACCGCACGATTGGCGGTGGCATGGCGCATCGCCACGGCGAAACCGCGAATCGCCGGGACGTCGAGACTGCCGCTGCGCACCTGACGCTCTTGCCCGCCGCCGTGGGTCAGTGGCACGAGGGTGGCATCGCGTCGAGCCAGCAGCGCGCCCACTCCTTGCGGACCACCGATCTTGTGACCGCTGATGCTCAAAAGGTCGAGTCCGCTGGCCGTGAAGTCGACCTCGACCTGGCCGACGGCCTGGACTGCGTCGCTGTGCACCGGGATGCCGAACTCATGCGCGACGGCGGCTATCTCGGCAATCGGCTGAACTGTCCCGACCTCGTTGTTGGCCCACATCACGCTGACGAGAGCGACCGTCTCAGGGTCGCTCCCGATGGCCGCGCGGACCGTCTCGGGGTGGACACGACCGACCTGGTCGACCTCGAGCCAGGTGACCTTGGCGCCCTCGTGGGCCTCGAGGAAGTCGACACAGTCGATGACAGCGTGGTGCTCGACCGTGCTGACCAGAATCCGCACCCGCCGCGGATCCGCGTCCCGTCGGGCCCAGAAGGTGCCCTTGATGGCCAGGTTGTCGGACTCCGTGCCGCCGGAGGTGAACAGCACCTCGGACGGCCGGGCGCCCATGGCCTGCCCGATCGCCTCACGGGACTCCTCGACCACACGACGTCCCAGACGGCCCGAGGTGTGCAGGGATGAGGCGTTACCGACCGTCGCCATCTGAGCGGTCATCGCCTCGATTGCTTCGGGCAGCATCGGCGTCGTCGCGCCGTGGTCGAGATAGACAAAGTTGGCGAGGGCAGAGGAGTCAAGCACCCAGAGAGTCTACGTTGGCGCCACCGGGCGCCGTGATCGCGCCCGCGTCACCTGTGTTCTGCGCCCGTGCGCCCGTCAGCCCTTCGCTGCGTTGACCGCCTTGGTCGCCTGCGGCAGGACCGTGAACAGGTCACCGACGACACCGAAGTCGACCAGCTCGAAGATGGGAGCCTCTTCATCCTTGTTGATCGCGATGATCGTCTTGGAGGTCTGCATGCCCGCGCGGTGCTGGATCGCACCGGAGATGCCCGCCGCGACATAGAGCTGCGGGGAGACCTCCTTGCCGGTCTGGCCGACCTGTTGGCTGTGCGGGTACCACCCTGCGTCAACAGCTGCCCGCGACGCGCCGACAGCGGCGCCGAGAGAGTCGGCGAACTCCTCCACCGGGGAGAAGTCTCCGGCGGTGCCGCGACCACCGGAGACCACGATCGCGGCCTCGGTCAGCTCGGGACGGCCGGATGCAGCCCTGGGCTGGCTGTCGGTGATCCGGGCCGCCTTCGCGCTCTCGGAGATCACGACCTCGGTGACCTGCTCGACGCCGGCACCCGAGACCGCTTCCGGCGTGACCGAGTTCGGCTTGACGGTAATGATGGGCGTGCCCTTGGTGACCGTCGCCTGCACGATGAAGCCGCCCGCGAATACGGACTGGGTCGTGCGCACTGCGCCACCTTCACCAGCCTGCACGTCGACTGCGTCGGTGATCAGACCGGACCCGGTCTTGATCGAGAGACGAGCCGCGATCTCCTTGCCCTCAGGAGACGAGGTGATCAGGACTGCCACTGGCGCCGCGGAGGCCACAAGCGCGGCGAGCACCTCGGCCTTGGGCGCCACGACGAAGTCCGCGATATCGGCGGACTCCACCCGGTAGATCTTCTCGGCGCCGTACTGCGCCAGGGCCTCCTTGGCGGCGTCGAACCCCGCGCCGATGAGGACCGCGGACGGCTCGCCAAGGCGGCGAGCGATCGTCAGCAGCTCGGAGGTGGTCTTGCGGACCGCACCGTCGATGTGGTCAACCAGAACGAGAACTTCAGCCATGTGTGTTTCTCCTACGTCTGTCTGGTCGGTTCAGATGAACTTCTGTGCGGACAGGAACTCTGCGAGCTTGGTGCCGCCTTCACCCTCATCGGTGACGATCTGGCCCACAGCGCGGGGCGGACGCTTGGCGAAGGACTCGACTCTGGTCCAGGCCCCGGCCAAGCCGACCAGGTCGGCGTCGATGCCGAGGTCGGCGAGCGACCAGGTCTCGACCGGCTTCTTCTTGGCAGCCATGATGCCCTTGAAGGACGGGTAGCGCGGCTCGTTGATCTGGTCGGTGACCGAGACCACAGCCGGCAGGGAGGCGGTGATGGTGACGGAGGCGATGTCACCATCACGACGGATGGTGACAGCGCCACCGGCGACGCTCAGCTCAGAGGCGAGGGTCACCTGGGGCAGGCCCAGACGCTCAGCGAGCATTGCCGGAACCACACCCATCGTTCCGTCCGTGGACGCCATGCCGGTCAGGATCAGGTCAGGGTTGCCGATCTTCTTCACGGCCTCGGCCAGAATCAGCGAGGTAGCCGCGGCGTCGGACCCGTGGATCGCGTCGTCCTTCACATGTACACCTGCGTGGGCGCCCATCTGCAGGGACTTCTTGATGGCGTCGGCGGCCTTGTCCGGGCCAACGGTCAGCACGGTGACGGTGCTCTCCTCGGCTCCCGCGGCACTCTCGGCCAGCTTGAGGCCTGCCTCGATCGCGTACTCGTCGAGCTCAGAAAGCAGACCGTCAACGCCCAACCGATCGGTGGTGTTATCCGACTCGCTGAACGTGGGGTCCGACTGGGCGTCGGGCACGTACTTGACACAGACGACGATGTTCATCGCTGGCTCGTCCCCTTTCGTAGGGAATATGACTTGAGGTTTCGGGACATCTTGGCACGCCTTATAACCGGAAGAAACGCCCGGCACCGTGATGCACGACGCCCCGGCGACACAGACTAAACCCAAAGTTTCGGCTCCGCCTCGCCAAAACTTCTAGCGGCCCTCAAGCCAAAACTTCTAGCGGCCCTCGAACTGTGCCCCGCCCTTCTTGTGCTCAACGAATGCGGCCATCCCGAGGTCACGGTCACGGGTCGCGAAGACCCCGACGAACTGCATCCGCTCGATCTCCAGGCCCGTCTCGAGATCGACCTCAAGCCCGCGGTCAATAGCCTCTTTTGCGGCGCGGATGGCATACGCCGGACCGCCCACGTAGCCCTCGACGCGCCGGCGCGCCGCGGCGTAGACCTCATCGGGCGCGACGACCTCATCCACCAGACCGATCTGCAGGGCTTCCTGGGCCGAGACCGCGCGCCCGGTGAAGATCATGTCCTTGGCCCGGGCCGGACCTACCAACCGGGAGAGTCTCTGGGTGCCACCGGCGCCCGGGATGACGCCCAGCGAGACCTCGGGCTGGCCGAGCTTGGCGTTCTCGGCGGCGACCCGGAAGTCGCAGGCCAGGGTGAGCTCACAGCCGGCACCGAGCGCGTAGCCGGAGATGGCGGCAACGGTGGGCTTGGGAATCCGCGCAATCGCGATGAAGGCGGCCTGCAAGGCTGCCGAGCGGTCAACCATGTCCGTGTAGGACATGGCCTGCATCTCCTTGACGTCAGCGCCGGCCGCGAAGACCTTCTCGCCACCGTAGATGATGACCGCTGAGACGTCCCGCCGCACGGTGACCTCGAGCGCCGCCGCATGCAGGCCATCCTGGACTTCGAAGTTCAGCGCGTTCACGGGTGGTCGATCCAGACGAATGGTGCCGATGCCACCCTCGACCTCGACCCGGACGAGCGCGCTCATACCTGTTCCGTTCCGGCGCCCTCGTCATGCGTTCGGCCCATGATCGTCTCGTGCCACAGGTGGACCGCGGACAGGACCAGCTGGGTCGTCACCACCAGCAGTGCCCTGACGTTCGTGTCCGGCGCGACGACGTGCTCGCCCGTCACCACGAGGGTCCCGTTCGCGATACCGGCTTTGACCACGTTGAGACGAAGGGTCAGCTCATTGCAGGCCTGGAGCTGGCTCAGGAGGTCCTGCGGCACGTCGTCGCCAACCTGCCACTGCCCGAAGACGCGCATGATGGTGAAGTCGCCCTCCATGCAGCGCACGAACAGCTGCTGCTCCTGGACCGTGAAGGCCACGTCACCGTCCTGGTCGATGTTGGGCTCGAAACCCTCGTCGATCAGGGCGTCGAGCACGCGTCCACGAAGGGGGTGCTCGCTCGGCGGAGGCGGGAAGTTCGGCAGCGAAGTCGGATCGGTCATGTTCATAACGTAACGACTGCCTACCCTTGATGCCATGGGCACCACCGCAGACCTCCCTCCCGCGCTCGGGGCCACCGTCACCGGAGAAGGGGTGGACTTTGCGGTTTACGCCGGGCATGCCGACGCGGTCGAGATCTGCCTCTTCGAGGCCGGCGACACGACCGGGTCCAGCGAGCGCAGGATTCCGCTACGGGGCCGTGCCCATGGAACGTGGTTCGGCTCTGTTCCCGGTCTCGGTGCCGGAGCGCGGTATGGGGTTCGGGCGCACGGCCCGTGGCAACCGGAACAAGGCCTGCGCTACAACGCCGACAAGCTGCTGCTGGACCCCTACGCCCGGGCGATCGAGGGCCAGGTGACCTGGCGCCCGGAGGTGTTCGGCCATGTCGTGGACGCCCAGCTTCACGGCGATCCTGATATCAGGGACGAGCGCGACAGCGCGGCGTACATGCCGAGGGCCGTTGTCGTCGATGACCGGTTCGCCTGGGGCGACGACGCCGCGCCCCGGGTCCCGTGGGCGCAGACGGTCATCTACGAGACGCACGTCCGCAACCTCACCAAACGCCATCCCGACGTCCCGGAGCCGCTACGCGGGACGTATGCAGGGATGGCCCACCCCGCCACTATCGAGCACCTGAAGTCGCTGGGTGTGACGGCGGTGGAGCTGCTACCTGTCCATGCGTTCAGCCACGAGCCCGAGCTGATGGGCCGGGGGCTGGTGAACCACTGGGGTTACAACACTCTGGGATTCTGCGCACCCCATGGGGCGTATGCCGCGTCCGGGGATCCCCAGGACCAGCTCAACGAGTTCAAGGGCATGGTCAAGCTGCTCCATGCCGCCGGTGTCGAGGTCATCCTCGACGTGGTCTACAACCACACCTGCGAACAGGGCCGGGACGGGGCGACGCTTTCGTGGCGAGGCCTGGACAACCGCGCCTACTACCGCCTGGACGAACGGGGACGTGACATTGATGTCACGGGCTGCGGCAACACCCTCGACCTACGCCAGCCGGTGGTCGCCAAAATGGTCCTCGACTCCCTGCTGTACTGGGTGGAGCAGTGCCATGTCGACGGGTTCCGCTTCGACCTGGCGGTGACGCTCGGACGTGGCCACGACGGCGAGTTCCACCCGAACCACCCGTTCATGGTCGCGCTGCGGACCGACCCGGTGCTCTCACGGGTCAAGCTGATCGCCGAGCCGTGGGACCTCGGGGCACACGGTTGGCGTACCGGCCAGTTCCCACCGCCCTTCGCCGAGTGGAACGACCTTTTCCGTGATGGGGTGCGCACGTTCTGGCTGCCGGACGTCGCGCGCTCGGCCCGCCACGAGCCGGGCCATGGAGTCCGCGAGCTGGCGAGCCGGCTCAGCGGCTCCCGGGACCTGTTCGGCGCCCGCGACCGCGGCCCGATCGCCTCGATCAACTACGTGGCCGCGCACGACGGCTTCACCCTGGCTGACACGACCGCCTTTGAACGCAAGCACAACCGGGCCAACGGTGAAGGCAACCGGGATGGCCATGACGACAACCGGTCATGGAACCACGGGTGCGAGGGGCCCGAGTCTGGCATTGCGGACGGTTCCATGTCGCAGGAGCGTAGGCGCTCGATCCGCAACCTGCTGGCCACCGAGCTGTTCGCCAGCGGGGTGCCGATGATCAACGCCGGCGACGAGCTGGGACGCTCTCAGGGCGGCAACAACAACACCTACTGCCAGGACAACGACGTGTCCTGGTTCAACTGGGATCTCGAGCCCTGGCAGGAAGAGCTGCTGGTCACAATGCAGTTCCTGATCGGGCTCAGAGCTAGCAATCCCGTTCTGGGACAACGGTCCTTCTTCACAGAGCGCCGGGCGCACCAGGACCCGCTGACCGAACCGCAGTGGTTCGCTGCGGATGGTCGGCCGATGTGCAACCGCACGTGGGACGACCCGCACACCCGGACCCTGACGATGTTCCTGGACGGCACACGCGTTGGCGGCCAGTCGCTGCTGATCATCTTTCACGGAGGCGCCCGGGACGCCGAGGTGACCCTGCCGGCGCTGGCTGACGGCGCGGCATACCGTTTGCTCTGGGACAGCGCGTGGGCGCTGCCCCTGCCTGCCGGGGACGGTCAGACTGCTGTGAGCCGTTCGGCGGGCCCTGGACACGATGGACTCGCCACCCTCATCGCCGCATCAATTCGGGTCTACAGCCTGGAGAGGTGACGACGGCGTTTTCCTTGGCGCTGCGGCGACGACCAAAGACTGGTCAGGCGTTGGCGACCAGACCCAGCTCAGCCGCGTTCGCCATGCCGGGGTGCTTGGGCAGGATTCGGACGGTATAGCCAAAGGCACCGGTCCGGCTGGGCACCAGGTCACCGTCGAAGCTGTGCCGACCGCCCTCGTACGACTCCGAGAAGGTCAACGGCGCCGTCTCGATGTCACGCAGCTCATCTGACGCGGAGGCGCGACCGTGCACCACCTGCACCTCGACCTCGTCAGGGGTCAGATCACCCAGGGACACGAAGGCGCGCACGTGCAGGATGTCGCCGACCTGCGGAGAGTCAGAGACACCCGAGGACTCAACGTGATCCACCCGCACCCCAGGCCAGGCGGCCCGGACCTTGGCCTTGAACGCCGCCAGCTCCCGCGCACCCGTGTAGCTGGGTCCATCCAGAGACCAGCCCGCCCGCGCCGCAGGTCCGTAGAGATGGGTCGTGTAGTCCCGAACCTGGCGTGAGGCCAGCACCTTCGGGCCCAGCGTCGACAGGGTGTGCCTGATCATCGACAGCCAGCGTTGGGGCAGCCCCTCCTCGTCGACGTCGTAGAAGCGAGGAGCCACCGAGCCCTCGATGAGGTCATAGAGGGCCGCCGCCTCGAGGTCGTCGCGACGGTCCGGGTCCTCGACGCCATCGGCGGTCGGGATGGCCCAGCCGTTCTCGCCGTCGTACCACTCGTCCCACCAGCCGTCGAGGATCGAGAGGTTGAGCCCGCCGTTGAGCGCGGCCTTCATGCCGGACGTCCCACACGCCTCGAAAGGACGCAGCGGGTTGTTCAACCAGACGTCACAGCCGGGGTAGAGATATTTCGCCATGGCGATGTCGTAGTTCGGCAGGAAGACGATGCGGTGACGAACCTGCGGATCGTCCGCGAACTTGACCAGCTGCTGGATGAGCGTCTTGCCGGTCTCGTCGTTCGGGTGACTCTTGCCGGCGATGACGAGCTGCACCGGACGCTTGGGGTCCAGCAGGATCTTCTTCAGTCGCACCGGATCGCTCAGCATCAGGGTGAGCCGCTTGTACGTCGGGACCCGGCGGGCGAAACCGATGGTGAGCACGTCAGGATCCAGGATGTCCTCGATCCAGCCGAGCTCGGCCGGGCTGGCGCCACGCTTGAGCCAGCTCGCCTTCATCCGGCGACGGGCCTCCACGACCAGCTGCTCGCGCATGCTCCGTTTGACGGCCCAGATCTCGTCACCGGGGACGTCGATGATTCCCGCCCACGCGTCGTGCTCGGCAACATCGGTTGTCCCCAGGTGCTTGGCGGCTAGCTCGAAGACCCTGCGGTCGACCCAGGTCCTGGCGTGAACACCGTTGGTAATACTCGTGATCGGCACCTCAGCGTCGTCGAAACCCGGCCAGAGACCATCGAACATCTGACGGCTGACGACGCCGTGCAGCTGAGAGACCCCGTTGGCCCGCTGCGCGAGGCGAAGTCCCATGACCGCCATGTTGAAGACACTGGCCTCGCCACCGGGGAAGTCCTCGGCGCCGAGCGCCAGCAGGCTCTCGACAGGCACACCGGCGATCGCATTGTCGCCACCGAAGTACAGCTGGATCTGGTCGACACCGAAACGGTCAATCCCCGCAGGGACCGGGGTGTGCGTGGTGAAGACCGTCCCTGCCCGGACTGCCTCGAGAGCCTCGTTGAAAGTCATTGCGCTCGTGCCCTCCGGAGCTGTCAGCTCGCGGATCCGCTCAACCCCGAGGAAACCGGCGTGGCCCTCGTTGGTGTGAAAGACATCTGGAGCCGGCGCACCGGTCAGCCGCGACCACAGGCGCAGCGCTCGCACGCCACCGATGCCGAGCAGCAGCTCCTGCTGAAGGCGAAGCTCGCCGGTGCCCCCGTAGAGCCGGTCGGTCACCCCGCGGGCTCCCTCGTCATTGTCCTGAACATCCGAGTCGAGCAACAGAAGAGGAACCCGGCCGACCTGGGCCTTCCACACGTGTGCGTGCATCAACCGGCCGCCGGGAAGGTCGATCGTGATGAGGCAGGGCTTTCCGTCTGCCTCCCGCAGCAGCGCCAGAGGCAGGTCGTCCGGATCGAGCACCGGGTAGGTCTCCTGCTGCCAGCCGTCGCGGTTCAGCGACTGCTTGAAGTATCCGGTCTTGTAGAAGAGTCCAACACCGACGACGGGCACACCCAGGTCCGAGGCGGACTTGAGGTGGTCGCCGGCGAGGATGCCCAGGCCACCGGAGTACTGCGGTAGTGCTTCGGTGATGCCGAACTCGGGGCTGAAGTAAGCGATCGAGGCGGGAGCGCCACCCTCGACCTCGGCCGCCCAGCTCTGGTACCACCGGGGCTCACTGAGGTAGGTCGCGAGATTCTCGGACGCGGCGTGGACTCTGGCCACGAAGGACTCGTCCGAGGCAAGGCCCTGGAGCTCGTCGGCCGACAGCGCAGAGAGCATCTTTGCGGGTTCCTTGCGAACCCTGGCCCAGCGCTTCGGGTCGATTCCGGAGAACAGATCCCGCGTTGCGGGGTGCCAGCACCAACGCAGATTGCTGGCAAGCTCTCCCAGCGCGCTGATCGGCTCGGGCAGAACGGTTCGGACGCTGAAGCGACGGATAGCCTTCACGATTGAGAAGCATAGGCGACGTTTATGACGTTCTGCAATTTCTTGCAGTATTTGTCGGTTTCTTGCACGACGCGCGATGACCCGCTTCAAGAGAACCCACCGTCTCGCGGTGCTCCGCGACTCACCGGGTAGCCTCGGACTGATGACTGCCAGCCAACTTCACGGTGCACCCAAGCCGGCACACAAGCCGGCACCCCACCCTGCTGCCCCGCGCCTCCTCGGCCGTATTCCGGTCCTCCAGGTCACCCCCTGTGTCGAGCACGGCGCGTTCCCTGCTAAGTCGGTCGTGAACGAACCGTTCGAGGTCACCGCCACGGTCTTTCGAGAGGGGCACGACGCCGTCAGGGCAAACGTCGTCCTGACCGACCCGGACGGCGCCGAGCAGCACGTGCCGATGACGTTGGACTCCCCCGGACTCGACCACTGGTCAGCGACAATAAGCGCGGATCGAGCCGGGAAGTGGTCCTACCGGGTGGAGGGGTGGTCAAACCCCTACGGCACCTGGGAACACGACGCGACCATCAAGATCGCCGCGAACGTGGACACCGCGCTGATGCTCGAAGAGGGTGCACTGGTCCTGGAGCGCGCGCTTTCGGAAGTCGCCCGCCCGCCCGCCCAGGCCGCACCGATCAAGAACGCGATACTTGCGCTGCGGGACGAGACCCGTCCCGCGCCGGCCCGTCTGCAGGCGGCGGTCGCCCCCGACGTCCGCGCCGAGATGGATCGCCGTCCGTTGCGCGACCTGGTGAGCCCCAGTGCGGAATACAGCTGGCTGGTGGAACGCGAACGCGCCCTGTATGGCGCGTGGTACGAGATCTTCCCGCGCTCCGAGGGAGCGACTCAGGACCCGAAGACCGGGCTGTGGACGTCGGGGACGCTGGTGACCGCAGCCCGGCGCCTGACGGCCATCGCCGACATGGGGTTCGACGTCGTCTACCTGACCCCGATCCACCCGATCGGCGCTGTCAACCGCAAGGGCCCGAACAACACTCCGCACGCCGGGCCGCATGACCCCGGCTCCCCGTATGCGATCGGTTCGGTCGACGGCGGCCACGACGCCATCGCACCCGAGCTGGGAACCTTTGCCGACTTCGACTCCTTTGTCGCAGAAGCGCATCGACTCGGTCTCGAGGTCGCGCTCGACCTCGCCCTGAACTGTGCGCCGGACCATCCGTGGGTCGCCGCCCACCCCGACTGGTTCACCAGTCGTGCCGATGGGACCATCGCCTGCGCGGAGAACCCGCCGAAGAAGTACGAGGACGTCTATCCTCTCAACTTCGACAACGACCCTGCCGGGATCTACGCCGAGGTACGGCGGGTGATCCAGGTCTGGATCGACCACGGCGTCACGATCTTCCGGGTGGACAACCCGCACACCAAGCCCCTTCAGTTCTGGCAGTGGCTGATTTCTGACGTGGCCGTCGTGGCGCCGGATATCATCTGGCTGGCCGAGGCCTTCACGAGGCCGGCGATGATGCATGCCCTGGGGAAGGTCGGTTTCCAGCAGTCCTACACCTACTTCACCTGGCGCATCCAGAAGTGGGAGCTCGAGGAGTACGCCACCGAGCTCGCCGGCGAGGCCGCAACGTACATGCGTCCATCGTTCTGGCCGACCACCCACGACATCCTCCCGCCCTACCTGCAGCACGGCGGGCCCACGGCGTGGAAGGTTCGCGCGGCGCTGGCGGCAACCCTGGTGCCGACGTACGGGATCTACGCCGGTTACGAGCTGATCGAGGACGTCGCACGCCCCGGCGTCGAGGAGCAGATCGACAACGAGAAGTACCAGCTGAAGGACCGCCACTGGTCCGACTACGAGGACGGTGGCCCCAAGGCCGGACAGTCCCTGGCGCCGTATCTCACTGCCATCAACGAGATTCGCCGAGCGCACCCTTGCCTGCACTGGCTACGCAACCTGTGCCTGCATCACGTGGACGACGAGAACGTCATGGCGTTCTCCAAGCGCCGCAACATCAACGGCAGGGACGACACCATCCTCGTGGTCGCCAACCTCGACCCCCATGCGACTCGCGAGACCACGGTCCACCTGGACATGCCCGCGCTGGGTCTCACCCCCGGCGACCGCTTCGTAGCCCATGACCTCATCACCGGTGCGTCATGGCACTGGGGTGAACACAACTTCGTCCGGCTCGGCCCCGATAACGAGCCCGTGCACATCATCCACATCCGGCGATTCTGATGCAGGGGCCATCTATGCCATTGACACCGTCCATCATGGCGGTCCTACCGCAGTGGGTGGCTCAACAGCGCTGGTATGCCGGAAAGGGCCGGCTCCCGGTGTTGAGGCGCATTGACGGGCTGCGGCTCAAGGACCCCACCGGAAAGGTGGACATCGACGTCCATCTGCTGCTGGACGAGTCAGGTCGGACTCCCACGGTCTACCAGGTCCCGCTCACCCGCCGAACCGAGAGGCTCACGGGCGGCGACCGTGCGCTGGTGGCGACACTGGAGCCCGGCGGCCATGACCACCATGACGGAGATGATGGAGATGACCACACAGGCACCGTTTACATCTACGACGCACCGCACGACCCAGCCTTCGCCGCGGCGCTGCTGGCGCTGATGCTGGACGAACAGAACTTGGGCCTCGCCGAGGGCCATCGGCTCCCGGCCGCCGACCCGGGTGAGCTGTCGGCATCCCGCGTCATGGTCGGCGAACAGTCCAACACCTCGATCGTCCTTGACCTGGTGGATACCCTCGGTGTCCCCATGAAACCCTTGATCTGCAAGCTGTTTCGCGTTTTGCAGGACGGTCAGAACCCCGACGTCGTGGTGCAGTCAGCCCTGTCTGCCGCTGGATCAACGCTAGTGCCCGGCTCTGTTGGCTACGTCTGCGGGAGGTGGCCGGATACCGCCGCCGACAACGGCATGGCCACGGGTCACCTGGCGTTCGCCCAGGAGTTCCTCCCCGGAGTCGAGGACGCGTGGCGAGTGGCTCTTGCGGCGGTGGCCGCGGGCGCGGACTTCAGCGAGCAGGCACGCAGCCTGGGTCAGGCCTCTGCCCAGGTTCACGCGACGCTGGCACAGACCATGGGCACCCGGGAGGCGACCAAGGATGACGTCGCAGCCCTGACCCGGAGCATGCGGGCCCGCCATGCCGCGGCTCTGTCCGAGGTGCCCGCGCTGGCTGACTACGACCAGATGATCCTGGCGTCCATCGAGGCGGTGTCATCGATCAGATGGCCTGCACTGCAACGCATCCACGGCGACTACCATCTGGGACAGGTGCTCGACGCGCCCGGCCGCGGATGGGTCCTGGTCGACTTCGAGGGCGAACCCCTGCGACCCCTGGCTGAGCGCACACATCCAGATCTCGCTCTTCGCGACGTGGCTGGGATGCTTCGGTCTTTCGACTACGTGGCGGGCTCCTGGGAGCAGGAGCACCCCGGCCGCTCGGCGGCCCCTTGGGCGAGCCAGGCACGGACCGCCTTCCTGGACGGTTACACCAGCAGCGCCGGCCGCGACCCCCGTGAGGATGCCGTGCTGCTCGACGCACTGGAGCTGGACAAAGCCCTGTACGAAGTGGTCTATGAAGCCCGGAACCGCCCGACCTGGCTCACGATCCCGATCACCGCAATAGCGAGACTGTCCGCTGGACCAAGGAGTGATCTGCGACCGTGACCACCAATACGCACCCCCGCCTGCCATCGTCTGTGAAGCCGGTCGACCGCCGCGATCTGGAACAGCTGATCGCGGGGAGGCATCACGACCCACACTCCTTGCTGGGGCCGCATCCACACGATGGCGCAGTGACCGTGCGCACGCTCAAACCGTTGGCGGAGAACGTGGTCGTCGAGATGGCCGGTGGCACCCGGGTCATGCTCACCCATGAGCTCGATGGCGTCTGGGTCGGCGTGCTGCCAACCCCGGCGGTCCCGGACTACCGGATCCGGGTCGCCTACGACGACGGGATCGAACACGTCATCGACGACCCCTACCGCTTCCTGCCGACATTGGGTGAGATCGACCTGCACCTCATTGGCGAAGGCCGCCACGAAGAGCTGTGGAACGTCCTTGGCGCCCATGTGCGTGAGTACGACGGACCAATGGGCCCCGTGCATGGCACCTCCTTCGCGGTATGGGCACCCAATGCGCGCGCCATCCGCCTCGTCGGTGACTTCAACCAGTGGGACGGCTCTGTCCACCCGATGCGTTCACTGGGCTCGTCGGGTGTCTGGGAGCTGTTCATCCCGGGCGTGGCCGAAGGGAATCGCTACAAGTTCGAGATCCTCGGCTCGGACGGCTCTCGACGGGGCAAGGCTGACCCGATGGCGCGCGCCACCGAGAAGCCTCCCGCGACCGCCTCGGTGGTGACCTCCACGACATACCAGTGGCAGGACGGCGACTGGATGGCCACGCGCGCGGCGACGAACCCGCACGACGGACC
>Ga0208716_1000365_pt1 | contig 19295 bp, 14 predicted proteins | sample NGESurdeep092012_8_FD_184482 | JGI IMG/M metagenome (GOLD analysis project Ga0208716, IMG submission 184482) | Arctic peat soil microbial communities from Barrow, Alaska - NGEE Surface sample 415-3 deep-092012 (SPAdes) | ecosystem: Environmental > Terrestrial > Soil > Wetlands > Peat ...
GCTGCTCGACGCCACGGTCTACCTGCCGGCCAGCATCCCCGCGCCCGCGGTGATCATCGCCCACGGGTTCGGCGGATCGAAGAAGTCGGTGGCCGCCGACGCCGAGCAGATGGCCCGCGACGGTTTCGTGGCGCTGGCCTACTCGGCGCGTGGATTCGGCGCCTCCACCGGCCAGATCGCGCTCGACTCGCTGGACTACGAGGTCCCCGATGCTCGCGCGGTGGTCGACTGGCTGGCCCAGCAGCCCGAGGTCCAGCTGGACGGCCCCGGCGATCCCAGGGTCGGGGTGACCGGCGGGTCCTACGGCGGAGCGCTGTCGCTGATGCTGGCCGGCACCGATCCCCGGGTGGACGCGGCGGTACCGCTGATCACCTGGAACAACCTGGAGCAGGCGCTGTTCCCGAACGCGCAGGCGACCCCGCAGGACCTGGCCGCAACCACCCCCGCCGCGGCCACCGGAGTTGCCGACGGCGTCTTCAAGAAGTTCTGGGCGTCCACGTTGATGGCCTCGGTGACCACGGGTGCGGCGTTGTCCGCCACCGGCGTCGCGCAGGGCGACAGCGGGGACAGCGGGTTCGTCCGGCGTGGCGGCACCACCAGCTCGGCGGCACCCGCGCCGTCCCCCGGTGACAGTTCGACAGGTACCGCCACCGGGTCCGCGGCCGCAGGGATTCCGGGCGGGGCCGGCGACGCGGGTCTCGCCGCCACCGCCTCGTCGGTCAGCTGCGGGCGGATGATGCTGAACCTGTGCGCGGCCTACTCGCAGGCCGCGCAGACCGGGCGGATCACCCCGGCGCTGTCCGCGCTGCTGGCCAAGTCCAGCCCGCAGGCCGTCGTCGGCGACATCACCGCCCCGACCCTGCTGGTGCAGGGTGAACGGGACACCCTGTTCGGATTGGACCAGTCCGACGCGAACGCCAGGGCGATCGCGGCGAACGGCGCCACCGTGGCGATGACCTGGTACAACGGCGGCCACGACGGAGGCTCGCCGGACGCGGCCACCGAGAGCCGGATCACCGCCTGGCTGCAGCACTACCTGTCCGGCACCGGACCGGTGCCCTCCACCGCGTTCCAGTACACCGTCGACGGGCCGGTCAGCGACACCGGCTCCGCGCGGAGCCGGACCCTGGAGGCGCCCGATTACCCGGGCCTGAGCGATGGGACCAGCACCCCGCGGACCGCCGTCGAGGTGACCGGAGACCCGCAGTTCGTGGTGAACCCGCCTGGCGCCTCACCGGCGGGAATCTCGACGCTGCCCGGTCTGTCCAGCTTGGCCTCGACCGCGCTGTCCACCTTCTTGGGAGGCCTGCCGGGCCAGACTGCCCGGTTCGCCTCCGCGCCGTTCGGGGAACTGACAGTCGTCACCGGGACCCCGCGGATCACGATGACCGTGTCGTCGATCCCGGTACCGTCCGCGCCAGGGGATGCGGCCGGGGTCGGGTCAACAAACTCGGCGACGAGCACCACGGGTGACGGCGCCGTGCTGTACGCGTCACTGGCCAAGGTGTCCGAGGGCGGTACCCGCACGCTGGCCGGCGGGGCGGTCGCACCCATCAGGCTGACGGACCTGCCGGCCGACGGGTCGCCGGTGACGGTGACCGTCGATCTGCCCGGAACCGCGCTGCAGGTCGAGGCCGGCTCGACGGTCGAGGTCAGCCTGTCGACCACCGACCAGGCCTATGCGGGCCCGACAACGCCTGCCGCGTATCGGATCTCGCTGGCGCAGCCCGGTGCGACCGGGACCGCGACCGAGGCGATCGATGGGCTGTCCACGCCGGAGGTCGGTGGCGTGCGGGTGTCGGCCTCGGAGATCCCGGTCGGTCAGCTGGTGGGGTTGATCGTGCTCGCAACGCTCGTCGTGCTGGCGCTGGTGTTCGGCGGCCGGGTGCGCCGACGCCGGTCGGACGTCGACCCTGCGCTGACGAGCGTGCCGCTGTCGATCACCGGCCTCGGCAAGATGTACCCGGGCGGGGTCGCGGCCGTCACCGACGTCGGTTTCCGGGTCGAGGCCGGTCAGGTGCTGGGCCTGCTGGGCCCGAACGGCGCCGGCAAGACCACCACGCTGCGGATGGTGATGGGATTGATCACCCCCACCGCCGGCGAGATCCGGGTTTTCGGGCACAAGGTCGAACCGGGCTCGGCGATCCTGTCCCGCATCGGCAGTTTCGTCGAGGGCTCCGGGTTCCTCCCCCACCTGTCCGGCAAGGCCAACCTGGAGCTGTACTGGAAGGCCACCGCCCGTCCGGAGAAGGACGCGCAGCTGGCCGAGGCGCTGGAGATCGCCGGCCTCGGCACGGCCATCAACCGGCGGGTCCGGACCTACTCGCAGGGCATGCGTCAGCGGCTGGCCATCGCGCAGGCGATGCTCGGATTGCCCGATCTGCTGTTGATGGACGAACCCACCAACGGGCTCGACCCGCCGCAGATCCACGCCATGCGGGAGGTGTTGCGGCGGTACGCCGCGACCGGCCGCACCGTGCTGGTGTCCAGCCACTTGCTGTCCGAGGTCGAGCAGACCTGCAGCCATGTGGTGGTCGTGCACCTGGGCAAGACGATCGCCTCCGGGACGGTCGACGAACTGGTCGCAGCGTCCGGGGAGATGGTCTTCGGTGTGGACGACACCGAGGCCGCTGTCGCGGTGTTGCGGGAGCTGGCCGACGACATCGAACTCACCGAGGCCGGCGTGCAGGCCGATCTCGGCGACCGGCCGGCCGCCGAGGTGGTCGCCGCCCTGGTCGGTGCCGGTGTGGCGGTCAACTCCGCGGCGCCGCGGAACCGGCTTGAGGACGTCTTCCTGGCACTGATCGGGGCGTCCGGTTCGACCACGTCCGGATCGGATGCCGCGGCGGGCTTCGGGTCGGCCGGCACCATCGACAACGGCTCAGGTGCCGGTGCCGGTGCCGGTGCAGGTGCCGACGGGAGCCCCTCGGCCGGCAACGGCCGAACGGCGCTCGGGAATCCGCCGTTAACGCCGAACGGCACCCCCGACGGCACAGCGGACGGCACACCCACACCGGTGGGATCGACGAACCACCAGGGAGGACCGCAATGAGCCCCGTCCATCAGGACCATTCGGCGGACGCCGCGGTCGCCGCGATGAGCGCGGTGCACGGTGCCGTGCCGGTCAAGCCCGACGGAACTCCGGAGGGCTTCCGGGTAGGGCGCACCCTCCCGGTCCGGGTCGAGCTGAGCCGTCAGTTGCGCCGCCGCCGGACCCAGTTCTCGCTGGGCTTCATGGTGTTGCTGCCGATCATCCTGGTGATCTCGTTCGCGTTCGGCACCAACACCGGGGCCCGCGGCGCGGTGTCGCTGGTCGACCTGGCGACGTCCGGGGCGATCAACTTCGCCATGGTGTCGCTGTTCTTCGCGGCGAGTTTCCTGCTGATCGTGATCATCTCGCTGTTCTTCGGCGACACCATCGCGTCCGAGGCGTCATGGTCGTCGCTGCGGTACCTGCTGGCCATGCCGATCCCGAGGATCCGGCTGCTGCGGCAGAAAGTGCTTGTCGCAGGGATTCTGTCGATCCTGGCGCTGATCATCCTGCCGGTCACGGCGCTGATCATCGGGTCGGTCGCCTACGGGATGAACCCGCTGTCGACCCCGGTCGGCGAACAGTTCACCTTCGGCGAGGGTCTGGTCCGGTTGGGCTTGATCGTCGCATACGTCGCGGTCCAGCTCACCTGGGTGGCCGGCCTCGCGCTGTTGCTCAGCGTCTCGACGGACGCCCCGCTGGGCGCCGTCGGTGGCGCTGTGCTCATCTCGATCCTGTCGCAGATCCTCAATCAGATCGACGCGCTCGGCGATCTCCGCAATTACCTGCCGACCCACTACTCCTTCGCCTGGACCGGGGCGCTGGTCGATCCGGTCCGGTGGGACGACATGATCCGTGGCGGGTTCATCAGTCTGGCCTACGCGGTGGTGCTCACCGCCGCGGCCGTGCTGCGGTTCCGGCGCAAGGACATCACCAGCTGATCGCGATCGGCGGCTGCCCCGCGGCCGATCGACGGATCCGGCCGCCGCCAGCGTCCGGCACCCGGCAGCTACTGCACGCAGAGCTCGTTGCCCTCCGGGTCGGTCATCACCACCCAGCGCTCGCCCATGTCGCCCTTGCGCTCCTCGACGACGGCGCCGCCGGCGCCGACCAGCCGCTCGACGTGGGTGAGCACCGTGGACCAGCGCTTCTCGTCGTCGGTGATCCCGCGGCCGGGGCTGACGTCAAGGTGCACCCGGTTCTTGGCGACCTTGCCCTCGGGAACCCGCTGGAACCAGAGCCGCGGACCAACGCCCTCGGGGTCGATGATCGCGTTGACCTCGTCCCAGTCCTCGGGCAGACCCCAAGCCTTGATGGCCTCGTCCCAACTCTCGAAATCCGGCGGAGGATCGTCCATCCGGTAGTTGAGCGCGATCATCCAGAATTCCCCGAGCCGCTTCGGGCTCGCGGCGTCGAACGTGACCTGAAACGGAACACCCATCTACGGCTCCTTCTCCTCGCACTGCCCCGGTGACTTCAGCGGCCGGCACCGACCACCCCGGCCGCGTCCATGTCACGGATTTCCTTCTTCAGCTCCTGAATCTCGTCGCGTAACCGCCCGGCGAGCTCGAACTGCAGATCCCGGGCGGCCGCCATCATCTGATCGGTCAATTGCTGGACCAGGTCGGCGAGCTCGTTCCGGGCCATGCCGACGGTGCTGTGCCCCGCGTAGACCCCCGAGCTCTTCGGCTCCCCCGCGGCTTTGCGTCCGCGGGACGCGTTGCGGCCGGACCCGCCCATCCGCACCGACTTCGCCGAGTCCTCGGCCTCGGCGTACACCCGCTCCAGGATGTCGTTGATCTTCTTCCGCAACGGCTGCGGGTCGACGCCGTGCGCCCGGTTGTACTCCCGCTGCTTGTCCCGGCGCCGGTTCGTCTCATCGATCGCCCGCGCCATCGATGGGGTGATCTTGTCCGCGTACATGTGCACCTGGCCGTTGACGTTGCGGGCGGCCCGGCCGATGGTCTGGATCAGCGACGTCTCCGACCGGAGGAAACCCTCCTTGTCCGCATCGAGGATCGACACCAGCGACACCTCGGGGAGGTCAAGGCCCTCACGCAGCAGGTTGATGCCGACCAGCACATCGAACTCACCCAGCCGCAGCTCACGCAGCAGTTCGACTCGGCGCAGGGTGTCCACCTCGGAATGCAGGTAGCGCACCCGGATGCCCAGCTCGAGCAGGTAATCGGTCAAGTCCTCGGACATCTTCTTGGTCAGCGTCGTCACCAGCACGCGCTCGTTACGCTCGGTGCGGGCCCGGATCTCGCCGATCAGGTCGTCGATCTGCCCGCGGGTGGGCTTGACCACCACTTCCGGGTCGACCAGGCCGGTGGGCCGGATCACCTGTTCGACGAACTCGCCCTGCGTACGGCCCAGCTCGTACGGACCCGGAGTCGCCGACAGGTACACCGTCTGGCCGATCCGGCCGGCGAATTCCTCCCAGGTGAGCGGCCGGTTGTCCAGCGCAGACGGCAGCCGAAAACCGTGGTCGACCAGCGTGCGTTTCCGCGAGGCGTCGCCCTCGTGCATCGCGCCGATCTGCGGAACGGTCACGTGCGATTCGTCGATGACCAGCAGGAAGTCCTCGGGGAAGTAGTCGATCAGGGTGGCGGGCGCCGACCCGGCCGGCCGGCCGTCGATGTGCCGCGAGTAATTCTCGATGCCGGAGCAGAAGCCGACCTGGCGCATCATCTCGACGTCGTAGGTAGTCCGCATGCGCAGCCGCTGCGCCTCGAGCAACTTGCCCTGCCGCTCCAGCTCGGCGAGCCGGTCGGCCAGTTCCTGCTCGATGGCCGACACCGCCTTCGCCATCCGCTCGGGCCCCGCAACGTAGTGCGTCGCCGGAAAGATCCGCAGCGAAGGCACGTCGCGCACCATGTCACCGGTCAGAGGGTGCAGGTAGTACAGCTTCTCGATCTCGTCACCGAAGAACTCGATCCGGACCGCGAGTTCCTCGTAGGACGGGATGATCTCGACGGTGTCGCCGCGCACCCGGAAGGAGCCGCGGGTGAAGGCGAGATCGTTGCGGGCGTACTGGATGTCGACCAGTGCGCGGAGCAATGTGTCGCGGTCCATGGTGTCCCCCACCGCGACCGGCAGGGACCGGTCCAGGTAGGACTGCGGGGTACCCAGGCCGTAGATGCAGGACACCGACGCCACCACGATCACGTCCCGCCGGGACAGCAGCGACATGGTGGCCGAGTGCCGCAGCCGCTCCACGTCGTTGTTGATCGACGAGTCCTTCTCGATGTAGGTGTCCGTTTGCGGGACGTACGCTTCCGGCTGGTAGTAGTCGTAGTACGAGACAAAATACTCGACGGCGTTGTGCGGGAACAGCTCCCGCAGTTCGTTGGCCAATTGCGCGGCCAACGTCTTGTTCGGGGCCATCACCAGCGTCGGCCGCTGCAGCTTCTCGACCAGCCACGCGGTGGTCGCCGACTTGCCGGTGCCGGTCGCGCCCAGCAGGACGACGTCCTTCTCACCCGCGTCGATGCGCTTTTCCAGTTCGGCGATCGCCTGCGGCTGGTCGCCGGACGGCTCGTAGTCGCTGACCACCTCGAACCTGCCCGAGGTGCGCGGAATGTCGCCGACCGGGCGGTGCTCGGAGACGGCGAGGACGGGATGTTCAGTCGCGAATGCCACGGTTCAAAGGCTACGCGGGGGGTCCGACAGTCCCCCTTTTCGCTGGCACCGGCCGCCCTGCGAGGTGTCCCCACCTGCGCCGACAACCAGCCGACAACCGGCCGACCACCGGCGTGCGTCAATCCTCGGCCGGTCGCCATCCCGTGGCGCCCGCCCACGCCATCCCCCGGCCGTAGGCGGCTGCCATCCATGGTTCCTTGGCCTCCGCGTAACCGGCCGCCGTGGGTTCGCCCGCGTGAGCGGCGGCGAGCGATCGTTTGAGCGCAAGATAATCGGCCGCAACCGACGGGTCGGCCGTCAACCAGTCACGGAACAGCAAGGCCCAGCGCCATCCCGCTGAATCTGTCACCCTCAAGTGGAGGTTTATACTTCTTCCCGGATCCGCGTTCTGATGCAGCCGTTTGCACCAGTCACGCTGGTCCGCACCGTCCGGGTGCGGGTTGTCCCGGTCGAACCCGGCCGCGACCGGAAACCCGGCCTCCCTCAGCACCGGAGCGAGATCGTCGGCAGTCTGCATGTCCGGCACGGTCAGCTGCAGGTCGATGACGTCCTTGGCCGGCATCCCGGCGATCGCGGTCGAGCCGATGTGATCCACCCTCGCCCCACCCGCAGCCCGGGACACCCTGGCCGCCAGCCGGCGGGCGTCGACGGGCCACCGCGGGTCCGGGTCCACCAATCGGGGCCCCGACCGCGGCACCCGCCGGCCCGCGCGAACGTTGTCCGCGAACGGCTGGATCCGGGAACGCCACAGGTCCCCGACCGAGGCCACCAGCAGCGCCCGGTCACCGTTGTTGTCCAGCAGCACATCGCACAACTCGGCGCGCTCGTTGTCGGTGATCTGCGACGCGATCCGGGACCGTGCATCGGGTTCTGCCAGTCCGCGTCCGACCAGCCGCTCGACCCGGACATCCTCGCCCGCTCGCACCCCGACCACCAGATGAAACGTGGCGGCCACGGCCAGCGTGGTGAGGATCGGGATGTCGTTGACCACCACCGCGTCGACCGGCGCCTCCCGCTGGATCTGCGCCGCCCTGGCCCGCACCAGTGGATGAGTGATGCCCTCCAACCTCGCCCTGGCCGCGGGATCCGCGAAGACGATGCCGGCCAGCCCGGCCCTGTCGAGCGCACCATCCGCGCCGATCAGGTCGGCTCCGAACGCTGCGGCGATCGCGGCCAGCCCCGGAGTGCCGGGGGCGACCACCTCACGGGCGAGAACATCGGAATCGACGACGATCGCGCCGAGTTCGGCCAGTGCGGTCGACACCGTCGACTTGCCCGAGCCGATTCCGCCCGTGACGGCAACGGTCAGCATGGATCTCCCTGGATGAAGTGCCGCGGGTTGGATTGCCCCTCAATGGATTGCGCTCAGTCTCCGACACGCCTGCCAGCATGCCGGGGCGCGCACAGCCTGACACGTAGCGTGAGCGCGGGCCAGTGTCGCCGGCTTTTCCTCGCTGTCGGCACCCGGCGCACGTCCACCGAACACCTCTGTCACATCACTTTGGGGAGCAGCCGTGACGACGACCCTGATCCGGATGCCCGTCGCTGGTCGCCATCGGCTCGGCAGCCCCGGGCTGATCCCCGTCACCGCGCTGGTGACGGTGGTGCGCCGGCGGTTCTTCCTGGCCTGGTTCCGGCCCGGCAAGCATCGCCGAGCGGACTACCGCCCGGCTACGCAACGATCGCCGCAGCCCGTGGCTGCTCTCTGAGACGACCGGCAGAGGTTCCACCAACCGATTCGGGGCCCGCAGCCGGTCGCTCGGCCGCAGCCGGTCGCGCGGCCGCGCTCAGGCCTTCAGGACCCGGGTGAGCGCAGCATCAGCCAGTTGCGGCAGGCCGGCCGCCAGCACCGCCGGATCCGGTCCGTTGGTGGCGTCGACGGCGATCGCCATGGTCCAGCTGTCGTACTGCATGATGATCAACCCGCCTTCCCGGATCGCCATCGTCGCCGGGTACCCCTGGACCGTCGTCGGGATGATCTGCGCGCTGTTGTCCGTCTCGTTCTGGACGGTGACGCCCACCTGCTTCTGCGCCGCGGCCGCATCGGCGTACTGGGTGAGCGCCAGCGTGATCGCGCCGGTCTTCTTGTCTCCCGACAGGCCGTACAGGCAACGGACCCGGCCGGTCTGACCGACCTCGGTGTTGACCTCCGCGACGGTGACCTTCAGCCGGTCGTTCGGGACATCGGCGTTGAGGGACTTCTTCACGTCCGCGGCGTTGAGGATGGCTGCGCAGTCGACCTTCAGCGGGTCGACGGCGACGATCGGGGCGGCGGTCGGCGATGGCGATGCGGAGGGCGAGGGTGACGGGCTCGGGGACGCGGCCGACTCGCTGCCGCTGGCGCTGGCGTCCGCGCTGCCGCTGCCGCTCGCGTCGGCAGATCCGGAGGCGTCGGCACCGCTGGACACGGTCACCACCGCGGTCACCGTGCGACGGGTGGAGCTGTCGGAGGAGCAACCGGATATGACGACGAGGCCCACAACGCTCGCGGCCAGCAGCACAAGGTGACGACGCATGTGTTCACCGTAATGGTCCCGATGGGGCGATCCTGCCAGGGCAAACAGTGATTTCACCGGCGTGTTGGAGACCACATCCGGGGGTCGGTCGCCATCGCGACTCGATCGCGCACCATAGCCCTGCCGGACATCCGAGAGGGCAGCCGACAAAGGGGCCGTCACCCGCAGGTGACGGCCCCGTTCGGCCTGCTCACCACGGCCCTCCGCTAACGAACGGCCGTGGTGTGAAGGAGAAATCAGCTACCGGCGAGCCGTTCCCGGAGGGCGGCCAGCTGCTCGTCGTTGACCAGCGAACCGGTGGTCTGCGGGGCCTCCCCGGCGGGCGCCGTGGTGCCCGACGAGTAGTTGCTCGGCTCTGCGGCCTCGGCATCGGCGACCTGCGCCGCTGCGATCTGCTTGAGGTGCGACTCGTACACCGCGTGCGCATCGGAGTACTGCTTCTCCCACGCCTCGCGCTGGGTGTCGAAACCCTCGAGCCATTCGCCACTCTCGACGTCGAAGCCCTCCGGCGGAACGAAGTTGCCGGACTCGTCGTAGTGGTCGACCACGCCGTACTGCGCACGGACCTCGTCGAACTCCGTCTCCGGGGTGATGCCCTCGTTGGCCTGCTTGAGCGACAGCGAGATCCGCCGGCGCTCGAGGTCGATGTCGATGACCCGGACGAAGATCTCGTCGTCCACCGTGACGACCTGCTCGGGGATCTCCACGTGGCGACCGGCCAGCTCGGAGATGTGCACCAAGCCCTCGATGCCGTCGTAGACGCGGACGAACGCGCCGAACGGCACCAGCTTGGTGACCTTGCCCGGCACGACCTGCCCGATGGCGTGGGTCCGGGCGAAGTGCCGCCACGGGTCTTCCTGGGTTGCCTTGAGCGACAACGAGACACGCTCGCGGTCCATGTCTACGTCCAGGACCTCGACGGTGACCTCCTGGCCGACCTCGACAACCTCGCTCGGGTGGTCGATGTGCTTCCAGGACAGCTCGGAGACGTGCACCAGGCCGTCCACGCCGCCGAGGTCGACGAACGCGCCGAAATTGACGATCGAGGAGACGACGCCCTTGCGGACCTGTCCCTTGCCCAGCTGGTTGAGGAACTCGCTGCGCACCTCGGACTGGGTCTGCTCCAGCCACTGGCGGCGGGACAGCACGACGTTGTTGCGGTTCTTGTCCAGCTCGATGATCTTGGCGTCCAACTGGCGGCCGACGTAGGGCTGCAGGTCGCGGACGCGGCGCATCTCGACCAGCGAGGCGGGCAGGAAGCCGCGCAGGCCGATGTCCAGGATCAGGCCGCCCTTGACGACCTCGATGACGGTGCCGGAAACGACGCCGTCCTCTTCCTTGATCTTCTCGATGGTGCCCCAGGCGCGCTCGTACTGAGCCCGCTTCTTGGACAGGATGAGGCGGCCTTCCTTGTCCTCCTTCTGGAGGACAAGCGCTTCGACGTGCTCGCCGATCGAGACGACCTCACTGGGGTCGACATCGTGCTTGATGGACAGCTCACGCGAAGGGATGACACCCTCGGTCTTGTAGCCGATGTCGAGCAGAACCTCGTCGCGGTCGACCTTGACGATCGTGCCCTCGACGATGTCGCCATCGTTGAAGTACTTGATGGTCAGGTCGATGGCTGCGAGGAAGTCCTCAGCCGTCCCGATGTCGTTGATGGCGACCTGTGGGGCGGTGGCGGTAGGGGTGGACATGTGGTGGGGTGCTCCGGAAGTGGGTTTGTTCGGAATGTCGATGGCCGGCTGAGCGGGGACCATCTCCATTCGGTACGGGCGGCTCGCAGCGGGCCGGTTTCGTCCCGAAGACAGTCAGCACCGCCCGAGTGCAGGGGCGAGGCATGTGATTGATCGACAGGACGAGTGCGGCCTGCTCCATTCCGAGACAGCACAGACCCACAGCGCAGTGTTCACCCTACGGCATCACCACCCGAACGAGGAACCGCGCTGGGTGCGAGGATGTCGGCGTGACAACGCAGGCCGGGCAGGGCGCGGCGGCGACCCCCGTGGACCCGTTCGGCCACGCCGCCGGCACCCTCGGCATTCTGGCTCGGGAGTGACGGCCGCCGTGCCGATCGGCCCCACCTGGCCGCGTCGGATCAGCGCGGATCAGTCCGTATCCCGATCGGCGAACCGGCGGTGGTGGGACGCCGACGCCGACACCTATCACGCCGAGCACGGTGAGTTCCTGGGCGATGTCGACCTGGTGTGGTGCCCGGAGAACCTCCGCGAATCCGACGTCCGGCTGCTCGGTGACGTGGCGGGCCGGCGCGTCCTCGAGGTCGGCTGTGGATCGGCGCCGTGTGCCCGCTACCTGGCCCGGCAAGGCGCGGACGTCATCGCTTTCGACGTATCCGCCGGCATGCTCGCCCACGCCAGGGCCGCGGCGCGGCGCACCGGAACGCCGGTTCCACTGGTGCAGGCGGATGTCTGCGAGCTGCCGTTCCGGGACCGCAGCTTCGACCTGGCGTTCTCCGCGTTCGGCGGGATCCCGTTCGTGGCGGACTCCGCGGGCGCGATGCGGGAGGTGGCCAGGGTGCTGCGCCCGGGCGGCCGCTGGGTGTTCTCGGTGACCCATCCGATGCGGTGGGCGTTCCCGGACGACCCCGGTCCGGCGGGGCTGACAGCGATCCAGTCGTATTTCGACCGCGCGCCGTATGTGGAGGTGGACGAGGCCGGGGTGCCGGCGTACGTCGAGCACCACCGGACGATGGGCGACCGGATCAGGGAGATCGTCGGCGCCGGGCTGACCCTGCTGGACGTGCTGGAACCGGAATGGCCCGAGGACTTCACCGGCACCTGGGGGCAGTGGTCGCCGTTGCGCGGTGAGATCTTCCCGGGAACAGCCATCTTCGTGACGCAGCGCCCTATGGCGAGCTGAGCGCACAACAGTCCAGCCGGATTGGGTGCGGGTTGCGCCCATGATCATCACCCGGGGACCGGGAACGGCGCGGGCGGCCGGGCCAGGTCCCCGAACGGTGATCACCCAGCTTGTGCCTACACCACAGCGCGCCCGGCCAGCCCAACCCTTCCCCTATTTCCAGGTGGAATCCTGCGGGTCGGGGCCGCGTTGGATCTGATTGGCCCAGCCGCGCAGCTCCCGCAGTTCGCGTTGGATCGGCCATTCCTTGTAGGCGAAGATCAGCAGCATCACCACGTTCAGCACCGGCACGAACATCACCAGCACCCACCAGCCCGAGTATCCAGCGCGCCTGATGATCTGGATGTACGCGATGAAGAAGATGACCGCGAGGGCCAGGCCAAGCAGGCTCAGGCCGACGACGGCGCCGACGGACAGGTTGTTGACGGTGTAGGTGGTGTCGGTGTTCATGACGAAAGCCGCCTCGGCTGGGAGGTATCCGGCGCCGGCCGGACGCCGACCCGTGCACGGAGCGTAACGCCCGGTCGCGTCACCGGGCGCGCTGGCATGCGGGCGCGTCGCGCACGGCGCACAGGCCTCACCGGAGCCGCCCCGTCCCGCGGATCAGTGCGCGGCCGCGTCCCAGTTCACCCCGGCACCCACCGACACCTCCAGCGGAACGGCCAGCGGGTACGCCCCGGACATCTCCTCCCGCAGCACCGCGGTCATCGCCTCCTGCTCCCCCGCGACGACCTCGCACACCAACTCGTCGTGGACCTGCAGCAGCATTCGCGACCGCAGACCGTCGGCCTCGATCCGCCGCTGCACACCGAGCATGGCCACCTTGATGATGTCGGCGGCGCTGCCCTGGATGGGCGCGTTCAGCGCGATCCGTTCGGCCATCTCCCGCTTCTGCCGGTTGTCGCTGGTCAGGTCCGGCACGTACCGGCGCCGGCCGAACACCGTCTCGGTATAGCCCTCGGCCCGAGCCCGGTCCACCGTGTGTCGCAGGTAGTCGCGCACCCCGCCGAACCGCGCGAAATACGCCTCCATCTGCTCCTTGGCCTCGTCTACCGAGATCTTGAGCTGCCCGGACAACCCGAACGCGGACAGCCCGTAGGCCAGCCCGTAGGACATCGCCTTGATCCGCCGGCGGAGCTCCGGGGTGACTTCCGAGGCCGGCACCCCGAACGCCCGCACCGCGACGGCGGTGTGCAGATCCTCGCCGGAGTTGAACGCCTCGATGAGCCCCGCGTCCTCGGACAGCGTTGCCATGATGCGCATTTCGATCTGCGAGTAATCCGCGGTGAGCAGCAGGTCGGCACTCGGTCCGGCGATGAACGCCCGGCGGATCAGCCGGCCCTCGTCGGTGCGGATCGGGATGTTCTGCAGGTTCGGCTCGGTGCTGGACAGCCGGCCGGTCGCCGCCACCGTCTGCTGGTACGTGGTGTGGATGCGCCCGTCGTCGCTGACCGCCTTGCGCAGGCCTTCCACTGTCGTCTTGAGCCGGGTGACGTCGCGGTGGCGCAGCAGGTAGGTCAGGAACGGGTGACCGGTCTGCTCGTGCAGGCTGACCAGGGCGTCTGCGTCGGTGGTGTACCCGGTCTTGGTGCGCTTGGTCTTCGGCATGCCCAGCTCGTCGAAGAGCACCACCTGCAACTGCTTGGGCGAGCCGAGGTTCACCTCACGCCCGATCTCGGCGTAGGCCAGGTTCGCGGCCGAGGTGGCCTCGGAAGCGAACGTCGATTGCAGGTCGTCGAGGTAGTCGACGTCGACCGCGATCCCGTCCCGCTCCATGATCCCCAGCACCGTCATCACCGGCAGTTCCATGTCGGCCAGCAACGAGGTCTGCCCGAGCGAATCCAGGTGCTTCTCCAGCGCCTCGGCCAGATCGATGACGGCCCTGGCCTTGACCATGTCCCTGGCGTCGGCGGACGCGGCCGGGTCGGCGGCCGCGGTGTCGTCCACGTCGGTCAACGACAACTGACCCTCGGGCGTGGCCTGCTCCGGATCAAGGGTGCGGTGCAGGTACCGCTGCACCAGGTCCCCCAGATCAAAGGTCCGCTGGCCGGGCAAGGCAAGGTAGGCCGCCAGGATGGTGTCGCTGGCGATGCCGTCGACCGGCCAGCCGCGGTTGGTCAGGGCGTTGACGGCCTGCTTCAGGTCGTGACCGACCTTGGTGGGCGTCGGGTCGGCCAACCACCCGGCAATGGCGGCGTCGTCGTCCGGGCTGTTGGCGGTGACGTCGACGACGGCGGCTTCGCCGTCGGCCGACGCGAGCGCGAGGGTGTGTACGTCGCCACCACCCGGTGCCCAGGCGCCGCGCACCACCAGCCCGACCCGGCGACCGGTGGCGTGCTCGGCGAGCCACGCGCCGACGGTGCCCGGCGCCAGCCGGGCACCGGCCACCTCGAAGCCTTCGGTGCTGGTCTCGTCGGCCTGCTCGAAAATCTCCAGCAGCCGCTCGCGGAGCACCTTGAACTGCAGGTCGTCGAAGATCCGGTGGACCGCCTCCCGGTCGTACGGCAGCACCCCGAAGTCGGTCGCCGGGTCGTTGTCCAGCGGCACCTCGCGAACCAGTTCGGTCAGCCGCCGGTTCGTGAGCACGTGCGGCAGGTTCTCCCGGAGCGCGTCCCCGATCTTGCCGCGCACCTCGTCGACGCGGTCGACCAGGGCGGTGAGACTGCCGAATTCGCGGATCCACTTGGCCGCGGTCTTCTCGCCCACGCCCGGGATGCCCGGCAGGTTGTCGGAGGGATCGCCGCGCAGGGCCGCGTAGTCGGGGTATTGCAGCGGCGACAGGCCGTACTTGGCATCCATCTCCTCCGGCGTGAACCTGGTCAGTTCCGAGACGCCGCGGCGCGGGTAGAGCACCGTGACATCGTCGGAGACCAGTTGCAGCGCATCGCGATCCCCGGTGCAGATCCGCACGCTCATGCCCTCGGCAATGGCCCTGGTCGTCAGGGTGGCGATCACGTCGTCGGCCTCGTAGTTCTCGGCGGTGACCGACGGGATACGCAGTGCGGCAAGCACCTCCTTGATCAACTCGACCTGACCGGAGAATTCCTGCGGGGAGCTGGACCGGTTGGCCTTGTACTCGACGTACTCCTCGCGACGCCAGGTCTGCCGGGACAGATCGAAGGCGACCGCGACGTGGGTCGGCCGTTCGTCGCGCAGCAGGTTGATCAGCATCGAGGTGAAGCCGTAGACGGCGTTGGTGGACTGGCCGGTGGTCGTGGAGAAGTTCTCCACCGGCAGCGCGAAGAACGCCCGGTATGCCAGCGAGTGACCGTCCAGCAACAGCAGCACAGACTCCGAGTCGTCGCGGGGCGGTGGTCCCGCGGTCGCCGCTTTGGAGGCCGCGGCGGATCCGGCCCTGCGAGCGGCTCCGGTTGGCGAGGACGCCCGCGCCCGCGACGCGGCTTTCGCGGCCACGGGGGTCGCCGGGGGCGATGGCTCCGGGTCGACGGTGGTCGTGTCGGTGGTGGTTCGGTCCGTGGTGACCGTCGCTGCCGTCGGACTCGCGCCCAGGGTCGTTGCACTCACGGACCCGAGTCTAGGGTCAGGGTCCGACAGTCCTTCTCGCCCTTGTTCCCGGCTGCACCACCGGGCGGTCACCGCCCGGGTAGGCCGGGGAGCGCTCGCCCGCGACCGGGAGGCCCGTATGACCGTTCCACCCGGGATCATCGGGATCCAGGCGCTGCGCGGGCTCCCGGAGCCCAGGGATCAGCGGGCGGTGCTGGCCATCCTTCGCGAGATGCGGGGTGAACTGGCCGCCGCCATGGGCATCGACTTCACCGAATTCACCACAGAGCGGGTGGTGGCCACCATGCCGGTGATCGGTAACCGGCAACCCTTCGATCTGTTGCACGGCGGGGCGAGCGCCGTGCTGGCGGAGACGCTGGGCTCGGTGCACGCGGCGCTGACCAGCGGTGGTCGGGCGGCCCTTGGAGTCGAGCTGAACTGCTCGCACCACCGGACTGCCCGTGACGGGCTGGTCACCGGGATATCGGAGCCGCTGTACGTGGGCCGGACGATGTCCAGCTTCGAGATCGTGATCAGCGACGAGTCCGACCGGAGGGTCTGCACCGCGCGGCTGTCCTGCCTGCTGCGCGACCTACCCAGCGGATAGTCGACCGGATGAGCAGTCCTCCCGTTTATCAGTAATGGCCGATCGGTGGGCGCCATCTCTGTCTTCAGAATCACCGCACCAATTCTGGTCCCGAAGTTGGGGATAACCGTCGTACTGAGTCATCCATATGACTCTGAGTAGCGAAGAAATGACGTCTCCCCACCCACCATTGGGGACTGGCGAGGCCGTGCGCGCCGTCACACACTTGATCTAGTCCCTATGCGTCTTGCGCGCCTTCGGCGGGGGCGGGCACGGGTCCTGGCACAAATGGGTGATAACGGACAGTGAGGGGACGGCGCACATGAACCAGCGCGTCCCGGAGTACGTCGGACAGGTCGAGAAGGATTCCTCGGGCGCCCTGTGGGCCGTGCTGTATTCCGAGGGTCAGGTGCTCAGGCGGGAGCAGGTTCGTTCGTTGCGGCAGGGCAAGCGCATGGTCACCGATCTGGTGCTGGCCGCCGCCGACGCTGCGGCCAGAGCGGATTCGATTGCCAGGATGAGGGGCAGCGGGGTGCCGCGGCAACCCAAGTCGCCGGGCGTCGAGGCGATCGACCCGGACCGCCGGCGTCAGTCCGGCGGTCGGCTCACCCGCCGGTCCCGACCGCCGTTCTTCCACGACCCGTGAACCCACCGGCCATCAGGCGACGCCGAGGTACGCCTCCTTGATCGCGGGGTCGGCCAGCAGCTCGGGCCCCGGCCCTGATTTGACCACCTCGCCGGTTTCCAGGATGTAGGCCCGGGACGACCGGGACAGCGCCTGCTGAGCGTTCTGTTCGACCAGCAGGATGGTGGTGCCGGTCTTGTTGATCTCCGTGATGATCTTGAAGATCTGCTGGATCACCATGGGTGCCAGCCCCATCGACGGCTCGTCGAGCAGCATCAGCCGCGGCCGGGCCATCAGCGCCCGACCGATGGCTACCATCTGCTGCTCACCACCGGACAAGGTTCCTCCGACCTGGCTGCGCCGCTCACCCAGCCGCGGGAACCGCTCGAACACCTGATCCAGGGTCTCCTGATAGGCGGCCTTGGACTCGAATTTCCGGGCGTAGTGGCCCATGTCCAGGTTTTCCTGAACGGTCATCCCGGGGAAGACCCCGCGACCCTCCGGTGCCTGCACGATGCCGGCCACCACCCTCAGGTGTGCTTTCATCCTGGTGATGTCCTGGCCGTCGAAGACGATCGACCCACTCGTCAACGGCCGGATGCCGGAAATGGCCCGCATGGTGGTGGTCTTGCCGGCGCCGTTGGCCCCGATCAAGGTGACCAGCTCGCCCTGCTCGACGGACAGCGAGATGCCGTGCAGCGCCTCGATCCGGCCGTAACCGACCGTGATGTCGCGAATCTCAAGCAGTGGCATCGTCCGGCACCCCCAGGTACGCAGCGATAACCGATGGGTTGTCGCGGATCTCGGACGGCAGGCCCTCGGCGATCTTCTTGCCGAATTCCAACACCACGATCCGGTCTGTCACACCCATGACGAGCCGCATGTCGTGCTCGATGAGCAGCACCGTGTACCCGTCGGCGCGGATCTTGCGGATCAGGTCCATCAGGGAGGCCTTCTCCGCCGGGTTGAACCCGGCTGCCGGCTCGTCCAGGCACAGCAGTTTGGGTTCGGTCGCCAGCGCCCTGGCGATCTCCAGCCGGCGCTGGTCGCCGTACGGCAGGTTCCTGGCCTTCTCGGTCGCCCTGGCGCCGATGCCGACGAACTCCAGCAGCGCCATGCCCCGGTCGATGGCGTCCCGCTCCTCGTGCCGGTGCCGCGGTACCCGAAACAGCGCGCCGGGCACCGAGGTGCGGTGCCGCGCATCGGTGCCGACGACCACGTTCTCCAGCGCCGTCATCTCGGAGAACAACCGGATGTTCTGGAACGTCCTGGCGATCCCGAGGCGGGTGATCTGGTTGCGCTTGAGCTTGCCCAGCACCTGCCCGTCGAAGCCGACGGTGCCGGACGTCGGGCGATAAACCCCCGTCATCGCGTTGAAGCAGGTCGTCTTGCCGGCGCCGTTCGGGCCGATCAGCCCGAGGATCTCCCCGCGATTGATATCGAACGTGACGCTGTCCAGCGCGACGAGGCCACCGAAGCGCACTGTGACGTCCCGCAGCTCGACCAGCGGCTTGCCCAGCGGGGTGTCGATCTCGCGGGTGGGCGCGACGATCTCGGCGACGACCTCGGGGTCGGCCAGTTCGGGCATGACGTCGGAGACGTCGACCGTGACTGCCTCGTCGAGGATGATCGGCCCGACCGGACCTTCGCCGAAGGCTTCCTCCGACATGTGCCGGTATTCCTCGCCGACCTCGGCGCCGGCACCCACCGCCCCCGGGTCGTGGGCGGAATCCGAATCGTCCCGGGTCACTTGGCCACCTCCGCCGACGGGTTGGCCGGCGCGGCGGTTTCCTTGCTCCGGCGACGCGCGGCAACGTACAACTCTCGACCGTACGTCAGTAGTTTCTGCCGGACCGGGATCAGCCCCTGCGGCCGGAAGATCATCAGCACCATCAGGGCGATCCCGAAGAACAGGTACTTGTATTGGGCGATCCCATCGCCATCGATCGGGATGCCGAGGATCTCGGTACGTCCCAAGAAGAAGTTCGGCAGGTACACGATGATGAACGCGCCCAGGATGACCCCGAGCTTGTTGCCCTGGCCACCCAGCACTACGGCGCACAGGAACAACACCGAGTTGATGACGTTGAAGTTGGTCGGCACCACGAATTGCACCTGACCGGCGTACAGGGCGCCGGACATGCCGCCGATGCTGGCCCCGATGACGAACGCCCACAGCTTGAACTTGAAGGTCGGAACGCCCATGATCTCGGCCGCGTCCTCGTCCTCACGAATAGCCACCCAGGCACGACCCACCCTGGACCGTTCGAGGTTACCCACAAAGAGCAGCACGATGATCACCAATACGAGCGATACCCAGTACCACCAGACGCCCGAATTGAGTGTCTTGCCGACGTTTCCGGCCGAGAAGACGCCGAGTGGGAAGTCCGGGGTGACGCCCAGCCGCGGGTAAGCCACCTGCGACAACCCACGGCCACCTCCGGTGATGTCCTCCAGGTTGTCCGCCAACAACCGGACGATCTCACCAAAGCCGAGAGTCACGATCGCCAA
>Ga0208716_1000369_pt1 | contig 19206 bp, 15 predicted proteins | sample NGESurdeep092012_8_FD_184482 | JGI IMG/M metagenome (GOLD analysis project Ga0208716, IMG submission 184482) | Arctic peat soil microbial communities from Barrow, Alaska - NGEE Surface sample 415-3 deep-092012 (SPAdes) | ecosystem: Environmental > Terrestrial > Soil > Wetlands > Peat ...
GTCATGCCGGCGACGAAGTACTCCGCGACGAGCAGCTTGCGCGCGTCGTGCTGCGCGTCGCGGAGCAACAGGTACGCACAGACGAGGTCGATCGCCATCTCCACGAGCCGCCGCGCGTGGAAGTCGCGGAACATCGTGTCGCCGACCGCGCGCACGTGCGCGACGGCCGCCGCCCAGCGCCCGCGCATCGTGCGCACGCGGGCGAGAAGCTCGGGCGTCGCCGGGAGATCTGCGGCGTCGTACTCGTCGAGCCGCTCGGCCATGGTGCCGGAGAGCACGCCGCCGATCGCCGCCACCACCTGCAGTTGCGTGGTGCCCTCGTAGATGTTCGTGATCCGCGCATCGCGCGCGTGGCGCTCGACGGCGAAGTCGCGCATGTAGCCCGAGCCGCCGTGGATCTGCAGCGACTGGTAGGCAACGGTGTTGGCCATCTCCGTGGCGCAGGCTTTGGCGATCGGCGTGTAGAGGGCGGCGAGCCGGTTGTACTTCTTGAGCTCGCCGCGCAATCCCTTGATCTCGGCGGCTGGATCGGCGGAGGCGGCGCGTTCGGCTGCGCTGCCGGCGCCAGTCTCCGCGCCGCCGGCCTCCGCGCCGCCCTCGCCGAGCTGCCCGATGCGGCGCTCGATCCCCTCCTTGAGGTCGACGATCAAGGCCGTCTCGTAGAGAAGCGCGCGCGACGCCTCCACGGCGACCTTCATGTCGGCGAGCATCGCCGCGACGGCGGTGAGATTGCGGATGGGGCCGCCGAACTGGATGCGCTCGTCGGCGTACTTGTCGGCGGCCCGGAACGCCGCCTCGGCGATGCCCTGGGCTTGCGCGGCGATCGCCAGGCGAGCGCCGTTCATGAGGCTCATCACATACGTGGTGAGCCCCCTGCGGCGCTCGCCGACGAGCAGCGCCGGCGCATCGTTGAACTGCAGTTCGCAGGTCGGCGAACCGTGGATGCCGAGCTTGTCCTCGAGACGGCGGATCTTCATGTGCTCGTCGCGCTCGTAGAGGAACATCGACAGACCGCGGGCGTCGGTCGTGCCCTCCTCCGAGCGCGCGAGCACCAGTGAGATCCGACCGCAGCCGTTGGTGATGAAGCGCTTGACGCCGTTGAGCCGCCACACGCCGTCGCTGCCGAGCCTCGCCTTGAGCTGCACGTTCTGCAGGTCGGAACCGGCCTCGGGTTCGGTGAGCGCCATCGAACCGGTGACCTCGCCGCTGGCGAACCGCGGCAGGTAGGTCCGCCTGATCTCCTCGTCGGCGAAGTGGCTGATCGTCTCGGCGATATCTTGCAGGCCGAAGACGTTCATCAGCGCCGGGTCGGCGCGCGAGACCATCTCGAGGATCATCGTCGAGACGCTGAACGGGAAGTTGAGTCCCCCGTAGCGGCGCGGCAAGGTGATGCCCATCAGGTCGGCTTCGCGCAGGCGATCGAGCGCCTCGTCGATGCCGGGCGCGTAGCAGACCTCGCCGTCGACAAGCCGGCTGCCCTCGCGGTCGACCGACTCGGCGCGCGGCGCCACGTATTCGCCGGCGATCTCGCCGGCGATCTCGAGTGTGCGCCGGTACGAGTCGAGCGCGTCGTCGAGGTCGCGTGGCGCGAAGGTGAAGTCGCGCGACTGCGTGTAGCCGTCCTCGCGCAAGTCGACGACGCGCCCGAGGTCGAGGTGCTCGAGGGCGAAGCGCAAGTCGGGATTGTCGGAGAAGTAGTTGCTCATGCCGGCCCACCCTTCGCCCTGTACGCCGTGATCATCTGCGGGATGACGTCGTTGAGATCGCCGACGACGCCGTAGTGGGCGACGGTGAAGATCGGCGCCAGCGGATCGGTGTTGATCGCGAGGATGCGCGCCGACTGGTCCATGCCGGCGCGGTGCTGCACCGAGCCGGAGATGCCGACGGCGACGTAGAGCTTGGGGCGCACGGTGGTGCCGGTCTGACCAACCTGGTGGTCGTGACCGATCCAGCCGGCGTCGACGGCGGCGCGCGAGGCGCCGACGACACCGCCAAGGACGCGAGCGAGCTCGTGCACGAGCGTGAAGTTGGCCTTGGAGCCGACACCGGCGCCACCGGAGACGACCACGCGGGCACCCTTCAGGTCGACGCTCTTCTCCTGCTGAACGCGGCGCACGACCTTCACGGCGAAGTCCTCGTCGCCGAAGGTGCAAGCCGCCCGGACGACCTCGCCCGTGCGGGCGGGGTTCGGGGCCTCCAGCTTCATCACGCCCTCGCGCACGGTCGCCATCTGCGGCCGGTGCTCGGGGCTGACGATCGTGGCGATGATGTTGCCGCCGAACGCCGGGCGGATCTGCAACAACAGGTTGTCCCAGCTCTTCTCGCGCGTCGAGTGGCTGCCGATCTGCAGGTCGGTGCAGTCCGCGGTGAGGCCGGTGCGCAGCGCCGAGGCGACGCGCGGCGCCAGGTCGCGACCGGTGGTCGTGGCGCCGTACAGCACGATCTGCGGCGCGTGCTCGCGGACGAGGTCGACGATCACGCGCGCGAACGGCTGCACGAGGAAGTCGGCGAGCGCCGGTTCGTCGGCCACGTACACGGTGTCGGCGCCGGCGGCGATCAGCGAGCTTGCGAGCAGCGCACTGCCGGCGCCGATGATCACGGCGCCGACCCGTGTCTCGAGCCGGTCGGCCAGCTCGCGGGCCTTACCGAGAAGCTCGAGGCTGACCTCGGCGACGCCGTCGCCGGTCTTCTCGACGAACACCCACACGTCGCCGCGCGGGCGGGCGGCGCCGGCCGCGCCCTCGTCGCGCTCAGCAGCGCTAGCCAAGGATGTGCTCCTCGGTCAGCTTGCGCACGAGTTCGGCGATGCCTTCGTACGTCGGCTCGACGAGACGGGTGTCGGTCTGCGCGAGCACGACGCTGTCGATCTTCTTGACGCGCGTCGGCGAGCCGCGCAGACCGACCTGCGCGCGCTCGACGCCGAGCGCCGCCGCGTCCCATTGCACGACCTTGGCGCGGCACACCGCGTTGCCGTGGCGGTCGAGCATGCACACCTCGGCGGCGTCGCTCTCGGGGTCGAGGTAGCTGTCGTCGTACTCGGCGAGCGTCTCGGCGGCGGCATCCTTGTAGGTCATGACGCGCTTGACGCTCGGCGGCCGCGGGTCGTTGGCCTCGTTGGTGATCGTCAACAGGCAGGGCAACGGCGCCGTAAGGGTCTCGAAGCCGCCCTCGATCGAGCGCGTGGCCGTGATGTGGCCGCGGCCGCCGCTCGTTCCGGCGCCGGCCGCGTCGCCTTCGACGAGCTCGTCGATGCGGCTCACGAACGTGATCTGCGGCACCCCGAGCTTCTCCGCGGTCTGCGGCCCGACCTGGGCCGTATCGCCGTCGATCGCCTGCCTGCCGCAGAGCACCAGGTCGAACTCGCCGAGCTTGCGGATCGCCAGCGCCAGCGAGTAGCTTGTCGCCAGGGTGTCGGCGCCGGCGAAGGCGATGTCCGAAAGCAGGACGACTTCGTCGGCGCCGCGATAGAGCGACTCGCGCAGAACGTTGACGGCGGCGGGCGGGCCCATGGTGATCACCGTCACCCGGCCGCCGTGCGCGTCCTTCAGTCGCAGCGCTTCTTCGAGCGCGTTGAGGTCTTCGGGGTTGAACACGGCCGGCAACGCGCCGCGGTTGATCGTGCCGTCCTCCTTCATCGCGTCGCCGGTCACGTTCTGCGTGTCCGGCACCTGCTTGACGAGGACGATCGTGCGCAGGGTCATGCGGTGACGGCGGGCACCGGCCCGGCCGCGACCACCTCGGCGGTGGCGTACTCGCGGTACTGCTCGAAGTTCTCGGCGAACATGCCGGCGAGCACGTCGGCGGTGCGGTCGTAGGCGTCCTTGTCGGTCCAGGTGGCGCGCGGGTCGAGGATAGCGCTGTCGACACCGTCGCAGTGGTCGGGAACGAGCACCTTGAAGACCGGGTGCGGCGTGAATTTCGCCTTGGCGAGCTTGCCGTCCAGAGCGGCGGTGAGCAGGGCACGGGTGACGCGGATACTCATCCGCTCACCCGTGCCGTACGGGCCGCCGCTCCACCCCGTGTTGACCAGCCAGCAGTCGGTCTCGTGCCAGGTGAGGCGCTCGGCGAGCATCGTCGCGTAGCGCGTCGGATGCAGCGGCATGAACGGCGCACCGAAGCAGGTCGAGAACGTCGGCCGCGGCTCGTCCACGCCGACCTCGGTGCCGGCGACCTTGGCGGTGAAACCCGAGAGGAAGTGGTAGCTCGCCATCTCCGGCGTGAGCCTGGAGATCGGCGGCAGCACGCCGTACGCGTCGCACGCGAGGAAGAACACGTTGCGCGGGTGGTCGCCGACGCCGCCGAGCACGGCGTGCGGGATATGGTCGATCGGGTAGGTGGCGCGCGTGTTCTCGGTGAGGAAGTCGGAGTCCCAGTCGATCGCGCGCGTCTGCGGGTCGATGATGACGTTCTCGAGGATCGAACCGAACTTGATCGCAGCGAAGATCTGCGGCTCCGAGCGCTCCGCGAGGTGGATGGTCTTGGCGTAGCAGCCACCCTCGAAGTTGAAGATGCTGTGGTCGCTCCAGCCGTGCTCGTCGTCGCCGATGAGGCGCCGTCTGGGGTCGGCCGAGAGCGTCGTCTTGCCGGTGCCGGAGAGGCCGAAGAAGAGGGCCACGTCGCCGGCCTCTCCCATGTTCGCCGAGCAGTGCATCGGCAGCACGTTGCGCTGCGGCAACAGGCAGTTCATGACCGAGAAGATCGACTTCTTCATCTCGCCGCCGTACATGCTGCCGAGGATGAGCACGATCTTCTTGCTGAAGCTGATGGCGACGAAGACGGAGCTGCGCGTGCCGTCGAAGTCGGCGCTCGCGCGCAGCGCGCCGCAGTTGATCACGGTGAAGCCGGGGGCGAAGTCCTCGAGCTCGATCGGCGTCGGGCGCACGAACAGGGTGTTGGCGAAGAGCGCGTGCCAGGTGGCGTCGGCGACGACGCGGATCGGCAGCCGGTACGTGCGCTCGGCGCCGGCGAAGCCGTCGAACACGTAGAGGTCGCGGTCGTGCAGGTAGCCGCGCGCCTTGTCGAGCAGCTTGTCGAACAGCGCCTCGGTACAGGGCACGTTGATGTCGCCCCAGGAGATCTGATCCTTGACGGGCGACTGCTCGACGATCACGCGGTCCTTGGGCGAGCGGCCCGACGGTTCGCCGGTCTTGACGACCAACGCGCCGTTGGCGGCGAGGATGCCCTCGGCGCGAGCCAGCGAGCGGGCGATGAGCTCAGCGGGCGGCAGGTTGCGGTGGATCGCCCCCTTGCCGCCGAGCCCGAGCTTTTCGAGCTGCTCGCGCACGCTTGCGATGTTGTCGCCGACCACCGGTCCGACCGTCATTGCAGTCTCCGTGGGCAAAGTGGGTCCTTGAAGGAACGTACCGTACCAGAATCGCGCGGTCTTCGCACGCGCGCCGAGAGCGACGGGCGCCGCCCTCCATCGTGCGCCGGATCCAGTGCGTCAGAAGCGGTTGGTCATCAGTGTCGCGAGCAGGATGAAGCTCGTCGGCACGATCACCAGTCCCAGCATCTCGCTGAGATGATCGTGCGGCGGGCGGCCTCGCCCGCCGCCCTCGCCCACGACCTAGTCGACGAGCACGACGGCGAAGAGCCGGTAGGCGTCGTCCTCGTCGCGCACGACCTCGATCTCCCAGCCCGCGTTGCGGACCGTCGCGAACACGTCGACGCCGCACGCCTCCATCGACGGCCGCGCCTCCTGCGGATGCACGCACGGGCCGCTGATATCGCACGTCTCGCAGAGTTCGCACGGGCCGCAGAGCATCGACCAAGTCTTGTAGTGACCGGCGAGGAAGAGTTCGCGCTCGAGCGCGAGCGCCGCCGTGCGCAGCCGCAGGGCATGGCTGTCTTCGTCGTCCGCTCCGGTGAGCGGGCCGATTCGCAGCAGGACGGCCTGCTTGAAACCGTCGAGCACGGCGCGGGTCTCAGTCGGCGTCGGCGAATGCGGCGGGCAGGTGCGGCACTCGTCGCCCCCGCCGCAGCCGTACAGGCACTTCATGCGCACCCAGTCGGCGGTGACGACGCTCTGCGCCGGGATCGCCGTCGCCGCCTCGGCGCCGAGCTCCACGGCGCGCTCGCACCAGCGCTCGAGATCCGTTGCCGTCATCGCGCCCTCCCTCTGCCGTCTGGCGCCATCCTGGACCCGTTGTGAGCGCGGCGCAAGATGCGCCGCGCTTCCCCGCAAGGCGGCGGCGTGCCAGGATAGTTGATGACGTCAAGCACGAGGAAGGAGAAACTCGATGTCGGGTAGCGGCAAGACCAGCATCCGTTTCGCCGCGTCCACTCAGTGCCGCGGTCGTGCCGCCCTCCTCCTTGCCCTGCTCGCGCTCATCACCATCGCGATCGCGGCGACGGTTGCGGCCTGCGGATCGGCCGCCAAGCCGCGCGCCACAACGACGGCCGCGACGGACGCGAGTGCGCTCCTGCGCGCGTCGGCCGTGGCGATGGACACCAAAGCCAAGACTGCCGCCTTCTCGATGAAGATGTCGTCCGCCACCACGCTGAACGGCGCCACCAGCACGACCAGCATGAACATCGCCGGTGACATCGCGGACAATGGGGAATCGCTGCGCGGCAAGGGGACGGTCACCGTCTCCGGCGCGGGAACCGTCGGCGTCGAGATGATCGGGGTGACAAGCGAGGGCTACATGGTGGCCTACATTCGGGTCGCCGGGGTGACGGGGTGGGAGCAGTTGCCACGCGATCAGTCGGACATCACGACCACGAGCGCGCAAGATACCGAGGCAATGCTGAGCGCGGGGAAGCGCCTCCAGATCGTGCGCACAGAGAGCGTCGGCGGCGTGCTCTGCGATGTCGTGCAGGTCGACCTCGACGTCGCCGCGTACGACAAGGCAAGCAAGAGCCTCGGTCTTGCCGACAGCGTGAGCAAGGAGCTGCACATCTCGATGGCCGACGCCGCCTCGGCATTGCAGAACGCGACGGGCACGGAGCTGATCTGGATCGGCAGAGACGACCATCTCCAGTATCGGGAGACGAGGGACTATGTCGTCGATGCCGGCGCCCAGGGCAAGTACGAGGAGGGGGGCTCGATGGACGGCTCGGACTTCGGCAAGGTGGTCGACCCGCCGATCACGGCGCCGCTGGTCTCGCCGACGACGATCTGAGGTGAGCGGGGGCGCCGCCGGCGGCCTCGCCCCGCTTGACCGCTCCCGCCCTGCGAACCGCCCGGCGCTCATGCGGTATCATTGCGCTCCTATGAGCGATGTCCGCGTCCGCTTTGCGCCGTCTCCCACCGGGTATCTGCACCTCGGCGGCGCGCGCACGGCGCTCTACAACTGGATCTACGCGCGCCGCAACGACGGTACGTTCATCCTGCGCATCGAAGACACCGATCCGTCGCGCTCCACCGACGAGGCGATCGCTCAGATCCTGCGCAGCATGCGCGAGATGGGCCTCGACTGGGACGAAGGGCCGGAGGCGCCCGGCGCCCACGGCCCGTACCGCCAGACCGAGCGCACGCACATCTATCGCGAGTACATCGCTAAACTTGAGACCGCCGGGCACCTCTACACGTGCTTTTGCACGCCCGCGGCGCTCGAAGCCGAGCGCAGCCGGGCGCAGAGCGAGAAGCGGGCGTGGGTCTACGGCGGCACCTGCCGCGGGCTCGGCGCCGACGAGGTCGCCCGCCGCAAGGCGGCGGGCGAACCCTGGACGCTGCGCTTCAAGGTGCCGCCGGGCACGACGGTCTTCGCCGACATGTTGCGCGAGCCGGTGGAGTTCGCCAACGAGATGATCGGCGACTTCATCGCGCAGCGCTCCGACGGCACGATCACGTACAACCTGGCGGTCGTCGTCGACGACGTGACGATGGCGATCACGCATGTGATCCGCGGCGACGACCACATCTCCAACACGCCCAAGCAGATCGTCATCTACCAGGCGCTGGGCGCACCGGTCCCCAGGTTCCTGCACATGCCGCTGCTCTTCGGCACCGACCGCAAGAAGCTCAGCAAGCGGCACGGCGCGACCAACCTCGAGCAGCTCACGGCGATGGGCTACTGCGTCGAGGTCGTGCGCAACTACCTCTGCTTCCTCAGCACCGAGTTCGACGAGAGCATGATCGCCTGGACGCTCGACGACCTGGCGCGCAACTTCGCTGTCGAGGGACTCGGCACGAGCGCCTCGATCTTCGATCCGGAGAAGCTCAAGTGGATGAACGGACGGTTCATCCGGCAGCTCGGCGACGAGGCGCTCGCCGAACGCCTCGTCGAGTACCTGACGCGGATCGGTTTCTACGCCGATCCTGAGCAGGCGATTGCGCGCGTGGCCTCCGGTCCCGGCTGGGCGGACGCGGCGGCGGAGCTGCTCTTCGTCGCGCCACCGGGCAGCGAACAGGACTGGCTCTCGCGCGCCGTCGCGCCGCTGGTGAAGGAGAAGATCGAGACGCTCGCCGACTTCATTGCGATCGCCGGCTGGTTCTTCCGGCCGCTGGCGATCGAGGGCGAGGCGCGCGAGCGGCTGGCGGCGACGCCCGAGGCGGCGCGCACGCTGACGAGCGCGGCGCAGAAGTTGCAGGCGATCGGCACGTGGGACCTCGAGCACGTCGAGCGCGCCGTGCGCGGACTGCCGGAGGAGCTCGGCGTCAAACCCAAGGCCGTGTTCGCCGCACTGCGCCTCGGCATGAGCGGTCAGATCGTCACGCCCGGACTCTTCGAATCGCTCTGGGTGCTCGGTAGGGACGAGGCGGCGGCGCGGCTGACGGCCGCCGCCGCCCTGCTCTAGATCTTCTCGGGTCGCCCCGGCTCCTCCGCCGCCCGTCGCGGTCCGAGCAGCAGACACAGCGTGGTGACGAGCGCGCACGCCGCCAGCCAGCCGCCGAGCACGTCGCTGGGGTAGTGCACGCCGATGTAAACGCGGGAGGCGCCGACGCCGACCGCGAACAGGCCGCCGAGCGCCGCCACCGCCCAGCGCCACGGCGTGCCCCAGCAGATTGCCACGAGCGCGCCCGCGAACGCCCCGGCGGCCATCGCGTGCCCGCTCGGGAACCCATATCCGGGGGCCTTGTGGAGCAGCACCTCGAAGAGAGCTGGTCGCGGCCGGGCGACGATCTGCTTGAGCAGCGCGTCGAGCGCGGCTTCTAGCGACATCGCCAACGCAAACAGCAGCGCCTGACGCCGGCGTCTGGCGACGACCAATGCGAGCGTCACCACGACGACGACCGGGGTCAGCACCCATGCGCTCCCCGCACGGCTGAACCCGTCGGCGAGCGACGCGACCAAGCCCTGCTGGTGGTCGACGACCCAGCGCATCGCGTCCTTGTCCCAACCGGGGACGATCTGCCGGTGGGCCTGCACGGCGAGGGCGCAGAAGACTGCGAGCGGCACAGCCACGCCGAAGAGCCAGCCCGCCGCTCGTCGCGCTGCGCGCCGCTCGCGCCGCGCCGACCAGAGGACGACCGCGAGCGATTCCGGTGGGCCCGGCCAAAGCTCGCGGACGACGTCTTCGCCGGCGCTGCGCACCACCATGCCGAGCGCCAGGCCGACCATCACCGCGTCATCCAGTTGTCCGGCGACCGGGATGAAGTCGGGCACGAGGTCGATCGGTGACGCAACGTACGCGGCCGTGAGCGCCAGCATGGCCTTGGCACGCCGCGGCACGCGCGAGTCGATCACCAGCCGCCGGCAGAGCACGAGGAGATCGGGGATCAGCCGCGCCAGCGCCTTCGCCTCGGCGCGGCGCCCGACGAGCGCGAGCACGAGAAGTAGGAGCACCCAGACGGCGGCGACGACGGCGAGACCGATGACCAGGTCGCTCAGCACCCCGGGCACACGAGACCGCCGACGACCGCGGGCAGATCGGCGAAGCGTTGCACGACGAGGTCGGCGGTCGAACCCGCGGCGTCGTGGGCGCTGGCGCCGACGAAGAGCACCGCCAGCATGCCCGCCGCGTGCGCGCCGGCGATGTCGGTGCGCTCCATGTCGCCGACGTGCGCCGCCTCCTGGGCGTGCACGCCGAGCTTCTCCAGCACGAAGTGGAAGACCCGCGGGTCGGGCTTGCTCATGCCGCCCTCGTCGGAGAAGTAGAGGTACTCGAAGGGCGCGACCATGTCGTGCCTGACGAGCAACTGGCGCAACACGCGGCCGGATGAGAAGCCGGCATCGCAGATCACGGCGAGCTTGTAGCGCGCGGCGAGTGCTTCGAGCGTCTCGCGCGCCCGAGGCAGCGGCTCCGGCGGGAACTCGAGGATGAGGTCGTCGAAGGTGGTCAGGATGCGCGCGCGGGCCGCCTGCGGCAGCCGCGCGCGCAACCCCTCGAGCACCACGTCGACGATCTCGGCGGAGTCGGGGGTGCGCATCTCCGCCCGCCAGATCCGCTCGAAGTACTCGAAGCCGACAGCGAAGCTATCCGCGAGTTCGGCGTCGCTGCGCGCGAGGCCGAGCGCGCCGAGCTCGCTGCGCAAGCAGGCGGCGCGCCGCGCCTCGCGCTCACGACCGCGGTGGTCGACAAACAGCGTGTTCCAGAAGTCGATGGTGATCGCCTTGAGCACGCCTGAACCCTACCAGAAGGAACGCGTCGCGAAACGCGGGTGCGCGGGCGGCTCACGCCGCCCCGCGCACCGGGTCCGCCACACGTTGAAACGTTGCTGCGCGCTGCTATCCTTGTGACTGAGTCGCGGGGTGCCGCGGCCTCCGCCTGTCGGGACCGCTCTTGTAGGGGGAGAGATGACTCACCGCCTGCACATCCACCACGTACCGTGGATCACCGCCGTCATCGCGCTGATCCTCGCCGTGTGCTTCTTCGTGCTCTTGACGATGCTCTTCGCGCCGGCGGCGCACGCCGTCTTGTAGTGCACCGGTGGCCGACTCGCAGTGGGGCGAACGGAGAGCGTCAGGCGGCGTCGCGGTTATAATCCGCGCGGCCGAACAATGCTGTTGCCGGCCGACCCGCGGAGCGCGATGCCGTCGTCCAGGTGGAAAGAGAAGTTCATCGGTCCGTCGCGGCCACGATATGTGCGCCGCGATCTGGCGACGTTCGCCCTGCTCGTCGCGGCGCTGACCGGCGCGATCGCGGCGTTCCTGCTGTTTCAAAACGGCAAGGGTCTTGGAACGGTCGAGAACCCGGTGCCGGAGTTTCCCGGAAAAAGGCAGCACGTGCGCGGGACCGAGCCAGGCGATAGGTTCGTGGTCGTGCCCCACGTCGATCCGGGAGCGACGCAGTTCCCGCTGGCGATCTCTGGTGACATCGTCGTGTGGGTGAGCGCACGGCGCGGGCCGCACGCCACCGACATCTTCGCCAAGAACCTCGCGACCGGCGAGGTCTTCTCCGTCTGCACGGCGCCGGGCAACCAGTACGCGCCGACGATCTCCGGAGATATGGTCGTCTGGGTCGACGAGCGGCACGGTGCGCGCAACGCCGACATCTACGGCAAGAACCTAGCGACCGGTGAGGAGCTGCCGATCTGCACTGACCCCGGCCGGCAGCTCCACCCAGCGATCTCCGGCAACATCGTCGTGTGGGAGGACGCCCGACGACGAGGCACGGGACCCGACATCGTTGGGCTCGACCTGCGCACGTGGCGGCGTCTCAACGTATTCCGTTGGCCGGGTCGCCAGGTCGATCCTGCCGTGTCCGGCGACATCGTCGTGTGGCGAGACTTTCGTAATGAGCCCGAGCGCGCCGACATCCTCGGCTACAGTCTGCTCACGCACAAGGGCCTGGTGGTGGCGATGGTCGCCAACGACCAGGGCGATCCCTCGATCTCGGGCACGATCGTCGCCTGGTCCGGCACGCCGACGGCCTGCCGCGACCTCGCGACCAGTCGCTGGTACATCCTCCGCGCCGGTGCGGGCCGGGCGACCAACCCGCAGGTCTCCGGTCACATCGTCGTGTGGGAGGACCACGCCAATCCGGCCACCGTGAGACCGGGCGCACGCGTTCGGTCACCGGTCGATGTCTGGGGGCGCGATTTGAGCACCGGCCGTGAGTTCCCCGTGCGCTTGGGCGACGTGCGTGCCCTGTGGCCGGTGATCTCTGGTAACGTCGTCGTGTGGCTCGAGAACGGCTCCTCGATCAGAGGCATGTGGCTGAAGCCGTGAACAGACGGCGACAGGCGCCCCGCGTCCTTGTGCTGCTCGCGCTGGCCCTGGCTGCAGCGGCGCTGGTTGGAATCGCGATCGCCCTAGCAGATGGACTGGAGCCGGCCGGCAGTGGTGAGCCGGCTCTCAGAGCTGCCGGTGCTGCCGGCATTCCCATTGCGCGAAGCGATCGACCGCGCCGAGACCTGGCTGGCCGGGCGCGACGGCGTCACTGCGTTTGCCGTCATCGACAGTGACGGGCACGAACATGGTTGGCACGAGGACGAGACGTTCGTGTCGGCAAGCGTCGTCAAGGCGATGCTGATGGTCGGCTTCCTGCGCACTCACCCGGACATCCCGGTCGGCATGGACGGCGTCCTGACGAGCATGATCGAGGTCTCCGACAACGATGCCGCCGACACGGTGTACGAGGTCGTCGGCGACGACGGCCTGGAAACGGTCGCTCGCCTCGCCGGCATGCAGCACTTTTCCGTCGATCGCTGGTGGACGTACGCGCAGATCACGGCCGCCGACCAGGCGCGCTTCTTCTACAGCATGGACTCGCTGATACCGTCGTCCGATCGGGAGTTCGCCGACCACCTCCTGTCGAATGTCGCCGGCTACGAGAGCTGGGGCATCCCGGTGGCGGCGCGGCCGCTCGGCTGGACGGTCTGGTTCAAAGGCGGTTGGCGCGGCACCGAGCGCGGTCAGCTCGTGCACCAGGTCGCTCGGCTTCAGCGTGGGGACGCGATGATCGCCGTGGCCGTGCTCACCGACGGCGACCCGAGCATGGCCTACGGCATCGACACGATCGAGGGCGTGGTGGCGACGCTGCTGGGGCCCTGATCCGCCGCGCGGGTCAGGCTCCGTACGCACGGACCTGGTTCTTGCCTTCGCGTTTGGCGAGGTAGAGCGCCTTGTCGGCGTTGGCGACGAGGTCGTCGCCGGTGTCGGCGCTCGCCGGCAGTGAAGCGATACCGATACTCACCGTCACGGCGGCTTCCCGGCGTGACGGGTAACCCTCAAAACGGTCGGCCGCGACGGTCGCCCTGATGCGCTCGGCGACGATCGCGGCGGACTGCCCGGTTCTGACGTTGTCGTCTGTCGGCTCGTCGCCCGGTGCGAGTTGGGGCGGCGTGTTCGGCAGCAGAATGCAGAATTCTTCGCCGCCGTACCGGGCGACCAGATCGACGTTCAGGCGGGTGCTCGTCAGGAGCACCTGCGCGATCTCCTTGAGCAGCTTGTCGCCTTGCGGATGCCCGTATGTGTCGTTGAACTGCTTGAAGTCGTCGATGTCGAGCATGATCACCGAGAGATTCGTGCCGTGGCGCTTCGCGCGCGCGACCTCCTGCTCGAGCCGCTCCTGTAGGTGGCCATGGTTGTAGAGCCCGGTGAGGCCGTCGGTGATCGCCTGTCGGGCGATCAGGGAGTAGGCCCGGGCGTTCTCGACGGCCACGGCGCCTTGGGCGGCGATCGCCGTCGCCAGGCGCATGTCTCTGGCGCCGAACACGTGTCGTTCGCGGGTCTCGGAGAGGTAGACGAGACCGACGACGCCACCGCCGTGGACCATCGGCACGCTCAGCGACGATCGCTCGCCCCAGCGGAGCATGTCCTGCTTGCTCACCTCGGGGAGATCAGGGTCATCGACTTGGGCGACGACCGTCTGCATGTCGCCGATCGCGCGGGCGATCATTGGCACGTCGCTGACGAGGTACGACCCGTCCCAGTCGCCGAGGTCGATCGGCTCCAGGTCGCTACTCGCCACCATGACGATCGTCCCGGCCGCCTTGTCGTACACGTAGGCCTCGGCCGAAAAGACTCCGAGGGCGATCCTCAACTTCTCGCAGAGGACGGCGAGCATCTCGTCGACATCGTTGCTGCTGGAGAGGGTCTCGGAGACTTCGAGCAGCGTGGCCAGCTCCGTGGCACGCTGCCTGGACTCCTCGAACGTGCGCGCGTTGTGGATGGCGCTCGCCGCCTGGTTGGCGATCGCCGTCAGCAAGCGCACCTCGTCCCCGGTGTAGCGGCGGTTCCAGCGCGACTCGCCGACGTCGAGCATGCCGAGCACTTCGCCCTGATAGACGATCGGCACCGCCAGCGTCGCCTTCTCGTCGTACTCGTCCATCAATTCCCGTTCGGCGTCGGTGATGTCGGGGTCGTCCCGGTAGGCGAGCGACGGCTTGTGCTCCTCGATCGTCGCGCTCCAGTCGCGCATGTTCTCGGCGCCCAAGCGCGTGCCGACCCAGTCTTCCCAGACCGGGATCTCGGGGATCTGATAGTAGGCCGTGACCTCGATGAGCTGCTCCTCGGGGAACCACTCGTAGAAGTCGGACCAGGCGACGCCGAGCGTCTCGGTGATGCTCCGCGTGACCGCCACGAGCGTCTCGTTGAGCTCGACGCTCGAACCGATCGACTGCGCCGTGCCGACGAGCAGTTCGAACTCGCGGCCGCTCAGCTCGGCGGCCGCCTTCTGCCGGTGCAGTTGCTCGAGCGATCGCGCGATCTGCACTTCGATCGCGACTTCGGCACACAGCCGCTCGACCTCAGCCAGCTCGGCATCGGCGTAGCGCCGCTTGCGGCGGTCGTCGGTGAGTTCGGCGAGGCCGACGACCTCACCGCGAAAGACGAGCGGCGCCATCAGCAAGGTCTGCCCGCCGTACTTCTCGAGGAGCTTCGCCTCCGACTTGTCGGCGTGTGGGTCGCCGAGATCCATGAAGGCGACCCGCCGCTTTCTGATCACGTTGGCCGTGAGCGGGTAGTCGGCGAGCGCGTACCACTCATTCTCGGTCGACTGCGAACCGCCGCGGTCGGCCAGCACGAAGACGCTGTCGGCGGCGGCGTCGTAGGCGGAGATCGTCGCCGCCGTGCAGTGCATCGCGTCCATGAGCTTGCGACAGGCGGTGTCGAGTACGGCGCGCGGATCTTGCTCGTCGACCAGGGCGAGGACGATGTCGGCGAGCTCGCCGGCGAGCTCGCCCTCGCCAGCGGCGGGCTTGCCGCCGGCGACCAGTTGCTCGATGACCGTGCGACTGTAACGCCGGTGGCCACCCTGGGTGCGTACCGTGGCGACAGTCCCGGCGTCGGTCCACTTGCGCACGGTCTGCGCAGACACGCCGAGCAGGCGAGCGGCTTGACCGACGGTCAGCCACTGCCCCTCGTGGTCGTCGATGGTCCCTGGTGTCTGGCCCCTGGTCACAAGGCAACAATCGGCATGAAGTTGATGAAACCTAAACAAGTGCCTTCGAGAACGCAAGCGGGTCCGAGACTGAACGGCGCGCCCGTTTCCAATCGGCGGCGAAGTAGCGTACAGTACACGGACCTGTTTGCGGTCGCCGAGTGCGTCGCGAGCAGCGCATTGTACAAGAGCGCGTATCGTTGCTTCGACTGTTGCCACGAGCCCGCTCGTTATTTGAGGAGTCACAGTGGCTCAAGGCACAGTAAAGTGGTTCAACGCACAAAAGGGTTTCGGGTTCATCGAGCAGGCTGAGGGTAAGGACGTGTTCGTTCACGTTTCCGAACTCGCTCCCGGCGTCGGCACCCTGGCCGAGAACCAAGCCGTCGAGTTCGACGTCACCGAGGGCCAGAAGGGTCCGCAGGCCGTCAACGTGAGGCCTGTCTAGCACAGACCGTTCGACACAGAGCGGCCCCCGCCCGGTTATCGCCGGCGGGGGCCGCTTTTTTCATTCTCTGTTCCGTCCGTCGTGGATGGCCGGGACGGCGGCTCGCCCGCTCGGCAACAGCGGGCGCTCCTTCGCCTGTCAGCCGACGAGGTCGTCGACCGCCTGCGCGAAGACCTCCGTGTGGCGGTCGACATCGGCAGTGATCGTGTCCGGGCACATCAACGCCATGTTATGGAACGGTGTCATCAGGATTCCGCGATTGGCCATGTAGGTGTGCAGGTACTCGTCGAGGTCGAAATCGTTGGCTGCGAACGACACGCCGCCGTTGGTCGGCACCTCGGGGCAGAACCGATACTCGGCGCGGGCGCCGAGCTGCACGATGCACCAGGGAATCCGCTGCCGGTCGAGCGTCGCCTGCACGCCCTCGGTGAAGCGCGTCGACAAGGCGATCATCGTGGCGAAGTTCTCCTCGGTGAGCACATGCTCGAGCGTCGCCCGCGCCGCCGCCGCGGAGAGCGCGTTACCGGCGAGAGTACCGCCGACGCCTCCCTCGCTGACGAGGTCGGCCTCGGGGTCGCCGAGCACGCGCTCGGCGACCGCCGCCGAGAGGCCGAAGGCGCCGATCGGGATGCCGGCGCCGAGCGCCTTTCCGAGCGTGACCGCGTCGGGGTGCAACCCCCAGGCGCGCGTGCAGCCGCCGGTGCCGGCGCTGAAAGTGTGCGTCTCGTCGTAAATGATCAGCGTGCCGGTCTCGTGGCAGATCTCTTCGAGCTTCGCCAGGTACCCGGGAGCCGGGGGCACGATGCCGATGTTGGTCATCGCCGGTTCGAGCAGCACGCAGGCGACGTCGCGCGGCGCGAGCGCCGCGCGCAACCCTTCGACGTCGTTGAACTCGACGCACTTGCTCGTCAGCGTCGGGTCGACGTCGGGACCGACGTTCCCCAGTTTGGGTACGGTCTTGCCGGTCCCCGGGTCGAGCTTGACCACGGTCTCGTCGACCGAGCCGTGGTAGCACTCCGAGTACACGAGGATGAAGGGCCGCTTCGTGATCTGGCGCAGCATGCGCAGCACGAAGCGGTTGGCGTCGGTCGCCGACAGGGTGAACGACCAGAAGGGCAGACCGAACCGTTGCTGCAGCTGCGCGCCGACGACGGTCGAGTCCGCGGTCGGCAGCATCGTCGTGACGCCGCCCTTCGTCTCGAGGCGCTCGCGCACGGCGCGCACGACCGGTTCGGGCGAATGGCCGGTCATCGCTCCGGTGTCGCCGAGACAGAAGTCGATGTACGTGTGTCCGTCGACGTCGGTGACGCGGTTGCCGTGCGCCTGGTCGAAGGTGAGCGGGTATCCACCGGGCCAGCTCGCCATCCACGTCATCGGCACGCCGGCGAGCAGTGTGGCACGCGCCTCCTGGAAGAGGTCGAGCGACTTCGGGTTGTTGGCGGCGAACGTGTCCTGCTCGCGCGCGATGAGCGCCGGCAGACGCCCGCGGTCGACTGTTCTCAATCGGTGTCCGGTGAGTGCCACGGGCCTCCTCCGTCTTCTCCGCACATGGTGGCGGAAACCAGCATACATCGGCAGGCTGGGGCCGGTGAAACCGGGTTGCGAAAACGGTTCACGTGCCGTCGCCGGTGGTCGACAAGGTCGCGTTCAAGTACCACGCTCACGCCTGACGACGACGGGGCGCGCCTATCTTGCGGCGCACTGTCACTACTTGGTCATGCCGTACTGGTCGAGCAGCGCCACGACCTCGCGCGAGAGGCGCGCCTGCCATTTGATCCGGCCCGGCTCCACGAGGTGGAAGAGGTCGAAGAAGTCGTAGTTGGTGAGCCCCACCTGGGCGACGAAATCGACGAACGGGATGCCGTTCCTGGCGGCGAGCGCGCGGCCGTCGGCGCGGTAGCGGGCCATCGGCGCGGCGAACGCGTGGCCGATGAGCGGGAGGTTGATGGGCAGGACCAGGAGCACGGGGTGGAAGCCGCGCCGGCGGCACTCCTCGACGAGCGTCTCCAGCATGCCGGCGTTGTAGGCGTAGTTCGCGCGGAACAAGGGGTAGCGCTCGGTCATCCATCTGTTCAGGAGCGTGAGCTTCTTGCTCGTCGGCAGCATCGTCTGCTGGCGCGTTGCGCCCGGCGTCTTGGAGACGGTGTACCGGTGCTGGATCTCGCCGCCGGCCGCCGCCGCGAGGGCGGCCTTGGGGTCGTAGGTCGCCAGTCCGGCGGTGTCATCGGCGGGACTGCCCGTGTAGCGCCCAACGGTGACACCGATGAGGACGAGCGCGGGGCCGGGTGGCATCGCCGCGACGAGTCGTGTATCGCGAGCGTACGACTGGTTCAGGGAACCGAGGTCGTAGGTGCGCACGGTGCCGCCGCCGAGCCGCTTGATCTGGGCGGTCCAGCTCGCCTTGGTGATGACGCTCTCGCGCGCCGATGAGCCGCCGAGCAGGTAGACGGTGGGCGTCTTCGAGGCCGTCAGCGTCGCCGAAGCGCTCGGCGCCGGCCGCGATGTCGGCGACGCCGAGGCCGGCGCCTGCGTGCCGCTGTGCGCGGCAGGCGCTTTGTCGCCACCGCACCCGGACGCGAGGGTCGCAAGGACGAGCAGTGCGGCAGTGATCATCTTCTTCATCATCGCTCGCGACTGTAGCACGACGGCTCTCCACCCAGTTCGTTGAATCTTGTGCAGCCCGCGTTAAGACTCGTCGCGACAGGGGGGTGTTCGCGTGGGTCTGCGGGTAGGCTGCCTTCACAGCATGGTGTGACGATCGAGCAGGAATGAGGTTGACACGGAATGACGCCCACCGACTTTGTGACGCCCACCGACATTCGTGAGAGAGCGGCCGACTCACCGGTGCAGAAGCCACAGGCACGTCCGGCTTCTGCCGACGAGCGCCCGGTCGTGCTCGCCACTCACGCGCTCACCAAGCGCTTCGGCAGCCTCGTCGCGGTCGACGATCTAAACCTGACCGTCCGTAAGGGCGACGTCTTCGGCTTTCTCGGCCCCAACGGCGCCGGCAAGACGACGACGATACGCCTGATCTTCGGCCTGATCTATCCGACCAGCGGCTACGCGCAGGTCCTCGACCACCGCGTGCCGCAGGACCGGCGCGCAGCGCTCAAGCATCTCGGCGGTTTCGTCGAGGTACCGGCCTTCTATGGGAACATGAGCGCGCGGCGCAACCTGCGGCTGCTCGGCAGCCTGAGCACGGAGATCACCGAGCAGCGCATCGACGAAGTGCTCGACATCGTCGGGCTGCGCGAACGCGCCAACTCGAAGGTCGGTGATTTCTCGCACGGCATGAAGCAGCGGCTGGGCATCGCCCACGCGCTCATCCACAAGCCGGAGCTGATCATCCTCGACGAGCCGACCAGCGGCCTCGACCCACAAGGCATGAAGGATGTGCGCGAGCTCATCCGCGGGCTTGGTAAACAAGGCACGACGGTATTCCTCTCGTCGCACCTGCTGCACGAGATCGAGCAGGTGTGCAACCGCGCCGTGATCATCAACAAGGGCCGGGTGGTGGTCGAGGGCACGGTCGACGAGCTGCGCCCGGCCGG
>Ga0208716_1000370_pt1 | contig 19186 bp, 14 predicted proteins | sample NGESurdeep092012_8_FD_184482 | JGI IMG/M metagenome (GOLD analysis project Ga0208716, IMG submission 184482) | Arctic peat soil microbial communities from Barrow, Alaska - NGEE Surface sample 415-3 deep-092012 (SPAdes) | ecosystem: Environmental > Terrestrial > Soil > Wetlands > Peat ...
TCGGCTTCCGACTGGGTCTCCAGCCACGAGAAGCACGGGCGGAACCGGTAGAGTGGGGCGGACGCCCTCGTCCGCAGCCGGCCCCCTGGCCGGCTTTTCGCTGGTGGCAAGCACTTGATTCTTCGAGAGGAGAGCGAGTCCAGGGGGACCCGCGCGGACCGGGGGGTCCGCCCTACCCTTACCCAAGTCTCCGGACTGGATAGAGCAACGCGTTCCACTCGATGGCGGCGAAATCCTTCCATTCTAGAGGGGCGTGAAATACGCCCAGGCTGGCGGCGCAGCGCGTCAGGAACTCGCGGGCGATCACCTCGTCGATGCGCACGCCGGGACCGGCGACATCGTAGAGCACGCCATCCAACGTCAGCACGATCTTGCGGAACAGGAACAGGGGCGGCGGAAAGTGTACGCCTTCGAGAGCGATCCGGTCCAGCAGCCGCATCGCGTCCAGCGTGCCCGGGGAGGCGTCGGGGGACATCTCGTCGAAAAACCGTTTGACGCAGCCATCGATCACCCCGAGCCGCGCGCGATTCCGCCGGTCGGCGCTGAGGCTGAGATCGCGGATTGCCTGGCGGACGCCATCGGGGCTGCGCAGCGTCATCATCACCGATAGCAGCACGAGCTGGCGCCGGGATTCGAGGCTCAGCCTCTCGGCCAGGGCCCAGTCGAGCACCACGAGTTCGCGGTTGGTCTCGTCGTACAGCAGGTTTCCGGCATGCGGGTCGGCGTGGAAAATGGCGTCCTCCTCGCGCGAAAAGAGCGGAACGGCCACCAGCGCTTCGATCAATTGTTCGGCCACCCGGGCGCGGCGGACGGGCGAGCGCGGGAATGCCTCGGTCACTTTCACGCCCGCCTCCGCGCTCATCGCGGTGATGTCGCTGGTGCACAGCGGCTCAATCAGGCGGGGGACGCGAATTCCGATGCTGGCGCGATACATCTTCACGGCTTCCAACAGGGTGGCCTGCTCGCGCCGGAAATCCAGCTCGTGAGCCAGCAGCAGCAGCACCTCGGCCAGCATATCCTTCACGTCGTGGATGGCGAATCCATAGCCGCGTTCGGGGGAAGTGAGGAATTCTCCCAGGTCCTGGAGCAGCGTCATGTCTTCGCCGAAGCACTCCGGCACGTAGGGCTTGAGGACTTTAAACACTCCCTGTTCGCGCTCCCGTCCGGGCTGATTCCAGGTGAAGCGGATGACCGTGCTGACGCTGGCTTCGGAGAGGATGGCGGGTGCCAGTTCGACGGCGTAGGCGGTCAGCCGCTGCCCCAATCGCTCCTGGATCAGGCCCCGGACCTCCTCCAGGGTCACGTCCGACATGCCGTTTTCTAACTCCGAGAGGGCGCGCCGCAGCTTCGGCGCCAGGCGGCGGTTGCGCGCCAGCACCTGCCCCACCTTCTGCAAGCCCGGCATCTTATTGACCAGGCGCAGCAGGCGTTGCTCCGGCGCCGTGTCGGCGGAAAGTTCGAATTGCTGCACCACCTTGGTGGCCAGCCGCCGGTCCGAGAGGCGCTCGAAAACGAATTGGAAAGCGTCCCGAACCAGGGGACGCCATCGCTGGGCGGAATCGGGGACCAGGATTTCGACCGGAACCAGGCGGCCGATCCACTTGCCGATTTCGCCCCGCCAGTAGGCGCCGCGCCGGCCTTTGAGCGCGGCCTCCACCGTGGAGATGCGGCCGGCCGAATCGCCGCCGGCAGACAGGCTTGCCCATAATGCGAGCGGCCCCGGATCGATTCCGGCCAAGAACGACAATCCCATCGCAGTCCTCAAATCATTTTGGGCCGCCGATGAACGCTGATGAACACAGATAAGCCATGTCTTTTCATCCGCGTTAATCGGCGTTTATCGGCGGCCATTTGTTTTTCTCGGTTTTTGCTGGCGCTGTTCCAGTTCCGCCACGCGCCGCCGCAGTTGCTCCAGTTCATCCTCCGCCTTCGGGCCCGGTGGAGGGGTGAGCAGGCTTTTCATCAGGTTGAGCGGCGAGAGCGCGGCCGAACGCACATCCTTCAGCCGGTTTTGCACCGCATCCTGTACTTTTTCGTAGGTATCGAAAGCCGATTTCAGATACCACATAATGAATTCCTGGCCGGCCCGGTCGCTCGCCATGATCAACTGGCGCAGCAGTTCGAGCGGCAGCCCGGTGGGCGCATCCTTGGCATCTTCCACGATGATCTGGGTCAGCACCACCCGGGTGAGATCCTCGCCGGTCTTGGCGTCAACCACCTGAATCTCTTCCCCTTGCCGGATCAGCCCCGCCAGATCGTTCAAGTTTACGTAAGCTCGGGAGGATGTGTTGTAAAGGCGGCGGTTGGGGTATTTTCTGATCAGCACGGTAGCCTATTTTGCAGTCGAACCCTTGCTGCGCTGCGTTCAATTCACTTCATCTTGACATAAAAAGGCCTTTAGGTCTATATTGAAGGTATATGCTGCATTGCAGCAAAAAGGAGTAATTTTCATGTCAGAGAAAACCGTTCCGGCTCGCGAGCCTTCCTCCATATCCATGTTGGCGGGCTGGCTGAAGCAGGGAACTGAAAGCTTCTTCGCCTCTCAGCGGATCCTGCTGGATCTGGTGATGCGCCAAAACGCCCACACAATCAGTGCCTTCCAGGGGCGGCTGACCGAGGCACGCCACATTGCGGGCACGGCGGCCACCGAAATGGCCGGCGAGGGCATTTCGAACTTCATCGCCGCGCAGCGCGTGCTGTTGAACCTGGCGCAGCGCGAGAACGAAATCCTCACTACCGCGGTGAAGGAACGCATTGGCGGACCGGCGCCCGTTGCCGCTCTGACAGATCTGTTCAGCCGCGGTGTCGATACGGTCATCGGCATGCACCAGCATTTCCTGACCCTGGCGGCGCGGCAGGCCGATGAGTGGATCGATGCCACCAAGAGCGGCGAGCCGTTTGGAGGCATTCAGTTGACCGCCCTGGCGCGCGAGAGCATGGAAACCTTCGTGCGCAGCCAGAAGAAGTTCCTGGACGTCTTGGCGGAGGAAACCGCCCATGCCACCGGCAAGGAAACCAACGGCAAGGCCCACGCGGCGTCCAAGAAGACCGAATTGACCGAGTTGGCGCGGCAGAGCGCCGAGGCCTACATCGATGCCCAGAAGAAACTGCTCGACGTGGCCACCCAGCAACTCAAGGTGAACGTGAAGACGGCCCGCGAAGCCATCGGCGCCATGAACCCGCTTCCGGCCGAGACCCTGGGGGAATTGGCCAAGCATACCATCGAGGGCTTGTTTGAATCCGAACAGGACTTGCTCAACGTGATCGTCAAGCCGCCGCGCGAGGCGCCCAAAGCGCAGGCCGCGCCGGCACACCCGAAACCGGCCCGGAAACACCCCGCCGCCGCCCGGCGCAAGCCCGTTCCCGCCACCACGTGAGGCCGCGCCTGCTTTCGGACTAGGGTACACTGATCCCAATGGGCGCCCGCCGCTCCGGCACCAGTAAACCCTCCGAGGTCCGCAAACCAGACGAAGCCGTTCCCCTGCCCATCTGGCAGGAGATGTTGGTCGGCATCGAGATGGTCTACCTGCGCCTGTCCCCCGTGTATTGGGGTTTCGGCATACCGCCGGGAGATGGATCGGCGGTAGTCGTCATTCCAGGCTTCCTGCTGACCGATCTGTATTTGACGGAGTTCCGCTCCTGGATCAACCGGATCGGGTACAAGGCTTACTTTTCGGGAATCGGCATGAATGCCGAGTGCCCGAATCTGCTGATCAAGCATAAGCTGGAAGCGACCATCCAGAAGGCCTACAAGGAGACCGGTAAGAAGATCCACCTGGTGGGGCATAGCCTGGGAGGCGTCATCGCCCGCGCGGTGGCCTCCCAGATGCCCGACCGCATCGCTTCGGTGATCACCATGGGGTCGCCGTTCCGGGGTATTTCGGTGCACCATTCCATACTCCGCGCCGTCCAAATGGTGCGCGGGCAGATTCTGGAACGTCACGGTAACAATGTGTTGCCGGCGTGCTACACGGCCAGTTGCACCTGCAGTTTTCTGGAATCGCTGGTGGTCAAATTGCCGAAATCCGTCTTTGAGACCGCCATCTACACCAAGTCCGATGGAATCGTAGACTGGCGCGTCTGCCGGACCGGCAATCCCGAAGTCGATTTCGAAGTTTCGGCAACGCACCTCGGCCTGGTGTTCAACCCGATTGTCTACGACTTGGTGGCCCACCGCCTGGCGCGCAAGACCCCCAGTTGGTAGTGGGACAGGCCTCCTGGCCTGTCCAGACAGGCCAGGAGGCCTGTCCCACAGCTAATCCAGCACCCGAATGCGGCGCAGCAGCTTTAGCAGGCGCGTCATCCAGCGCGCATACAACCCAGCGTCCATCCCGCTCGGCGTCCCCACCGGCATGAGGCGTTGCACGGCCACCGTCTGCGTTTCGGTGAATTTCAAGATGCCTTCCGCCCCGTGCCGGGCGCGCATGCCGGATTCCTTGCGTCCGCCGCAGGGCGCATCCACCGACCCCCAAGCCGCCGCGTAGGACTCGTTCACGTTGACGTTGCCGGCCCGGATCTCTGGCGCGAGGGTGGCGCCGTGAGCGGCATCGCGCGTCCAGATGCTCGCGTTTAAACCGTAGCGCGTGGCATTGGCGCGCTCCACCGCCTCGGCTTCGCTGGCAAACGGATAGACCGACACTACGGGACCGAAGGTCTCCTCGGCGTAAACCTGCATCTGCTCCGTGACCTCGGTCAGGACGGTAGGCTCGTAGAACAGCGGGCCCAGGTCCGGCCGGCGGCGGCCGCCAGTGAGTACCACCGCTCCCTTTTCCACGGCGTCGGAGACATGCTCCTCGACGTGCTGAAGCTGCCGCTCGCCGGTGAGCGACCCCATCTCCATCGAGTAGTCCAGCGAGGCCCCCACCTTGAGCGCGCACGTGCGCTCGACCAGGCGGCCGAGGAATCGCTCCGCGATCGACTCGTGTACGTAAATCCGCTCGATGGAGACGCAGACCTGGCCCGCCGACGCGAAGCACCCCTGGATGGCGCCGTAGACCGCCGCATCCAAATCGGCATCCGCCAGCACGATCATGGGGTTCTTGCCGCCGAGTTCGAGCGAGCACCCGATCAAACGCTCCGCCGCCTGCCGCGCCACCAGCCTGCCGGTGCGGGTGCTGCCCGTGAACATCATGAAATCCACCCGCTCTCCCAGCGCCGGCCCGAGCAGCGGTCCCTCCCCCGTGACGACGCCGAATACGCCGGGCGGAAGACCCGCCTGGCGCAGCAGGTCCACCGCCCAGAGCGCCGTGAAACTGGTTTGCACATCCGGTTTGAGGACCGCTGCGTTGCCCGCCATCAGCGCCGGCACCGCGTCGGTCACCGCCAGATTGAGCGGATAATTCCAAGGGACAATCAGGCCGACCACACCCACCGGCGATTTGAGTTCCCGGGTTCGGGTGAGCAGGGGAAGCGCGCCTTTGCGCCGCCGCGGCCGCAGCAGCCGTTGCGCCCGCCGCGCGTAATAGCGCGTGACGATGGCAGTGTCCAGAATCTCTTCGAATGCGTGGCGCCGCGCCTTCCCGGTTTCCCACTGGATGAGATCCAGCACCTCATCCTGGCGCTCCAGCAGCAGGTCGTGAAAGCGTAGGAAGATGCGCGCGCGGCCGGCAAACGTGCGCTGGCTCCACGCGGTTTGTGCGGCCCGCGCACGTTGGATGGCAAGTTCCAGATCCGCCACCGTCCCCGCCGGGATGGCGCCGATAGTGGCGCCCGTGTAGGGGGCCCGTACCGCAATCGTCTCGTGTGGCCCGCCGGCCAGAGTGATCTGCGACAATAACCGGTCGAGCAGCGCCGCCGCCGGGGAACCCAGCCCGGACGCCTGGGCCTTACTGGTTGCTTGCACGTCGGACTCCCGTGAAAGCATACCATGGAGTGGTTAACCGTTTTCCGGGACTGACACGAATTTCCGGCGCAGTTTGCCGGAATTTCGCTGTCTGTCCCAGGGTTTGCCCCAAAACGGTTCAGCACTCCATAACATAGGTTGACAGCCAAAGAAATCCGGCATAACCTACAATCGGAAATAGAGGTCTGAATTTCGCAATACTGGAGGTATGAAATGGCGGCCTTGGAAATCCCGCTCGCCGAAGAACTCGCGGAAACCGCCCATTGGAGCGACGACCCGCCGGCCAGGATCGAGGAACAGGAATTCGATCTGCTGGCATTCGAACTTTGGCACTTAGGGAGTTACCCGGATCTCACCGACATCGAAGAGTGGGAGGATGAGCGGTGTACGGTGGCCAGCCGCGCCAGTTGCCTGTAATCGCCACCGCGCGCTAGCCTGGAACCGACCACCCAATGGATAACAAACCGCCGGTCCTCAGTCGCCGTCTGTCGGGAGTCGACGCGGCCTTCCTTTACCTGGAACGTAAAGAGATACCCCTGAACATCGCTGCCGTCGCCATGTTCGATGGGCCCATACCTTTCCGCGAATTCGTTGCCAATATCGATTCCAAACTGGACCTCATTCCGCGCTACCGGCAGGTCGCCGTGCCACCCCCGTTCAACCTCGGTTATCCCACCTGGGAGGACGCTCCCGGCTTCGACATCAAGCGCCACATCTTCCGGGTGCGCCTGGACGCGCCCGGCGGGGAAGCCGAGCTTGAGGCGCTGGCCGGGCGCCTGCTCAGCCAGGTGCTGGACCGCGGCAAACCGCTCTGGGAAATCCACATCGTGGAAGGCTTGAAGGACGGGCGCGGCGCCTTGATCGCACGCATACATCACGCGCTGGCCGACGGCGTTGCCGGGGCGGCGCTGCTGCGCATCATGCTCGATCCCACGCCCGAAGGTTCCCACACCGTCCACAAGCGGCGAACTCGCCGGGCGGTTCCCCCGCGCGCCGAGCATACGCTCGCCGAGCAAATCGGCAGCGCCATTCAAGGCGCCCTGGAAAACGCCGTCGCCGCCGAGGCCGGTCTGCTCAGCCTGGCCGAAGGGCTGCTCAGCGACTGCGGGAAGGACGCCCTTCAGGAACTCGCCACCCTGCTGCCGGAATTGCTGAAGCCGCCCGAGCGCTTTCCCTTCAACAAGCCCTGCTCCGGAGACCGCAAGTTCTGCTGGGCGGAAGTCGATTTCAGCGAGGTGCAGGCGATTCGCGCCGCCTTGGGCGGCAAGGTCAACGATTGCATCCTGAGCGTCGTGGTGCGGGCCATCGCGCGTTACATACGGCTGCATGGGGAGAAGGTCAATGGCCGGTTCCTGCGGGTCGTCTGTCCGGTCAACCTGCGTAACGGCGAGCAGGGCGAATCCCTCGGGAACCGCATCACCTTTCTCCCGGTGGTGCTGCCGCTGGATGTGCGCGACCCGGTGGAAATGCTGCGCGCCGTAGCCACCCGGATGGAAATCATGAAGAGCGTGCGCGCCGCCGAACTGATCGCCATCGCGGCCAGTTGCCTGGGCACCGCTCCGGCGCCCCTGCAGGAACTGTTCTGGCGCGGCGTACCGCTGGTTCCCCTGCCGCTTCCGCTGCTCAACATCATCTGCACCAACGTGCCCGGTTCGCCCTCGGCGCTTTACACGGTTGGGCGGCGTCTGGTGGCATCCTATCCGCATGTGCCCACCGGCTATGAACTGGGGCTGGGGGTTGCGGTGCAGAGCTACGACGGCAAGCTCTTCTTCGGTCTGACCGCCGACGCCCATGTGGCGCCCGATGTGGCGCGCCTGCGCGATTACATCCGGATCTGTTTCGATGAGCTTTGTAAGGCTGCCGGAGTCAAGCGCGCCACGCCGCGCGCCACCACGCCTCGCGCCGCCAGACCGCGGCCGGCAAAACGGACCAGGCCCGCTAAGCCCGCCGAGCCGGTGGAACCGGCGCCCGTCCCACCGCCGGAGAGCATCGCCGCACCGCTGGCGGCCGGCGCCGCGGCCGGCGCGGAGGTAGAGCAGCCGGAACCCGTATTAGTGTAAACGGACGCTCCCTGACGGTCGCGGCTCCGGTCCGAGCCGCGACCGTCAGGGAGCGATTCTTGAGCGCCATATTTGAGTATCCTATGACCGAATCCAAATCCGTTCTTCATCCCGACCTGCGCGGCCGCGTGGCGGTGGTCACCGGAGCCAGCCGCGGCATCGGCCGGGCTCTGGCCATCCGCCTCGCGCGGGAAGGCGCCGATGTCGCGGTGGCCGCCAAGAGCGAGCGGTCCACCGAACGCCTCCCCGGCAGCATCCATGAAACCGCCGATGCCATCCGCGCCATGGGGCGGCGCGCTCTCGCCATCCCCACCGATGTCCGCGACGAGGACGCCATTCGCAACCTGATCGAGCGCACGGCCGCCGAACTCGGCCGCCTCGACATTCTGGTCAACAACGCCGGCGCCATCTGGACGCAGCCCATCCTCGAGACGCCTCCCAAGCGTTTCGACCTGATGCTGGGGGTCAACGCCCGCGCCGCCTATATCGCCTGCTATTACGCTCTGCCGCACATGGTGAACCAGCAGTGGGGGCATGTCCTCAACATGTGCCCGCAGCTTACCGGCCGGCCCTCGCCCGGCAAAGTCGCCTACATGATCTCCAAACTTGGCATGGCTCGCGTTGCCCTTGGCGTGGCCGCGGAGCACGAGCGGGACAACATCGCCGGCAACACGCTCTGGCCGCGCACCATCATTGAGACCCAGGCGTCCATCGCCTGGAAGATGGCCGATCGATCCCAGTGGCGTACCCCGGAGATCGTCTGCGATGCCTCGCTTGCCATATTCGCCCAGGAGCCCCGCACCTGCACCGGGCGCCAGTGGATCGACGAGGACGCGCTCACCACCCTGGCCGGCATCACCGCCTTCGACCACTACTGGTGTGAAGGCAAGCCTCCGGCGAATCCCATTTACATCGACAAGTGGTGACCCGCCATGCCCTGTGCGCTGGTCCTATCGGCGGGCGGAATGTTCGGCGCCTATCAGGCGGGCGCCTGGAACGTGCTGTCGCGACGTTTTCAGCCCGATCTGGTGGTGGGCACTTCCGTCGGTGCGCTCAACGGATGGGCCATCGCCGGCGGATGTTCCCCGGCCGATCTGCTGGCCATGTGGCGGGATCCTGCCACCGCCGGGACGATGCGTCTGCGCTTCCCCTTCGTTCCCTGGAAGGGCTGTATCGATCCCACCGGGCTGGCCAGGCAGGTGTGGGACTGGTACGCGCGGTTCAAGCCCCTCGTACCCTATTCCGCCACGGTGGTGGAGGTTCCACGGCTACGCCTCGTGCGCGTACCCCATGAGCGGATTACCGCCGAGCATCTGATGGCCTCCTGCGCGGTGCCGTTCGGGTACCCGCCCGTCCGGATCGACGGCAGGTTCTACGTGGATGGAGGTCTGCTCGACATCCTGCCAATCTGGGCCGCGGCCGAAATGGGCGCCACCCGCGTGATCGCGGTGAATGCACTGCCCCTGATGCCCTCGCGTCCGCTGCGCGCGGTACTCCGCGGGGTTCGCCTCTTGGGCCAGAAACCAGCCAACCTGGCAGGTCTCGACGTCGTGCGGATCAGTCCCCGCACCCCGCTTGGGTCGATTCGGGACGCCCTCAACTGGAGTCCGGAGAGTGTGCGGCGCTGGATTCGGCAGGGCGAAGACGACGCCGAGGCCTCGGTTGGATGACAGCTCTCCGTGGCGCCCCGCCTACGCCGATTCGCTTCAAGGAAGACCGCATCGTCAGGGTGCAAAAACGTACTTTCTCACGCGCTTCAGGTGTCCGATGCCATGATGGCTGTTGTCCATCTGTTATGATCTACCTGCGAAACCCCGGTGAACGACCGAGTTGGCGAGTGTGGAACCGTGCCTTTCGAACGAAAGCGCCCAGTCACCGCCGGAGGCCCCATCATGAATGTCCCAACTGAGCCCGAATCCGAGCTGACCAATCCACCCGAGTCCGCGGAGCGCGGCCAGCATTTAATCGCCGTAGGCGTCGGCGCTTCGGCCGGCGGCCTGGAGGCGTTCACGGAACTGCTAACCCATCTGCCACCGGCCACAGGAATGGCTTTCGTTTTTGTAGAGCATCTCGATGCCCATCACGAAAGCGCTCTGCCGGAACTGTTGTCCGTCAAAACGCGGATGCCTGTGCTCCTGGTTGAGCGGGATACCCGGCTCGCACCGGACCACGTGTATGTCATCCCTCCAAACACTTTGATGCCGATCCGCAACCGCACACTGACCCTCGATGCGCGGCCGGCGCCACCGGAAAAACTCAGGCCTATCGATGCTTTGTTTAACTCGCTGGCCGAAGAATTCGGCTTCAATTCAATCGGCGTTGTGCTTTCGGGCACGGCAACGGACGGTACATTCGGACTGAAAACCATCAAGGCGGAGGGTGGAATAACTTTTGCTCAGAACGATACCGCCAAGTTCGATAGTATGCCGAGGAGCGCCATTTCCGCCGGCGTGGTGGATTTCGTTCTTTCCCCGCGCCGAATTGCCGAGGAATTGGCCGTGATCGCCACTCGGGCGCAGCACTTAAGGAAAGCGGAAGGCGAGCCCGCGGGCGAGGGTACGACGCTGCACCGGCTGCTCCTGCTGCTGCGCAATCATACCGGCGTCGATTTCGCGCAATACAAACAGCCAGCCATTTTGCGGCGGCTGAACCGCCGCATGGTGGTACGGAGGTCGGAGAGTCTCGAACAATACTGGGAGCTTCTGAAAAAAGAGTCCGAGGAGGTCCAGGCGCTTTTTGAGGACCTGCTGATCAACGTCACGGAGTTTTTCCGCGATCCCGACGTCTTCGAGACGGCAAAACGGGTCGCATTCCCGTCCCTCATTCGAGATAGCAAACATCCGCACGCGATCCGTGCCTGGATTCCCGGCTGTTCCTCGGGCGAGGAAGTCTACTCCATCGCCATCGCCCTGGTGGAGTTCCTTGAATCCGCGGACCTGGAATGCACGATTCAGATGTTCGGAACCGACCTGAGTGACCGCGCGATCGAAAAAGCACGCGCGGCCATCTACGACGAGAGCTGCGTGGCGAATGTTTCGCCGGAACGTCTGCGGCGCTTTTTTGTCCGCACCGAGTCGGGCTACCAGATCAGCCGCACGATTCGCGAAATGTGCGTCTTTTCACGGCACAATGTCGCCAAAGATCCGCCTCTATCCCGGATGAATCTGATCAGTTGCCGGAATCTTCTGATCTATTTCGCGCCTTCTCTGCAACGGCGCATTATCGCCACATTCGGCTATGCGCTTCAGGCGGGCGGTTGCCTTATTCTTGGGCACTCGGAGACGTTGGGGCCTCTTTCGGAGTACTTCCTGACACTCGACGAGCCGTACAAAATCTATTGCCGGAAGGCCAACATCGCGCACAGCGTTTTTGATTTGTTTGAAACCTATGGCGGATATGCGCCCCGCCATTCCATTCCCCCGGCGGCGCCCGGCCAGGCCGATGCGCCTAGGCAAGGCGACCAAGCCCCTCGGTACGGCCCCGCAGGCGTGGTAGTGAACGAAACGCTGAAGGTCATTGAGTATCGTGGAGACATTGCGCAATACCTCGTCGAGCCGGGAGTCCAACCGGATGCCGATCTGATGAACGTGGTCCGTGAAGAACTGCGCGCCACCCTCAGCGTCGCGCTGGAGCAGGCTCGGCGGACGAACATCGCCGTGGTTGCCGAAAACTCCAGCGGTGCTGGAGCCACCCCGGCTGTCATCACCATCGTGCCGTTCCGGTCGGGCGGGAGCGCGCCCCACTTCCTGGTCCTGTTCGGAGAGGCTCGCGAAGAAGCCGGCCGCCATGGAGGTACGTTGGCGGTTACGGCCGGGACCGAGAGCGCGGCTCCGCTGCCGCCGGACATCGAAAACACCCAGCTCAAGCAGGAACTGAGGGCTACACGCGAATATCTGCAATCCGTTATTGAAGAGCTGCGTTCCACCAACGAAGAAGTGCAATCGGCCAACGAGGAGTTGCAAAGCTCCAACGAGGAATTGCAGACTGCCAAGGAAGAACTGCAATCTTCCAACCAGGAGCTGAACACGGTCAATGCGGAAATGCAGAGTCGCAATGCGGATCTCGCTCGCACCAATGATGACTTGATCAATCTGCTCAGTTCCATGAATATGCCGATTGTGATGACCGGAAGCGACCTGCGCATCCGGCGGTTCACCCCCATGGCCGAGAAGGTCTTGCGCCTCATTTCGACCGATGTCGGCCGTCCCATTGCGGATTTGAAGCCACACATCAACGTTGCCAATCTGGAAGAAATCCTTCAGCAGGTTGTCGATACCTTGCAGCCATATGAGCGGGAGGTCCAGGATCGGGAGGGGCGCCACTACCTCATGCGTGTCCGTCCGTATCGGACCGCCGACAACCGTATCGATGGCGGTGTCCTGCAATTGCTGGATGTGAGCGATCTGAAGCGCAGCCTCGAAGAAGTCAAATATGCCCGCGACTACGCCGAGGCAATTGTGGATACGGTCCGCGCACCGCTGGTCGTTCTCGACGAGAACCTCTCGATTCAGAACGCCAACCGCGCTTTCTATGAGGCTTTCGGCCTGAGTCAGGGCGCGACCTTACACCAAACCATCTATGAAGCCGGCGGCGGGCGGTTTGATTTGCCCGAGGTGCGCACGGTTTTGGATCAACTCAACAGCCGCTTCAGCGAGTTGAACGATGTCGAGATCGAATACCAGCAGGACCATGGCCAACCTCGGGTTCTTCTGTTGAACGCCCGGCGTTTGCGGACGCCCGACCAGAAGCAACTCGTCCTCATGGCCTTTGAGGACATTACCGAACGCAAACGCGCGGCGGAAGCCCGATATCGCCGGCTGTTTGAGTCCGCCCGGGATGGTATCGTCCTGGTGGATGCGGCCACTGGCGAGATATTGGACTTGAATCCCTTTACGGAACGGCTTCTCGGTTACGCCAGGAGCGAACTCGTGGGTCGCAGGCTCTGGGTGATCGAGCCAACGTCGCTCCTGCCCACACTGCGGACGGCGATCGAGCAAATTCGAGATCAAGGCATGCTGCGGCTCGAGGATTTGGCACTGCGGACGAAGGACGGCCGCGACCTCCAGACGGAAGTGATCGCCAACGTTTACATGGAAGGCGATCGAGCAGCGATCCAGTTCAACATACGGGATGTCAGCGTACGCAAGAAGTTCGCACGCGAGTTGCAGGAGACCCAGAAGTTGGAAAGCTTGGGATTGCTGGCCGGGGGTGTTGCGCATGACTTCAATAACCTGTTGACGGGCATAATGGGGAACGCAAGTTTGGCGTATTCGGAAACCTCCGTGGATCAGCCGGTGCGGAGGCGCCTGCGGGAGATCGTGCAGGCCAGCGAACGTGCCGCATCCCTCACCCGCCAAATGCTGGCGTATGCGGGCAAGGGGCGTTACGTCATCGAGACGGTGGATTTGGGAGATCTGGTTAGAGAGATTTCGGTGCTCGTCCGGACCTCGATCCCTAAAACCGTTGAGCTGAAGCTGGATCTCGCGCCCAACCTCCCGCCGATCGACGCCGATCCCGCCCAGGTCCAGCAGGTGGTCATGAACCTCGTGATCAATGGTGCGGAAGCAATCGGTGAAAACACGGCCGGAAAGGTTGAAATCCGGTCTTCTCTGCTCGAAATCAACGCGGGCGAAGCGCCGGAATTCTTCGGCCCGGGACAATCCGCGGCCGGGGCTTACGTGCAACTTGAGGTCCGCGATACCGGTTCGGGGATGGATGAGGCCACCAAGTCGCGCATCTTCGATCCATTCTTCACAACTAAATTTACCGGCCGCGGGTTAGGCCTTGCCGCCGTCCAGGGAATTGTCAAAGGTCACGGTGGAGCGATTCGCGTCTATAGCACCCCGGGGCATGGCACAACTTTTCTCATACAGTTTCCTGTCAGCCGCCGGAATGCGGCTGCCGTCCTCCCCAAGAGACCGGACGTTGCTTCCGTCCCGGCCGGGTCGGTCGCGCTCGTAATCGATGACGAGGAAGCCATCCGCGAGCTAGCCACCAACGTGCTCTCGCGGGCGGGAATGCGAGTTTTGTTGGCGGAAGATGGCAAATCGGGCGTGGAATTGTTTCGACGACATAACCGCATCGTTTCCACGGTGATTCTGGATCTGACGATGCCGGTCATGGGAGGGGAAGAAGCGCTTCCGCAGATTAAGCGGATTAACCCGGACGTTCCCGTCATCCTGTCCACCGGATTCGATGAGAGCGAGGCGGTGCGGAGGTTTTCCGGCCTCAAGCCGCAAGGCTTTTTACAAAAGCCGTACACGACCGAGCGTCTCCTCGAAGCTGTCGCGGCCACGTTGAACCGCCCGACCAATAGAACTTGAAGCGGAAGGAACGCACGCTTGCCGCTCCAGAGGATCGAGGAGGGAAAGGGTCGATTTGACGCGGAGTCCTCTGCCACGGGCGGGTCCGTGGTGGAATGGGATGGGAAACGCGGGAAGCATGCCCCCACGAATGGGGTCATGGCAGCCTGAAAGGCTACGCTACGGCGCTGCGACGAAGGGCCAACGAGCTGCGGATGGGCTTCCGCGGAGAACACATTTTGGGGATTCGGGGGCGCTTCGACGCCTGCCGGGCGTGCTCCAAAGCGCGTCCCGAGGAGTCGGGACGCGGCAGAGTGTGCTGGGCATGTCCAGCAGCTTGGAAGTGAAAGTCTTCTACCCAACCTGATGGAGGTGAAGGGTTAGCGAAGCGCAAGGGCGTCGTCGCGAGGCGGGGTCTGAAAGAAGCGTGGAGCAAAAGCGCGAGTCGATGAACAAAAACCGGATATGAGGCGCCAACGTGGGACGAGCAAGCTCTGCATTGCGAAGTCCATATTCATCAAGAACGGGAAGCGTAGATCCGGCGATTGCGCGCGGAAGGCGGCTGGAATTACCCCAGGAGATCTGTCCTGTGTGGCGGCAACGCGACTGAGGGAGCCGAGAGGTGACCTGACCGCAGGGCAGAAGTCAGCAGAGGGCATAGTAGGCCATGTCGTCGGTAAGGCTAGTGAGGCACTCCGCAGCCGAAAGGGGGAGTCAACGGATAGGCCGAGCCGGGAACGATGGCGGAAGGCCCGAACGATTGGAGAGGTTAATAGGGCTCGAATCTCATGAGTGAAGAGCGGTCGAAAAACCAGGAACAACTGGCCTTCCCGTTCGCCTGGGGGAGTGAAGCTCCCGCGGGGGACAGGGAAGGGGCCGAAGCGCCCAGGGTGAGGAGAGAAGCCGAGGACCCGGCTGGAAACCAGCGAGTGATGGAGGAAGTATGTGAGCGAGAGAATCGAAGAAAAGCGTTGAAACGAGTCCGAGCCAACCAAGGGAGTCCTGGAATCGACGGGATGACCGTAGATGAATTACCGGGATACCTGGAACAGCATTGGCCAGTGATCCGGGGACAACTGTTGAAGGGGACCTATGAGCCGAAGCCGGTCAAGCGGGTGGAGATCCCGAAGCCGGACGGAGGGGTGCGAAAGCTTGGCATCCCGACGGTGTTGGACCGGTTCGTCCAGCAGGCGGTGCAGCAGGTTTTGCAGAAGCAGTGGGACCCGACGTTTTCCGAACACAGCTACGGTTTTCGACCGGGGCGGAGTGCCCAACAGGCGGTGGCCCAGGCGCAGCGATATATCGCCGAAGGTTATGGCTGGTGCGTTGATTTTGATTTGGAGAAGTTCTTCGATCGAGTCAATCACGACAAACTGATGGGGCAGATCGCCAAACGGGTCGAGGACAAGCGGCTGTTGAAACTCATCCGGGCATTCTTGAATGCAGGGGTGATGGAGGACGGGCTGGTGAGTCCAAGCGTGGAAGGGACGCCGCAAGGCGGTCCACTTTCGCCGTTGCTGAGTAACCTCGTGCTGGACGAACTCGACCGGGAGTTGGAGCGGCGCGGCCACCGATTCGTGAGGTATGCGGACGATAGCAATATTTACGTACGCAGCGAGCGGGCGGGGCAGCGGGTGATGGAGAGCGTGAAGCGATTCATCACGGATAAGCTGAAGCTCAAGGTGAACGAGTCGAAGAGTGCGGTGGCGAAACCGCAAGAGCGGAAGTTTCTGGGATTCAGCTTTACAAGCGGGAAGGAGCTGAAGCGCAAGATTGCGCCGAAAGCAATAGACCGATTCAAAGAGCGGATTCGGGAAATCACGGCAAAGAGCAGGGGGAGGAGCATGGAGAAGGTGATGGAGGAACTGGCCCGGTATGTGCGCGGCTGGCGAGGCTATTTCGGCTTCTGCGAAACCCCTTCGGTGTTGCGGGATTTGGATTCGTGGATCAGGAGGCGCGTACGGTGCGCCTTTTGGCGACAGTGGAAGACAGGCCGCCAGCGGTATGCGGAACTGGTCCGGCGGGGTGTGAGCAGGGAGTCGGCGGCAAAAACCGCAGGCTCGCGCTGCGGCCCGTGGCGTGTGAGCCAGAGCCCGGCTCTGGACCAAGCCCTGTCGAATGCCTATCTCACGTCGTTTGGACTTCCGTCCTTGGTCGAGGGTCGAAACGCATAACCAATCGAACCGCCGTATACGGACCCGTACGTACGGTGGTGTGGGAGGGGCGGAGGAGCGATCCTCCCCCCTATCCCGATCTGAGAGTCTGCGCCACGTCGGTGGCTGAGAAGTTATTTTTGCGTGGTCTCTTAGCGTCAGACCAATTCTTTTTCCACCGCGTCACTGAAGGTATCGATGTCGCGAATCGTGCTGTAGATATTGGGCGTGATGCGCAGGCCGCTGTAGGCGTCATGGGGCATGTAAGTGGTGATGATGCTGTATTTGTTCCAGAGGGTCTCGCGCAACTTGCCGCCATCCACTCCCGGGGCGAGGCCGAGAAAACCGATGCCGCAGGATTGGGCCGGGTCGGGGCTGTGCAGGATGCGACACTTGGGATGCTGCGCGAGGCGGTTGGCCCACCGGTCGCGCAGGTAGCGCAGGCGCGCCGCCTTGCGGTCGATCCCCAGGTTCTCGTTGAAGATGAGGGCTTCGGAGATGGCGTTGTGATTGGCGGCGGGATGAGTGCCGATTTCCTCGAACTTGCGAATATCGTTGTCCTGGGTCCGGTCGCTCGCCATCATGCTCCAGGTGCTCGCGATGCGGCTCTTGCGCACGTAGAGGAACCCGGTGCCGATGGGCGCGTAGGTCCACTTGTGCAGGCTGGTGCCGTAGTAGTCGCAATCCAGATCGGAGATCTTGAACGGGAAATGGCTGAAGGCGTGGGCGCCATCCACGATCACGGGAATGTTGCGGGCGTGCGCCATCTGGCAGATCTTGCGCACGGGAAAGATCTGGCCGGTACGGTTGGTGATGTGGCACAGCAGGATCATCTTCGTGCGTGGCGTGACGGCCTGTTCGAAGCGGCGGTACAGGTAGTCAAGTGACGGCGGCGGCACGGGGAAGGAGATGGTTTTCAGCACGATGCCTTCGCGGCGCTGGCGCTGGGCGAAGGTGGTGAGCATGCGCGGATAGTCCTGGTCGGTGGTGAGGACCTCGTCGCCGCGCTGGAGATCGATGCCGTACTGCGCGTTCTCCAGGGCTTCGCTGGCGTTGCGCGTGATGGCGATCTCCTCGGGGTCGCAACCGGCGGCCTGGGCGAGGCGGCGGCGGACAGATTCCACCTGGCGTTCGAGCACGCTGACCATGGTGTGATACGGCCCCATGTCGGTGTACTCCAGGTAGCGGCGCATGGCGTCCTGTACGGAGCGCGGCGAGGGGCTGACGTAGCCGTTGTTGAGGTTGATGACATTGCGGTCGACGCTGAACGCGGCGCGGATCTCGCTCCAGAAGTCTTCGTCGGCGGCGATCTCTTCCGGGGTGCGGGTTCCGGCGGCGCTGGTGGCGGCGCGCACGCGGTCGATGGCATGGTTCTGCAGCATTACGGCCGTGGCGAAGCGCAATAAATGACGGCGGTTCATTGGAAATCGACTATGGAAATTGACTATAGCATGGGCGGCCGGTGCACGAAAAAAAGCCGGCGGCGGAAAGGGAAAACGCCGCCGGCACACAAGGCCGGAACGCTTCAAGCTAAAGTTGTGAAAGATTGACGGGGCGCCGGTGGCGCTGTCGTTTGGTTACGCGGTGCGCTTGATGCGCATGTTGCTGCACTTGGGGCGCGGCCGGACCGGGGCGCGCCTGGCCGGGAGGCGATCCGCCTCCATCCACACCAAATGGAGCAGTTCCCGAAGTCTCACTTGACGCGCTTGAAGTTCCGCGAGTAACAATTCGCAGACATCGACAGTCTTGGCGCTAGCGATGTTGGCGCCGCGCGACTGGCGCGACGCTTTTTCTGTTGGCTGTTGCGGTCTTCGATTCGTCATGGTCGGCCCTCCGAGGAGCCATCCTGCTCGAAATCAGGCACACAATTCCGTCTGCCGGTAGACTTCCACAGTGTAAGCCGTTTCGCCTGGCATCCAGTATACAGCCATGGTATGGCCGCCCATCAGATTCACACCCAGGGGTTCGATATGTTCGGCGTCCCCGCCCGCGTTGGTATAGAGGGCGCGGCCCGAAACCCAATTCCAGCGCACAGCGTGGTTTTCGCCGTTGCGTTGGGCCTCACACGAGGTGGCGAACAGCACGGCGAGCCAGATGGGAAGCGGTTCGCCGGGGCGGCTTGCCTCCGGCAACGGCGTTCGAACCAGCCCGGCGCCAGAATGAAGGCAGGCCGCGGAGAGATCGGCGGCGGACCCAGAGGGTACCCCGCCACCGCCGCGATTCGGTATGACCACGGTGCTCCTGGTCATCGTCCGCCGGGCGATGCGCAACTGAGCTTGTTCCGCCGGGCTGGCTCCCGTCCGTTCCGAGCGATATGTCTTCATTCCAGATTCTTTCTGCCCTAAACCGAGATTCGGGGCACCCTCCGGCACTCCGGGCTGGTACGATCGCCGTAAGCGATTGATCGCCGTTGTGCCTGAAATCGATTAGTTGTCTAACTTCTTTGCCGCTTTGCAAGCCTTGAACAAGTCGAGTTCGCCCGCGCCGAGTCCCAGCGCGGCGGCCAGGGGTGCGGCGCTGGATATCAATTCGCTCTCCACCAGAGGCTGGTTAGAGTTATTGTTGAGGGCCACCAGCAGAGCCGCCGCGCCGGAAACCTGCGGTGCGCTGAAGGAGGTGCCCCATACCTGGGCGTAGTGTTCCATCGGATACGTGGTGATCAGACCCTCATCGGGCGCTGCCAGGGTTACCGGGCTGCCGAAGTTGGACCACGTGCTGAGGCTCAGAAAGTTGTTGGTGCCGGCGACGCCAATCACGTTGCTATAAGCGGCGGGCCAAACTTGGATGGCTTGTCCATCGTTGCCGGCAGACGCCACGCAGATGATCCCT
>Ga0208716_1000372_pt1 | contig 19119 bp, 13 predicted proteins | sample NGESurdeep092012_8_FD_184482 | JGI IMG/M metagenome (GOLD analysis project Ga0208716, IMG submission 184482) | Arctic peat soil microbial communities from Barrow, Alaska - NGEE Surface sample 415-3 deep-092012 (SPAdes) | ecosystem: Environmental > Terrestrial > Soil > Wetlands > Peat ...
TACCAACCCCGAGCGAACCATAACGTCCATCAAGAGAAAGATGGGCACTAGGGATACTATCAAAATCGATGATCGCGACTACACGCCCCCCGAGATCTCGGCGATGGTGCTGCAGAAGATGAAGCAGACGGCCGAGGATTACCTGGGGCACAAGGTGGAGAAGGCGGTGATCACGGTGCCCGCCTACTTCAACGACAGCCAGCGGCAGGCGACGAAGGACGCGGGGAAGATCGCGGGCCTCGACGTGGTCCGGATCATCAACGAGCCGACGGCTTCGGCGCTCGCCTACGGGATGGACAAGAAGAAGGAGCACACGGTCGCGGTCTACGACCTCGGCGGCGGTACCTACGACATCTCGGTGCTGGAGCTGGCCGAGGGCGTCTTCGAGGTGAAGAGCACGAATGGCGACACGCACCTGGGGGGCGACGACTTCGACCAGCGCGTCATCGACTGGCTGGTGGCGGAGTTCCTGCGGGACCAGGGGATCGACCTGTCGAAGGATCCGATGGCCCTGCAGCGCCTCAAGGAGGCGGCGGAGAAGGCCAAGTGCGAGCTCTCGACGGTGATGCAGACGGAGCTCAACCTCCCCTTCATCACGGCCGACCAGTCGGGCCCGAAGCACCTGAACCTGACGCTGACGCGGGCCAAGTTCGAGCAGCTGGTGGACGACCTGGTGAAGCGGTCCATCCCGCCGATGGAGCGGGCGCTGGCGGATGCCGGCCTCAAGCCCGCGGACATCGACGAGGTGATCCTCGTCGGCGGGCAGACGCGGATGCCGAAGGTGCAGGAGATCGTCAAGGCGTTCTTCGGCAAGGACCCGCACAAGGGCGTGAACCCCGACGAGGTGGTGGCGATCGGGGCGGCGATCCAGGGCGGCGTGCTCGCGGGCGAGGTGAAGGACATCCTCCTCCTCGACGTGACGCCGCTGTCGCTGGGGATCGAGACGCTGGGAGGCGTGACCACGGTGCTGATCCCGCGGAACACGACGATCCCGACGAAGCGCTCGGAGGTCTTCTCCACGGCTGACGACAACCAGACGACGGTGGAGATCCACGTCCTGCAGGGGGAGCGCGAGATGGCGCGGGACAACCGCACCATCGGCAAGTTCCAGCTGACGGGCATCCCGCCGGCGCCCCGCGGCATGCCGCAGGTGGAGGTGACGTTCGACATCGACGCGAACGGCATCCTGCACGTCTCGGCGAAGGACAAGGCGACGGGGAAGGAGCAGAAGATCCGCATCGAGGCGTCCTCGGGGATCGGGGACAAGGAGATCGAGCGGATGGTGAAGGACGCGGAGGCGCACGTGGGGGAGGACAAGCGCCGCCGCGAGGAGATCGAGACGCGCAACCGGCTCGACGCGACGGTGTACGACGTCGAGAAGAACGCCAAGGAGTGGTCGGACCGCCTTGAGGCGTCCATGAAGACGCGGCTCGACGAGGCGGTGGACGCCGCGAAGAAGGCGCTGCGCGCGGGCGACGCCGAGGGGATCAAGAAGGCGTCGGAGGCGCTGCAGACGGCCTACAGCGAGGCGGGCCGCTCCCTCTACCAGCAGGCGCAGCCCTCGGGCGAAGCGGGCCCGGAGGCGCCGGCTGGCGGGGCCCCCGAAGGGGAGGCGAAGAAGCCGGAGGACGTCGTCGAGGCCGATTACGAGATCATGGACGACCAGGAGAAGAAGTAGAACCACCGGCGGCCGGCCGGGTATACAGAGGACCGGTTCAGACCATTCTGCGGGGGTAGCAGCCTATGTCGTCGCGCGGGCGGGACTTGCTGAAGCTGTCGAGCATCATCGTGGTGGCGTTCGGGCTGGGGATCGCCTTCGCCTCGGCGCTGGACCTGCCCCGCCCCGGCCGGGCGGAGCAGTCGCCCCGGGTCCGGCCCATCTTCACGGGCCAGCCGGTCGCCGTCCGCGGTGGCGGGGCCGCCCTCCCGAGCTTCGCCGACGTCGCCGACGCCGTGAAGCCGGCGGTGGTCTTCATCCGCAGCGAGCACCGCGCCCGCGCGCAGCAACCGCAGATGCAGGGGATCCCCCGCGAGTTCCAGCCCTTCTTCCGGCAGCGCGAGCCCCAGTTCAGCGAGGGGTCGGGCTCCGGCTTCATCGTCTCGGCCGACGGCTACATCCTCACCAACAACCACGTCGTGGCCGAAGCCGACCGCGTGATCGTCAAGCTGCTCGACAACCGCGAGTTCACGGCGCGGGTGGTGGGGCGCGACCCCGCCACCGACGTCGCGGTCATCAAGATCGACGCCGATCATCTCCCCGCCGTCGCGCTCGGGAACTCCGACGCGACGCGCGTGGGCGAGTGGGTGCTCGCCATCGGCAACCCCCTCGAATTCCAGTTCACCGTGACCGCGGGGATCATCAGCGCCAAGGGCCGCAACCTCCCCGGGCTGGTGGACCCGAACCAGCAGTACTCGATCCAGGACTTCATCCAGACCGACGCCGCGATCAACCCCGGCAACTCGGGGGGCCCGCTGGTCAACGTGCGGGGCGAGGTGGTGGGCATCAACTCCGCGATCGCGTCGCAGACGGGCTTCTACGCGGGGTATGGGTTCGCCATCCCGATCAACCTGGCGCGCCGGGTGATGGACGACCTCATCTCCACCGGCCGGGTGCAGCGCGCCATCCTCGGCGTCGGCATCCGCGAGATCACCCCCGAGGACGCCGACTATGTCGGCCTCCGCGAGATCAGGGGCGTGGTCGTCAACGACTACAGCGGGAAGAACTCCCCGGCGCGCGCCGCGGGGCTCCAGCCCGGTGACGTCATCGTGGCGCTGAACGACTCGTCCGTGGACCACGTCGCGCAGCTGCAGCAGCTGGTCGGCTTCCGCCGGCCCGGCGAGGTGGTGCACGTGACGGTGGTGCGGCACGGAGGCGAGCGGCACACCTACGACGTCCGGCTGGCGCAGGCGCCGACCGACGGCGATCAGGTGGCCTCCACCGACTCCGGTGCGGCCGCGCCGAAGGCGACCGAGGGCAAGCTCGGCATCGCCGTGGAGGTGCCGTCGGCCGACTTCATCCGCGAGGCACGGCTCACCGATGACCAGCGGGGGGTGATCGTCTCCGACGTCGAGGAGGGCGGCCCTTCCTGGGGCAAGCTCCTGCCCCCCGAGCGCGGCGGGCCCGAGCTGGTCGTGGCCGTCAACGACGCACGGGTGCGAACGGCCGAGGAGTTCCAGCACGCGCTCCAGGCCGCCCGTCGCGGCGACGTGGTGCAGCTGCGGGTGTACAACATCCAGGCGGCGCAGACCCGCATCGTCCGGATCCGGGTGCGCGGCTAGCGCGGCCCGCTCCAGCGCGAGAGGCACGGGCGCCCGCCACCGCGGGCGCTCGTCTATTTCGGGGGGGCGCCTCGCACGGCCCGCAGGGTGCCGCGCGCCAGCGAGTTACGGCCGCCCGGCATCCCCCGCCCGCCCGGGGCCCGCGCCTCGTGGGCTGGCGCCGGCCGGGTTATCTTTCCCGCCTGCGCGAAAGTGGCGGAACGGCAGACGCGCGGGCCTTAGGAGCCCGTGGGGCAACCCGTGGGGGTTCGAATCCCCCCTTTCGCACTATGACCGTGCCTGACATCGCCATCACCGTCGCCGCGAAGGACGCGGCCAGCCGGACGTTCGCCGTCACCGTGCCGCCGGAGAAGGTCCGTCGCGCCGAGGACGACGCCACCGCCCATTTCGCCCGCCAGGCCCGCCTGCCGGGGTTCCGGAAGGGGAAGGTGCCGCGCGACGTCGTGCGGAAGCGCTTCGCCGACGCCATCCGCCAGACCGCGCTCGAGGACCTGGTCCGCGAGACGTGGCTGAAGGCGAAGGACCAGGAGTCGCTGAAACCGATCGGGGACCCTCAGGTCCGCAACCTCAGCTTCGTGGACGGGGCGCCCCTCACCTTCGAGCTCCTGGTGGACGTGAAGCCCGAGCTCGCGCTCGAGCGCCTCGGCGGCTTCCGCCTGGGCCGCCACGTGCACCGGGTGACGGACGAGATGGTCGAGGCGCAGCTCCTCCAGATCCGCGAGCAGAAGGCGCCCTGGCTCCCCGCGACGGAGCGGGCCAAGCCGGGGGACCTCGTCGAGGCGACCATCGTGAACCTGGACGAGGCCGCGGCCGAGGCGCAGGAGCCGGTGCGGTTCGTCCTCGGACAGGGACGCGGCCTCCCCGACCTCGAGGAGCAGCTCATGGCGCTCGACGCCGGCGGGTCGTGGGAGGGGAGCATCCGCTTCCCCGACGACCATCCCGACGTCGCGCGGCGGGGGCAGTCGCGCCGGGTCCGCGTGACCCTCCACGAGGTGAAGCGGCAGGAGATCCCCGAGCTTACCGACGACTTCGCGCGGGAGGCGGGGCCCTTCGAGACGGTGGCGGACCTGCGGCAGGCCGTCCGGCAGGACCTCGAGGAGTCGGGCCGCCGCGAGTCCGACGCCGAGGTGCGCTCGCAGCTGGTGGAGCAGCTCGCGGCGGCGAACAACGTGTCCGTCCCCCCGTCGCTCCGTGACCGCGCGGTGCTCGCCTACGCCAAGGCGTATGGGGTCCCCGAGGCCCAGCTCCAGCCGTTCGTGAACGAGATGACCCCGGTGGTCGAGGCGTCGGTCCGTCGCGACCTGATCCTCGACGCCGTCGCCGAGAAGGAGAAGCTGGCCTGCACCGAGCAGGAGCTCGACGCGCGGATCGCCGAGCTGGCCGCGCGCCGCAGCGAGAAGCCGGCGACGGTGTACGCCGCGCTGGAGAAGGCGGGGCGCCTGCGGGAGCTGGAGCGCTCCATCACGGAGGAGAAGGTCTTCGCGCACCTCCTCGCGCTGAGCGAGGTCGAGGATGCGCCCGCAGCCCACCACTAGGAAGGGCCTGGACCGTCAGCCCATGGAACCCATGTCCACACTGTACCCGCCGTACATCATCGAACGGTCGAGCCGCGGCGAGCGGACCTACGACATCTTCTCGCGCCTCCTCATGGACCGGATCGTCTTCCTCGGCGTGCCGATCAACGATGACGTGTCCAACATCATCATCGCCCAGCTGCTCTTCCTCGAGGCCGACAACCCCGAGAAGGACATCTACCTCTACATCAACTCGCCGGGGGGCATCGTGTCGGCCGGGATGGCCATCTACGACACGATGCAGTTCCTGCGCGCGCCGGTGAACACCATCTGCATGGGCATGGCGGCCTCGATGGGCTCGTTCCTCCTCGCGGCCGGCCGGGCCGGGAAGCGGAGCGCGCTCCCCCACGCCCGGATCATGATGCACCAGCCCTCCGGCGGCACCCAGGGCACCGCGGCCGACATCGAGATCCAGGCCCGGGAGATCCTCTACCTCCGCGGCAAGCTCAACGAGCTGTACGCCAAGCACACCCAGCAGCCCCTCGAGCAGATCGAGAAGGACATGGACCGCGACCGGTTCATGTCGGCCGAGGAGGCGAAGGCGTACGGCCTGGTGGACCATGTCATCGCCAACCGGACCGAGCTCGACGCGGCCGTCGTGGGGAAGACCGCTTGACTCGTCGTAAGCCGCGCCGGATATTGGACTTGTCCCCCTTTGGACGAGACCGAGGCCGATGACCAACGACCGGCACCTGCGCTGTTCCTTCTGCGGCAAGTCGAAGGATGCCGTCCGGAAGTTCATTTCCGGGCCGTCGGTCTACATCTGCAACGAGTGCATCGCGCTCTGCAACGAGATCCTGGCGGAGGACGAGGAGCGCGAGGTCCAGGAGGCGATCACCCAGGTCCCGACCCCGGTCGAGATCAAGGAGATCCTCGATCAGTACGTGATCGGGCAGGAGCAGGCCAAGAAGACCCTGGCGGTCGCCGTCTACAACCACTACAAGCGGATCAACTCCCAGGCGACGAAGGACGGCGAGGTCGAGCTCGAGAAGTCGAACATCCTCCTGATCGGCCCCACCGGCGTCGGCAAGACGCTCCTGGCGCAGACGCTGGCGCGCCTCCTCGACGTCCCCTTCACCATCGCGGACGCGACGACGCTCACCGAGGCCGGCTACGTCGGCGAGGACGTCGAGAACATCCTGGTGCGGCTCCTCCAGGCGGCGGACTTCAACGTCGGCGAGTGCGAGCGTGGCATCGTCTACATCGACGAGATCGACAAGATCGCCCGGAAGAGCGAGAACCCCAGCATCACCCGCGACGTGTCGGGCGAGGGCGTGCAGCAGGCGCTCCTGAAGATCCTCGAGGGGACGGTCGCGTCGGTGCCCCCGCAGGGGGGCCGCAAGCACCCGCAGCAGGAGTACATCCAGGTCAACACCCGCGACGTCCTCTTCATCTGCGGCGGCGCCTTCGACGGCCTCGACAAGATCATCGAGAACCGGACGGGGCGGCGGCAGATCGGCTTCACCAAGGACGAGGTCGCGCGCGGCGTGCCGCAGCAGACCCAGCACAATCCCTACGCCGAGGTGGAGCCGGATGACCTGCTCCGCTTCGGGCTGATCCCCGAGCTGGTGGGCCGGCTCCCGGTGGTGGTCAGCCTCGAGACGCTGGACGAGGCCTCACTGGTGCGGATCCTGGTCGAGCCGAAGAACGCCCTCTCCAAGCAGTACAAGAAGCTCTTCGAGCTGGAGGACGTGCGGCTCACCTTCGAGCAGGAGGCGCTCCTGGCGGTCGCGCAGAAGGCGCTCAAGCGCGGCACCGGCGCCCGGGGCCTGCGGGCCATCCTCGAGGACGTGATGCGCGACATCATGTACGACCTGCCGGGCCGCGACGACGTGTCCGAGGTCGTCGTGACGCGGGAGTCCATCCTGGAGGGGCGGCCGCCGCTGCTGGTGACCGAGCCGCAGCGGGCCAAGAAAGAGGCCTGAGTGACCGCCGAAGAGGCCCCCTCCCCGGCGAGGGGGCTTTTGCTGAGTGCCTACGTCACCTCGCTGGTGCGGCCCGATGCCCCGGTGCCAGGGCCGGTCCGCCCCGAGATCGCGCTCGTCGGCCGCTCGAACGTCGGGAAGTCCACGCTCCTCAATCGCCTGGTGGGGCGGCGCGCGCTGGCCCGCACCAGCCGGACCCCCGGGAAGACGCGAGCCCTCAACGTCTTCACGTGGGGGGAGCACCTGTACCTCGTGGACGTGCCGGGGTACGGCTGGGCGCAGGCGAGCCGCGGCGACCGGGCGGGGTACCGGAAGCTGGTGGAGGGGTATCTCTCGGGCCGGCCGCAGCTGGCCGCGGTGCTCTGGCTCCTCGATCTGCGGCGCGACCCGTCGCCCGACGACGCCGAGATCGGCGAGGTGCTGGCGGCCCGCGGCATCCCGGCGCTGGCGGTCCTGACCAAGGCGGACCAGGTCCCGCGGGCCCTCCGCCCGTCGCGCCTGCGTGCCGTGGCGCTCGCCCTCGGCCTCGAGGAGGACGCCTGCCTCGTGACCAGCGCCCGCACCCTCGAGGGGATGGAGGAACTCCGTGACAGCGTCCTGGCGTTTCTCGCTTAGCGCGGCCCTCCTGCTCTCGGCCGCCGGCGCGCTCGCGGCGCAGGAGCTGCCACCGGCCGGCTTCGGCTCCCTGCGGCAGGACCAGATCGCGATCACGCTCAGCACCGGGAACCTGACGGTGCGCGTCCTCCCGCTCGACGAGCGCGTCATCCGGCTCCTCGCCCCCGACACCTACGCGTCGCTCCGGGAGCTGAAGCGCACCCGCGCGACCGACATGGCGGCCGCCGCCCGCAACGCCATGAGCGACAGCGCGAGCGCGTTCGTGGTCACCTTCTTCGGCCTGCAGCCCGAGACGCGCTTCGAGCCCGACCAGCTCTATCTCTCGAGCCAGAACTCCTTCCTCCGTCCCCTGGGCATCGTGCCGCTCACCCCGCGCTGGAGCGAGGGCACCCTCGGCCAGCGGGAGCAGGCGGTGGCCATCTACCTCTTCCCGTCGGGCCTGCAGATCCTCCAGCCCTTCTCGGTCCTCTACGGCGATCTCCGCTCCGACGCCTGGGAGACGAACCTGCGGACGCTCGACGCCGAGCGCTCGCGCGTGCTGGGGCGGGCGGCGGCGCGGCAGCCCTGAGGGACGGCGTGAGCCTGTTCCGCCGCCTCCTCGCCCGTCTCGCCGGCGCCGTGCCGGGGTCCGGCGGCCACCTCACCTCCGAGCTCGCCCGCCGCAATGCGGAGTCGCGCGCCCTCGAGGACCTGACCCGCATCCTCTCCGCCTCGCTCGAGGTCGATCGCGTGGCCGCGGGCGTCACCGGGTTCGCGCGGCGGATCCTCGACGCCGCGGGCGCCGCCGTCCTCCTCTCCACCGACGACCAGCAGGGCTTCGTGGCCGCGGCCGCCGACGGGACTCTCGCGCCGTGCGCGGGGAAGCGGCTGGAGAGCGACACCGGCGGCCTGGTGCTCGACGCGGTGGCCCACGAGGAGGTCCGCCTCTCCGCCGGCGACGGGACGGACGGCGTCCTGGTGTGCGGCGACGTGCGGGCCCGCTCGGCGGCGGCGGCGCCCCTCCTCGCGCACGGCATCACGGCGGGCGCACTGGTGGTGGCGGACAAGCGCCAGGGCGCCTTCGACGAGGACGACGGCCGCCTCCTCGCCGCGATCGCCACCCACACCGCGGTGGCGCTGACGAACGCCCGCTTCTTCGAGATGGTGGAGCGGGGCAAGCGCCAATGGGAGGCGACGTTCGACGCCCTCTCGGAAGGCATCGCCCTCGTGGACGCCCGCGACCGCATCCTCCGAGCCAACGCGGGCTTCGCCCAGCTGGCCGGCGTCCGGCTTCAGGCGCTCATGGGCCGCGGCGCGAGCGAGGCGCTCTTCGGCGAACCGCAGAGCCTCGCCGACATGCTCGGGGCCGCGCGCGACGGCGTCCGGACCCCGCCCCTCGTCCGGCGCTCCGAGCTGCTGCGTCGCGTCCTGCGGGTGGTGGCCGCCCCCCTCGCCCCGCACGCGGGCGTCGGATCGGTGGTCGTGACGGTGGAAGACGTGACCGAGCAGCAGGCCATCGAGGCGCAGGCCATCCAGAGCGAGAAGATGGCCGCGGTAGGCACGCTCGTCTCGGGAGTCGCCCACGAGCTCAACAACCCCCTCACCTCGATCGCCGGCCTGGCCGAGTTCCTCCTCGAGCAGCCCCTGGGCACGGTCCCCGACCGCGACCACCTCCGCGTCATCGCCGAGGAGGCGCAGCGCGCGGGGAGCATCGTGCGGAACCTCCTTACCTTCGCGCGGAAGGGCCCGTCGGAACGGCAGCGCCTCGACCTGGGAGACGTGGTCGAGCGGACCCTCTTCCTGATGGATTGGGAGTTGAAGCTGCAGGGGATCGCCATGGAACGGCACGTGGCGCGGGACCTCCCGGCCGTGATGGGGGACCGGCAGCAGCTGCAGCAGGTCGTCCTCAACCTGGTGACCAACGCGGCGCAGGCGGTGGCGACGCTCCCGGCGGGGCTCCCCCGGCGGATCACCGTGAGCGTCGAGCCGGCGGGGGAGCGGGTGGTGGTCCGGGTGGCGGACTCGGGCCTGGGCATCCCGGCGGACGTGCTGCCGCAGGTCTTCAGCCCGTTCTTCACGACGAAGCCGCAGGGGGAAGGGACCGGCCTCGGGCTGTTCATCTCCTACGGGCTCGTCGAAGGGCACGGCGGCACCCTCACGGTGGAGTCGCGCCCCGGCGCCGGCGCCACGTTCACCCTTTCCCTGCCCCGCGAGGGCGAGGGGGAGATCCCCGCCCCGGGAGGGGAGGAGGGGCGCTCTCCCGCGCCGGCGACCGTGCCGCGGCGCATCCTCCTGGTGGACGACGATCCGGGCGTGCGGCGGCTCGTGACCGCGTTGTTCACGCGCGAAGGGCACGCCGTGGACACCGCCACGGACGGGGACGCGGCCCTCGGCCTGGCGTGCGCGGGCGAGTACGACCTCGTCATCGCCGACCGCCGCGCCGCCGCGAGGGGCACGCCGTTCCTGCAGGCGCTCGAAGCCGCGCGCCCAGGCTGGCGGGCGCGCGTGATCGTCTCGACCGCCGACGTCCAGCCCGCAACGGCGACGGGCGGCCCGAACCCGGCCGCCCGCATCCTCCACAAGCCGTTCAATCTCCGTGACCTGCGCGAAACCGCCGCGGCGGTCTGGTTCGGCAGCGGCCAGGCGTAGCGCCCTCTACCGCACGCGCAGCACGTCCTCGAGGCCGCCGGCGTCGCCGCGGCCCACGAGCGCGAGCGCGTCCGCGAGGGCGCGACCCTCACGCGGCCACGCGAACCGCTCCGGGGCCCGTGCCGCCGGGAGCCACTCCCAGGCGTCGTGCTCCTCCGAGAGGCGGACCTCCGCCCCGGCCGGGACGAGCGCACAGAAGACGGGGATGAGCACGACCTCGTCCGTGCGGTGCAGGTAGAAGCTCTCGACGCGGCTCACGTTGTAGAGGCGCCCGGCCGCGAGGCCCGTCTCCTCCGCGAGCTCGCGTATCGCGGCCTCGACCGGCGACTCCCCCTCCTGGATGTGCCCGTGGACCGTTTCCCACGTCCCCGCCGAACGCTCGTCGGGGGCCCGACGGAGGCAGAGCGCCTCCCACCCGCCGGCGGCGGGCCGGAGGACGTAGACGTCCACGACGGCGACGCTGATGCCGGTCAGCGGATCACTCAGGGAAGTGGCGGCGCCCCAGGACGGCGTCGAGCCGCGCCGAGAGGGCACGGGCGCGGAACGGCTTGGTCAGGAAGTCGTCGGCGCCGAGCTGGAAGACGCGCACCTCGTTGTCCTCGTCGCTCTTGGCGGTCAGCACCACCACGGGGATGTTGGCGGTCGCGGGGCGCGAGCGGAGGTGGGAGAGCACGCCGTAGCCGTCGAGCCCCGGCAGGTTGAGGTCGAGCACGATGACGTCGGGGCCGACCTTGTCCACCTGGTCGAGGGCCTGGACGCCGTCCCGCGCCTCCGAGACGATGTAGCCCTCGCGCTCCAGCAGGTCCTTCATCACGCGGCGGAGCGCGTCCTCGTCATCTACGAGCAGCACCTTGCGGTTGAGCCGCGCGACGTTCGGCTTGCCGTCGAGGTTGTCGAGCAGTTCGAAGGTGCCCATGGGCGAGCGGGGCGCGCGCTCGGGCGCCGCGGCGGCCGCAGTCGCCTCCGCGGCGGCAGCCGCCGCAGCGGCAGTCGCCGCGCCGGCCGCCTCCTCGTCGAAGGGGACGTCCACGACCCGCATCAGCTCCTCGACGGACGACTCGCCGCGCAGGATGTGTGCGACCCCGCTCTCCCAGAGGCCCCGCATCCCCGCGTTCCGCCCCGCCTCGGCGATCTTGTCCGCCGTCGCGCCCGAGCTGATGGCCCGCTCGACCTCCGGCGTGACCGTCAGCACCTCCACGATCGAGAACCGGCCGCGGTAGCCCGTCATGGCGCACTCCGTGCAGCCCACGGCGCGGTACAGCGGCGTCCCGCTCGACAACCAGGGGGCGAGCTTCTCCGGGATGGACTCGACCCATACCTCCTTGCACTGCGGGCAGAGCTTCCGCATCAGCCGCTGCGCCACGACGCCGCGGAGCGACGCCGCGATCTTGTACGCCTCGATGCCGATGTCCACCAGGCGCGTCACGGCGTTGGGGGCGTCGTTGGTGTGCAGCGTCGAGAGGACCAGGTGCCCGGTGAGGGAGGCCTGGATGGCGATGTTCGCCGTCTCCTTGTCGCGGATCTCGCCGACCAGCACCACGTCGGGGTCCTGCCGCAGGATGGACCGGAGGGCGCTGGCGAAGGTGAGCCCCGCCTTCTCGTGGACCTGCACCTGCACGATCCCCTGGAGGCGGTACTCCACCGGGTCCTCGACGGTGACGATGTTGGTCTTGCCCGTCTGGATGCCGCGGAGCGCCGAGTAGAGGGTGGTGGTCTTGCCGCTCCCCGTCGGCCCCGTCACCAGGACCACGCCCTCGTGGTGGGTCAGCAGGTTCCGGATGCCGTCGAGCTCGTCCTGGTTCAGGCCCAGCGCGTCGAGGGAGAGGACCGTGGCCCGCGAGTCGAGGATGCGGATCACGACCTTCTCGCCCAGGGACGCGGGCAGCGTGGACACGCGCAGGTCCACGGGGACGCCGTTCACCGCCACCCGCGCGCGGCCGTCCTGCGGCCGGAGCCGGTCGGCGATGTCCAGGCTCGAGATGATCTTGATGCGCGAGACCAGGGGGAAGCCGGCGGCGCGCGGCACCTTCATCACCTGCCGCAGCACGCCGTCGATGCGGTAGCGGACGGCGAAGCCGCCCTCTTCCGGCTCGATGTGGATGTCGCTCGCCCGGGAGAGGATGCCTTCGGAGAGGATCAGGTCCACCAGCCGCACGACGGGGCGCTGGGATGCCTCCTCCGCGCTGACCTGGATCTCGTCGGCCGGGTTCTCGTCCTCCATGTGCTCGACGTCGGTCGCCGAGTGCATCCCCTCGAGGAGCTTGTCGATCACGTTCTCGGGGCGGTACATCTCGTCGGTCAGCGCCGCGATCTTCGCCGGCGCGGCGAGCGCCATCCGCACTTCGCGGCCCGACGCGAAGGCGATCCCCTTCTCCATGTCCATGTCGTACGGATTCGCCGTCGCGACCTCGACGTACGAGTCCGTGACGCGGAGCGGCAGCACGTGGTAGCGCCGGGCGATCGCCTCGGGGATGACTTCCTTGACGCGGGGGTCGGGCTTGGAGAGGTCGGCGAGCTTGACCCGGGAGCGGCCGGACATCGCGGCCAGCAGCTGCTCCTCCGTGGCCAGGCCGCCCTGCGTGACGAGGTCCCACAACGTCGTGGACGGCTGCGCGGACTGGCGCAGCTGCACGACCACGTCCGCGCCCAGCATCAGCGAGACGGTCGCGACCAGCCACTCATCGGGAAAGACGTGCTCAGCCACAGTGCCGCAAGATACGGCCCCGCCGCACCTTCCGTCCAGCGAGCGCCGTGGCTCCGGCCTGGGGCTACCGACAGCTTAGAGGATGTCCCAGAAGGCCCGGCTGACGTCCACCGCCACGCCGACGGTCCCCGTCCGCGGACTCACCCCGACGTCGATCCGCAGGAGGTCGTGCGGCCACTCGAGCCCCAGGCCGACGACGGGGCGCACCCCGCGCGCCGGAGCGCCGGGCGCGCCCGCGACGCCGCCCCCGGTCCATCCCGCGGCGATGAACGGGACGAGGGTCGCGGTGCGGCCCGTCCCCGCGAGGGATCCGAGGGGGATCTCCGGCACCCCCGCCGGGATCCGCAGATCCGCAGAGAGCCAGGCGGCCTGCCGCCCCGACAGGGCGCGGAACCCCTCCCCCACCAGCGTGCCACGGCCTCCGAGGACGAACGCGCGATGGGCCGGGAGATCGTGGGTGGCGGCGCCGGCGCTGGCGCGGAGCACGAGCCACCCCGCGCCTGCCGGCACCTGCCAGCGGCCCTCGGCGTAGCCCCTGACGTACCGCGCGGCGCCGAGCCCCGCCGCTTCGAGGTCCGCATGGCCCGTGAACTCGCGCACCATCGCGAAGGAGCTCGCCTGCCGGCGGAGGCCGAGGCGCGCGTAGGTCCACGACCCCTCGGCGACCTGCGGCGCGGGACGCCGGTACGCGCCCCGCGCCCACGTCGCCCGGACGGGGAGTGAGTCGATGCGCGCGACGCCCGCGGTGAGCGCGAGCGCGGTCCGGCCGCCGAGCGTCCGCGTGACGCCCCCCTCACCGCCGGTCGCGAGGTAGTAGTCGCCGAAGTCGCTCCCCGTCTCCTGGGCGAGGAGGGAGTTCACGGCGCGCGCGATCACCGGCGCATCGCCCATGTCGCGGACGTCCCGATACCCCGCGAGCCCCCAGGTCCACGCCCCACGGCGTATCCGCAGCGCGAGGCCGCCGGTGAAGAGGGTCGTGGCAGTGGCAGCTCCCGCCCGCCCGCGGAATTCCGTCGCCTCGTCCCCCGAGCGCAGCACGCCCCCGACGCCGAGCGCGAGGCCCTCCGCCCGATCCACGTGCACGAACTCGGACACGGACGCGCCCCCGAGCTGGGCGCGCTGCAACCCCGTCAGGACGTGTCCCTCGGCGACGGAAGCGGCTTCCGCGCGGACCGCGTCGAGGTCGGCGAGGCGCGCCGGCCGGGCCACGTCCCGCACCTCGGCCTCCAGGGAATCGGTCCACGGGAAGGAGTCGCGCACCTCCGGCGGGGCCGCCACGATCTCGGGGCGTCCGTCGGCGAAGAGCGCCAGCTGCAGCCCCTGGTTGAAGCGGTAGGTATCGATTTCCCACCGGCCCCGGATGATGCCGCGCGCCGGGAAGTCGAGCCACTCGGCGCGGCGCCGGATCTCGATCTCCTGCCGCAGCGGCAGCCAGAACCGCCCTCCCCACAGGCTGTTCTCGATGCTGACGGTGATGTCCTCGAGCTGGTGGTCGAGGTAGGCGGCGCGGGTGAAGTCGAAGCGCATCCGGACCAGCTCCGCGCGGTCCACGTCGAGGAAGAGGGACCCGACGAGCCGCGGCGCGCGGAAATCCACCGGCCGAACGCGTACCTCGTACACGCGGATCGCCCGGTCGGGGAGCGTGATCGTGAGCGAGTCCGCCAGCGCGAACTGGTACAGGCGGAGGCCGGCGGGGCTCAGGGGGTGCGGCACGTCGCGGACCTCGTCCCCCTCTCCGAGGCGGATGAAGTCCGCGAAGTTGTTCAGGACGATGCCGAGGTGGTCGCGGTGGTAGCTGATGTCGGTCGGGAGCTCGCGCCGGTCGCGCCACCCGATGATCCGCTGGCGGCTGAAGCGCGGCGCCTTCCACGACACCTCGAGCTCGAGCTGATCCGACTTGATGAGCCGCGGCGGCTCCTGGAGCCCCTCCCCGATCTGGCCGAGGAAGAAGAGGAACCCGTGAGCGCGAGCGGTGAAGTCGGTGAGGGTGGTGTCGGCGAGGGCCTGCTGGCGGCGGTCCACGGCGCGCTGCACGAGCAGCCGCACGGCGGGGGAATCCCACTCCTGGGCGACCGCTCCGCGCGCCGCCGACCCGCTGGCGGCGAGCGCGAGAGCCAAGCCGAGCGCGGCGCTTCGGCGATCCATGCCGCAATATCGGGACGGCGTGCGGCACACAGCAAGCACGGGGAGCCGGGCGCCGCGGCGGGCGGGCCGCGCCCGGAGCCGCGCCACCCCGGGTGGCCTGCGCGCGCTGGCGCCCGTTCCGCCGGACGGGCATATTACGGCGTCTCCGAACCGCGCTGCCGATGCCCGACGCCTTCAAGCTGGTCAGTACCGCCGGCGACCAATCGATCGACGTCAAACCCGGCCAGACGCTGGTCGTGGGGCGCGCCGTCACGAGCGACGTGCCCATCTTCGACCCGACGATCTCCCGCCAGCACGCCCAGGTCACCGCCCGGGACGGCGGGGTCGCAGTCAAGGACCTCGGCTCCTCGAACGGCACCTTCCTGAACGGCAGCCGTGTCACCGAGTGCACCGCGGCGCCCAACGATGTCATCACCTTCGGCAAGGTCGCCTTCTACGTCCGGCCCGTCGCGGCGCCCGCCGCCGCGCCCAAGCCGCCGACGGCGGCGGGGTTCGCGGCGCCGCACAAGCCCGCCGGCGCCACGATCGTGCGGCAGCTGCCGGTGCGGGAGTCGGGGTCCCTCTCGAGTCCCCTCAAGGCCCTCGAGGAGGAGGTCGCGAAGGCGACGGCCGAGCCCGACGCCGCCACCGCGCGCAACGCCAAGAAGCTCGAGCTGCTCCTCGAGATCTCGAAGGCCCTCTCCCGCCAGCAGGACGTGGACAAGCTGCTCGAATCGGTCGTGGACTTCACGTTCCAGGTGATGGACGTGGACCGCGTCTCCATCCTCCTCCACGAGCCGGGGGGTACGGACCCGATCCCCCGGATCTCCAAGAGCCGCCTCGGCGAGGGGTCGGCGTCGGCGCGCCACGTGCCCAAGTCCATCGTGGGACAGGTGGTGAACGAGCGCGTCGCCATCCTCACCGACAACGCCGCGGAGGACGAGCGCTTCAAGGGCAAGTCCATCATGCTGCAGAGCGTCCGGTCCGCGATGGGCGCGCCGCTGATGTCCTCCGACGGCACCGTGCTCGGCCTGATCTACGTGGACAACCTCACGTCCACGCACGCGTTCACGGCCGAGGACCTGGAGTTCCTGATCGCCTTCTCCGGCGTGGCGGCGGTCGCCATCGAGAACGGCCAGCTCGGCGATCGGCTGCGGCGCGAGGCGATGGTGCTGTCGAACTTCCAGCGCTACTTCGCCCCCGACCTCGCGAAGCAGATCGCGGAGCACAGCGAGGAAGTGAAGCTCGGCGGCGCCAAGCGGCCGGTCGTCATCTTCTTCTCCGACATCCGCGGGTTCACCTCGATGTCGGAGAACATGGCGCCGGAATCCGTCGCCACGCTGCTCGGCGAGTACTTCAACGAGATGGTCGAGATCGTGTTCCGCCACGGCGGCACGCTCGACAAGTTCATCGGCGACGCCATCATGGCGCTGTGGGGCGCCCCGCTCGCCTCGGACAACGACGCCGACAAGGCGATGGCGGCCGCCATCGACATGCAGCGCGCCCTCGTGCCCCTCAACGAGCACTGGAAGGCCACGGGCAAACCCGAGATCGCCATCGGCATCGGGATCAACTTCGGCGAGGTGTTCGCGGGCAACATCGGCAGCGAGCAGCGCATGGAGTACACGGTGCTGGGCGACGCCGTCAACACCGCCTCGCGGCTCTGCTCCAACGCCGGCCGCGGCGAGATCATGGTCTCCGAGCCGCTCTTCAAGCGCCTCAAGAACCCGCCGCCCGTCGAGGCGCGCGATCCGATCAAGGTCAAGGGGAAGTCGAAGCCCGTCCCCATCTACCACGTCAAGTACTGATTTGCCGCGGTTCCCCGCCCTGCCTCCCGGGTACGACACGTGGAGCCTCGGCGCGGGAGGGGCGGTGGCCCGGCGCGACGTCGCCGCTGCGGTGCGCGCCGCGCTCGGCACGCACCCTTCCCTCTATGCGTGGGCCGCCGAGCAGCCGGGCCACACCGCCTTCACCGGCAGGGGCGAGGCATACGGCGTGACCCTCGGCGGCGTGGACGCCGTGGTGCGGCACGCGCGGCGCGGCGGCTTCCTGGGCCCGCTGCTCGGTGACCGTTACGCCGGCCCTCCCCGTTTCTTCCGGGAACTCGCGTGGTCGCGGCGTCTCGCCGAGGCCGGCATCCCGACGCCCGCGCTGCTGGCCGGCGCCTGGTACCGTGCGGGCGCCGTGCATCGCGCCGACGTGGCCACCGCGCGGATCCCGGGGCGCGACCTCGCCGCCGTCGTCTTCGGGGACGCCCCCCCGTCGGGGGAGCCTCGCGCCGCCGTGCTGCGCGCCGTGGGCCGGCTGGTGCGCCACCTCCACGACGCCGGCTTCGTTCATCCCGACCTGCAGCTGCGGAACGTGGTCGTCGCGGGCGATCCGCCCGCGGCCTGGCTCCTCGACGTCGAATCGTGCCGCCACGCGGGCGGCGCGGGCGACCGGCGGCGCAACGTGGACCGGTTCTACCGCTCGTGGGAGAAGTGGAACGGCCTGCGGGGCGCGCGGCTCACCGCCGGTGATCGCGCCTCCTTCGAGGCCGGCTACGGGGAGACCGCGTGACGATCCCCGACCGCTGGCGCACCGGCCGCGTCTGCGTCGTGATGATGAGCGCCGTCGGCGACGCGGTGCACACCCTGCCGGTGCTCACCGCCCTCAAACGCCACGCCCCACGGTGCCGTATCACCTGGGTGCTCCAGCCGGGGCCCGCGTCCCTGGTGCGGGGCCATCCCGCAGTGGACGAGATCGTGCTCTTCGAGAAGGCGAAGGGGTGGCGGGCCTACCGGGACGCCCTCCGGCTCCTCGCCGGCCCGTTCGACCTGGTGCTCGCCCTCCAGGTCTACTTCAAGGCCGGCCTCCTCACCGCGCTGCTCCCCGGAACCGTCAAGCTCGGCTTCGACCGCGCGCGGGCCCGCGACGGCAACTGGCTCGTCACGACGCACCGCATCCCGCCGCATCCGCCGCAGCACGTGCAGGACCAGTACTTCGAGTTCCTCGACGCGCTCGGCGTGCCGCACGAGCCGGTGGTCTGGGACCTCGGGCCCTGGGCGGCGGAGCGCGAGGCGCAGCGGCGGTTCTTCGGCCCGCTCGGAAGGCCCGTCGCCGCGCTCGCCATCGGCACCAGCGACCCGCAGCGCGAGTGGCCCGCGGCGCGATGGGCCGAGCTCTCCGACGCGCTCGTCGAGCGGTACGACCTCCAGCCGGTGCTCGTCGGCGGGGGCTCCCCGCGCGAGCGGGAAACGGAGCGCGAGATCACCGCGCTGGCGCGGCACCGGCCCCTCTCCACCCTCGGCGCGCCGCTGCGCGACCTCGTGTGGCTGCTCGACGGCTCGGCGCTCGTGGTGTCGCTCGACTCGGCGCCACTGCACATGGCGGTCGCCCTCGACCGTCCGGTCATCGGCCTGTGCGGCGCGTGGAACCCGAAGCGGACGGGACCCTATCGCCGCTTCCTCGACCTCCTGGTGGACGCGTATGGCGACCCCGGTGAGGACTATCCCATCAGCGCCGAGAAGCGCCGGGACCGGATGCCGCGCATCCAGGTCGCCGACGTCCTCGAGCGGGTGGATCGCTGGCGCGCGCGCTACGCGCTGGGAGCCGGGGTCCGGTGACCGACCCGGCGGCGCGCGGAGGGCTCTTCGGCGCAGGGGGCGACGGGCCGCGGCGCGTCGGGGTCGTGATGCTCTCCGCCCTCGGCGACGTGGTCCACGCGCTCCCGGTGGTCACGGCGATCAAGCGCCACGCCCCCGCCACGCACCTGACGTGGATCCTCCAGCCCGGGCCCGCCGTCCTCGTGCAGGGGCACCCCGCCGTGGACGAGATCGTGTTCTTCGAGCGGCGCAACGGGTGGCGCGGGTTCCTCGACGTGCGGCGGGCGCTCGCCGCGCGCCCCTTCGACCTCGTGCTGGCCCTCCAGCCGTACTTCAAGGCGGGCCTCCTCACCTGGATGGCCCGCGCGCCCGTGAAGCTCGGGCTCGATCGTGCCCGGTCCCGCGATCTCAACGCGCTCTTCACGACGCACCGCATCCCGTCCCGCCCGCTGGGACACATCCAGGACCAGTTCCTCGAGTACCTCGACGCCCTCGGCGTCCCGCGCGGCGAGCCGGTCTGGGGCCTCGCGCCCTCGCCCGCCGAGCGGGCGGAGGCGCGCGCGCTCCTCGCGGGGACGGAGGGGCCGCTGGTGGGATGCGTGGTGGCGACGAGCCGGCCGGCGAAGAACTGGCCCCCCGAACGGTACGCGGCGCTGGCGACACGGCTCGCCGTCGCGCACGGAGCA
>Ga0208716_1000374_pt1 | contig 19076 bp, 15 predicted proteins | sample NGESurdeep092012_8_FD_184482 | JGI IMG/M metagenome (GOLD analysis project Ga0208716, IMG submission 184482) | Arctic peat soil microbial communities from Barrow, Alaska - NGEE Surface sample 415-3 deep-092012 (SPAdes) | ecosystem: Environmental > Terrestrial > Soil > Wetlands > Peat ...
CGACTCCGCGAGCCTGCAGAGCGCAGTCACCTCAGCCCAGGCCACCGTGACCGCCACGCAGGACCAGCTCACCGCTCAGCAGAGCGCCGCGTCATCCGCGGTGCAGATCGCCTCGACCCAGGCACAGCTCGTAGATGTCCAGGGCAAGCTCACCGATGCGCGGACCGCCCTGGCTGCGGCATCGATGACCTCACCCATCGCCGGGACGGTGGCGCAGGTCAACATCGCGATAGGCGACAAGGTGGGAAGCACGGCTTCCGGCGCCAGCGCCGGCTCCGGCTCCGGCGGCACATCCTCCGGCGGCACAGGCTCATCCTCTTCCAGCGCGGGCGCTTCCTCATCTCCCTCAACCGCCCAGATCGTCGTGATCTCGACAACCTCCTGGGTGGTCCAGGCCAGCGTCGGCAGCGCCGACCTGCCCAAGCTCAAGAAGGGTATGCAAGCCGAGGTCACACCCACCGGCAGCGCTACCAAGATCTTCGGCACGGTCAAATCCATTGGTATCGTTGCCTCTTCGTCGTCCAGCGGCAGCGCAAGCTTCCCGGTGACCATCATCGTCACCGGCAGTCCCAAGGGCCTGTATGCCGGTGGCGCGGCCGACGTCTCCATCATCGTCAAGCAGGTAGAGAACCTGCTCACCGTGCCAACCAACGCACTGCACACCGAGGGCGGCAAGACCGTCGTGCACCAGATCAGCAACGGGGCACAGGTGAGTACGCCGGTGGCGGTGGGCACGACATACGGGCCGGTGACCCAGATCCTGAGCGGGCTGAAGGCCGGCGACAAGGTGGTCGGCACCGCCTTCCGGGTAGGCGGCACCGGGGGCACCCGATCACGCACAGGAAGCGGCACCGGCGGCGGCGGCTACGGCGGCGGCGGCTACGGCGGCGGCGGCTTCAGCGGCGGCGGTGGCGGCTACAGCGGCCCTCCGCCCGGGGCCGGCGGGGCGAACGGATGAGCGCCCTGCCCTTTCCCGATGCAGCCACCTCGCCGATCCTGCGTCTGCTGGATGTCGGCAAGATGTACGCCACCGGGTCGGTGCAGGTCGAGGCGCTGCGCGGTGTCTCGATGGAAGTAGCCCGCGGCGAATACGTTGCCATCATGGGGCCCTCGGGCTCGGGCAAGTCGACTCTGATGCACATTGTCGGCTGCCTGGACGTGCCGACCTCGGGCAGTTACCACCTGGCCGGCGAGGACGTCAGCACCATGGACGAGGACGCGCTCGCCCACGTCCGGAACCGCCAGATCGGCTTCGTGTTCCAGCAGTTCAACCTGCTGGCGTCGCTGCCGGCCTGGCGCAACGTCGAGCTGCCCTTGTGCTACTCAGGAGTGGGACGTGCCGAGCGCAAGAAGCGTGCAGTAGAGGCTCTGGAACGCGTGGGTCTGGGTGACCGCCTCGACCACCGTCCCGGTGAGCTCTCCGGTGGCCAGCAGCAGAGGGTCGCCGTGGCGCGGGCGCTGGTTACCGATCCCGCTCTCATCCTGGCCGACGAGCCGACCGGCAACCTCGACTCGCATTCGACCGCGGACGTCCTGCGACTCTTCGCCGAGCTGCACGACCAGGGGCGCACGATCGTGCTCATCACCCATGAGCACGACGTGGCCGAGTCGGCCCAGCGCGTCGTGAGGCTCTTTGACGGACAGATAGCCATTGATGGACAAGTGGATTCGACCGCCCCCTCCTCTCTAGCGAGCATCGGATGAACTGGGGCGAGACGATCCGGACGGCACTGGAGGCCATCCGTTCGCGCAGGATGCGGTCATCACTGACCATGCTCGGCATCCTGATCGGCATCGCGGCAGTCATGCTCACCGTCGGGCTCGGTCAGGGCGCACAAACCCAGGTGCGCAACCAGATCAACCAGCTGGGAAGCAACCTGCTCATCGTCTCCCCGGGCAGCACGACAACCACTACGGGCATCCGCGGCGGGCGGGGATCCGCGTCCACCCTCACCACTCGAGATGCAGCAGCACTGTCCAGTCCCGTGGTGGCACCCGACATCGCCAGGGTTGCCCCAGTTGTCACGGGATCACAGTCGCTCACCGCGGGCACCACGAACTGGACGACGAATGTTGTCGGCACGACACCCGACTGGCTCCCCGTACGAGCTCGCAGCCTGACGGAGGGACGCTTCTTCACGGCGGCCGAGCTCAACGCCGCAGCACCCGTGACCGTGCTCGGCTCGACTACCGCCACTGAGCTGTTCGGCGGTCGCGACCCCCTCGGCCAGAGCGTGAACATCAACGGGACGGCCATCACCGTCATCGGCATCCTCAATACCGCCGGCTCCTCCACGACGACCGACGATGACGACCAGGCGCTGGTCCCGCAGACGACCTATAGCAGTCGAATCGCCAGCAGCGGCAACGCTTCCGGCATCTCGACCCTCTACATCCAGGCCACCTCGACGGACTCCCTGTCTGCGGCATACCAAGAGACCCAGAAGACGTTGCTGGCAACCCACGGCGTCACGCTGGCGGCTGCCGACTTCACCGTCAGCAGCCAGCAGTCCCTGCTGACCACCGCGACTGCCACCGACAAGACCCTGACCGTCCTGCTCGCCGGCATCGCCGCAATCTCGTTGCTGGTTGGCGGGATTGGTGTCATGAACATCATGCTCGTGTCCGTCACCGAGCGGATTCGTGAGATCGGGTTGCGCAAGGCGCTTGGCGCGACCCCTCGTGTCGTCCGCCGCCAGTTCCTGGTCGAGGCCAGCACCCTCGGCCTGGTCGGCGGTTTGCTCGGCATAGTCCTGGGCCTGGTCGGCGCCCAGGTCCTGCCGCACTTCCTGAACCAGCCGGTGACCATCCCTCCGGTCGCCGGGATCGGCGCCCTTGGCGTCGCCCTCATCATCGGCATCGTGGCCGGGGTCTATCCCGCCAGCCGCGCTGCACGCCTTGCCCCCATCGACGCCTTGAGAAGTGAGTGAGCAACATGACCGTGAACCGGATCGCAGCAGGAGCAGCACTGGGCTGCGCCGTGATGTTCGTAGCAGCCTGTGGTGGCGGAACATCAGCCACCGGGAACGCCGCAGCCGCACCGACGACGGCGGCATCAGGCAACGGCGCGGGCGGCGCGCAGGGTGGCGGGCGAGCGTTTCCTGGAGCCACCGGGCTGCTGGCCCAGATCGACGGCAAGACGTTGCAGGTTCAGGGCACCGATGCTCAGACGGCGGTCACCTACTCGGCAGGCACCACTTTCACCGACACCGTGACGGCCAAGCTCTCCGACGTAGTGGTCGGAGTCTGCGTCCAGGCGCGCAGTGCCCGGCCGGCCGCTGGTGCTGGCGGCGCAATGCCGACGGCGGCCCCGCGCACCACCACCAGTCCGATCGTGGCCGCCACCGTTGAGATCTCAGCCGCGGTGAACGGCAAGTGCTCGGCCCAGGGCGGATTCCGGATGGGAGGGGCTCGACCTCCTGGAGCAGCCGGACAGCCGACCAGGCCCGCAGGAGTCCCCGGCTCCGGCAGGACCCGGGGACCGGGTGCAGCCGGCGGCGGGTTTGGCGGGCTCGGGGCCTTCGGCAAGGTCACCGCAGTCAACAGCGCCGGCTTCACCATCGAGAGCATCCGTCCAGAGAGCGGCAGTGCCACTACGGCCGCGCCCACCACCGAGACCGTGCAGACGCCGGCGGGTACGAAATACACCCGGACCGCAGCCGCCAACGCCAAGGCCCTGGTTGCCGGCCTCTGCGTGACGGCGCTGGGCAAGGCCGACGACACGGGGGCGATCGCCGCCACCTCGATCCAGCTGCGACCAGCCGAGAACGGTTCGTGCTCCTCAGGATTCGGCGGCCGAGGATCCGGCGGCGGCCAGGCTCCTACCAGCGGGAGCGCCGGTGCCTAAAGTCCCGCAGCGGTTCCTGCGTCGAACATGGGTACGCCGGGCGCTCCCGGCCGGTGTCGCCGCCGCCTTGGTCGTCGCGGGCACAGCAGTGACCCGCGCCAACGCCAACTCGAATCCGATCGACACTTATCGCACCACCACGGTGACCAACGGTTCGGTGGAGCAGCGTCTCAACGTGACAGGGACCGTCCAGCGAGTCAACCAGGTAAGTCAGGGCTTTGCCGTTGCGGGCAAGGTCACCAGTGTGCCGGTATCCGTAGGAGACACCGTCACCACCGGCCAGACACTGGCGACCATTGACCCCAGGCCACTCCAGAGCGCCGTCACGACTGCCCAGGCCTCGCTGGCCAAGGCAAAAGCCACCCTGGAATCTGACCAGACCAGTACTGCCACGAGCGGCACCGGTGGAACCAGCGGCACGGCAAGCGCCACGACTGTGACGCCCGCTCCGACGACGACAGCAACGGTCAGTCCACGGGTGGCCAGCCCGTCCGGGCGATCCGGTGCTGCCGGGAGCCAGAGCATCGCTCAGGTCCAGAAGCGCGTGGCGAGCGCCCAGGCAGCCATCACCGCCGATCTGGCACGGGCATCTGCGGCCCTGGCCCGGTGCCTGCCGTTCTTCCCGTCCGAACCCTCACCGTCCGGCACCTCTCCTGCACCAGCCCCCACGACGCCATCGACCAGCCTGCCTTCAACGGGCGGTCCGGCGCCCACCAGGGCCACAACACCCACGACCACGACCCCACCGTCCGACGCAGCGATCAAGGCTTGCCTCGGCGCTCTGCGGACCGCCCCGACACAGCAACAGATCCAGCGTGACCAGCAAGCGCTCACCCGCAGCCAGACCGACCTCATGACGTCCGTCACCCTCGCGATCACGACCGCCGGCACCTCGAAGGCGACCAGTACCGCGAGCTCCTCCGCCGCAACCGGTCAGTCGTCAACCAGCCGATCATCAACAAGTCAGTCCGCAGCCAGCCAGTCGTCGGGAGCACAGTCGTCGGGAGCACAGTCGTCGGGAGCACAGTCGTCGGGAGGGCAAAATGGCGGAGCGGGTCAGTCCGGCGCTTCCCGGGTCATCTCTGACCAGGCAGCCGTCACCACAGCCGAGGGCGCGCTGAGCAGCGCCCAGACCAACCTGACCTCAGCGACAATGAAGTCCTCCATCGCCGGAACGGTGGGCTCGGTCACTCTGGTGACCGGCACTTCCAGCTCGGGCCTGAGCATCGTCATCGTGGGCAGCGGCGCCGTTGAGGTGACGGTCAAAGTGCCGCTGGCCTCGATGGCCTCGGTGCGCGTGGGCCAGAAGGCAAGCGTCACGCCACAGGGGGCAACCAGCTCCGTGCCAGGGTCGGTGACCTCCATCAGCCTTCTCCCATCCACATCCACGTCCACCTCTGGGACGTCGGCCGGGAGAACAACGACCCAAAGTGCTGGGACAGGGCAAGGGTCGGCCACGTCCAGCAGTCCGGTGTACCCCGTGGTGGTACTCGTCCCTGATGCTCTCCCCGCGCTCGCATCCGGGTCCCGGGCCGACGTCAGCTTGTTGGTCGGCACCGCGTTCAACGTGCTCGCCGTCCCGAACTCTGCGCTAACACCGGTACGAAAGGGTCAGGCCCTGGCCCTGACGTTGAAGAATGGCGTGGCAACACGTGCCCTGGTCAAGACGGGGTATGCCGGGACGCTCACCACCCAGGTCACCTCGGGTCTGACAGCCGGCCAGCAGGTCGTTCTGGCCGACCTCAGCACGGCCCTGCCGACGAACACCACCAACGCCCGTCGTTTCGGCGTAGGCGGAGGAGCAGCCGGCGGATTCGGAGGCTCCGGACTGGGCAGCGCAGGACTGGGCGGTGCAGGACTGGGCGGTGGCGCCACATCAGGCGGCGGTTTCCCGTCCCGCGGGTAGAAAAGACTCAAGACGACCAGTCAATATTGAGGTCCACACTGTTCAGATCCAGCCCAGCGAGCGACGCCGGCCAACCCCCTGCCAGAATGGGCAGCCGCGTCGGGTTCCGCAAAGATGTTCCGCAAAGATCCAGACACGCCCCGCCCTCGTAGCTCAGGGGATAGAGCAACCGCCTCCTAAGCGGTAGGTCGCTGGTTCGAATCCAGTCGAGGGCACCCCGGTAGACCTCTGACTCCCGCCTCGGGCCATAACGACTCAGGCCCCGGCGGGCATCCTGTGAGGGACACCTACCGGGGCCTGTTCGCCTTACTTTGTGTGGCCAGCTTTCGTTCTCTCTGACCTACATCATTCCGCCTGGGCTATCAGGCGCAGGGCGTCAGGTTTGCCGCTGCGTCGCTGACAGCAGCGGTGCCACCCAGCACGACAATGTCGGTGGTGCCAAGACGACTCAGCTCCGCAAGGGTCGAGGCCGGAACGCAGTCCTTGGAGGTAAGGAGCAACGGTGCGCAGGCAATGGCCGCCACGGGGGCGCCGGCGAGGGCATCGGGGTAGGACGCGCCTGATGCGAGATACGCGGTTTTGGCACCCAGCGGGTAGGTCTTGGACGAGATCGCCGCGGCCGTCGCATAACGGTCGGCGCCAGACCACCGCTCCACCAAGGTGGTGGGGAGGAGGAGGCTGATCTGTGTGAAGACCGCGGGGTCGATGACGGCCTCACCACCGAGGATGACCACCTTGATCGGCTTCCCCAACGTGAGCTCTGAGGCCGTAGCGTCCGAGAGCACAGAGCGGTCGGTGAGCATGAGTGAACCGCCGAGCTGCCCTGCGGCGGCCGAGCCGCCCAGCGCGTCGGGGAACGAGGCACCTGTCGCGATGAAGACGGTGTTGCCTGGGATGGTGATGAGGTCTGCAAGCTGTGCAGCAGTCTCATACCGGTTCTGACCCGCCCACCGGTCCACGAAGAGAGCGCCGAAGCCGTTGAGCTGGGTCTGGACGCCGCTGCTCACGGCGGCGGTTCCGCCCGCGATATCCACGCTGTAGGGCGCAAGGCGGGTGAGCTCGTCGCTGACGCTGACGGGGAGGACTCCGTCGCTGGGGACAAGAAGGAGGGGGCCGCCCGATGCGGCGGCGACCGGACCGGCGGCAAGTGCGTCAGGAAAGTGGGTGCCCGATGCGACCGTCACAGCGAACTGCACTCCTGCTGCCGGTGATGCCGGCTGAAGGAAGGCGGACTTCGAAATGGCGACGGCGGTGGCGTACCGGTCAGCGCCGGCGAGGCGCGTGAACGTGGTCCCGGTCGCCTAACCGAAGCGGCGCAGACCCCGGAATCGCCCTGGAAGCTGTCGCGGCCTGCCCTGCCGACTGAGATGCAACCGCTGCTCACTCCAGATCCCCCATACCGGCCGGGGATGGGGATGACCATGGGTGCGCGCGATAATCCAGTAGGTCCCGGCGGCGGCGAGCTGCCGGTCGACCCACAGCCACGCCACGGGGTGCCCGATCGCTTCGGGCGTCGTACAAGCGCAGGTCCTTCTCACGCAGCCTCACGCGAACTGGCGTAGATCACCTGATATCAGGTGCGGTGGACGCCTACATCGTCGCGGGCTTGCCTACCGGCGTGCGGGGTCAGGGACGACCGTATGACGGGGATGACGACCAGACGGCACGCAGCGCAACGGCCGCGCCGGTGTGCGGGGAGTCCCACATCATGCCGTTACCGGCGTAGATGCCCACGTGGTATGCCGGGGAGCCGAAGAATACGAGGTCACCCGGTTGCGGGTTGGACACTGCCGTCACGGCCTGGCGCTGTTCTTCCGCCGTTCGGGGAATGCTGATGCCGAGCTGCGCGAAGGCGTACTGCGTGTAGCCGGAGCAGTCGAAGCCGGCAGTCGTGGTGCCGCCGTAGACGTAGTAGATCCCGGCCAGGCTGGCAGCGATGCCGACGACACCGCCAGCGCGGGTGGTCGAGCGGCTGACGACGACCGCTTGCTGACGGAAGACGGGCGCCTTGACGGGCGCCTTGACGGGCTTGGGCTTGACCACTCCGGTGAAGCCGATGTTCCCGAAGGTGCGGGGAGCCAGCGGTGCCTGGGCGGCCGAGGGAGCAGCGACGGCAACCGCAAGCGCGAGGGTGGCCGGCGCGGCGGTCTTGACCTTGATGATCGGTGTGGCCGCGGACGCCGGGAGGGCAAGGGAGGCCACCATGGCACCAGAGATGACAATCACGGCGGAGGCCTTGCTCGCCGGCGTGGCCGTACGCGAGATCGCCGACGAAAGAGAGGATGCAGAACTCAAAGGGTTCGGTGCGCGATGGCGACCGGTGTTTCGGCTCGACACAGGGAGGAAACCTCTCCATACGCCTACGAGGTCAGCTGTCGGGTTCGGATGGGAGACTGCACCCGGCCTTCACGCCGGCAGATCGACCGAGGTCGTCCACCACCGAGAGGGCTTCACCCCAAGGACCGTCTCACGACGCCCCATATGTGGGTCCCCCGCTCCTGCCAAGCGGATGTTGAGAGTCTTGAATGCGGTGACAGGACTAGGCGAACCGCTTCAAGTACAACGCCAAAAATGACGAAGCCCGCCCACCGTACACAGGCCGTACCGACATGTCACATCTGGGTCACAGGACAGCGGAAGAACCGACCAAGGATCGGGGACCGGGTTACCGTTCGGCCAAGGCCGCTGCCCTGCATCCCCTGTGTATCAGACCGCGAAGGCCCCCTCGAAAGGTCGCAGTACGCGGCAACCATTTCCAGGTGACAGGAGGTCTGAGAGGTATGAGGGACACGCCGCCTGCGGGGTTCGTCGACTTCGTTGTCGCAAGAGGGTCGGCGCTGCACCGCACTGCCGTCCTGTTGACCCATCAGGAGCAGTCCGCCGAGGACGTGGTCCAGATCGCACTCGCCAAGGCCTGGAAGTCCTGGGACCGGATCGATGGCAACCACGAGGCCTACGTCCGGCAGATCATGGTCAACGAGTTCGCGTCCGCCTGGCGACGGCGGTGGCGCGGCGAAGTGCCCACCGCCGACCTGCCCGAGCTGCCCCACGCCGACCACGGCGACGGCGTGTCCACGCGCCCGGTGCTCATGGCTGCACTGGCCACCCTCCCTCCGCGTCAGCGGGCGGTCGTCGTGCTGCGCTTCTTCCACGACTACACCGAGGCAGCAACCGCCGAGGCGATGGGCACCAGCGTCGGGACTGTGAAGTCCCAGACCTTCAAGGCTCTTGCGGCACTGCGCGTCTCTGCGGACCTTCGTAAGGACCTACCTCCCGATCTGACCGTGTCTGCCCCGGAAGGGACGCTCCGATGAAGCCAACCCTGGACGACCTGCGGGTCGCGCTCCACGAACAGGCCGACCTCGCCGCATACCCGGACGTCGATGCCCTGGTAGCCGGTGCAGCCCGACGCGTCGCGCTCACCCGGCGACGTCGACTCGCGGCCCTCAGCGCAGCGACCGCCGCCGTTCTGGTGGTCGGCGGGCTCGTGGCCACGACGGGCTCAACCCACCGGTCGGCTCTGCAGCCTGCTGAGCCCCGGCTGGGCAGCTTCTCCGTCAACGCCGGTGGTGCTGGCTTCCCGGAGTACCAGCAGGGCATGAGGCGGGTCACCGTGCTGGACGCACCGATGCTGGCGCGGATGAAGGGCTCGATCAGAATTCCGACCACCCCCGGAGAGCAACTAGTCGTGAAGATGACGTGCACCTCCCCGGACGTGGCCCTGACAACTGAATGGCTCGACCAGATGATCGTGAACTTCACCAGCCCAGGCGGCAAGGGGACCGGCCTCTGCGGTATCCCCGGCGGCGGCGCCGGCGAAGTGATCGGCACCGCCACCGGCGCGACGACCACCGTGACGGCCGATGTCTCCCTCGCGCCCGGGTCCAGCCCGATCGTGGCTGCACCCAAGGCAGCGAAGATCCATGCGGCTATCTACGAGAGCGTCCCCTGGCAGGAGTACCCCTTCCCGCCACGACCCACTGGCACAAACACCCCCGTCTGGCAGAAGGCGCCGGTCGCTCCGGATGGCACGGTGACAAAGGGGGCCGACACCCCCGTGATCATCGGTCCGACATCAGCGGCGGATGCCAACAAGGCCGTCACCATGTCGTTGCCCTACAACCCGAAACGTGAGCTTCTGCTGGAGGTGCGCGGGCCCGGCCGGTTAATGGTGCTCATCAACGGCAACAACATCAGCGACCTGATCGGCGGGCCGACTCCTGTGCGAGACGGCTACCTCACCTATTGGAACTACGACGCCTTGGGCAACACCTTCCCTCTCGACCCCCAGTTCGCTGCCCTCGGAGGTGCTGCCGGCCCATTGACCAAACCGGGCGCACAGGTAGCGCTGGTGATCATCCCTCAGGACTTCACAGGCCCGGACTGGCGTCTTACGTACCAGTCGCCAACGGGCTGAGCGTTCGGTGACACCACCGTCCAGAGCGAGCTAGTCCTGGGTATCGGCAAACACATGGAGCGCGACAGCCTCCGGAAGTGAGACCGCAGAAGCTTCGTCGGCCCCTTCGCGCAGGACAACGATCCAGGCGCCCTCCCTGCGAATATGGACTCGGCGCCCGGGCATCAGGCCAGCCTGGGTCAGCAGGTTGAGCGCCTCGGGGTCGACCTGGGCCGGCTCGCCTATCCGGCGCACCGTCGCGAGATCGGCTCCATGGTCGACCAGCTCGACCAGGTTGGTCACCCCGAGGCGGAACTCCTCGTTCAGCGGCTCCCCGAGCTCATCGAGCCCCGGGATCGGGTTGCCATACGGACTCTCCCGATGCTCGCCCAGCAGCGCCAGGATCTTGCGCTCGACCCGCTCGCTCACGACGTGCTCCCACCGGCACGCCTCGTCGTGGACGTACTCCCACTCGAGGCCCAGGACATCGACCAGCAGGCGTTCGGAAAGTCGATGCTTGCGCATGACCCGCACCGCCCTCTGGCGTCCCTGGGCGGACAGCTCGAGGTGCCGGTCCCCGGCGAGCGTAAGCAGGCCGTCCCGTTCCATCCGCGCCACGGTCTGGGAAACGGTCGGACCAGAGTGGCCCAGACGCTCGGCGATGCGGGCCCGCAGAGGGACGATGCCCTCTTCCTCGAGCTCGTAGATCGTCCGCAGGTACATCTCTGTGGTGTCAATCAAGTCGGTCACGCCCACAGCCTCTCACTGATGGCCTGCAGACGGGATGACTTACGCACCGCGCCTTTCAGCGCCAGAGACTAGCGTTGGCCCATGAGCGAGTCCTTTGTCGTCCCCGCCCGGTTCTGCGGTCCGCCGATGTCGGGCAACGGCGGCTGGACGAGCGGTCACCTGGCCCAGCTAGTCGACGGGGCTCTGGACGGCGGTGCAGTCACGGTTCGCCTGCGCACGCCCCCACCGCTGGACACCGAGATGGCGATCTCGCGCGGTGACGATGGCACGGTGGAGGTCTGGGACGGCCAGATCCTGGTAGCCCAGGCCTTTGCGGCCGAGCCGTTGGACGCCACCGAGGTCCCGGTGCCGGTGACCCACGCGCAGGCGCTGGAGGCCGGGCCGGCATACGAGGGCCTGCGTTCGCATCCGTTCCCCACCTGCTTCGCCTGTGGAACCGAGCGGGACCCGTCCGACGCACTGTGCCTGCACACCGGCCTGCTCGCAGGGCACAGCACGCTTCGGGCAGCCGCCTGGACGCCGCGCGAGTCGGCCCCCGAGCTGGTCTGGGCCGCCCTGGACTGCCCCGGTGCCTGGGCCTGTGGCCTGGCAGGGCGCGAGCTGGTGGTCGGGACCATGACGGCATCTATCCGTGACCTGCCAGCAGTTGGTGAGCCGCACGTCGTGATGGCCTGGCCACGCGGACAGGATGGCCGCAAGTACTACAGCGGAACCTGCCTGTATGCCGCCGACGGACGGCTGCTCGCCCAGGCCGAGGCGGTGTGGATCTCGGTGGATGCCGGGGCGGTTCGCCCGAGGTGAGCGCGGGTTAATGGCCAACGGCAACAAGGCGAAGACCGCTACCGCTCCTCCGCGGCCATCCTCGCCGCGGACCACGGCGCCTGGATGGACCGGCTGCCACGACTGGACTTCGACGAGGTCGTCAGCACGGTGTGACCCGCCCGCTCCCACCTGCCCAGAAGTTGGACAAACCATTGCGAATCGACCATCCGTCGACCTATCTTGGTAAGTGCAGATGGAAGGAGGTGGTCGTCCTGGTGAACAACCAAAGGACGTGTGAGGTGGCTGCGCCCTAGGCGAGCCGTCGCCGACTGCCTCCAGTGGCTTTCGGCAACCGGGCGAAACCTGGTGACAGCAACCTCATGCAAGCACCGCAGCCCGTGAGGATGTGCGGCCCGTCCACCGCACCCTGGTACTTCCAGACCTCACGGGCTGTCTCATGCCCTGTTCAGCCGAGCAGAACTCGGGCGAGCACGTGGGCCGCGCGATCCGGAGACCACTCCATGGTCGCCGGGCCCACCGTGAACTCGGACCACGACCAGCCGGGGATATCCTCGGAGTCCCGCCACGGTGGAGTGACCCCGAGACGCTCGCGCTCCATCACGGTGACGACCCGCTCGGTGACCTCGTCACCAGGTGCCTCGACGAACAGGCGGAAGGCATTGCAGTGCGGTTGCTGGGGGAAGGTGCGGATTCCCTTTGCTGCCAACAGTTCTGCCAGTTCGAGCGCCCGCTGGTGATACTCGGCCATCCGCGGTAGCTCGTCACGTAGCCCGCGAAGGGCGGACACGGCATACGGCAACATCGTGAACAGCGTGCCTCCGTGACGGCTGCGCCAGAGCCGCACCTCGGCGATGACCTCCTCGGGTCCGGCGACCACCGCGCCGGCCAGCCCGCGCAGGCCCTTGTAGAACGATACATAGACCGTATCGGCGAGCGCCGCGATCTCCGCCGGGGTGTGCTCCAGATATGGAGCGGACTCCCAGATCCGCGCGCCGTCGAGGTGCAGTGGCACGCCGCGATCGCTGCAGGCGAGCGAGAACGCCTCGAGCTCCTCCCACGAGGGAAGCAGGTAGCCGCCGTCACGCAGTGGCAGCTCCAGCAGTGCCGCCCCAAGCCCACCGGGGATGGCCGCCAGGTGATCGACGGATGGAACCACGCCGCCGGTCGTCAGCAAGGCCCACTCGAAGTCGTTGAGCAGCCGGGGACCGTCTTGCTCGTGGTGCAGGAGATGGGACTGCCCCGGTATGGCGATACGCCGGCTCCCCTGCCGATCACTCCAGACCCTCAGCACCGACTGCTGCGCCATGGTGCCGCTCGGGAACATCACCGCCGCGGGCTTACCGAGAAGCTCGGCGACCTGGCTCTCCAACGCGGTGACCGGCCCGCCTTCGCCGTAACGGTCCCAGGTCCCGTCGGTTCCTTCTTCGGAGCGGTCCAGCTCGGCGATGATGCTGCGCAGCTCGTCCTGCGGCGACACAGGGTGCCCGCCGGTCAGGCTTCGCTCAAGACGGGGAATCGCCAGGAGACGACGCCGGGCAAGGGACAACCCGGTTGCCATGGTCGGGTCGCTCACGGTTGCCGCCTCTCCAGTCGCCAGGCGGTGGCATCGTCGAGCCCGCCCTCGCCGACGCGGACGAAGACCAGCCGGTCGTGCAACCGGTTGGTCCGGCCTGCCCAGAACTCCACCTCGTCGCAGGTGATCCGGAAGCCGCCCCAGAAGTCGGGGACGGGAACATCAGTGGGCCCGCCCAGGTCGGGCCACTGCGCGGCATACCGCTGGTAAGCCTCTTCCAGACTGGACCTGCCCTGGATGACCTGCGACTGCCGTGACGCCCAGGCACCGATCCGCGAGCCCCACGGACGTTCGCGGAAGTAACGCTCGACGTCGCCCCGGCCGAGCTTCCGGGCGATCCCCCGGAAGCGGATGGCGCGGTACATGGCCGGCCAGACGATTGCCGCGGCCACTGCCGGGTTGCCGGCAATCTGAACGCCTTTGGTCGATTCAAGGTTCGAGACGAAGCCTGGACCGGCCGGGTCGAAGAAGCGCATGAGAACGGTCCGGACGTCAGGTCGCCCGGCCTCGTCGATCGTGGCCAAAGACATGGCCAATGGCTCCGGCACGTCCTCTCGCTCCGCGGAGCGATAGACCGCGTCGTCCAGCCAGACTCGCGCCTGCTCCCACGGAGTGGCCGCCAGCTCCGACTCGGTCAGCCCCTCGCCGTGGTACTCCCTGCGCAGCGCATCGCTCATGACACGAGATTAGATTGGGCGGACAAACGCTCGAAAGGGAGGGCTCCATGGCGGGCAGGACAAAGTCACCGACCAAGCGCATCCGGCCCACCATCGACCAGCGCCCGAAGACCGGTCCCCTCAAGGCGATACGCCGCAGACGGTGACACCGCGCTCGGGACGGTGAAGAATGACTTGCGGCCGGGCGACGACGCCGGCCTGGAGGAGGGGGCAACGGATGAGCGACACCGTTTTCAGGCCAGGCCTCGAGGGCGTCATCGCCTTCGAGTCGATGATCGCCGAGCCTGACAAGGAAGGCGACGCGCTGCGCTACCGCGGCGTCGACATCAACGACCTGGTCGGGCGAGTCCCCTACGGCCATGTCTGGGGACTGCTGGTCGACAATGAGTTCAACCCCGGCCTGCCGCCCGCCGAGCCATTCCCGCTCCCGGTCCACACCGGTGACGTGCGCGTCGACGTCCAGAGCGCCCTGGCACAGCTCGCTCCGGTCTGGGGCTTCAGGCCGATGCTCGACATCGGCCCCGAGCAGGTCCGCGAAGATCTCGCTCGGGCCTCCGTCATGGCGCTGTCGTTCATCGCCCAGTCCGCCCGCGGCCTGGACCGGCCCATGGTGCCGCAGCGCGAGGTGGACAAGGCACGCTCCATAGTCGAGCGGTTCATGATCCGCTGGCGCGGCGAGCCCGACCCCCGTCACGTCGAGGCGGTGGACGCCTACTGGGTGTCCGCCGCCGAACACGGCATGAACGCCTCGACGTTCACCGCACGTGTCATCGCCTCGACCGGAGCCGATGTCGCAGCCTGCCTTTCCGGCGCCGTGGGCGCTATCAGCGGCCCACTTCACGGCGGAGCACCCTCTCGGGTCCTCCACATGATCGAGAACGTCGAGCGGACCGGCGACGCCACCACATACGTCAAGAGCGTGCTGGACAAGGGAGAGCGCCTGATGGGGTTCGGCCACCGCGTGTATCGCGCGCAGGACCCTCGGGCGCGAGTCCTGAGAGCCACCTGCGAGCGCCTGAACGCACCGCGCTTCTCCGTTGCAGCCGCCCTTGAGAAGGCCGCCCTCGACGAGCTCCGGGCCCGACGCCCCGACCGGGTGCTGGCCACGAACGTGGAGTTCTGGGCGGCCGTCCTGCTCGACTTCGCCGAGGTGCCGGCGGCAATGTTCACCCCGATGTTCACCTGCGCGCGCACAGCCGGGTGGTCTGCTCACATTCTTGAGCAGAAGAACACTGGCCGTCTTATCCGCCCGTCTGCCCGCTATGTGGGCGAAGGACCGCGAAGCCCCGAAGATGTGGTGGGCTGGGAAGAGGCCATATCGGGTCCCACTCTCTGAAGGGTCATCGATGCTGGCCGGTCAACGATGACCCTTCATCGATGCCGACCGGTCTTCGATGCTTGTCCGCCGTTCTACACCGAGGTGACTTCTCTTGACTGATACCGCCACTGTGACCATCCCCGCCGACCTTCTGCCCCAGGACGGCCGCTTCGGCTGTGGACCCAGCAAGGTCCGTCCAGCCCAGATGGACTATCTCGCCTCGGTCGGCCGGACGGTTGTAGGTACGTCTCATCGCCAGGCGCCCGTCAGGAATCTCGTAGGTGACGTGCGCAATGGCTTGGCGGAGCTGTTCAGCCTGCCCGAGGGCTACGAGATCATCCTCGGCAATGGCGGATCCACAGCCTTCTGGGACATCGCCGCCTTCGGCCTGGTCCGGGAGAGGGCCCAGCACCTGGCGTTCGGCGAGTTCTCGGCCAAGTTTGGCTCGGTCACCCAGAAGGCACCCTTCCTGGGCGACCCGACGATCATCAAGGGCGAACCGGGCACCCTGCCGACGCCCACCGCCGAGGCCGGCATCGACGTCTACGCCTGGGCGCAGAACGAGACCTCGACAGGGGTCATGGCACCGGTGACCCGGGTCGAGGGCGCCGACGAGGGCGCGCTGGTGCTCGTCGACGCCACATCGGGCGCCGGTGGTCTGCCACTGGATGTCGCCGAGTCCGACGTCTACTACTTCGGGCCCCAGAAGTGCTTCGCAGCCGACGGGGGCCTCTGGCTCGCCGCCTTCTCCCCGGCGGCCCTGGCCCGGGTCGACGAGATCGCGGCCTCCGGCCGGTGGGTGCCGGACTTCTTCAGCCTTCCGACCGCGATCAGCAACTCACGACTGAACCAGACCTACAACACCCCTGCAGTCTCGACGCTGGCGCTGCTGTCCAACCAGATCAGCTGGATCAATGACCAGGGCGGTCTGGACTGGGCCGTGAAGCGCACCACCGACAGCTCCACCCGGCTGTACGCCTGGGCAGAGGCAACGGCATACACCTCGCCCTTCGTCGCGGACCCGGCCGCGCGCTCGCTGGTCGTCGGCACGATCGACTTCACCGACGAGGTCGACGCTGCGTCGGTGGCCGCCGCCCTACGCGCCAACGGAGTGGTCGACGTAGAGCCCTACCGCAAGCTGGGACGCAACCAGCTGCGCGTGGGAATGTTCCCGGCCGTCGACCCTGAAGACGTCTCGAAACTCATCTTGAGCATCGAGTACGTCGTCAGTCAGATGATCTGATCAGGCAGGGGCACCGGGGCGCGCCAAAACCACGAACGTCCCGCCCGGAGCGAACAGCAGCGGCTTGCCTGCGGCGTCAGTGAACGTCGTGGGCGCGTCGACGCTCGGTCTGGACCACGTGCCCTCGATCCGCTTGCCGTCCCGGGACAGCACGACACGACCGGACCCCGTCGACTTGGTAAACATCGAGGGGTTTCCGTTGACGTCGACGTCGGAGGGGTCCGGATTGATCTGACAGAACTGCACAAGCACGTTTGGCTTGGCGACCAGAGCGTCACTGGCCGTGCGGATCCGCTGGCCATCAACGGTCCGAACGTAGCGCGCCAGCTTCGCATCCCAGACGAAATTCACATTCGTGGACCCGACTCGGGTGCTCACGGTCGGCGCGGCTTTGGCAATGGCAAGCCGTGGATCTTCGGCCGCCCAGGTGAACCCGACCTCACGCACACCGTCGGCCTTGATGGCGGCACTCACCTTGGCAGTGTCAGAGACCAGGTTATAAGGGGCCGGCCGGGAGAAGTCGCGGTGGAAACCGACCTGCCCGCGGTCGTAGATCACGCCGTGCAGGCTCGACTTGTCCAGATCAGGCAGGGAGTTGCCACCGCCTCCGCTGGCGACCACGATGATGCGCCCATACTGACCGAGGAGCTCGGGGTCGCTGGAACGAATGCTGCGGACCGCCCTGACCTGAGGCTTGGAGTTGGCATACACGGCCACCATCCGCGAGAGTCCGCCCTCTGCCTCCTCGATGTAGATCACATCGGCCTTCTCAAGACCCAGCGAGGGCCGGCCGGCCGCGGTGTCATCCACCTTGACAGCGATCACCGGGCCAGCCGGCGGCGCTCCCACCCCCGTCAGGGGATTGACCGCCGCGACGGTGGGCGTCGGTGCCGGCGCCGCTGACGAGTGCACCACGGCCTTCGGTTTGGAGCTGCTGCCGCATCCCCCGATCGCTGTTGCCGCCAGCACGCCCACCGCCAGGGCCGTGGTCAGTCGAATGGCCTTCGAGACAGCGACCGATCCACCGGTGCTCATGTCACTCCCCAGCTCAAGGGCCATTGGTCCCACCTCCGTTCACGACCGGCTGCCCTGTCATGGGCCCCGGAGGCGCACGCAGTTGTTGCCGAATACCTCAGAATCAACCATGTCACAAGCCGGATCCATCGGACCTCGTGCAGTCTGCGCAACCGTGACCTTGGGCTGACGTTGGGTAACCGACTTGTACCGAATGATAGGTGGCGTCCGATACCGGACTTGCCTAGGGTTGTCGTTGAAGAACGGTCGATGCACCAAGGTCCGGATCGGTGCTCCTCAACCGCCTGTTTCGGTGGGACCGGGGGTTTGACATAGGAGAGCGATGTCCCAGAGTGGTCGAGTCCGCACGATCAGGTTGCCGTTGCGCAAGATCTGCTCAGCGCTTCCTGCCGTCGCGTTGATCAGCGGGGGGATCATCCTGCCCGCCTCTGCCGCCCCGACGGCCCGAATCCACGCTGGCCCCGCCTCCAGCAGCTCTCATGGAATTGTCGTACCAGACACCGCAATAACCTTGCCCGACTCGGCGCGGAGCCAGGCAGATCCCGAACCCGTGCGCGCACCCAGGACACCATCACCCGGAGCAGCCGCACTCCTTGCACAGATGCTCCCAGCAGGCACAGTCCCCGGCAGCTCATCGCCGGTGACCTTGGACAGCGCGGGGATCCCGGTCCGCGCCCTCGAGGCCTACCGCCGGTCCGCCGCCTTGACCGAATCAGCCGACCCCGGCTGCCACATCGACTGGGCACTGCTCGCTGCCATCGGGCGGGTCGAGAGCAACCATGCCCGCTTCGGCGGTAACCAGCTGGATGCGGCTGGCGTGGCCCGGCCGGGCATCATCGGCATCCCGCTGGATGGTTCGAACGGGACCGCCCGCATCCTCGACACCGACCGGGGGCTGCTGGACCGCGACACCACCTACGACCGGGCCGTGGGCCCGATGCAGTTCATTCCCAGCACCTGGCGTGTAGCAGGCGTCGATGCCAACGGTGACGGAGTCAAGGACCCGCAGAACATGGCCGACGCGGCTGCGGCAACCGCGGTCTACCTCTGCTCCGGCCACGGTGACCTCAGCCGCCCAGATAGCCTGCGCGCGGCGATCCTGCGTTACAACCCTTCGGACTCCTACGTGCGAATGGTGACGGCCATCGCCGACGCGTACCGCCATGGAGTCAGCGCCCTGCCAGCCTCCGACCTGGCCCCCGCCAACTCGGCCGCTGTGGCATCGCCTGCTTCCAGGCCGGCGACAAAGCCCACCAGCGCGACCCCCGGCAAACCAGCCTCCGGCAACGTGACTGCTCCGAAGGCGGCGCTCACCCCCGCGGCGCTTGCGCCACAGCCAGCAACGACCCAACCCGGAGATCCCAACCCGGCTCAGCCCTCGCCCACGAGCACTGCCTCCCTCACCAGCACCGCCTCCCCCGCCAGCCCTGCCTCGCCTTGCGTACCGACTTCCGCTCCCAACAGCACCGGCTCGCCCAACAGCACCGGCTCGCCCAACAGCACCGGCTCGCCCAACAGCACCGGCTCGCCCAACAGCACCGGCTCGCC
>Ga0208716_1000376_pt1 | contig 19069 bp, 16 predicted proteins | sample NGESurdeep092012_8_FD_184482 | JGI IMG/M metagenome (GOLD analysis project Ga0208716, IMG submission 184482) | Arctic peat soil microbial communities from Barrow, Alaska - NGEE Surface sample 415-3 deep-092012 (SPAdes) | ecosystem: Environmental > Terrestrial > Soil > Wetlands > Peat ...
AGAACAGACGTGCTATGAATTTACATTCCATTCGAGGTTTTAAAAAATTTACTCCTGAGGCTGACCTGATGAATGTAGTTTGAATTTTTCGAGGTGCCCCAATCTCAGTCTGCTTATATCCATCTGACAATTGATGATCACTCATTCTCTTTTTTCCTCATCAACAAACCGCAGATAGCTCCATACCAAACCCATCTGCTTCAAATGCTCATTAGCCTTGCTCGATAATGCCTCCACCTCCTGCATCAATTGTGGCAACGGCTCCGCATAGCGCACTTCCAGTGTCTTCACCCGTTTCGCCAACTGCTGCGTCACCCGCTTAAGCTCCTCCATAATGGCCACTTTCAGCAGCAGCGACCCCGAACCACAAGTCGGGTCATACACGGTTTGATCCTGTCGCGTTGCAGTCGTAATCCCCACGACTTTGGCAAGAATCCGCGTAACCTCCGCCGGGGTGTAAAACTGGCCCTTTCCTAGGACAACCTCTGACAATTTATCAGCGCAAACTGCTAAACTATCTTTTCCGATTACCTCTACAAGCATCCTGGTTTTGTTTCTCCTGGAGGAAAAGATCACAATCTAACAATTTTGTGGCTAAGGCAGGAGATTGGAACTAACGGATCACAGGAGACCGGTCTAAACCCCGTCTGAGGTGTAATTGATTGCCTTGGGAATTCCATTGCACTTCATCGAAGATTTGTTTCATGAGGTAGAGCCCTCTGCCGCTTTCACATCCGAGGCAATCTTCTTCTGATGGATCGTGCTTCTCTTCTTGTTTTGTGCAAAAGCCAGAACCCTCATCCCAAATAATCCAAACATAGTGGGTGGGGGTCATCAAAAACTGGATGATAATCTTCTTATTAGGGTCTAAACCATTGCCATGCAAGGCTGCATTTACAAGAGCCTCTTGTAGGCCCAAACGGAGTTCCGGACGCAGGAAGGGAACCACCTCAGCCAAAAGCATGTCAATAATCGGACGAAGATAAAGCGTAGAGCGAAATTGAAAACTCTTGACCGTTTTGCCTGAAGGGTGGAGCTTTATAGCAATCATGTCAGCGGCCCCTTCAATGGAAGCATAATGTTTGCTCTGAACGCTCTATATGCTTCTTCTATCATAATCGACAGTTGCGATCCCCTCTAGGCCCTATTAAGAAAGTTTCCTAAAGTTGAGATTAAAGATGCATGATTCTTGCCTCATAAATGGCAAGTAGGCGACCTAGGGTTTCCTCGATTGTGCAACCATCGGTACATACTTCCAGGGCATCAGGAGCCTTGCGGAGCGGGGACTGTTGCCGTGTCGAATCCTTATAATCCCGCTCGCTGATGTCCTTTTTGAGGATTTCCAAGTCAGGGATCGGCAATTTTTTTTCTTGAAGGTCCTGCTGGCGACGCAGCGCCCGTGCTTCAACCGAGGCGGTGAGATAGATCTTGACCGGAGCTTGAGGAAATACTTCGGTGCCAATATCCCGCCCATCCATGACCATCCCCCCGCCTTCAGCCAGTTTTCTCTGCTGGGTCACTAAAGCTTCTCGGACGGCCCCGACAGCCGATACCTGCGAGACAAAATCCGTCACGGGTTGCGTGCGAATATTTTGGGTGATTTCGCTTCCGTTCAACCAAACACGGGTTGGATAGGCGGGGTCTGTGCCTGGTTCTAAGTGTAGGTCTAAGGATTTGACAAAAGGATCGATGATGGTTTTGTCCTTGGCCTCAATAGCGGGTTGGAGTCCTTGCTGCAGTACTGCCCAAGTCACGGCACGATACATGGCTCCCGTATCAATGTAGAGGAACCCCAGTTTTTGAGCGAGCAGTTTAGCCAGCGTTGATTTGCCCACTCCTGCCGGACCGTCTAGGGCAATAACGGGAGGGCGTGGGTCCAAGGTGACATTATCAATCAGTCGCGTCGTGCCTACTTTGGCGGCAACCATCAGGAGGCTAGGTGTTTGGCTGGACGGAGGGACGGGCTCTAGACGGTAAGGATCTACCAACGCACAGTATTCCAGGGCAATTCCTGATTCCTTAGAGAGAGTGATTGCTGCGTGCTCACTAAGCTTTTGAGCATCCATAACACCCGACTGCTGTTGCCGTTTAGCCCAGGCCAAGGTCTGCGGAATAATCAGCGCAGTGGCTCTTTCTTGTGCAGAGAGATATTGGTTGCGCGAACTGAGGGCAAGACCATCTTGCTCCCGTACGAGCGGACAAGGAAATATTTCAACGGGTATATTCAGGTCTTTCACCAAATGTTGAACGACCGCTAGTTGCTGAGCGTCTTTTTGCCCAAAGTAGGCCCGGTCCGGTTGTACGAGATGGAGCAGTTTGGTGATGACCGTAGCGACTCCGGTGAAATGTCCTGGTCTGCTTTTTCCACAAAGCTTATCGGTTAGATAGACAGGTGGGACCACTAAGGTAGGATCTTGGTCTTGGGGATATAGAATCTCGGGGGTAGGGGTGAAGACAAGGTCTACGCTTTCCTCTTCGCAGACGAGGAGGTCCTCTTCCAAGGTTCGGGGATAACGATTGAGGTCTTCGGTGGGACTGAACTGTAGCGGATTGACAAAGATGCTGACCACTACTGATTGATTGTGGACCTTGGCCCACTGCATAAGGCTGCGATGACCTTTATGCAGGGCTCCCATGGTTGGGACAAAACCCAGTGGACGGGCTAGACGGCCCAAATATTCCTGGAGTTCCACCAGGGTCGATACACGCACAAGAGGCTCCGGTAAAAAACTCTTTTCAGCTTAGTGCTTCTTCGTGTCTCTTATCTTTCAACGCTCTTCTCTGTTTTAGAGCTCTTCGCCAGGGTTCAGGAGACGACTGGGGTCAAACTGGTCTTTGAGCCTCTGGCTGAGTAGTTCTTGGAGGGTATTCATCTTTACCTGCCAACGTTTAATGCCCGCGGCCCTGGTGGTGCCACTGGAGTCATAGACCCGTAGGGAACCTCCTAACCGGGCTGCGATCCGACGCAAGGAACGGATGGTTTTGAGCAGGTCCGGTCCCCGGTCTATATAACGGATGACCATGCCACAGGCTAAGTGACTGTGCATCGCTCCTGGTCCCACAGCTTCACAATACTCCTGGACATACCCTACCGGAAGAATCGCTTCAACGCGGACTTGCTCTGTGGGGCTAGGACAGGTAAGCGCTTGCCACAGAACCGTTTGCTGGGCACTGATATCTTCTATGCGGTCTGCTAGAGGAGCGCATAGTTCTCGGATATAACCTATTTCCCCTTCCATCAAAGAAGCTTGATTCTCTATGCGCACCGCAACATACCAGAGAGCTTCATCTTTCTCCACAATCAAAGCCTTGGCGAGGGCACCGGAAAGCAACTCCAGTCCTTGAACGGTAACCCGGGCTTTGATCAGTCGTTCTGCCACTTGGATGGCTCGATCCAGGAGCCGAAAGCTCAACAAAAGGGTGCGTGGATTCGTCCACAGGGGCGAAAGCCTAAGCGATACCTGGGTAATAACCGCCAGCGTCCCCCGCGAACCCGTCCATAGATTGGCGAGATCATAGCCCGCTGTATTTCTCAGGACTTTACTCCCACTCTGGATCAGGGTTCCATCGATACAGGCTACTTGTGCCCCTAAGACTAAGTCTCTAGCCCCACCAAAGTGACCACGGCGTGGTCCCCAATGGTCGCCTGCTAAGACCATACCCAGGGTCGCCTCTGGATTATGGGATTCCAGACCGACTTGCTGCCCTAGATTGGCGAGATAGCGGTCTAGCTCGAGCAGTTTGATCCCTGCTTCCACCGTCACTACTCGGTCCTCTGGACTGCAGCTAACCACTTGGTTCAGTTTGCTTAGGTCTAAGTAGAGATATTGAGGGAAGTCTAAGGATTGATGAATGCCCACAGGCATCGCTCTAGTCCTTGCCCAAGCTAGGGCCTGGGCTACCTGAAGCGCAGTAGCGGGGGCCGCATACCAGCTTCCAGTTTCTTGGATGATGGGCACATATTCTGGTTCCACACTCTTGAGACTATGACTGAAGTCCCCCAAGATGCAATCAAAAAGACTTTACGGAACGTCTGGGGGTTTGATCACCTGCGAGATGAGCAGGAAGCCCTTATTCAAAAGGTGCTCTCTGGACAAGACCTCTTGGCTGTATTACCCACAGGTTATGGCAAAACCCTTTGTTTCGAATTGCCTGCAGTTCTGACGACGGGGCTAACTTTAGTGATCACGCCTTTGGTGGCCCTCATGCAGGACCAAGTGACCAAAGGCCGACAAAGAGGACTGAAAACGGCGGCGTTGCATGGAGGGCTCAGTCGTCCAGAGCGCAAAGCTGTGTTGAAGGGCATAGCAGAAGGCTCCTGGCAGCTGCTCTATATCTCTCCAGAAGGATTGCTCCATCCTGGCGTATGGAGCGTGGTACACAGTAGCCCCGTGGTGCGGATAGTTCTGGATGAAGCCCACTGTGCCATCAGTTGGGGGGAAACCTTCCGGCCCCATTATCTACGCTTGGCGGCGGTCCGTCGGGCCTTCCCTCAGAATCCAGCGCTCTGTGCATTTACCGCTACGGCTCCACCGCCTATGCTCAAAGCGCTGGTGGAATTATTGGAATTGAACACAGCCCAGCGGATTATCCTCAAACCCTATCGTTCTAACCTCTTTCTGCGGGTCCAAACCTGTTGGACTCCGCGTCAGCGCTACACCGCCACGTTGGAATTTCTCCAACAACATCGTAATCAGGGGGGACTGGTGTACCGACGGACCCGCGCGGGGGCGGAGGAATTAGCACAAACTCTACAACAGCAAGGCTGGAAAACGGCTGCTTACCATGCGGGCATGGGCACTGATCAAAGACGCATGGTAGAAAGCCAGTGGCAAACAGGAGAACTTCCTTTTGTTGTGGCTACCTGTGCCTTTGGCTTAGGCATCGATCGGGCGGATGTGCGTTGGGTTCTCCACTATGAGCCTTCTCTTTCGCTGGAGGAGTATCTACAGGAATTCGGTCGGGCCGGACGAGACCAAAAACCAGCCGAAGCCCTTCTTTTGGTTAGTGAACCGACAGGATGGTTAGACCCTTCGGATAAGCAGATGCGGCAATATTTCAAAAGGCAACAGCAAGAGCAGCAGAAATATGCCCTTGCCCTTGCCCGAAAACTACCGGTACAGGGCCATGTAACGGAAGTGCAGCGACAATTCGCTTCCTCTTCTGGAGATACGTTCTATCAAGCGCTAGCTCTATTGCAGCGGGGAAAAGCGCTACAGTGGCACAGCCCTTTTGAATATCAGCTCCAGATGCAGCAATTTGACGCTAAATTTCTCGAGGAAGACCCGGCGGCTCCTCAGATGGCTGCTTATGCCACTAGGCAAGGGTGCCGATGGCAATTTCTGCTCCAAGCCTTCGGCTTTGCCCATGAGGCCTGTGGACACTGTGACCGATGCTCTAGAAATAAATCCTATACCTTCTAACTCCCGACTACGACCTGCTTACTTATCTTCTGGGCGGCGATCTTGCCTTCTAGAACCTCTAGCGCTTTGGCGTACTGGTTATCTTTGCTGGTAGCAATTTGGTCAGCGGTGAAATCTTTAGAAAGTTCCTCAGCGACATCGGGCTTGATGCCCTTCTTATGAATATCCGCTCCAGAAGGGGTTTGGTATTTGGCAATCGAGACAGCTATGCCTATCCCCGCATCCTCTGAATTATTTAAGGTGTAGACCTGTTGAATAAGCCCTTTGCCAAAGGTTTTGGCTCCTACTAAAGTAGCTCGCTTATTATCCTGTAAAGCCCCAGAGAGAATTTCACTGGCACTGGCGGTCCCGCCATCTACCAAAACGACCAAAGGTTTATCGGTCAGCGAAGAACGGTCTGAACGAATGACGTCCTGGGTCCCCTGGCGAGATACGGTCTTGATGATCACTTGGTCTTTGTCGAGCCACAGACGTGCAATATCAATGCCTGCGGTTAAGAGGCCACCTGGATTGGCCCGCAGGTCCATAATGTAGCCATCTACGCCTTTGTCCTTCTCTTCCTGAATTGCTTTGCGCATTTTGTCCACAGCGTTTGCATTAAAAGTGGAGAGTCGGGCATAGCCTACTTTGAAGCCCTTATCTTCCTTGATCGCTGCCACTACGGGATCGATCTCAATACGGTCGCGCTGGAGGGTTACATTAAATTCATTTTTGTCCCGTTCCATGACCAAGGTTACTTTGCTTCCCTTACGGCCGCGCAGTAGGTTGGCTACTTGGTCTAGGGTCAGATTCTTGGTGGGCTTGCTATCGACCTGCACAATGAAATCCCGAGCCTTGATCCCGGCACGGGCTGCTGGAGTGCCATCAATAGGGGAAATGACCACGATCCTCTTGGAATCGTTATCTAGACCAATCTGAAGCCCTACCCCAGAGAGTTCACCCGTGGTACTCGTCTGGAGCGCTTTGTATTGTTCTGGGTCTAGAAAACGAGTGTAGGGATCTCCTAAGGTCTCTAGCATTTTGCGAACGTTTTCGTAGGACTGTTCCGGAGTTTTAGTGGGTTGCTTGGTAAAACGGTCCCGAACAGCCTGCCAGTCTTGATTGTTAAAAGTTCCATCCACATAGTCTTTATTAACAATTTCCCAAACCTGCTGCGCTATATTTCCAGTCCCCCCCTGCGCGAGGAAGGAGTTGCCAGAACAACCTGTAATCAATAGTGCAGAGGCAAGCCATAGGCCAGATAGTTGCAGGGTGCGCTTAATCAAAGGACCTACCATAGTGTGGGTTAAATGAATTGGACGAAGTGCTCTATATCTATGGTAATCTGTCCCCGCCCTGCATAGGCTAAGGGCGACCACGAGCTATCGGTAAATCAGGATTATCAAAGGCAGCAGGTACATCTTTTGTTTGGATCAAGATGGCATGGGGAACCGGGCGGGGCTCGTAGGCTGTGAGGCGTTGCCCCCGATAGACCAGGGAGGTGGAAGCCCCAGAATCCAGGAGTACGGCATCTTGAACACCTGCTTTCACCAATGCTTGAGCTAGGTCCACGGCATTGACGCGATTGTGCGTAATTCCTGCGACAAACCGACCATCGCCCATCATCCCCATATAGGAGCGATGACGCGTCTGCATCCAAGAATCAATGACCTTATCCATTTGCTCTTTGGTCTGGCCTTGGCCATCTCGCACAAGCCAGGCGCCACCTAAAAAGACATCCGTTGCATCAGGAACCAGAGATTGGATGCCTTCAATCGTATTCAAGTAGCCTTTATTAAAAGGGGCGACGACAAAAGCCTTGGGACTGATAATCACCAATGGACGACCGGCCAAGCCTCCAGATTCCGCTTGGATGATGGGCTCAAAAGCCCCTACATTGGGACTGAGAATGGGACCAATCATCTTGGCAGGTTCACGGGTGCGTAGGGGAAAGAATCCACCGTTCACTGCGGCCTGAGTTGTAGGATTTTGATTTAGATAGTCTTCCAAGCTATTGCGACCATCTCCATGAAAAGTGATCGGACGGCCACCTACCGCCATCGAAAGCTCTACTTGATCGACAGTGACAGAGAGGTAAGAGAGCTGAGCCTCAAAATTGACAGGAGGACGAGAAATCGATAAGTCCGCATCCTTCTCTCCACTGCCTTTTGCCAGAGCAAGTTGCAGATTGGATTGACCAAAGCGATTGAGCTGCAAGATATCGCTTGATTCACCGGCATAGCCTTCATCCATGGTAAAAGCCATGCGATAACCAGCTTCCTTGGCTAAGGCTGTGACCCGCTCATCTCGGTTGCCCGTGGGATAGGCAAAATAGTTGACAGAAATGCCTAACCTTTTTTCCAGGATGGCTTTGGACTCAAACAATTCTCGATGGAGTTTAGCATCGTCTAACTTGGTGAGATCCACCGGATGGGTCATCGTGTGGGCCTCCACCGTGACGAGGCCATCTTTTACCACTTCTTTGAGTTGATCCCACGTAACGTGATCTTTGCTCGTTTTTACGCCTACATAAGCTGGAACGATGAAGAATACGGCTGGATAGTTGAACTCTTTAAGGATCGGATAGGCTTCTTTATAATTGCCAAGATAACCATCGTCAAAAGTCAGCAGAATCGGCTTTGCGGGAAGGGGCTTGTTTTCGGTGAGATTAGCATGGAGCTGGTCCATACTAATGGGCGTAAAGCCTGCTTCTTTAATGGACTCCATCTGGGCTCGGAATTTTCTGGGAGGTACGTCATAGGAGACATCTTTTTTCTTTTTGACGTCGTGATACATGATCACAGGCACTCTAAACCTGCGGGATTCTGGAGTCATCTGCACAAAAGAGCTAGGGGCTTCTGCTGGGGCATTGGTAGGGGCGATTGTTTCTGCTGGGGGAGCTACGGTGGGTGCAGCAGCAGTGGGCATTGGAGAGAACTGTACATAACAGAGGATTCCCCCAGCGAGAAAAGCAGTTGCCAAGGCGGCGGACCAAAGTTTGAACCTTGATCCCCTAGACTTGCGACGGGGTAAATTCTGACCATTTCTGTGGGATTTTCTAATCCGTCTCTTCATAGGAGCCTTATGAGGTCTTGATTGAGGACTACAGAAAGAGGATACAACATCAGGCCCTGACCTGATCGAGTGACCTTCTCTAGGCACCACTTGCCCTATGTATATGTTGCGACAATTAACTAAGTGTTAAGGATCTTTTCGAGTTGCTTGCACAAGATTTTAAAGGGGCTATATTTAGTTTATCAACTTCGTTGGTTCAACAGTTCAAAGCGAAGAAACAGACGGGAAATGATAAGTCCTTGTTAACTGTTCGCCCCGCCAAAGCTTCGTGAGAGCTAGTCTCTGTTTGTGTCCGTATTGATTAACTCTAAAGGGTTGTACATTGTTCGAAAAAGCTCCAAGTATTACAGTCGCCTCAACCTTGGTTTGATACACCATAAAAGTGTTACACAGGGATGCCTCTAGCCTAGTCTAGGCTCCGACCGTGGTATATGAATTAAATGGTGTGCCTCAGCTCTAAGGGCTGGGGCGCTGTATTTTGTGTGGGGTTTCTCGGCACGTAAGCGTGGCTCACGCCTGCCGGACACGGCTACGCTCAACCCACATGCACAGATACAGATAATTGCTAATAAAACCAAAAGTTACGCTGATCAACCCAGTGTTAAGGATTCTTACAAGGGTTTGCAAGGGTTGAGAAAGGGAGTATATTTAACTCATCAACCTTCACCAAGTTCAGGGGTTCAAACGAGGAAATAGACGGGAAAAGTTCACTTCCTTTTAACTATTCGACCCGCCAAAGCTTCGCAAGAACTAGTCTCTATTGCATCCACATTGTCAAACTCTAAGGGGTGTATACTTTCACAAACATTCTGAACATACAGTCGCCTCAACCTTGGGATGATACGCCATACAAGTGATATACAGGGATGCCTCTAGCATTGTCTAGGGCTCCAGCCACGATTAAATAACTAAATGGTGTGCCTCAGCTCTAAGGGCTGGGGCGCTGTATTTTGTGGGTGTTAGATTGGGGTTTCTCGGCACGTGTACATGAGCTACGCTTACGGGGATCACGCCTGCCGGACACGGCTACGCTCAACCCGCACAGATATATTAACCCGGCAATAATTGTTCTTACATTTTTAAAGCTGGAACCGTTGAAAAGTCTGGATCTATCTTTACGACTTTGATTGCCGGGTTAATATTTCTGCAATTACTTAAATGCTAAGGTCCACCCAGGCAAAAAGAGGGTACTGGATAAGTCTCTCTCTTCCTTCCTGTTTCGCGCACTACATAAACCTTGAGTTCTTCCGCGCATAGACAGGCTAAAGCCCTAGTCATCGTGCTTCCCAAATCAAGACCAATCATGCCGGGACCAAAAAAAGGCTCTACTTCTAAAGTTTTATGGAGTATGCAAGGGGTTGGCGTATGACCAAACACGATCGTCTTCCCTGGGATCGGGACTTCTGGAATTCCCCAAAATTCTCCTCGGATCCAGCGCAAGGCTTCTATTTGTTGCTCCTCTAGGGCTACTCCTCGTTTAACGCCTGCATGGACTTGGACAAATGAACCGTACTCGTGGATGTCTCTTAGCCCTTTAAAATAATGAAGAACTTCTTCAGGAATGTTGCCCCCAAAGCTATCTAGGGTTTGAGTACCCCCGGCCATGAGCCAGCGAGCAGCATTGGTATGATCCTGATGAGCTTCTAGACACATTTGTTCGTGATTGCCGATCAAGCAAGAGGCGTAGGTCCGTACAAATTCCACGACCTGGGCACTATCTGGGCCACGGTCAATCAAGTCCCCCCCAAACCAAAGCAAGTCCTCTTGGGTCGGACCGGCATAGTCCAGAAGTTCCTGGAGTAAATCCCAGGTTCCGTGGATATCTGTAAATAAGTAGTGCTTCATGACCTATTACTTATTGTGCCTTCTACAGATGCTAATCATCATCCGACCAAGATGAAGACGCACAGGGGTATAGTTAGAAATACACGTTTTTTGCTTATGTTTCTAGACTTAAGGGCCAGCACAGGATGAAAGTTACTCAGGAAAAGCGTCCCAACTCCCAAATTGGGCTCAGTATTGAAGTAGATGAGGCATCAACTAAGCTTGTTTACGACAAAATGGTGCAGAAACTTATGCGGACGGCCCGTATCCCTGGATTTCGTCCTGGTAAGGCCCCGCGTCCGATTGTGCTCCAGTATTTGGGTAAGGACTATATCAAGGCAGAAGCCCTGAAAGAAGTGATTCAGAGAAATTTAGAACAGGCCCAGAGCCAGGTAAAAGTGCCTGCGATCGGTGAGTACGCGCTGACCGATCCGTTTGATGCCCTGTATAGCCAGTTTGAACCGGGCAAGAGTCTTACCTTCCAGGCTGCTGTAGATGTAGAGCCGGAAGTTACCCTGCGTGAAGGTTATGAGAGCCTCAGCATCAAATACGCCGAGGTCCCCTATGACCCTACCCGTGTCGATAAAGCGCTAGCAGACCATCGCAAACGCAAAGCCACCTCTATTCCTGCGGCTGACCGTCCTGCCCAAATTGGGGATATTGCGGTTATGGACTTCAGCGGGAAAACCGTAGATGATAATGCCGAAATTCCTGGGGGATCCGCTATGGACTTCCAGATTGAGCTTCAGGAAAGCCAGTTTATTCCTGGGTTTGTCCTAGGCATCGTCGGTATGAGTCTGGAAGAAACCAAAGAAATCTCGGTTCGTTTTCCTGATCAGTATGCCCAAGAAGACCTCCAGGGCCGTGAAGCCGTGTTTACCGTCACCTTGAAGGAGTTGAAAGAACAACAGCTGCCTGATTTGGATGATGCCTTTGCCAAGGAAATCAGCGAATTTGAAACTTTGGATGCTCTGAAAGCAGAATTGGAAATGCGTTACCGCGAGGAAGCCGAGGCCGAGGCTCAAGGCAATCGGGATATCGCTATCGTCGATGCGATCCTAGAAGGAACAACGCTAGAATTACCTGCTACTCTGGTCGACCGGGAAGTTGAATTTTTAGCGAACCAGACGTTCCAAGATTTTCAGCGTCGTGGCATCGATACGAATATATTGTTTTCTGAAGAGAATATCCCCAAAATCCGTGCTCAGTTCCAAGAAGAAGCCGCCAAGCGCTTGAAACGAACTCTGGCCTTAGCGGAGGTGGCTCGTCGTGAAAAATTGACGGTGGAGCAAGCTGCGCTTGACGTTCGGGTAGAAGAGCTGCTATCCGCAAGTCCAGACCTAGACCGCAGAGCCGTCATTGAGTTTGTCCAAAATGAACTGCTTACCCAGAAAATTCTCGATTGGCTAGCAGAACATTCTACAATTGAATTAATAACGGAAAGCTCCCCAATCCCTTCAACGGATGCAAATGAGGTTAATGATGAATCTTCCTCTGATAAATAGTCAGATGTCCTATGGTCAGATTCCCTCTGGTCTAAATGTCCAAAACGTGATCCCTATGGTAGTGGAGCAATCCTCTCGCGGGGAGCGCGCTTTTGATATTTTCTCTCGTCTATTGCGTGAGCGAATTATCTTCCTGGGCACTCCTATTGACGATATGGTCTCCAACCTTATAGTCGCTCAGCTACTCTTTTTGGAAGCCGAAGACCCGGAGAAAGATATTTTTCTCTATATCAATTCTCCTGGTGGCTCGGTAACTGCAGGTATGGCTATTTACGACACGATGAAGCATATCCGTCCGAAAGTATCCACGATCTGTGTAGGTCTGGCTGCTTCTATGGGAGCATTTTTGCTCTCTGCTGGAGAAAAGGGTAAGCGTCTATCGCTGCCCCATGCTCGGATCATGATCCACCAGCCCTTGGGAGGTGCTCAGGGGCAAGCGACGGACATTGCTATCATGGCCAAGGAAATCCTCTACCACAAAACCAGATTGAACCAATTGATGGCAGAGCATACAGGTCAGCCACTCGAAAGGATTGAGCGGGATACAGATCGTGATTTCTTCATGTCTGCGGAAGAGGCAAAAGAGTATGGTTTAGTAGACCAAGTAATTGTCCGTCGTCCGGTTGCGGAGGCCCTCGCGGCACGCTAAGCGTCTCACGTTCTAAATTTGAGGTTGTAATTCCATGGCCACAAAATCTTACGATGCACATCTGAAATGCTCTTTCTGCGGCAAATCCCAAGAGCAAGTTCGTAAGCTGATAGCTGGCCCAGGCGTTTACATCTGTGATGAATGCGTAGAGCTGTGCAATGAGATTCTGGATGAGGAGCTATTTGAAGCCCCCATCCAGGCTCAGGCAAGTCGTAAGTCCGCTCGCGCTGCTGGCAAAGAGCTGAGTAAATCTGCTCCTGACCTGAAGAGTACCCCCAAGCCGCAAGAGATTAAAGGCTACCTAGACCAACATGTGATCGGTCAGGAGGAAGCTAAAAAGGTCCTCTGTGTAGCAGTCTACAATCACTACAAGCGTCTGGCTAATCGTTCCGAGAACCCGGACGATGATGTTGAAATTCAAAAATCGAATATTCTCTTAATCGGCCCAACCGGTTCCGGTAAGACCCTCTTGGCTCAAACCTTAGCCCGCATGCTAGATGTCCCCTTTGCCGTAGCGGATGCCACAACCCTTACAGAAGCTGGTTACGTGGGCGAAGACGTAGAAAACATCCTGCTTCGTCTCCTACAGGTCTCTGATGGGGATGTAGAAAAAGCACAGCGGGGCATCATCTACATTGATGAAATTGACAAGATTGCCCGTAAAAGTGAGAATCCTTCGATTACCCGTGATGTTTCGGGAGAAGGGGTCCAACAGGCTCTGCTCAAGATGCTGGAAGGTACTACCGCTAACGTTCCTCCCCAAGGTGGACGTAAGCACCCATACCAGGAGTACATCCAAATTGACACCAGCAACATCCTGTTTATCTGTGGTGGAGCTTTCGTCGGCCTAGAGCGAATTATTGAACAGCGAACCGGGAAGAAGAGTATTGGCTTCATGCAAAATGCTGACCCTCAGAAAGACAAGCGGGTCATTGAGTCTCTCAAGACCATGGAACCGGACGATCTGGTGAAGTTTGGTCTGATCCCAGAGTTCGTTGGACGGATTCCGGTCATAGCTGTCTTAGAGCCTTTGGATGAAGAAGCGCTTACGCAGATTCTCACCGAGCCCAAGAATGCCATCATCAAGCAGTATCAGCGGCTGATGAGTATGGATGGAGTGGAACTGATATTTGAGCTAGAAGCTATTGATGCTATTGCTAAAGAAGCCTATCGCCGTAAGACAGGGGCCCGTGCCCTACGTGGTATTGTCGAAGAGATCATGCTGGAGATGATGTACGAAATACCCTCTCGCAGTGATATTCAGACCTGCACTATTTCTAAGGAGATGGTGGAGTCACGCTCTACTTCTGAAATTCTATTCCATCCCCACTCTTTGCCTAAACCTGAGTCAGCCTAGTTGCTTCTATCATCGTGGAGATACGGAGACTTCAAAGCACTCTTCCAGGGCAGTGATCAGTGCTTCGCAAATAATTTCTATGGGTACGGCCTGAATTTCGTGCAGCCCGATTACCGGATCTACCGTCCCGAAGACCTGTTTCATCAAAGAACGATCAGGATTCAGCAAAATAGAGCCATGCTGAAGAATGCCCCGGCCTCGGCGTAGCTGGGCACTACCAATCAGCTTTTGGCCTTGCCAGACCAAATCGCCTCGAGTAGCAGTGCCAAAACAACTGGTCTTCCCGATATAGCCCCGGCCTTGAGTGCCAAATTCGATGGGGACTCCCAAATGGGCCATGCCTTTAATCAAGAAAGTAGAAAGTTGATGATAGGTATGTTCTACGGTTCCTTGCAGTCCGCTACAGACGACCATATAGGTCAAGTCGCCCTGATGTAAAACAGCTCGACCCCCCGTGGGCCTACGCACTACTTCTAAGCCCAGAGGCTCCCCGGTCGTAAAATCATCCTTCTGGTGATAGCCCACAGAAATAGCGGCAGGTTGCCAACGATAAAAGCGCACTACCGGGGGAAGTTCTCCCGCCAGGTGACGCGCTAGTAGTTCTGTATCTAAAGCCATATGAGTCTGCCCATCGGCTTCCACATAGGGCCATAACAGCCAGGAAGGGGCCATTATTTGAATTTGTTCATTATTTATTTAAACCTTTCAATCAGGACTTCATCGTACTCATCGGCCAACGTTGCAACGATAGTAATCGCTCTAGAGACTTCTCCTGGATCTAGGTCCTGTAAGGTGCGAGAACAGGTAAGGATTATTTGCTCGCCCTTAATGGCAAAACGAGCCTCTAGGGTGTCAAGCCAATTTTTTTCCAGGAGAAACTTATTCAGTCCTGCTTCATCCTTAGCGGGCAGCGCAAGCACCGGAGACCAGACCATCAGGGTATCTTCCGAGGATTCTCCGGTGAGATAGACAAAAACATCCACCGTGCCATATCTGAATTTCCAAACATGCTGTGGGCGTTGAATTTTCGTATCCCGTTGGGGATTTTCACCCAGGGTAGAGATAATGGCTTCGACGGTATCTACATAAGTATTGAGATGCATTTCGTCTTCGGTGTAAGGTTCACTTGCCTCAACAGACATCATGGCCTCCTGCGATGTTTCTTTTATTATGCCTTGACTATGGCTCAATCCAGGTTAAGCATCCTATACGGGAAGACCTGATTGGCCTACATTATTGTTACAGACTGTTAAGTGATGATGACGAACAAAGATTGGCTCAAGAGTGCTGGAATCCCTTTTCAGATTGCAACCCAAGCGCCTGAAGAAGGAGCATGCTGCCCTATATTCTTCTTGGAAGGAGAAAAGAAAGGGGTGCTTTGGGTCCATCCGGACAACTGTGACACTCAAGGACAGATTCTGCGTGAAGCCAGTGGGCTTTTGCAGAACACGCTGGTTCCTCTAGAACCCCTAGAGGGATTGGAGCATGCGCTCGCCGCTGCGGTCAAAGGTCGCCTGTCTCACGTGGTGGTGGATGAAACGCTTTTTGACAATGAGGACATCTTTCTCGAGGATCCAGAGGGCTATATCCGTCTGACGCCCAGCAATCTCCGCCAAGCCCTAAACCTGATGACCAAGAAAAGTCAGGTACGGTTTATTGATTTCTCCACGACAGCCACTTCTGCGCAGAAAAATAAAAGTCGTAAACGGGTGCTTTCCGGTATTCAACCTTCGGGTGATATGACCCTGGGTAATTGGCTAGGAGCCGTAGAACTATGGAAAAAACAAATTGAGGAGTATCCCAACTGTTATTTCTTCCTGGCTGATTTGCATAGTTTGACGGTCGCGCCAGAACCGGAAGAACTGCGCGAACGGATTCGCAAAACGGCGACGCTGCTGCTTGCCTGTGGTCTGGATATGGAACGGGCTGCCATGTTCCGCCAATCTCAACTCGGCGGCGTGCATACAGAACTAGCTTGGTTATTTGCCTGCATCACGCCAGAGGGTCGCTTGGAGCAAATGACTCAGTTCAAGGAGAAAGCCCAAAAGCAAGCATCGGTTGGCACGGGCTTAAAGATTTATCCAATTCTGATGGCTGCAGATATTGCCATCTATCAAAGCCATCTCGTGCCCGTAGGTGATGACCAACGTCAGCATTTAGAGCTAGCCAGAGAAATTATTCGCAAATTCAACAGTCGCTATGGTCATACCTTTGTGGTTCCCAAAGCTTTAGTGCGAGAGGGTTCGACAGCACGGGTGATGGACCTGACAGACGGCACCAAAAAGATGTCCAAATCATCCACGAATACAGATGGCTGTATCTATTTACTCGATAGTCCAGAGGACATCAACCGCAAAATCAAACGAGCCAAAACCGATGCGATTCGTGATCTATACCCAGATTCTGTAGAACGACCAGAGACCACCAATCTTCTGGGAATTTACCAAGGTCTTACCGGGTTGAGTATGGAGGCAATTATCGCTGAATTTGAAGGTCAAGGGCATGGAGCGCTGAAGAAGGCACTAACAGAGTGTTTGATTGCTAAGTTAGAACCTGTTCGAAAACGCTATGCCCAGTATTCGGCGGAACCAGGCTATGTGGAGGGCGTCTTGGCGCGGGGAGCAGAGCGTGTCTATCCTATAGCTGCTGAAACTTTGAGCAAGGCTAAAGAGCGGGTTGGCTTATAAATGGAAGTTTTCAGATTTTTGTTTGCGCCGATGATTGTTCGTAGTTTAGAGATTTTTGCTTCTCTGGCAATTCGTTTATAAATTTTCGGAAGGGGGGGGATTCGAACCCCCGATGACGTCGCCGCCATAACAGTTTTCGAGACTGCCGCATTCAACCGCTCTGCCACCCTTCCACGGTCTTCCACCTTATCAGATTTAGCCCTAGGATTTGGGCCGCGCTGTCCATAAAAGGTGCTTCCGTAGAGCTTTTTCCATCACCACCAGCAAAGAATAATCTTCTTGGCTAGGATGCAACCAAAGCTGAAGAGCCTTCCACCCTTGATACACCAACATTTCCAGACCCCCTTGCGTAGCGAGTCCTTGTTCTTGCGACCAGGTGAGGAGCTGTGTCCTTTCGGGGTTATAGACCAAATCGTAGACCAACGCATTCTCTGGCAATAGGGCAAGTTCTTCCTGTTTAAGGGGCGAAGCCTTAGGATGAGGGTCCATCCCGAGCGGCGTAGTATTCACGACCAGGTGGGTATGCACAAGAACCGAAGCCATAGACTGTTCTGGGCCTAAAATTTGAATTTCTGGAAACTGTTCGTGAATAGCTTTTAGGTTTTCTGGAGTCCGTCCTTGTACCCTTATGTGCCGGATGCCTAAAGCTTGACAACCTGCAATCACCGCCCTGGCCGCGCCCCCACAGCCAAGAATAAGGGCATGAGCCTCGGACCAATCAGGCTTTCGTCTGAGTAAGGGAGCGATAAATCCTGCCATATCGGTATTGTCTCCAAGCCAGCCTTGCTCGGTACGTAAGACTGTGTTCACCGCCCCAATCTTTCGGGCTAGGGGCGTAGAGTCCTGTATGAGCGGCATGATTGCCTGTTTGTGGGGAATCGTTACATTGAATCCTCCACAGCCCAAAGCCCAGAGTCCAGATACAGCTTCACTTATATTTTCTGAAGCTACGGGGAAAGCCAAATAATGAGCATCTAGACCTAAATGATTCAAAGCGGCCTTATGCATCACAGGAGAAAGAGAATGCGCGATGGGATAGCCTAACAAACCAAAGAAAAGCGTCATGGAAACAGGGTTCAGAGTGTTTTTATTGTAGTTATGGACCAAGCCTCTGGAGTGAGCAATTTGCCCATAAACGCTTCAGATGGAAGCCTCGACCTATACGCAACAGGTAACAGCCATTCAGAAGTTTATCCACCCTAGATAGCGATGAACTTACACATCAAAGCGAGCAATGACAGGGGTATGGTCCGAAGGCTTTTCCCAGCCTCTCGGCACTTTATCGATCCAACAGGTGGTACATAGCTTTGCGAGTGGTTTAGAGACCCAAATATGATCAATGCGTAGGCCCCGATTACGGCGGAAAGAGACGGCCCGATAGTCCCACCAGCTAAATTCTGTTTCCTGGTTGTGGAGGCGAAAAGCATCTACGAACCCCCAGTCTTTCACTTTCTGTAACGCTTGGTGCTCATCAGGATGAAAACCAACCTGATTGGTCATTTCTTTAACAGAAAACACATCGCGTTCTTCCGGTGCAATATTAAAGTCTCCACACAGTAAAACTAACTGCTTAGGGTCATACTGCTCTTTTAGAAGAGTTTGTAATTGATCTAGCCAAGCTAATTTATAGGCAAATTTTTCAGAACCGACTTCAGAACCATTGGGAATATAAGCATTGATAATTTTAATATTATTCACAGTTGCCATGATCAGACGCTTTTGAGCATCTTCTCCATCTCCGGGCAAACCTTTATTCACTTCTAGGATTTCTGTTTTAGAAAGGATAGCCACTCCATTAAACGTTTTTTGGCCTATGTAGGCTAGGTGATAGCCCAAAGCCGCTAAAGGCTCAACGGGAAATTTATCATGGGTAGCCTTTGTTTCTTGCAAACAAACAACATCGGGCTGATGTTCTTGGAGCCAGTCCAAAAGAAGCGGCAGGCGCGCATTGATTGAATTAACGTTCCAGGTGGCAATATCCATGGGGGCATTTTCCCACAGCTCTGGTTATAATTCGCTTTGATGAGTCTTGCCACCGATTACGAACTGCTCTCAGAAGCCTTTGCCATCTATACCGATGTCAATCAGACATGGTTTAAGGGGCATCTCCCGCCTATCCACATCGATTCCAGAAAAAAAAGAACCTCAACGGAACAGGAACGTTTCCTCCTTTGTCTGAGCACCCAGCAGATGCTCCGTACCGCAGGGCTTTTTCGCTATCAAGTGCGCAGGCAAGGACCGCGAATCACCTATCACCCGCTAGCGATTATCCTGAGCAGTCCTTTATTTAGTAATCCTGTCTATCGCCGGCAAGAATTAGCCAGTACCCTCAAGCATGAGATGCTGCACTGTGCCCAGGCTATTGGCTACCTAGAAGGACAGCCCGTAAAACCATGCCATAACGCAGAATTCAAATGGTGGGCAGAACATATCGGTACCACCGTTCGCCATACGATGACCGCAGAACAGCCGTGGATTTATCGCTGTACTCGATGCACCCAAATTTTTCGTCGAAGCCGCCGAATTAGCGTCCGCTATGTTTGTGGTCGCTGTCGCGGAGCCTTGGAATG
>Ga0208716_1000379_pt1 | contig 18966 bp, 17 predicted proteins | sample NGESurdeep092012_8_FD_184482 | JGI IMG/M metagenome (GOLD analysis project Ga0208716, IMG submission 184482) | Arctic peat soil microbial communities from Barrow, Alaska - NGEE Surface sample 415-3 deep-092012 (SPAdes) | ecosystem: Environmental > Terrestrial > Soil > Wetlands > Peat ...
CGGCTTCGGCACCTACAAGCTCAAGTACGGCCACCGCGGGATCAACCAGCCGGTCCTGGACCGGCGTACCGGCAAGGTCGAGGTCACGGCACAGAACCACGGCTTCGCCGTTGACGCCCCGCTGGAGGGTGATCTGCCCGCACCCGCAGACTCAGCCACCGGGACGGGCGGCGGCCACCCGGCATACGGGCGCGTGCGTGTCTCCCACATCGGGCTCAACGACAACGTCGTCGAAGGGCTGGAATGTCTTGACATTCCAGCTTTCTCCGTTCAGTACCACCCTGAGGCCGCCGCCGGGCCGCACGACTCGGAACACCTCTTCGACCGCTTCATCGAGCTCATGTCCAGAGGAAGCCGCTGATGCCCCGCCATACCGACCTCAAAAGCGTCCTGGTCATCGGGTCCGGGCCGATCGTCATCGGCCAGGCCTGCGAGTTCGACTATTCCGGCACGCAGGCCTGCCGGGTGCTGCGTGAAGAGGGCCTGCGGGTCATCCTGGTCAACTCCAATCCCGCCACGATCATGACCGATCCCGAGTTCGCCGACGCCACCTACGTCGAGCCGATCACGCCCGAAGTCATCGAGGCGATCATCGCCAAGGAGCGGCCGGACGCGGTGCTCGCCACCCTGGGTGGCCAGACGGCGCTCAATGCCGCCATTGCCCTGCACGAAGCAGGCATCCTGGAGAAGTACGGTTGCCCGCTCATCGGGGCCAGTGTCGAGGCCATCCAGCTCGGCGAGGACCGCCACCTGTTCAAGGGGGTCGTGCAGCGATGTGGCGGCGAGACGGCACGCAGCCATATCGCGCACACGATGGACGAATGTCTGGCCGCCGCAGAGGACCTCGGCTATCCGGTGGTCGTTCGCCCGTCGTACACCATGGGCGGTCTGGGTTCGGGGTTTGCCGACGACGAGGTGGACCTGCGCCGGATGGCTGGCTCTGGTCTGCATGACTCGCCGACCACCGAGGTGCTCCTGGAGGAGTCCATCAAGGGATGGAAGGAGTACGAGCTCGAGGTCATGCGTGACCGGGCCGACAACGTGGTGGTCGTCTGCTCGATCGAGAACCTCGACCCGATGGGCGTGCACACCGGCGACTCCATCACCGTGGCTCCTGCGCTGACGCTGACCGACCGCGAGTACCAGGGGCTGCGTGACCTTGCCATCGCGATCATCCGTGAGGTCGGCGTCGACACCGGCGGCTGCAACATCCAGTTCGCGGTCAACCCGCGTGACGGTCGCGTGATCGTCATCGAGATGAACCCCCGGGTCTCCCGGTCCTCGGCACTGGCCTCGAAGGCGACCGGGTTCCCGATCGCCAAGATCGCGGCGAAGCTGGCCATCGGCTACACCCTGGACGAGATCCCCAACGACATCACCAAGGTCACCCCGTCCAGCTTCGAGCCGACCCTGGACTACATCGTGGTCAAGGTGCCGCGTTTCGCGTTCGAGAAGTTCCCGGCTGCAGATCCGACTCTGACCACGACGATGAAGAGCGTCGGCGAGGCCATGGCGATCGGGCGGAACTTCACCGAGGCCCTCCAGAAGGCACTGCGTTCGCTGGAACGTGCGGGTTCGAGCTTTCACTGGCGCAAGGACGAGGCGCCGTCCAGACAGCAAGCGCAGGCGCTCCTGATGCAGGCGCGGATCCCGACCGAGGGCCGAATCGTGCTGGTGCAGCAGGCTCTTCGCGGTGGGCTGTCGGTCGAGGAGGTCCACGAGGCGACCGGCATCGACCCGTGGTTCCTGGATCAGATCTCGCTCATCAACCAGGTGGCCAGACATGTGGCAGCCAGCCCGCAGCTCACCCCCGAGGTGCTGTTGCTGGCCAAACGTCATGGCTTCTCCGATGCCCAGATCTCCGATCTCTCTGGTATGCCGGAGGCTGTGGTCAGGGGGGTCCGTCACGCGCTCGGTGTCCGCCCTGTCTACAAGACCGTCGACACGTGTGCGGCCGAGTTCGCGGCGCTGACGCCGTACCACTACTCGACGTATGACCAGGAGACCGAGGTCGCGCCCCGCGAACGTCCCGCCGTCATCATCCTGGGCTCGGGGCCGAACCGCATCGGCCAGGGCATCGAGTTCGACTATTCCTGTGTCCACGCGAGCTTCGCTTTGCGGGACCACGGTTTTGACACCGTCATGGTCAACTGCAACCCCGAGACCGTGTCCACCGACTACGACACCTCGAGCCGGCTCTACTTCGAACCGCTGACTCTTGAGGACGTCCTCGAGGTGGTCCACGCCGAGCGGCAGGCAGGGCCGGTGGCCGGCGTCATCGTCCAGCTCGGGGGGCAGACTCCGCTGGGTCTTGCCAAAGCGCTCAAGGCCGAAGGTGTGCCGATCGTGGGCACCACCCCGGAGTCGATCCATCTCGCCGAGGATCGCGGCGCCTTCTCCCGGGTGCTGGCTGAGGCCAGGCTGACGGCGCCGCGGCACGGGACGGCATACAGCGGTGCAGAGGCCGTGGAGGTCGCCCACGAGATCGGCTACCCGGTTCTGGTTCGCCCGTCCTACGTTCTCGGTGGCCGCGGGATGGAGATCGTCTACGACGACGAGACGCTGATCGGCTACGTCACCCGCGCCGCAGAGTCCGCCCCCGAGCACCCCGTGCTGGTCGACCGGTTCCTCGACGACGCCGTCGAGATCGACGTGGACGTGATCTACGACGGTCACGAGATGTACGTGGGCGGCATCATGGAGCACATCGAAGAGGCCGGGATTCACTCCGGCGACTCGGCCTGCGTGCTCCCGCCGGTGACTCTTGGTCACCAGGAGCTCAAACGAGTCCGCGAGTCAACGCTCAAGCTTGCCAAGGGAATTGGTGTCATCGGCCTGATGAACGTGCAGTTCGCCCTGGCCCAGGACATTCTCTACGTTCTCGAGGCCAACCCGCGAGCCAGCCGCACCATCCCGTTCGTGGCCAAGGCGACCGGCGTTCCTCTGGCCAAGGCGGCCGCACGGGTGATGCTCGGTGCCACGATCGCCCAGCTGCGCAAGGAGGGGATCTTGCCGCCACAGGGCGACGGCGGAGCCATGCCGGCACACGCGCACGTCTCGGTCAAGGAGGCGGTGCTGCCCTTCAAGCGCTTCCGCACCCACGATGGTCAGGTGGTCGACAGCGTGCTCGGCCCCGAGATGCGCTCGACCGGTGAGGTGATGGGCATCGACTCGGACTTCGGCGCGGCGTTCGCCAAGAGCCAGCTCGGGTTCGGCCCTGGACTGCCCCGCAAGGGCACGGTCTTCGTCTCCGTGGCCAACCGGGACAAGCGCGCCATGATCTTTCCCATGAAGCGTCTGGCTGATCTCGGTTTCGACCTGATCGCCACCAGGGGCACCGCAGATGTCCTGCGCCGCAACGGGATATATGCCTCTGTGGTGCGCAAGCACAGCGAGGGACCTGGCCCGCAAGGTGAGCCGACCATCGTCCAACGCATCGTGGCCGGCGATGTCCAGATGGTCATCAACACGCCGTCGGGGGTTGACGCCCGAGCCGACGGTTACGCGATCCGTGCGGCAACGACGAGCATGGATCGGCCGATCATCACCACAGTGCAGCAGCTCGGCGCAGCTGTGCAGGGCATCGAGTCACAGCTGACCGACACGGTCCGGGTGAAGTCTCTGCAGGACCATGCCCGCGACCTGAACTTCTACGTCAGGACGGACGACACCGTGCGGCCGGAGCACACCGTGCGGCTGGAAGAGACTGTGCGGACGGAAGAGACTGTGCGGACGGAAGACAGAGCGTGAGCCGGGCGTCCCAGCACGCCACACCGCAGGAGCGCATACCGCAGGTGACTGGTGAGCTGATAGCCATCCGCCGGGCGGGCGCGTACCACCACCTGACGTTCATGGCGCCGGGAGTGGCCGAGCTGGCCAGACCGGGCCAGTTCGTCGCGCTGGCGGTCGGTGGTGACACCTCGGCCAACCTGCTGCGTCGATGTTTCTCGATCCATAAGGTGAGCCCGAGCGGAACCTACGGCGGCACCGTTGACATCGTCGTGGCCGCGCGCGGGCCGGGCACCCGGTGGCTGACCGACTTGCGCGCGCATCATGAGGTCAGCATCGTCGGCCCACTCGGACGCGGCTTCCCGCTGCCGACGGATCCGACGCCCTGTGTTCTCGTGGGTGGCGGCTACGGCAGCGCACCGCTCTTCTGGCTGGCCGCGGCGTTGCGGGAGCGTGGATGCCACGTGGAGATGGTCCTCGGCGCGGCCACCACGGACCAGCTCTTCGGTGTCGTCGAGGCGCGCCGCGCCAGTCGAGCCAGTCGAGCCAGTCGAGCCAGTCGAGCCAGTCGAGCCAGTCGAGCCAGTCGAGCCAGTCGAGCCAGTCGAGCCATGGACGGGGTCACCGTGACCACTGACGATGGCTCCACGGGCATCAAAGGCTGGGTCTCCGATGTCCTGCCCGACGTCATCCGCCGTAGCCGCGCCGACGTGGTCTACGGCTGCGGGCCGATGGGCATGCTCAAGTCCGTCACCGATATTGCCACGGCCCAGGGTGCCGTGGCCCAGGTTGCGGTCGAGGAGTCCATGGCTTGCGGTATCGGGGTCTGCATGACCTGCGTGATGCCGGTCACGGGCAGGGACGGGCTGACCCGGATGGCCCGATCCTGTGTCGAGGGCCCCGTATTCCGTGGCGATCGGATCCGTTGGGACGCCTTCGACAACGGACGGTGCAGGGTCCCCGAGGATGCCTACGGTGCCGCCTCGATGGGGGGTCACTGATGACTGATGTTCGAGGGGCGATCGACATGGGTGTCGACCTGGCCGGGATGCGGCTGCCCAACCCGCTGATGACCGCTTCGGGTTGCGCGGCCAACGGCCGCGAGCTTCACCGCTTCTTCGACATCGCCGAGCTGGGTGCCTTCGTCACCAAGACGGTGCTGGCCGATCCCCGCTCAGGCCGCGGCACCCCACGGATGGCCGAGACGCCGAGCGGGATGCTCAACTCGATCGGCCTGCAGGGACCGGGGATCGCCGACTTTGCCACCAACGACCTGGTGTGGCTCAAGTCGGTCGGGGCCCGGGTGCTCGTATCCATTGCCGGCAACACAGCCGGCGAGTACGCCGACGTGGCCGCTGCCTTGCGCGGGTCGCCGGCGTTCGATGCCGTGGTCGGTGTCGAGGTCAACATCTCCTGCCCGAATGTCGCGAACCGGGGACTCGTCTTCGCCTGTGACCCGCTGTCGGCGGCCAAGGTCATCGCCTTGGTGCGCGAGAAGCTCCCGCGCGACATCCCTGTCTTTGCCAAGCTCAGTCCCGACGTGACCGACATCGTGGAGATCGCCCGAGCCTGCGTGAAGGCCGGAGCCGACGGGTTGACCATGATCAACACTCTGCTCGCAATGGTCATCGACACTGAGCTGTTGCGTCCGCAGGTCGCCGGCGTGACCGGCGGACTCTCCGGGCCGGCCATCCGACCGGTGGCCGTGCGCGCCATCTGGCAGGTGCGCGCAGCGATGATCGAAGGCCGCATTCGCACGGTCCCGATCATCGGTGTCGGAGGAGTGCGCACGGGCGACGACGCATTGCAGCTTGTCGCGGCCGGCGCGAGTGCGATCCAGGTTGGAACCGCGACATTCAACGACCCCACGGCCCCGCTTCGGGTCAACCAGGAGCTGGCAGCAGCCTTGCAAGACAAGGGTTTTGCCCGGTTCACCGACGCGGTCGGGATTGCGCACACGAGATTGGACCCGAGGAGATGATCGAGTCCTTCGGGGCGAGGCTGCGGGTCGCGATGGACGGGCACGGCCCGCTCTGTGCCGGCATCGATCCCCACCCCGGGCTGTTGGCGCATTGGGACCTGGGTGAGACCGTTCAGGGCCTGGAGACGTTTGCCATGACCTGCGTGGAGGCGTTCGCCGGGACTGTGGCCGTCGTCAAACCCCAGTCGGCGTTCTTCGAACGTTTCGGCTCAGCCGGGGTCGCAGTGCTCGAGCGCACGCTCGCCGGCCTGCGCGAAGCCGGCACCCTGTCCATATTGGATGTGAAGCGGGGCGACATCGGCTCGACCATGGACGCCTACGCTCGTGCCTATCTCGCGCACGACAGCCCGCTGCGCGCCGACGCCATCACGGTCAGCCCCTTCCTTGGTTTCGAGTCCCTGCGTCCGGCACTGGATCTGGCACGGGAGAACGGGCGCGGTCTGTTCGTCCTGGCCCTGACCTCGAACCCCGAGGGTGCGCAGGTGCAGCGCGCGATGTCGGATGGTCGCACGGTGGCCGGCAGCATCGTGGATGGCGTGACGATCGAGAACGCCATCGACAATGCTGACGGCAGTGCCCGCGTCCTTGGCAGCGTTGGCCTGGTCATCGGTGCCACCGTCGGCGATGCGGTTCAGAAGCTGGGACTTGACCTTGCAGCGGCCAATGCACCGCTGCTTGCACCCGGCGTGGGCGCCCAGGGCGCGACCACCGGCGATCTGCGAACGGTGTTCGGCACGGCGTTGGGCAATGTCCTGGCGAGCAGCAGCCGCGAGATTCTCGGAGCCGGGCCTGACGTGGCGGCGCTGAAGGCCGCGGCACGGCTTACAGCCCGGCAGTTGAACGCCATCCTGAGCACCTGAGCCCAGCGCGGTTGCATGGTCGCGCCCGGTTTCGCTAGGTTCGGGCAGCATGGATCATCCGGCCGGATGGTATGTATGACTCGTACTTACCCGGCGTAATCCGATTTCGTCCCCTTTGAGGAGACTGACTGTGGCTCTTCCCCAGCTCACCCCCGAACAGCGCGCCGAGGCTCTTGCGCAGTCTGCGGTCGCTCGTCGTGAGCGGGCAGCGGTCAAGAACCGCCTGAAGTACGCCCAGGGTTCGCTGTCCGAGGTGATCGCTGACGGCAAGAGCAACGACATCGTCGGCAAGATGAAGGTCTCAGCACTGCTCGAGTCGATGCCAGGTGTCGGCCGCGTCCGGGCCCGCCAGATCATGGACGAAGTCGGCATCGCCGAGACCCGTCGGGTTCGTGGCCTCGGCAGCAACCAGATCGCCGCGCTGATCGCGCGCTTCGAACAGGCCTGATCGGCAGTCCGTGGCACCGCCCAAGACCCGACTGGTCGTACTGGCCGGCCCCACCGCTGTGGGGAAGGGAACCGTGGCGGCCTACGTCCGGAAGAACTTCCCTGACATATGGCTGTCGGTCTCGATGACCACCCGCAAGCCGCGTCCGCGTGAGATCGACGGAAAGCACTATCACTTCGTCGACGACGAGCAGTTCGAACGGATGCGTCAGGCGGGGGAGTTCCTGGAGTGGGCCGTTGTTCATGGGCGTGCCAAGTACGGCACGCCGCGAGCGCCGGTCGACGAGGCGCTGGCCGCAGGGCGGTTGGCGTTGCTCGAGATCGATCTGCAGGGCGCGCGCCAGGTGCGAGAGCAGATCCCCGAGTCGTTGTTCGTCTTCCTCGCCCCTCCGAGCTGGGATGAGCTGGTCCGTCGGCTCGTCGGACGCGGCACCGAGTCCGAGGAAGAACGGGAGGCGAGGCTGACCACCGCGCGGCAGGAGCTGGCGGCCCAAAAAGAGTTCGACATCACCATCGTGAACGACAATGTTCGGCGCGCCAGCGAAGAACTCGTATCATTGATGCGGGCGTGATCTATCCACGCGTCCCGTAGGCTGCTGTATTCATGTCTTCACCAAAGAATCGAGATTGACAGTGTCTGGAACGCAGGCTGCCCCCGAGGGCATCACCAACCCTCCCATTGACGACCTGCTCAAGGTGGCGGACTCCAAGTACGCCCTGGTCATCTACTCGGCAAAGCGCGCGCGTCAGATCAACGCGTACTACTCCCAGCTCTCCGAGGGCCTGCTTGAGTACGTCGGCCCGCTCGTGGAGACCAAGGTCAACGAGAAGCCGATGTCGATCGCGCTGCGTGAGATCAACGAGGGTCTGCTGACCTCTCAGCCAACCGAGGGCTGACCCGGCTCTGAAGGCCCGCGGGGGAGTGCTCGCGGTGACACAGGGGACACAGGTGACAGGACACGGTGACACGGTGACGCAACAGCGAGTCATCCTTGGGGTCAGCGGCGGGATCGCCGCTTACAAGGCCTGTTCGTTGCTGCGGTTGTTCACCGAGAGTGGGTATGACGTAACGGTCGTTCCCACGGCCGCCGCGCTGAAGTTCGTCGGCGCACCCACCTGGGCGGCGCTGTCGGGCAAACCGGTCTCGACCGACGTCTGGACCGATGTCCACGAGGTTCCCCACGTGCGCCTGGGCCAGCACGCTGATCTCGTCGTGGTGGCGCCCGCGACGGCAGACCTGATGGCCAGGGCAGCCCACGGACTGGCCGACGACCTGTTGACCAACATCCTCCTGACTGCTCACTGTCCAGTGGTTCTCGCCCCGGCCATGCACACCGAGATGTGGCAGCACCCGGCGACCGTTGCCAATCTGGCGACCCTTCGTTCGCGCGGCGTGCACGTGATCGAACCGGCTTCGGGGCGGCTGACTGGGGCCGACACCGGTACGGGCCGGTTGCCTGAGCCCGAGGACATCTTCTCCTTGTGTCGTGAGCTCCTGTCCGGGGTGGCCGGCAGCCCGTCACCGGGCGCGTTGGCCGGACCCGGCGACCTGGCAGGACGGCGCGTGGTCATCAGCGCGGGCGGCACGCGTGAACCGCTGGACCCGGTGCGCTTCCTGGGCAATCGTTCCTCGGGCAAGCAGGGTTACGCGCTCGCCAGGGTGGCGGTGGCCCGTGGCGCGGAGGTCACCCTGATCTCGGCCAACGTGGCTCTGCCGGTCCCGGCAGGCGTGCGGCTGGTGCCGGTCCAGACCGCAGTGGAGCTCGGCGAGGCGGTGGCCAAGGCGGCGCAGGACTGCGATGTCGTCGTGATGGCCGCCGCCGTAGCGGACTACCGGCCGGCGCACTACACCGACGTCAAGATCAAGAAATCCCATAACAACACTGCCGACGACTTCCCCGATGACGGCACCGGGGCCGGAGGCGACCAGTCGGCACCCACGATCCAGCTCGTCCGCAACCCCGATGTCCTGGCCGAGCTGGTGCGGTCCAGAGGCTCGGCCACCTCGCCGGTGATCGTGGGCTTCGCGGCCGAGACCGGCGATGCGGAGCACTCGGTTCTCGACCTGGCACGGGAGAAGTTCGTGCGCAAGGGCTGTGACGTGCTGGTGGCCAACGAGGTGGGTGTGGACAAGACCTTCGGGCAGGACATCAATACCGTGCACATCCTGCGCCGCGGCGTCGATACCGTGACACACGTGGGCCCGGTACCCAAGGACACGGTGGCCGCTACGCTGTGGGACGTCGTACAGGATGTTCTGTCCTCGGGATAGTCTCTTACGGACCCAACAGCCAGCAGCCGCTGCAACCAAGGAGCACCCACGTGTCCGCACGCCTCTTCACCTCCGAGTCAGTCACCGAGGGTCACCCCGACAAGATCTGCGATCAGATCAGCGACGCGATCCTGGATGCGATGCTCGCCGAGGACAAGTCCAGCCGCGTGGCCGTGGAGACCATGGTCACCACCGGGCTGGTCCACGTCGCCGGCGAAGTGACCACGACTGGTTATGTGGACATCCCGCGGATCGTGCGCGACACGGTGCTGCGGATCGGCTACGACTCGTCCACCAAGGGCTTCGACGGCGAGTCCTGTGGTGTGTCGATCTCCATCGGCCAGCAGTCACCGGACATCGCCCAGGGCGTCGACACGGCCTACGAGAACCGCACCGGCGGCGTGGACCCGATGGACAAGCAGGGTGCTGGCGATCAGGGCCTGATGTTCGGCTATGCCTGCCTGGACACCCCCGAGCTGATGCCGCTGCCGATCCACCTGGCTCATCGTCTGGCAGAGCGACTGTCGGCCGTGCGCAAGTCCGGCGAGGTCGCCTACCTGCGTCCCGATGGCAAGACCCAGGTCACGATCTCCTACGACGGGGACAAGGCGATCAAGCTGGACACCGTGGTTCTGTCGACCCAGCACGCCGGTGACATCTCGTTGCAGGGCCTGCTCGAGCCGGACATCGCCAACCAGGTCATCAAGCCTGTCCTGGACGAGCTGGCCGCTGCCGGAACAGAGCTGGACATCTCCGACTACCGGATGCTGATCAACCCCACCGGTCGCTTCGAGATCGGTGGCCCGATGGGTGACGCCGGACTGACCGGACGCAAGATCATCGTTGATACCTACGGTGGCATGGCTCGTCATGGCGGCGGCGCGTTCTCCGGCAAGGACCCGAGCAAGGTCGACCGCTCCGCGTGCTACGCCATGCGCTGGGTCGCCAAGAACATCGTTGCCGCGGGTCTGGCCCGACGCTGCGAGGTCCAGGTGGCCTATGCCATCGGCAAGGCCCAGCCCGTTGGCCTCTACGTCGAGACCTTCGGCACGGAGACCGTCTCGGCGGACAAGATCCAGAATGCGATCACCAAGGTGTTCGACCTGCGCCCCGCCGCGATCATTGAGGACCTCGACCTGCTGCGCCCGATCTACACCCCGACCGCCGCGTACGGCCACTTCGGCCGCACCAGCGCGCCGGGAATCGAGAACGCCTTCACCTGGGAGCGCACCGATCGGGTCGAGCAGCTCCTGGCCGCAGTCGCCGGCTGACCTTCGCTTCGCACGGCGTGCCCCTCGTCAGGGCGATGCGGTAGACCTTGGGCATGGGTAACGGGGCGACGGATGCTATGAGCGAGCAGCTCCCGCTCGTCCGTGCCGCGGCTTCGCCGCCTGGGCGTTCCCAGCGCCCAGCCACGACGGGCTCCAAGGTGATGCGCTCCAAGGTGCCGTCCGTGCTGCAGGAGGCCGCGGAGGTGGATCCGGTGGCCCTCGTTCTGGTGGACGTCGGCCTGCCTCATCTGGACCGCCCCTTCGAGTACTCCGTGCCCGCGCCGATGGCCGATCTTGCCGTGCCCGGAGTACGCGTGAAGGTGCGGTTCGCCGGACAGGACGTCGACGGATACGTCCTGGCCCGGGCTGCGACGGCCGACCACGTTGGCAAGCTCGCGCCCCTTCGCAAGGTGGTGAGCCCCGAGGCCGTGCTCACCCCAAAGGTGCTCGCGCTCTCGCGGGTGATCGCCTCCCGGTATGCCGGCACGCTGGGTGACGTGGTCCGGCTCGCCGTCCCGCCCCGGCATGCCACGGCCGAGAAGAACTTGCCGAAAGAGCCGCCGACCTCAGAAGGAGCTCAGGCGGATGGGGCGGCTGGAGGGGCTGGGAGGCTGCTGGGGGCATCGGAGCCCGGCCCGTGGGCGAACTACCCGGCCGGGACCTCATTCCTGCGACATATCGCATCGGGTGACGCCCCGGCAGCGTCGTGGCTGGCTCTTCCGGGTCAGCAGGAGGACGTCGACTGGCCTGCCGCCATGGCCGTGGCGGCTGCGACCTCGCTGGCCGCAGGACGGGGTGCTCTGATCGTGGTTCCCGACCACCGCGACGTCGACCGGGTCGATGCGGCTCTTCAGCTGTTGCTGGGAGCCGGGCGGCACGTCCGCCTTACTTCGGGGCAGGGTCCGCAGGCTCGTTACACCGCCTGGCTGAAGGTGCTGCGCGGCCATGTCCGGTGCGTTGTGGGGACGAGGGCGGCGATGTTCGCGCCGGTTCACGACCTGGGCCTGGTGGCCTGGTGGGATGACGGGGACGACGTGCTCGTCGAACCGCGCGCGCCGTACCCCCATGTCCGCGAGGTACTGCGCGCCCGGGCCAGGCTCGAGGGTGCAGCGTTGCTGACCGGAGGCTTCACGCGGACGACGTCGGTCCAGCAGTGGGTCGAGTCGGGTGAGGTGCGGTCGGTCTGCGCAGACCATGCCACCCGCCGGATGGCGGCTCCTCGTGTGGTCGTCGCCGGCGAGGGCTCGGACGCAGAACGTGATGGTGCCGCTGCCCATGGGCACCTTCCCTCGGCCGCGTGGCGAGCAGCCAAGAGCGCCCTGGAGCACGGGCCGGTGCTGATCCAGGTCCCTCGTCGGGGTTACCTCCCGTCTTTGTCCTGCCAGGCCTGCCGTGAGCCGGCGCGGTGTGCCCGCTGTCATGGGCCGTTGGCGTTGAACGCGGCCGATGCGGTTCCTACCTGCGGGTGGTGCGGGAAGGTCGCCGCAGCCTTCGAGTGCGGCAGCTGTGGTGGTCGTAAGGTCCGGTCCAATGTGGTGGGGGCCCGCCGAACGGCCGAAGAGCTGGGTCGCGCGTTCCCGGGCGTGACGGTCCACAGGTCCGGTGCCGGTGACGTGCTGACGTCGGTCTCCGGCAAGCCGAGCCTGGTCATTGCCACGCCAGGTGCCGAGCCCATCGCCGAGAACGGTTACGCCGCGACACTTTTGCTCGATGCCTGGGCATCCCTGGATCGACCCACCCTCGATGTGTCCGAGGAGGCACTGCGTCGCTGGCTGGCAGCCGCGGCGCTCACCCGGGGCGCATCGCAAGGGGGCGTCACAGTGCTCTGTGGTGCGCCGATGCACACAACGTTGCCGCTGGTCGAAGCGCTGGTGCGCTGGGACCCGGTCTGGTTCGCGGCCCGGGAGCTTGCCGAACGGGTCGAGCTCTCGTTGCCGCCTGCTGTGCGGATGGCCCAGCTCGTCGGCTCGCGGGTCGCTGTCCAGCGCGGCGTCGAGATGGCCGGCCTGGCCGACTCGGTTGAGCAGCTCGGCCCGTTGCCCTGGGTTCCGGCGGGTTCAGCGACCCCCGCCGCTGGTGTCGGTGCCGGCGCCTCAGACCCGGATGGCGAGAACGTCCACAAGATTCAGCTCCTGCTTCGCGTGGGCCTGGACGACGGTCCGGCGCTCACGGTCGCTCTGACCCACATGAAGGCCGTTCGCAGTGCACGCAAGGAACGAGAACCGGTCGGTGTTCGAGTTGACCCGATGGACGGGCTCGGCTGAGCATGACGATCATCGGGGTCTCGAGATGCGCTCGATGACCCTGGGCAACGCGGCGCGATCGAGAACCCTCGGCAACGAGGCCGCCATGGTGCCTGGTCGGTGTTCCAGTCACCCAGTAGGTGTTCTGCCCCCATCGCCGTCGTGGTGTTCCGGCGAACGACAAGCCACCGACCGTGGAACTAGCCGGCTTAGAGGGCGATCGAGTCGCCCGCGCCGACGCTCGCGCTGAAGGTGCCATCGGCAGCCACCGTGTAGGTCGGGCCGGAGCAGGCGCCGTTTGCGCCGGGGTCTCCGTGCTCGACATCGCAGCACGTTCTCGCGGGCAGCGAGGTCTGAAACGTCTGGGTGATCCCGTAGCCCTCATGGTTGATAACGATGTAGCCGGCGTTGCCCCGGCCGAAGGCGATGGCGTTGTTGCCGTCGGACCACCAGTTGGTCACCGAGGTACCTCGGACTGCATTGCGGAAGCCGACCATGTTCGCGATCTGCCGCCACGCGTGCTGGCATTTCCACCCGTCGCTGTAACAGGCGTTGACAGTCCCGCCGTTGGGCGGGCCTGCGTTCTGGTCGGTGAACGTGTATCCGGAGTACACGTTCGAAGAGCCGTACGGCCAGGCCAGCATGTAGACGTTGGCCAGCGTGTAGGTGTTGCCGTAGTTGTAGTTCAGGGTCGAGCCGTTGCGCTCGGTGTCCCAGTTGTCGACGAAGACCCGGGCGTCGTTGCTGGCCAGGTAGCCCCACGACTGTCCCCACGTACCCAGGTAGGTCAGCTTGTCCGCAGTGAACATGCGCTTGAGGTCGTACGCCGCCCGGAACTCGTCTACGTCGCCGGTCGGGGTGTACTCGCTGGGCTGCACAGCCTCACCCGCGCCGTAGATGACTTCCTGCGCCCAGTAGACGTTGGGATCGGTGAGCTTGGACTTGATCGCCGCAAGATCGGACTCGGCGATGTGCTTGGCGGCATCGATCCGGAAACCGTCGACACCGAGAGCGCTGAGGTGGTTGAGGTCCCAGTCCTGGTAGTAGCCCGGGTAGTTGTACTTGGAGTAGACGGTGCCGCCCGTGCCCGTGCCTGAGCCCGCGGTCATGTGGTTGATCACCGCGTCCCCGCCACCACCTTGACGCCCGCGGTGTGGCAAGTGCTCACCATGGCCGCGAACGAGGCCTCGTTGCCGAGGCGGCCGGCGATCTTGTAGCTCACCGGCTGGTACGACGTCCACCACTGCGTGCCCTGGATGTGTTCCTGGGCCGGCGAGACCTCGACGAAGCCGTAGCCCTTGGGGCCGAGCGTGTCGGTGCAGGCCTTGGCCACCGAGCTGTAGGACCACTCGAACAAAGTGGCGGTGACGTCTTTGGTACCGGGTGGGGTCGAGGCGGCGGTCGGCGCCTTCACGACCGATGCCCCGCGTCAACGGTTGCTACTTCCCGATCTGCGGGGTCCGCTGGGCGTGTCCGCGAAGATGGCCCGGCTGAGCCTGTGGTGGCGCATGGCCCGGCGGCACCGGTCGGTAAACTCGAGGTCATGACTGCTCTGTCCCACGCCCGATCCGCCGATCCGGATCCCGTGGGGTCCACCGAGGTGTCCGCGGGCGACCTCGCGCCGGCACCCGTCGGGGCCGTGGTTTTCGATCTTGGCGGCGTCCTGATCGCCTGGGATCCCCATCCGGCGATCGCCAAGGAGGTGGGCCCGGAGGAGGCATCGCGCTTCCTGGCGGATCAGGGGTTCGACTTCCTGGCCTGGAACGAGAAGCAGGACGCCGGGCGCTCATGGGATGGGGGCGAGGATCTGGCGGTGAAGTCGCACCCGCACTGGGAGGGGGCCATCCGTGCCTACCGTGCGAACTTCGGGGAGTCCCTGGTCGGCGCGATCGAGGACACCGTGCAGATCCTGCGTGAGCTGCATGGGGCCGGCATACCGCTCTATGGTCTGACGAACTGGTCCGAAGAGCTGTTCCCGTTGGCTCGCAACCGTTTTGACTTCCTGCGGCTTTTCGAGGACATCATCGTCTCGGGCGAGGAGGGTGTCGCCAAGCCTGACCCCGAAATCTTCGATATTCTCCGGAAACGGATCGGCCACAGCCTGGACGGCTGCATCTTCATCGACGACAACCCGGCCAACATCGAGGCTGCGGGCGAGGCCGGACTGGACGCCATCCTGTTCACCGACACGGGACATCTTCGCGAAGATCTGATGGTGCGCGGACTGCCGCTGTCTCACGCATAGACTGATCTGACTCAGCGCACCCGACGGCAAGGAACCTGCTCGTGTCGATCATGGACATTCGGATCTTCGGTGACCCCGTGCTGCGCACGCCCGCCATCGAGGTCGTCGACTTCGACAAGGAGCTGCGCCAGCTGGTCAAAGACCTGACCGACACGATGGTGAATGCGCCTGGTGCCGGCCTGGCCGCCCCTCAGATCGGCGTGGGGCTGCGGGTCTTCACCTATCACGTGGATGACGAGCTGGGCCATCTGATCAACCCGAGCCTCGACCTGTCCTCGGAGATGCAGGAGGGCGAGGAGGGCTGCCTTTCCTTCCCGGGCATCTTCGTGGACACTCCCCGTGCGCTGCGCCTGGTGGCCAAAGGCTTCAACCAGCATGGAGAGCCGGTCGTGAAGGAGGGGACCGAGCTGATGGCCCGCTGTATCCAGCACGAGACCGACCACCTCGACGGCATCCTGTTCATCGACCGGATGGACAAGGCGCACCGCAAGCTGGCCATGAAGGCGATCCGCGACGCCGAGTGGGCCGGCCAGGAGGCGCCCATCATCAAGGTCAGCCCGCACGCAACTTTCGGAACGGGTCGCTGACCTAGTGCGGCTCGTTTTTGCCGGCACTCCGGACGTGGCTGTCCCCAGTCTCGATGCGTTGTCCAGCTCATCCCATGATGTGGTCGCGGTCGTGACGCGGCCGGACGCCCGAGCGGGCCGCGGTCGGTCCGTGGTTGCCTCGCCGGTCAAGGAACGGGCGTTGGAGCTGGGGCTCGAGGTCCTGACGCCGAGTCGTCCTGGTGATCCAGAGTTCCAGGCCCGGCTGCGTGAGCTGGCTCCCGAAGCCTGCCCGATGGTGGCCTATGGCGCTCTGATCCCCTCGTCCACCTTGACGATCCCCACGCATGGCTGGATCAACCTGCACTTCTCCCTCCTGCCCGCCTGGCGTGGCGCGGCACCGGTCCAGCACGCGATCATGGCCGGCGACGAGGTCACCGGCGCCACCACGTTCCTGGTCGAGCGGGGGCTCGACACCGGCCCGACCTTTGGCTTGATGACCGAGGCCATCAAGCCGGAAGACACCTCCGGAGACCTGCTCTGGCGACTCGCCCGAGCTGGCGCGGGTCTGCTGGTCGCCACCTTGGACGCACTCGAGGCCGGCGAGCTCCACGCGGTCGCCCAGCCCGCCGAGGGTGTGTCGCTGGCGCCGAAGATCAACGTCGAGGACGCCCGAATCTGCTGGGGCACACCGGCACTGGCTGTTGACCGCCACATCCGCGGCTGCATGCCTGCGCCAGGTGCCTGGACGACTTTCCGCGGCGACCGGCTCAAGATCCACCCCGTCACGCTTGCCCCGGATGCCCCGGATGCCCCGGATGGCCCGGTGATCAACGGCGATGAGGTCATCACTCCCCAGGTTCTTGCGGTCGGTGAGGTCGCCGCGACCAAGCGGGCAGTCCGCGTCGGCACCGCTTCTGGCGTGGTTCTGCTAGGCGCGGTTCAGCCACAGGGCAAGAAGCCCATGGAAGCCGCCGACTGGGCCCGAGGCGTGCGCATCGAGCCGGGAGAGAAGTTCGCCGATGAGTGACGAGAGCCCCGAGGCGGACCGTCCGGATCAGTCCGGAGAGCGGCGGCGCGACGCCGCGGGCCGGCAGCGGCCCGAGCGGAAACACGGCAACCTTGAGCGTTCGGTGACCCGCCCGGCTGAGAGGTCGCGTTCGACAGACCCCGCACGGCTTGCCGCGTACACAGTCATGCGGGCAGTGGCCGGCGGAGCCTACGCAAATCTTGAGCTGCCAAAGGAGCTGCGGGACAAAGGTATTCGGGGACGCGATGCCGCTTTCGCCACCGAGCTCACCTACGGTGCGACCCGACTTCGAGGTCTCTATGACCCGATCATCGCGTCTGCGGCCGGCCGGGCCGTGGCTCAGATCGACGAAAACGTGCTCGACACGCTGCGGCTCGGCGCGCACCAGCTGCTCGGGATGCGGGTCGCGCCACACGCCGCCGTCGACCAGACCGTCGGGTTGGCCCGGCTGGTCAACGGAGCCAGCGCCGGTGGGTTCGTCAACGCGGTGATGCGCCGGATCAGTGAGAAGGACCTCGACACCTGGATCGCACAGGTCGTCCCTGCCGGCGATCCGATAGCCGCCCTGGCGACCCGGCACAGCCACCCCGAGTGGATCGTCCGGGCGTTGCGCGCCGCTCTGATCGGACATGGCGCCTCGAGCGCCGAGACCCTTGACGCCGACCTGGAAGCCCTGCTCGTCAGCGACAACGCAGCAGCCAAGGTCACTCTGGTGGCGCGCCCCGGCCTGTGCGAGGTCGACGAGCTGACCCGGGCGGGTGCGGCTCCGGCCCTGTTGTCACGAGTGGGCGCTGTCCTCGACTCGGGTGACCCTGGCGCTATCTCGGCGGTCCGCTCCGGACGCGCCGCAGTCCAGGATGAGGGCTCGCAGCTTGTCGCCCTCGCTTTGGCAGGTGCCACCGTCAGCACCGGCGCAGAGCACGAGAAGTGGCTGGATCTGTGCGCCGGACCCGGTGGAAAGGCCGCACTGCTGGCGACTCTGGGCGCGCAGCAGGGGGCGACCCTTTTCGCCAACGAGATCAGCGAGCACCGAACCGACCTGGTGCGGCAGACCCTGGACGCGGCCATCGACTCTGGCATCGAGGTCATGATCGGCACGAGTGACGGTCGCGAGATCGGGGAGGACGAGCCCGAGACGTACGACAGGGTGCTGGTCGACGCACCGTGTACCGGTCTGGGCGCGTTGCGCCGACGGCCCGAAGCCCGCTGGCGTCGAACGACGGCGGATCTCGTCGAGCTCGGCAGCTTGCAGCGGGCGCTGCTCGTCTCGGCGATCGAGGCCACCAGACCTGGCGGCGTCATCGGCTATGCGACGTGCAGCCCACACCTTGCCGAGACCAGGTTCGTCGTCTCCGACGTCGCCAAGAGGCGCCGCGATGTGGAGATCGTTGACGCGCGGGACCTGTTCCGGGATGCCGATGGCCAGCCCGTTGAGCACCTCGGGGAAGGGCCTTTCGTCCAGTTATGGCCGCACGTGCATGGCACCGATGCCATGTTCTTCTCTCTGCTGCGCAAGCATTCGTAACTACGACACGTAAGGGCTGGCCGTGCAGATCTCACCTAGCATCCTCGCCTCCGACTTCGCCAATCTCGAGCGCGAGCTCCAGCGGATTGCCAATGCCGACTGGGCCCATGTCGACGTGATGGATGCCCACTTCGTGCCCAACCTGACCCTTGGCCTTCCAGTGGTCGAGGCCCTGGCCCGGATCAGCCCCATCCCGCTGGACTGTCACCTGATGATTGAAGACCCCGACCGCTGGGCGCCGATGTACGCGGAGGCGGGTGCCACAAGCGTCACCTTCCACGTCGAGGCTGCCGGCGACCCCACGTCGCTGGCTCGCAACCTCCGTGCCCTCGGCGCGCGCGCAGGCATGGCGCTCAAGCCAGGCACGGCGTTCGCTCCCTATGCCGATCTGCTGCCCGAGCTGGACATGGTCCTTCTCATGACGGTCGAACCGGGATTTGGCGGGCAGTCGTTCATGGCCGACCAGATGTCCAAGGTGCGCGAGGTCCGTGACGCCGTGAACAGGTGCGGTGGCGAGATCTGGGTGCAGGTCGACGGGGGGGTGTCGGCCACGACAATTCAGGCATGCGCCGAGGCCGGGGCGGATGTCTTCGTCGCAGGGTCGGCCGTCTTTGGCGCGGAGGCTGCTGCGGCCGCGGTGGACCAGCTGCGCGACCTGGCCACGAGACACTCCCCACTGACCTTGAGAGCCACCCCGCGCGGGAGAGCGACCCAGCGGGCGGGAGATCCCCAGCACGGGTGAGATCCCCAGCACGGGTGAGATCCCCCGGCACGGGTGAGGCGCTCGCGCCTTCCGTGAGATTTCACTGCGGCGAGCG
>Ga0208716_1000380_pt1 | contig 18952 bp, 15 predicted proteins | sample NGESurdeep092012_8_FD_184482 | JGI IMG/M metagenome (GOLD analysis project Ga0208716, IMG submission 184482) | Arctic peat soil microbial communities from Barrow, Alaska - NGEE Surface sample 415-3 deep-092012 (SPAdes) | ecosystem: Environmental > Terrestrial > Soil > Wetlands > Peat ...
AAGCTGGTAAGCAGGCGCTGGATCCGTCCGCAGGTCCACGAACGGTTTCTTCGCCTCGACGAAGAACTTCCTCACGCCACCGATACGGAAGGTGTAATCGGGGGCCTTCGTGAAGTCCCCGATCTTGATCCCTTCCTCGTGGATCACGTCCCTATACTGCTCGGCGAGCCCCTCTGTGTTGTAGACGTCCCAGCCGAGAGCATTGAAAAGCGGCGTGATGAAGTCGTTCCGCGCCGTCTCCTCGTTGTACGAAGCCGTCTCGTAGCGATCGCGATTGGCGCGGTAGCGCTCGACGAGCTTCGCGATCGCCTCTCGGGCGGATTCAATCGACCCAAACACTCGGTCGCTCCTTGCTGCGCCTGGCTATTTCAAGTCGCCCGGTCAGCTCTTGCGGTAGTGGCAGCCGCGCGACTCGGGGTTGCGGAAGGCCGCGGTCGCGATGAGGTGCGCGGCGTGGACCCCATGGGTGAGGTCGACGATCTCCTTCGAGACCCTCGTCACCTGGTAGAAGCGCAGGATGCGCTTCTCGAGATCGCGCAGGTCGGCCACGGCGCGCGCGAGCCGCGCGGTCGTGCGCACGATGCCCACGTAGTTCCAGAGGGTGTTGCGGATCGTGGCCCAGTCCTGTTGCAGGAGGGCGGGGTCCTCGTTCTGCGCTTCGCCGGGAGACTGCCAGTCGGAAATCGCGCGAAATACGTGCGGCCCGAGCGGCTCGCCCTTCTTCAGGCGCGCCGCGATCGATCGACCGGCCGCGTCTCCCCAGACGAGCCCCTCGAGGAGCGAAGTCGACGCGAGCCGGTTCGCTCCGTGGACACCCGTGCACGACACCTCGCCGACCGCGTACAGGCGCCGGATCGTCGTTTTGCCTTCGAGGTCCGCGAGGACGCCGCCGCAGTGGTAGTGCGCCGCGGGGACGACGGGAATGGGCTCCTTCGCGATGTCGATCCCGAACGTCGCGCAGGTGGCCGCGATCGTCGGGAACCTCTCCCGGATGCCCTGCCCTTCGTGAACGCGGTAGTGGTGCGCGAGATCGAGATAGACGCAGGGGTCGCCCCGCGACGTCATCTCCTCGACGATCGCGCGGGTCACGACGTCGCGCGGCGCGAGGTCCTTGAGCTTCGGGGCGTAGCGGCTCATGAACGCCTCGCCCGCCCGGTTCACGAGCACGGCCCCCTCGCCGCGCAGAGCCTCGGAGATGAGAAAGCCTTCGGCGTCGGGGCGATAGAGCGTCGTCGGGTGGAACTGGACGTACTCGAGGTTCAACGTGGCCGCGCCCGCGCGCTCGGCCATCGCGAGGCCGCCGCCGATCGCATGACGCGTGTTCGTCGTGTGGAGGAAGAGGCGGCCGACGCCGCCGGTCGCGAGAACCGTGAAGTCCGCGAGGACCGTGTGGACCTTGCCCTTTCCGTCGAGCACGTACGCCCCGAGGCAGGGGTCCTGGAGCGAGTACCGCTGGGCGACGTCCCGCGACTGGTGCCGCGCCGTGATGAGGTCGATCGCGGTCGCCTCCGTGAAGAGCGTCACATTCTCCTCGCTGGCGAGCCGGGCGAGGAGGGCCGTCTCGATCGCCCGTCCGGTGGCGTCGGCCGAATGAACGATGCGTGCCACCGAGTGCGCGGCCTCGCGCGTGAAATCCAGCTCGCCGCCCGTCGTGCGCGAGAAGGGGACGTCGACCGTGCCGAGGAGGATCTCCTTCACGACCTGGGGACCGCGGCGGGCGAGGAATTCCACGGCCTCCGGCTGGCACAGGCCGGCGCCGGCGAGGAGGATGTCCTTCACGAGAGAGCGGGACGAGTCTTTCTTGCCGAAGTAGATGATCCCGCCCTGCGCCCGGGCCGTGTTGCAGTCCTCGGGCTCCTTCGCCGACGTGAGGACGAGCACTTTCACGCCGCGGCGCGCAAGCGTGAGGGCGGTCGTCAGGCCCGCGATGCCCGTACCGAGCACGAGCACCGGCGTATGGAAGCGCGCGGGGAAGGCTTTCACTTTCTGCCCACGACCACGTCGAGCGCGATGTCGATCGCGCGCGCTGAATGCGTGAGGGCGCCCACCGAGACGAAGTCGACGCCCGCCTCGGCCGCCGCGCGAGCGGTCACCGGCGTCATGCGGCCCGAGGCCTCCGTCGTGACCTCGGCGCCCGTCGCCTCGTTGAAGAGCTTCACGTCGACGACCGCTTTCGCCATCGCGGCGGCCGTCATGTTGTCGAGCAGAACGCGTTCGGCGCCGGCGTCGAGCGCCTGGTGCACTTCGTCGAGGGTGCGCGCCTCGGCCTCCACGAGGAGCCCGCGCAGGCGGCGGTTCAGCGCGCGGAAGTCGGCCGCGCGTCGCGTCGCTTCCCACGTGCTGCCGGCGCCGTCGGCGTGGTTGTCTTTCACGAGGAAGCCGCCCGAGAGGCCGGGGCGGTGATTCGTGCCGCCGCCGCAACGTACCGCGTACCGCTCGAAGGAGCGGAGGCCGGGCGTCGTCTTGCGCGTGTCGAGGAGGACGGCCCCGGTCCCCTGCAACGCCTCCACGTACGCATGCGTCATGGTCGCGATTCCGGTGAGCCGCTGCACGAGGTTGAGCGCGGTGCGCTCGACGGCCAAAACGGTGATGGCGGGTCCCTCGATCTCGGCGAGGACGGTCCCACTCTTCACGAGGTCGCCGTCGGCGACAGAGAGCGTGACGCGGGCCGGCGGGGAGAGAAAGGCGAAGAGCCGGGGCAGGAACGCCGCTCCGGAGATCACGGCGCGCTCGCGGCAGACCATCTTCGCGGTGACGCGGGCGGCCGGTCCGAAGACGGCCAGCGACGTGATGTCCTCGCCGTCTTCGGCGAAGGCGCGCGTCAGCAGGTCGTCGAGGTCGGCCGTGAGGGGGGGCTTCGGCAACTTCATCTGGAGCCCACAGAATACTTGACGAGGGCGAGGGCACCGAAGACGGTAATTTCGGAGCATAATTCGATGTTTGCCCGCGCGTCCCGAAGGGGCGCCGGACATCCCAAGCTTTTCGAGGAGGAACCCTTGAAGACCCGCCTTAGCTTCGTTCTGAATTTCGCCGTTTCTTTCGCCTTCTGTCTCGCCTTCTGTCTCGCCCTTCTGCCTGCCGCTGCGCGCGCGGAAGAAGGCATGTGGATGCCGCAGCAGATCCCGCAGCTCGCCGAACGGCTCAAGACGATGGGTTTCCGCGGCGAACCGCAGGCGTTCGCGGACCTCACGGGTCAACCGATGGGCGCGATCGTGTCCTTAGGCGGCTGCAGCGCCTCCTTCGTGTCGCCCGACGGACTCATCGTCACGAACCACCACTGCGTCCAGGGCGCCCTGCAGTTCAACTCCACGCCCCAGAAGAACCTCCTGGAGGATGGCTTTCTGGCCTCCTCCCGGGACCAGGAGCTGACCGCGGGACCCGGCTCGCGCGTCTACGTCACGACGTCCGTCAAGGAGGTCACGGCGGAGATCACAGGCAGGCTCGACCCGAAGCTCGCTGATCGCGACCGGCACGAGGTCATCGAGAAGCGCCTCAAGGAGCGCACGGCGGCCTGCGAGAAGGATGGCCTGCGCTGCCGCGTCGCGTCGTTCTTCGACGGCCTGAAATACTTCGAGCTCGCCCAGCTGGAGATCCAGGACGTGCGGCTCGTGTACGCGCCGGCGGCGGGCATCGGCAATTTCGGCGGCGAGACCGACAACTGGCAGTGGCCGCGCCACACCGGCGACTGGTCCTTCTATCGCGCGTACGTCTCGCCGACGGGCAAGTCCGTGACGTATGCGAAAGAAAACGTCCCCTTCAAGCCGAAGCACTGGCTCAAGGTCTCGCCCGAAGGCGCCGGCCCGGGGGATCTCGTGTTCGTGGCGGGCTACCCCGGGCGCACGCAGCGCTTCGCCACGTACGCGCAGACCCAGGAGCTGGCCGAGTGGTCTTTCCCGCGCACGGTCCGCCGGAACACCGAGCTCATCGCCCTCCTCGACGAAGTCGGGAAGAAGAGCAAGGAAACCGAGATCCGCGTCACGACGCGCAAGCGCGGCCTGAACAACACGCTCACGAACCGCAAGGGCGTCGTGGAAGGCTTCAAGAAGGGCAACCTCCTCGCGAAGAAAGAAGGCATGGAGAAGGATCTCGCGACCTGGATCGCTGCGGATCCGAATCGACAGAAGAGCTACGGTGACGTCCTGCCCGCGCTCAACGTGCTTTCGGCCGAACGCCTGAAGACGCGCGAGCGCGACACGACGCTCACGGACCTCCTCGGATCCGGAAGCTCGCTTCTTCCGGCCGCGCACACGCTCTACGAGCTGTCCCGGCAGCGCCCGAAGAAAGACCTCGATCGCGAAACCGAATACCAGGAGCGCAACTGGAGCCGGATCCGCGAGGGGCAGGAGCGCCTGCAGCGCTCCTACGATCCCGTCGCCGATCGCGCCCTCCTGCGGTACATCCTCATGGAGGCATCGAAGCTCCCCGGGGGTCAGCGGATCGAGGCCCTCGACAAGGAAGCCGGCTTTTCGACCGGCATGTCCGATGCGGGCGCCGGAAAGAAGATCGACGCGCTTCTCGATCGCCTCTACGCGGGAACGAAGCTCGGCGACAAGGCGGCGCGCCTCGCGCTCTTCGACAAGTCCACGGCCGAGATCCTCGCTACGAAGGATCCGATGATCTCTCTGGCGATCGTCCTCGACCCGCTGTGGCAGGCGAACCGCGAACGCGCGAAGACGCGGGACGGGGCCCACGAGCGCCTCGGCGCGCGCTACGCGCAGGCGGTCCTCGAAAAGAGCGGCGGCCTCACGGCGCCGGACGCGAATGGCACGCTCCGCGTGACGTACGGCCGCGTGCTCGGCGTGCCGGCCCGGGACGGACTCATCTACTTCCCGCAGACGACGCTCCAGGGCGTGGTCGAGAAAGCCACGGGCACGGGCGAATTCAACGCCCCGAAGAAGGAGCTCGACGCCATCGCGGCGATGAAAGCCGGAAAGAAGACGGCGTACGCCGACCCGAAGCTCGGCAGCGTGCCCGTGAACTTCCTCTCGACCGTCGACACGACGGGCGGCAATTCGGGCTCGGCCACGCTCAACGCGAAGGGCGAGCTGTGCGGCCTCCTGTTCGACGGCACGTTCGACACCGTCGCCTCCGACTATCTCTACGACACGGAAAAGACCCGCTCCATCCACGTCGACAGCCGGTACATGCTCTGGACGATGTCGGAGGTGGACGGCGCGGCGAACCTCCTCAAGGAGATCGGCGAAGCGCCGAGCCTCGACGTGACCGGGGCGCACTGATTTGTCCAGGGGGAACCAGGGCCGGTTCCCCCTGACCCTCTCCGAGCCAATCGTCTTTTTTCAGCTGGCGATCGCGGCGACGATCACGTAGAGGAGCACGGCGGCGGCGATCGCGAGGCCGATCTTGACCCACGACCACGGCGCGCGGCCGTCGGTCTTGCCGGTGACGCCGTTCACGAGGAACCGGTAGGGCTTGCCCGCGTACTGGTAGGCCGCGATCCAGACGGGGAGGAGCCCGTTTTTGTACGCGAGGCCCGACCACGCCGTGCGGACCTCGAGGTTGCGGAAGCGGTCGCCGGGTACTTCGTTTCCGCAGGCCGTATACAGCTCCTGCGTCATGCGCTCCTGCGCGGAGGAGAGCGCCTCCTTCGCGTCGACCGCATACTCCTCGGCGAGGAAGCCCGAAAGGTACGACGGCTCGTATGGAACGAGCTCGTGCGTCGGGAACGGCTCGATCGCGCGCGCGAGGTCGGGCGGCAGCCCCTTCGACGCGGGGACGGGCAGGTCGTCGAAGAAGTGCTCGAGGACGCCTTCGGCGGGCTCCCACCGAGTGCGCGTCTCGGCGCGCGTGTGGACCTGCCCGTTCTCCTCGACCTGCACCTCGACCTGGTAGTCGAAGCCCGCATCCGCCCTCCACGCCGAGTGCGTGGCGGCGTCGAACGTCCAGAACGGAACGTAGACGCCCTTCAGCTCGGAGAGCGCGGATTTCTGCGAGAGGTCGTCCGGCCGGAACCAGAGCGACGAAAGCCACTGGCGAAACTTTCCGGTCGCCGCGTCCCGGTCCATGCGGAAGGGGAGCAGGCCCTCGGGCCGGACCATCGTCTCGTTCGGCGGCGCTTCGACGACGGCCGGCGCGCCGCAGAACGCGCAGCGCGACGCCGCCAGCCCTGCGTCGAACGTCGTCGTCGCGCCGCAGCCCTGGCACGAGACGGCCTTGCGCGCGAGGCCCCATCCGAGATCCGACGCGCCTTTCAGCGCCTCTTCGATCGGGCGTTCCGTCACCTCGCCCGGCGCCTTCGGGACGTCCTTCTTCGCGCCGCAGTACGGGCACGTGAGCGCCGCCGCGCCGGGGTTCCAGACCACGTCCGCCCCGCACGCGGCGCATGGGAACTTGCGGAGCTTCGCCGGAGCCGCCGGAGTCGCCGGGGGCATACTCGAGCCGGTCATGGAGGGCGCGTCAGCGGGCGGGCGGCGGAGGCGGAGGAGGCATCGGCGGAGCCGAAGATCCCGCGAACTCCTCGAACGTTGAGAGCGGGGCCCAGCCGGCCGCGCCGGGCTTCCAGGCGAGCGTTCCGCCCGCGACCTGGCCGGAGGCCACCATTCCCTTCAGCGCATCGTCCGAGTACGGCCCGTAGGTCTTGCCGTCCACGGTGAGCGACCACTTCGGCGCGGAAAAGCCGAGGCCCGCGGGGGGCGGAGGCGCCATGGGGCCTGCGCCGCCGACTCCCGCGAAGCTTCCGCCCAACGCGCTCCCCATCATTCCGCCCATCGCGATACCCGCGCCAATGCCGATGCCGGCCCCCGCCGCGCCGCCGGGATTCGCCGCCGCGATCTTCATCGCGTCCGCGGCCTGGAGCTGCGTGTACTGGCCCATGCGGTCGCCGAGAACGCCCAGCTTCGTGCGCTGGTCGATTGCGGCCTCGACCTCTTCGGGCAGCGAGACGTTCTCGATGAAGAACCTCGAGAGATCGAGGCCGTAGCCCGCGAACTCGGGCGCGAGGATCTGCTTGCCCTGGGCGGACAGCTCGTCGTACTTCGACGCGAGGTCGAGCGCGGCGATCTTCGACTCGGCGATCGCGTCCGACAGGCGCGAGAGGATCGTCGAACGGAGCTGGCCGGTGATCTCGTCCGTCGTCGTAAGGCCGGCCGTACCGACGATGGCCGCGAAGAACGCCTTCGCGTCGGCGATCTTCATCGCGTACGTGCCGAACGCGCGCAGGCGGATCATCCCGAATTCCGCGTCGCGCATCATGACGGGGTTCGTCGTGCCCCACTTCAGGTCCGTGAAGAGGCGCGTATTGAAGAAGTAGATCTCGGCCTTGAAGGGCGACTGGAACCCGTACTTCCATCCGCGGAGTGTCGTGAGGATCGGCAGGTTCTGCGTCGTGAGCTGGTATCGCCCCGGCACGAAGAGGTCCGCCGCTTTCCCCTCGTTGATGAACAGCGCCACCTGGTTCTCGCGAACCGTGAGCTGCGCGTTCATCTTGATCTGCTGGTTGTAGACGGGGAAGCGGTAAACGAGCGAATCGTTCGTGTCGTCGAGCCACTGGATGATCTCGATGAACTGCGAGCCGATCTGTTGTTTGATGTTGTCGAGCAGGCCCACGCGGAACCTCCTTGGGACGAAAACGGGCTATTCGGTGTCTCCCATGATACGTATCGGGGAGGTCCGGAGTTCAACGCTGATTCGGAAGGGCTTACGGCCGGCTTCCACCGCGTGGCTGAGGTCGAAGAGGCGCAGCATGGCGCGATCCTACCGTTCCACGGGGCGCCGAAGGCTGGCGGGGGCGCGGGGGAATGCCTCCGCGCTGGCGCGACGCCATCGCGGCTTCGTGCCCTCCGCGGCGTTCGGCCTTTTCGCGGGCGCGCGTCCGTTCCTCGGCCTTGCGTGCGCGGATGGCCGCGATGCGCTCCTGAAGCGGAACCTCGAGGCGCTCGGTCGGGTGCGTCGTGTAGTCGAACTCGGGAACCGTCACGCGGGGGAGGCGCCTTCCGATCGCGCGCTCGATCTGGCGGAGATCGCCTTCCTCGTCGGGCGCGACGAACGTGAAGGCGTCGCCCGTCATCTCGGCGCGGGCCGTGCGGCCAACGCGGTGGATGTAGTCCTCGGGCACGTGCGGGACGTCGAAGTTCACGACGTGGGAAAGGGCCTCGACGTCGATGCCGCGCGACGCGATGTCCGTGGCGACGAGGACCTTGAACTTCCCGTCCTTGAACCCGGCGAGCGCCTGCGTGCGCTGCGCCTGGCTGCGGTTGCCGTGGATGCGCTCGCACGCGACGCCGTTCCGCGTGAGCTGGTCCGCGAGGCGGTTCGCGCGGTGCTTCGTGCGCGTGAAGGTGAGGACGCTCTTGAAGTCGCCGCGCTTGAGCAGCGAGAGGAGCAGCCCGAACTTCAGGTCCTGCGGAACGGGGTAGACCGCCTGCGTGATGCCGACGGCGGGCAGAGCCTGCCGCTCGACGTTGACGGTCACGGGGTTCTTCAGCAACTCTTTCGTAAGCTGCGCGATCGGGGGCGGCATCGTGGCCGCGAAGAAGAGCGTCTGGCGGTTCTGGGGAAGGTGCCTGAGGACGCGGCGGATATCGGGCAGGAAGCCCATGTCGAGCATCCGGTCCGCCTCGTCGAGGACGAGGATTTCGAGGCCGGACAGCTTCGCGTAGCCGAAGCGGAAATGGTCGAGGAGGCGCCCGGGCGTCGCGACGATCACGTCGACGCCGCTCCGAAACGCGTGCTCCTGGGGGCCCATGCCCACGCCGCCGAAGACAGCCGCGCCGGAGAGCGGCGTGTGGATCGCGAGCGCCTTGAGGTGCTCGTCGATCTGCGCCGCCAGTTCGCGCGTCGGGGTGAGGACGAGCGCGCGCGTCGTGCCGCGAGGCTTCGAGATGAGGCGGTGGAGGATGGGGAGGACGAAGGCGGCGGTCTTGCCGCTGCCCGTCATCGCGCAGGCGAGGAGGTCCTTGCCCTCCATCGCGGGCGGAATGGAGTCGTTCTGGATGGGCGTGGGCTTCGTGAAGCCCATTTCCTTGACGCCGCGGAGGAGGTCGGGATGGAGACGGAACGAGGAGAAAGGCATGAGAGAGGAATCGCTTTCCGGGGCGGCCCCGCGCACACGCACGTCCGTCCCGTGGGATTTCCGGCGGGGTGGGAGCGATGGATCGCCGGTGGGGCCATCGCACGGACCAGGGGCGGTCGAATCCTGACGATGAGGTCGACGCCGGGTCCAGTTGGGTTCAGGGCCGGGACGCAGGAACGCGCCCGTCAGCCGGAAGAGAGAGTCTCATGCCGGGTGCGCCGCGTCAAACGGGGCCTCAGCGCGCGCGCGGAGCCCGGATCTCCACCACGTCCACGAGCGGGCTCGACACGAGAGAGCGCACCGGCCCGAGGCGCGAGGCGAGCGCGGCCGACGCGCGCGAGCCGCGCGGGAGGACGAAGATCGTGGGCGAGAGGGGCGCCGCGAGCGCCGCATCCGCCTCGGCAGCGAGCCGGGCGCCGGAGATCTCCTCCTCGCGGTACCAGCCGGGGTGCGCCGCCACCGCGGAGGGAAAAAGGATCACGCGGCCGGGGGCTCCGGCGCGCGCGAGGCGGTAGTCCAGCTCGGGCCCCCAATAGCCCGCCGCGAGCACCCGGCGCCCCGCGCGCGCGGGCGCCTCGAGAAGCCGCGCGAGGAGCTCGCCCGGCGAAGGCTCGGCGGCGCGGGGGAGCCAGAGCGCGAGGAGCGCGGCCGAGAGCGTGCCGGCGAGGGCGGGCACCGCGGGAGGAGCGTCCGCGAGGAGGAGCGCCGCGAAAGGCAGTAAGGCGAGGGCCGTACGCTCGGGCAGGACGAGCGAGCCCGCCGCGAACTGGCCGGCGGCGAGGAGGGCGAGGGAAATTCCGAGGACGCGGGCCACGGGCGAGAAAACGCCCCGCCACGCGCGCGCGAGGAGAGCCGCGAGGAGGAGGGCGCCGGCCGCTCCGAGCGTCGTCATCGCACCGCTTCCCGCCGGTGCGCCGAAGGCGAGATTCGCGGGAAAGTCCCGGAGCGCGCCGGAGAAGTCGGCCCCGCCGGACCACGCCATCGAGGCGCGCGGCTGGGCGATCGTGACCGGAATCCACGCCGCGGCGATCGCGGCGGCCCCGAGACCCGAGAAGACGAGCGCCCGGCGGCTCCTCGGCCGGGCGTCCCACGCGAGAATCGCGAGCGCGGCGATCGGGAAAACCGCGAGGTAGTGGGTCAGGACCGCGCCCGCCGCGGCGAGCGACAGTCCGGCGGCGACCCTGAGCCGCGGCGCCTCGCGCAGCGCGAGCGCGCGCTCGAAGGCGAGCAGGACGAACAGCGACGCGAGCGCGTAGGCGCGTCCCTCCGCGGCGTACGCCACGGCGAGGGGCGAGATCGCGAAGAGGGCGGCTGCCGTCAGGCCGAGCGCCGGCCGGCCGAGACGTCGCGCGACGACGGCGAGGAGCGGCAGATGGAGGAGAGAGGCCACGAGCGAAAGGATGCGGACGAGGACGTCCGCGCGTCCGGGGAGGGGGCCGAACGGCGCGAGCAGAAGGTGCGCAGCGAGGTAGTGGAGCGGAGGGCCCGAGTCGACGCGCAGCGCTGCGAGAATTTCCGGGATGCTCTTCTTTGCCAGCGTCAGCGTGAAGATCTCGTCGGCCCAGAGCGGACGGACGGCGAGCGTGAAGACGCGGGCGGCGACGCCGGCCGCGATCGCGGTCCACGCGAGGGCGCGCGCGGGGAGCGGCACGGCGCCAAAGACCGCGCCCTTCACCCGGGTTTCTTCAAGGCCTTCGCGTCTCTGGTCCGTGAGGAAAGCCTAGCACCGGGTTCCTCCGCCTCAGAGGCGCGCGCCGAGAAAGAGGCCAGCGAGGCGGGAGTGCATACTTTCGCGCATGCGCGAAGGCATCATGGAGGAAGCCCGATGAAGAGTGGACGACCCGGCGCTCTGGTGATTCTCGCGTGCGGTGTCTTCGCCTCTGGTTGCGCCAGCGTCGACGGGCCCGGCAAACCGGCCGCCGTGCCGGAAGTCTGGCCGGGTTCCGTGGCGGGCTATCTGCCGCGCGAAGCGGTCCCGAACAGCCTCTTTCTCGTCCCCCCTCCTCCCGCCGCGGGGTCAGCCGCCCTTGCGCTCGACGAGGAGGCCAACCGCAAGGCCCTTGTCTTGCGCGGCACGCGGCGCTTCGCGCTCGCGACGGAGGACGCCGACCTGCTGTTTCCCCACGCGGCCGGTGCCTTCTCCTGTGCCGTCGGGGCGCCGATCACCGAAGTGGACGCGCCGCACCTGTACGTCCTCCTCCGGCGCGTCCTGAGCGACGCGGGCTACTCCACCTCGCGCGCGAAGAACGAGTACAAGAGGCTGCGCCCGTTCCTCGTGAACAAGGAGCCCTCGTGCACGCCCGCCGACGAGGCCGAGCTCGGCAAGCAGGGCTCGTACCCTTCGGGGCACAGCGCCGCCGGTTGGGCGTGGGCGCTGGTCCTGACCGAGGTGGCCCCCGAGCAGGCAGATGCGATCCTCGCCCGTGGCCGAGCCTTCGGGCAGAGCCGCGTGGTCTGCAATGTCCATTGGCAGAGCGACGTGATGGAGGGGCGCATCATGGGAGCGGCAACGGTCGCGCGACTGCATGCGGATCCCGCGTTCCGCGCCGACCTGGAGGCCGCCCGGAAGGAGCTCGCCGCCGTTCGCGCCAAGAACCGCAAGCCCGTGCGAGACTGCAAGGCCGAGGTGGACGCGCTCGCGGGAACGCCCTGAGCCGGGCCGCGACTCGTGGAGGATTCGTGAAACGTCTTTGCCGCCTGCTCATTTTCGGCTGCGCCGCTTTCCTCACCGGGCTACCCGCGCTCGCCGTGGACCGCGCCGCCGTCCTCCGCGCCGCGCACGAGGTCGCGCAGAAGGCCCGCTACGCCACCTTCATCACGATCGGGGAAGACGGGCAGCCGCAGGCGCGCATTGTGGACGCGCTCGGGCCGGACGAGGAGTTCACCGTGTGGGTGGGGACGAACCCCGTCACGCGCAAGGTCGCCGAGATCGCGAAGGACCCGCGGGTCACGGTGTCCTTCTTCGACCCCTCGGGCCTGGCCTACGTCACGCTCGTCGGGACCGCGCGCCTCGTGACCGATCCGGCCGTGAAGGCGAAGCACTGGAATGGCGCGTGGGCGTCCTTCTACAAGAACGAGCATCGCGGCGCGGACTTCGCTCTCCTCGCCGTCGTCCCGCGCCGGCTCGAGGTCGTCAGTCAGGGCCACGGCCTCATCAACGATCCCGTGACTTGGCGCCCCGTCTCGGTCGAGTTCCCCGCGAAGGCACCCTAACCGCGAGCCCTCCGGGCCCGGTCGGCCCGTGGAAGAATGACCCGCATGCGGGACATCGCTCCGCTCGCGGATCGGATCCCGCCCGGAGGGACAAACGATCCCGACGAGATCCTGAGCCTCTTCCTCGACTGGGTCTCGGCCGGCGGCCTCACGCTCTACCCGGCCCAGGAGGAGGCGCTCCTCGAGATCATGGCGGGGAAGCACGTCATCCTCGGGACGCCGACGGGGTCAGGCAAGTCTCTCGTCGCTCTGGGCCTCCACTTCAAGGCGGCCTGCGAAGGGAAGGTGTCCTTTTACACGAGCCCGATCAAGGCGCTCGCGAGCGAGAAGTTCTTCTCTCTGTGCGGGGAGCTGGGTCCCGAGAACGTCGGGATGCTGACCGGCGACGCGAGCATCAACCGCGAAGCGAGCGTTCTCTGCTGCACGGCCGAAGTTCTCTCGAACATGGCGCTCCGCCGCGGCCGGGGACTCGTGGCGCCCTACGTCGTGATGGACGAGTTCCACTACTACGCCGACCGAGAGCGCGGCGTCGCCTGGCAGGTGCCGCTCCTCGTCCTGCCCCACACCCAGTTCCTCCTCATGTCGGCGACGCTGGGCGACACGCGCGCGATCGCCGAGCGTCTGCACCACGACACGGGCCGCGAGGTCGCGCACGTCACGTCCGACGAGCGGCCCGTCCCGCTCGATTACGAGTACCGCGAGACGCCGCTCCACGAGACGATCGAAGAGCTGCTCGCCGCGAAGAAGAGCCCGATCTACGTCGTGAATTTCACGCAGAGGGAGTGCGCGGAGCTCGCGCAGTCGCTCACGAGCGTGAAGATCGGGACCCGCGAGGAACGGGAGGAGATCCGGAAGGTCGTGAGCGGGATCCGCCTCTCGACGCCTTACGGCAAGGAGTTCCGCCGGTTCCTCTCGTTCGGGATCGGGGTCCACCACGCCGGGCTCCTCCCGAAGTACCGCCTCCTCGTGGAGCAGCTCGCGCAGAAAGGGCTCCTCCACGTCATCTGCGGGACCGACACGCTCGGCGTCGGCGTGAACATCCCGATCCGGACGGTCCTCTTCACGAAGCTCGCGAAGTTCGACGGGACGAAGGTGGGGCTCCTCTCGGTGCGCGAGTTCAAGCAGATCTCGGGGCGGGCGGGACGCCGCGGATTCGACGACCGGGGGAGCGTCGTCGTGCAGGCGCCCGAGCACATCGTCGAGAAGCGGCAGGCGGAGAAGAAGTCCGAAGGCTCGGGGAAGAAGACCTCGCGCACGTTCAAGGGCCCGCCCAAAGGCGAGGTGTCGTGGACGGTCGAGACGTTCCAGAAGCTGATCGCGAGGCCGCCGGAAACGCTGACGTCGCGGTTCCGGCTGACCCACGGGATGGTGCTGTCCCTCCTCCAGCGCGACGAGGGAGAGGTGTCGGACCGCAACTTCACGTCATTGCGCGACCTCATCGCGCGCTGCCACGAGGACGAGGGCGTCAAGCGCCGGCTCGTGAAGCAGGCGGCGGTCCTCGTGCGCTCTCTCTACCGGGCGGGGATCATCGGCCTCGCTCTCGAGCGGCCCTACCGGGTCGTCGTGGCCGAGGACCTCCAGTGGGACTTCTCGCTCCACCAGGCGCTCTCGCTCTTCGCGCTGTCGGCGCTCGAGGAGCTCGATCCCGCGTCGCCGACGTATGCCGTGGACGCCCTCACGGTCGTGGAGTCGATCCTCGAAGACCCGGACGTGATCCTCCGGCGGCAGGTGGACCGGGCGAAGGGAAGGCTCGTGGCCGAGCTCAAGGAAGAAGGCGTCCCGTACGAAGAGCGCATGGCGCGCCTCGAAGAGGTGACGCACCCCAAGCCGCTCGCGGACTTCCTGTACGGCGCTTTCAACGCGTTCCGCGCCGCGCACCCATGGACGGCGGGCTCGGACGTCAGCCCGAAGTCCATCGGGCGCGAGATGTTCGAGACGTTCGCCGGCTTTTCGGACTACGTGAAGAGCTACGGCCTCGAACGGAGCGAGGGCGTCCTCCTCCGGTATCTCTCACAGCTCTACAAGACGCTCGACCAGACCGTCCCGGAGGCCGCGAAGACCGACGAGCTCTGGGACGTGCTCGGCTACTTCCGCTCGCTCGTCGGAGAGACGGACGCGAGCCTCCTCGAGGAGTGGGAGAGGTTGCGCCATCCCGAGCTGCTCCTCGCGGAAAAGACGCAGGCCGCGCAGCCCGCGGGGCGAGCGGAAGCCTCGTGGCTCACGGAGCTTCTGTCGAACCCGCGGGTCTTCGCGGCGCGTGTGCGCGCGGAGGCGCAGCTTCTCGTCCGGGCGCTCGCGAGGAAGGACTGGGAAGAGGCGGCCGAGCGTGTGTCTCCGGAAAACGGCAGCCCGTGGGACGCCGAGCGCTTCGAGGCCGCGATGGCGCCGTTCTTCGACGAATACGGCGATCTGGTTTCAGGGGCCGAGGCGCGGCTCCACCACCTGACGAACCTGAAGGCCGCGGGCCCGCGCCAGTGGGAGGTCACGCAGACTCTCGTCGACCCGAAGGGCGATCACACGTGGGCGATCTTCGCGGGCATCGACCTCCGGGACGCGAGCGCGCCCGACGGCCCGATCCTGAGGATCCGGCGCATCGGAATCTGAGCTCGCCGGATTACGACGCCCGGCGGCGGGTGCGGGAAGCGCTCGCGGCCTTCGGGGCCCGCGCGCTGGGCTCGACCCAGCGCTCCGCCCAGGCGGCCATGGCGTCGATCGCGGCGGCCAGAGCCCGCCTATATATAGTTCTGTCCCTCGGGCGAGACGCTCTCGACGTCCCGAGGAAGGAGATCGACTCATGGACACGGGACTGCTCATCCTCCGGCTCGTACTGGGGCTCCTCATGGCGGCGCACGGGGCGCAGAAACTCTTCGGATGGTTCGGGGGCCCCGGTTTGGCGGGCGCCAGCGGGATGTTCGAATCGCTCGGGTTCCGTCCGGGGCGCCTTTTCGTGGCCGCCGCTGGAACCAGTGAGATCGGGGGCGGCCTCCTGATGGCGCTGGGTCTCCTCGGCCCCGTCGGTCCGGCCCTGATGCTCTCGGTCATGGTCGTGGCCGCGGTCAGCGTGCACGCGCCACACGGGCTCTTCGCGATGTCGAACGGCATCGAAATCCCGCTGCTCTACGGCATCGGCGCCGCGGCGCTCGCCCTTACGGGCCCCGGCCATTACTCCCTCGACGCGCTCGTCGGCCTCACCTCCCTCTGGTCTTCGCCGGTGAGCTGGGCCGCGCTCGTCGCCGGAATTCTCGGCGGCGTCCTGAACCTGGCGCTCCGGCGCCGGCCTGCCGCGGCCTCGGTCGCGGCGTGACCGGACGAACCGCCACGGAAAGGATTGCCCCGATGAAGGCGACCCTGAATCGTTCGAAAAGGCTCCTTGGGATCGAGCAGGCCCCGCCCCGGCACTGGGTCGGCGACGGCTTTCCCGTGCGCTCGATGTTTTCGTACGACTCCGCCCCGTCCCTCAGTCCCTTCGTCATGAACACCGAGCGCGAGATCCGGCAGGCGATCGAGGACTATCGGCACGGGCGCATGGGCCACCTCGACTGAGCGCGTGCCCGACGGCGAAGAGAAAAACGGGTTAGCTCAGCCGAGCTAACCCGTTGATTTTATTGGTTGCGGGGGCAAGATTTGAACTTGCGACCTTTGGGTTATGAGCCCAACGAGCTACCAGGCTGCTCCACCCCGCGTCAGGGAGGGGGACCATAGCGGCTCGGGGTGCGCGAGTCAAGCGCACGACTCTTCATCCTGGATTAGCCGAGCTTCTGGAAGAAGTCGTTCCCCTTGTCGTCGACGAGGATGAAGGCGGGGAAGTCGACGACGTCGATTGCGAAGACGGCCTCCATGCCGAGCTCCGGGAACTCCACGACTTCCACCTTCCTGATGTTTTCCTCGGCGAGGAGCGCGGCGGGGCCGCCGGGCGAGCCGAGATAGAAGCCGCCGTGCTTCCGGCACGCCTCGGTCACCTTCGGACTGCGGTTGCCCTTCGCGATCATGACCATCGAGCCGCCCTTCGACTGGAAGAGGTCGACGTACGAGTCCATGCGCCCCGCCGTCGTCGGCCCGAACGAACCGGACGGCTTTCCTTTCGGCGTCTTCGCGGGGCCCGCGTAGTAGACGGGATGGTCCTTGAAGTACTGCGGGAGGTCCTGGCCGGCGTCGAGGCGCTCCTTGAGCTTCGCGTGCGCGATGTCGCGCGCGACGACGAGGCGGCCCGTGAGCGCGAGCGGCGTCGAGACCGGGTGCTTCGACAGGTCGGCGAGGATCTCCTTCATCGGCTTGTCGAGGTCGATCTTCACGAGACCCACGTGCTCCTTCGCGCCCGTGTGGACGGGGAGCAGCGCCTCGGGGTGGCGCTCGAGCTCCTCGAGCCACAGGCCCTTCGCGTCGATCTTCGCGAGGACGTTGCGGTCGGCCGAGCACGAGACGCCCATCCCAACCGGGCAGGACGCGCCGTGGCGCGGGAGGCGGATCACGCGCACGTCGTGCGCGAAGTACTTGCCGCCGAACTGAGCGCCGAAGCCGAGGCCCTGCGCCCTCTCGAGGAGCTTCTTCTCGAGCACCGGATCGCGGAACGCGCGGCCGGTCTTGTCGCCCGTCATCGGGAGGGAGTCGTAATAGCCCGTCGAGGCGAGCTTGACGGTCTTCAGGCACGCCTCGGCGGACGTGCCGCCGACGACGAACGCGATGTGGTACGGCGGGCAGGCGGCCGTGCCGAGACTCTTCATCTTCTCGACGAGAAACGCCTCGAGGCTCGCGGGGTTCAAGAGCGCCTTCGTCTCCTGGAAGAGATAACTCTTGTTCGCCGAGCCGCCCCCTTTGGCCACGAAGAGGAACTTGTACTCGGCCCCCTTCGTCGCGTAGATGTCGATCTGCGCGGGGAGGTTGTTCCCCGTGTTGACCTCGTCGTACATATTGAGCGCGGCGGTCTGCGAGTAACGGAGGTTCTCTTCGGTGTACGTCTGCCAGATCCCCTTCGAGATCTTTTCGGCGTCGTCGGCGCCGGTCCACACCTGCTGGCCCTTCCACGCGACGATCGTCGCGGTGCCCGTGTCCTGACAGAAAGGCAGCTCGAACCGAGCAGAGACGACGGCGTTACGGAGGAGAGCCGTTGCCATGAAGCGGTCGTTCGGCGAGGCCTCGGGGTCCTTCAGGATGGACGCGACCTGTTGCTGGTGCTTGGGCCGGAGGAGGAACGACACGTCGCGCATCGCCTCGTGCGCGAGGACCGTGAGGGCCTTCGGGTCCACGACGAGGACGGGCTTGCCCGCGAACTTCGCTTTCTTCACGAAGCCCTTCGCATCGGCGACGAGCCGATACGTCGTGTCGTCCTTGCCCGTCTGGAAGGGCTTCGAATACACGAACCCGCTCTTCACGGGCGACTTCGGGGCGGTCTTCTTCGCGGACTTCTTCTTCGTGGGCATTGGAGTCTCCTCCAGCGTGGAAATTACCCGACGCCGGGGAGGCCGCCTCTGATGCGGATGAACCATCGAGAGTTGCCGGGGATCTCCTTGACGCGGCTTCTGGCACCTCCGAGAATCGGGGTAGCTTGGGGTAAAGAAAGCTCCGGACCGTCTTCCGACGTTCGTGCCGGGTCTCGACGCGCTGACCGACGGCGGGCTGCCGCGCGGGCGCGCAAGCCCGAAGGGAAGTGGGCCTGCCCGACCGCCGCGGCGCAAACCTTGAAGCACGAGCGCACACGGAGCCCGGCGCGCGGCAGTCGGGAGCCCCTGTCGCTCCGGCTCTACGTTGCGGGTGAGGCCCCGAATTCGGCGACCGCGATCCGTAACCTCGGGATCCTGTTCCCGGGGGGCGAGGCCTCCGGCCAACCGGTTGAGATCGAGATCGTCGACCTCCTCAAGGAACCCCTCCGCGGGCTGGCGGACGGCGTGGTCCTCTCGCCCACACTCGTGCGCCTCGCGCCGCCCCCCGTTCGGCACGTTGTGGGGAACCTGAGCAACCACGGGGCCGTGCTCCTCTCGCTCGGAGTCGTGCCGTGACGCCGCGGGAGAACGAGATCCTTCGGCAGGAGAACGAGACGCTCCGCCGCCGGGTCGCCGAGGCCGAGCAGGTGAATCAGGCGCTCACGAAGGGACAGATCGATGCTGTCGTCGATGCGGCGCATGGGGTGCCGCTGCTTCTGCACGAGGCGCAGGACGCGCTCGCGAAAAGCGAGCTCTACTTCCGCTCGCTCATCGAGAACGCCCAGGACGTCATCGTGGTCATCGACGCGGGGGGAGATCTCCTCTTCATGAGCCCGGCCGTCGAGCGGATCTTGGAGCGCCAGCCCGAACAGTTCGTCGGGAAGAACGCCTTCGAATTCATCCATCCCGAGGACGCGGCAGGCGTTCAGGCCACGCTCCGGCGCAACGTCGCCGACCCGGAGCTTCCCCAGACCGTGCTGTTCCGATTTCGTCATGCCAACGGTTCCTGGCGCACGATGGAGGGAATCGGCAAGCTCCTGGCGGCCGAAGGCTCCCCCCGGGTCGTCGTGAACGTGCGCGACGTGACGGAAAGCCGCGCCCTGGAAGCGCAGCTCCGCCAGTCCCAGAAGATGGAGGCGGTCGGCCGCCTCGCGGGCGGCGTGGCCCACGATTTCAACAACCTCCTCACGGTCATACTCGGCTACGACGACGTCCTCCTCCATGGGCTCGAGCCGGGCCCTCTGCGGGAGGCGGCGCAGGAAGTCCGGCGGGCGGGCGAGCGAGCCGCGGCGCT